>Ga0307372_10000196_pt1 | contig 104420 bp, 80 predicted proteins | sample OX1MG_FD_202533 | JGI IMG/M metagenome (GOLD analysis project Ga0307372, IMG submission 202533) | Soil microbial communities from Risofladan, Vaasa, Finland - OX-1 | ecosystem: Environmental > Terrestrial > Soil > Coastal area > Acid sulfate soil | place: Finland: Risofladan, Vaasa | collected... | reverse complement strand
TTGCTTCAGCACCCCGATGATCTGCTCCTCCGTGAACCGGCTCTGCCTCATCTCCTGTCCTCCTCGGGCTTTTATACCCTGGAAAACTCTCGTTTACACTGGTACTGTTTTCGGGGGGCAGGTCAAGAGAGCCAAATAAGTTGCATAGAACTAGCAGCATCAACCCGAGATGCTGTGGATGAAAGTCACCGAAAAGCAATGTCACCACGAAAGCTAGATCGACGCAGGCCATGCAGAATCCACAGAAGAAAACCCAACGAAGGACCATCCGCATTCCTGGGGTGTCAACGGGCATTCTGGGTAACTGCCTTTCGATGCGCACTACACTGGCCGCTGGTATCCCGGTTAAGAAGATGAACATAGTCCCGACCACAAGCACCTTCGGTCTCAGGAAGCTAAAGTCAGTAATGTTGAACTGCACGTGGTACAGAGTCGTAATCATAAGGCCCGAGACATAGATTGCAGCAACCGCTAGAGCAACGTGGCGGGAAATAGCATCGAACCAAGAAAAATATGATTTGCCTCGGCCGTCTGACGGGATGGGGTCGCCATTCTCCATGCGATTATCACCAGTAGCCTCAGACAATTGCATGTGCCACCCCGTTAATCAAATGGAACCTCGCCTAGCAGCGCTAAACCGCAACAATTTATGACTCGCAAGTCAATGAGGAAATGGATCTATCACTTCACCACGATATTGATGAGCTTTTGCGGGACGACGATGATCTTGACGATTTTGCGCCCGTTGAGATGCTGGGCCACCTTCTCTTCCGCCTGGGCAAGGCGCCGGATTTCATCCTCGCTGGTGCCTACGGCCACGCGAATTCGCCCGCGCAGCTTGCCGTTTACCTGCACGGGAAGTTCAAGTTCTTCTTCAGCTGCGAGTTCAGGATCATAAGCTGGCCACTGAACGCGCAGCGTGGGCTCCGAATGCCCCAGGCTTTCCCACAGCTCGTCGGCAATGTGAGGGGCAAATAGCGCCAGGACCAGAATCAATACCTCAAGTGATACTTTAAGATGGTCCAGGCGTAGCCTGCCCTCCAATACTCCAGAGTCGAGTTCGGTCAATTCATTGACCAGTTCCATGGCCATAGCGACGTCGGTATTGAAGTGCCAGCGCTCCTCCATATCCTCGGTGACGTGCCGTAGCACCTGGTGCGCCTTGCGGAGCAGCCGGCGTTCTTCAGCAGTTAATTCAGCGAGGCCGCTTCCCTTCCCAAGCTGCGATTTGATGGGCCGGAGCGCGTCCGCGTGCTTTGCCACAAGGCGATAGACCTTGCCGAGGAACCGCGAGGCGCCTTCCATACCCGCGTCGCTCCAATCCAGATCCTTTTCGGGCGGGGCGGCAAACAGCATGTAGAGCCGCACGGTGTCGGCTCCGTACCTCTCAAACATGGCTGTGGGGTCCACCACGTTGCCCTTAGATTTGGACATCTTGGAGCCATCCTTGATGACCATGCCCTGCGTAAACAGGCGCGCTACCGGCTCGGAGAAATTGACCAGGCCGATATCCTTCATCACCTTGGTGAAGAACCGCATGTAGATCAGGTGCAGGATGGCGTGCTCGATGCCGCCGATGTACTGGTCCACCGGAAACCAGTACTCGACCGCTTCCTTGCTGACAGGCGCAGTCGAAATCTTGGGATCGGTGTAGCGGTAAAAGTACCACGTGGAATCGACGAACGTATCCATCGTGTCCGTTTCCCGCCGTGCCGGGCCTCCACAGCTTGGGCAGCTCGTATTGACAAACTCCGGCACCTGAGCGAGCGGCGACTGCCCCTGACCCGTCAGTTTGACGTCCGCCGGGAGAACGACGGGCAAATCTCCTTCCGGAACCGGCACCACCCCGCAAGCGTCGCAATAAATCATGGGGATGGGCGTGCCCCAGTAACGCTGCCGGGAGATGCCCCAGTCCTTGATGCGGTACTGGACAGTCCCTTTTCCGAAACCTTTGGCCTCGGCGTCCTGGGTCATGCGCTCGATGGCCCGCTCAGAGGTAAGCCCCGAATACGGCCCGGAATTCACCAGCTTGCCGTACTCCACAAAAGCTTCTGTAGGGACGGGTTTCAAACCCGCCCCTATGTCATTGACCGGCACGATGACCGTGCGAATAGGAAGATTGAACGTGGTGCAAAACTCGAAATCGCGCTGGTCGTGCGCCGGAACGGCCATCACGGCCCCGGTCCCATATTCCATCAGAACAAAATTCGCCAGCCAAATCGGGACTGTCTCGCCGTTATAAGGGTTGCGAGCGGTAAACCCTGTTGCGACGCCCTCTTTTTCAAGGTTTACTTCAACTTTTGCACGGACCGTGGAACTCTTGATGCGTTCCACCTCCGCGCGGAGGCTTTCAGGAGATTTCGAGGCGGCAATCAGCTTTTCAACCAGCGGGTGCTCGGGCGCCAGAAAGACCGCCGTGCATCCGAAAATCGTATCCATGCGCGTGGTGAAAACGCGCAGCGGCACGTCGAGTTCAGCGATCCGGAAGTCCACTTCCGTGCCCCGGGACTTCCCGATCCAGTTCTGCTGCATGGTCAGGACGCGCTCGGGCCAGCGAACCAGTTCTTTCATGTCATCGAGCAACCGCTCGGCGTAGTCGGTAATTTTCAGGAACCATTGCTCGAGGTCTTTTTCGATGACCGGCGTTTCTTCATGCCGCCAGCAGCAGCCGTCCACCACCTGTTCGTTGGCCAGAACCGTTTGGCATTCCGGGCACCAGTTGACGCGGCTGTGTTTGCGGTAGGCCAGGCCCCGCTCGTACATCTTAAGAAAGAACCACTGGTTCCAGCGGTAATACTCCGGAACGCAGGTGGCGATTTCCCGGCGCCAGTCGTAGCTCGTGCCCAGGCGCTTCAACTGCTTGCGCATGCGCTCGATGTAGCTGAAAGTGAATTCCGCGGGCGGGCGCTGGTGCTTGATGGCCGCGTTTTCCGCGGGCAGGCCGAAAGCGTCCCAGCCGATGGGATGAAGAACGTTGTAGCCCTTCATGGACATGTAACGCGCCAGCGCATCCCCGATGGAATAGTTCCGGACGTGGCCCATGTGGATGTCGCCGGAGGGATAAGGCAACATCTCGAGCACGTAATACTTTTTGCGGCCGGGAGAAACGTCAGCATCGAAGAGCTTTTGTTCCTGCCAGCGCTTTTGCCACTTGCCTTCAATCTTCTGCGGATCGTAGTTGGAATCCATAAGGTCCTGTCAGCTATTGTAATGCAAAGCGGTTCATGAATCGCCCTTACGAGCCACGCGCCGCCGCGCTGGCCCAGCCGCCAATTTTCGCATCATCTCCAGGTTCCGCTTGTCGTCGTCCGGCTCATCAACCGGGGTTTCGCAAATAAAGGGAATGTTCCGCAGCCGCGGATGTCGCACGATCCGGGCAAATGCTTCGGCGCCGATCTGCCCTTTGCCGATGTGCTCGTGACGGTCGGCATGGGAGTTGAACGCCGTCTTCGAATCGTTGGCATGGATGACTCGCACGTTTTTGATGCCGACGGTATTTTCGAGCGCTTTGACTATCTCGTGGAGTCCGGCTGGCGTGTGGATCGGGTAGCCCGCGGCAAAACAGTGCGCCGTGTCAATGCAGGCGCCCAGAGGCAATTCCCTTCCCGCGCTCGCAATGATTTCCGCAACCTCCTCGAAATTCCGGCCAATCGCCGAGCCTTGCCCGGCCGTGTTCTCGATCAAAACCACGAGGCCGTTCAGTTGAAGCCCCTTGGCCGCCTGCTTGAGCGACTCGGCGCAGGTCTTGACAGCTTCCTCGGCGCTTGAACCCTTGGCGCTTCCGGGGTGCGCCACCAAGAAATCCGCGCCAAGCTCCACGGCCCTTCGGATCTCGCGCCTGAAGGCCGCAATCGACTTCTTACGGATTTCCGGCTCGAACGAGGCGAGGTTGATGAGATAATTGTCGTGGATCACCAGAGGCGCGAGCCCAGACGCCTCGCGCGCCGCCCGGAATCGCCGGCAGTCATCCGGCGCCAGGTCCCCGGCCCGCCAGCCTCGCGGATTGGCTGAAAACATCTGGAAGGTGTCGCAGCCGATTTCTCCGGCCCGGCGCACCGCGTTTTCCAGCGCTCCGGCAATTGATGTATGGACGCCTACCCGCACTCAGCCTCCCGTTATTCGAACGTGCATCTTAACAGAGCGGCTCGAAGCCCGTCAATTTGCGTGGCGGGCGTTCCGCGTGACATGGAAGGTTGAGAAAAAGCCAACCATCTCACGCAAAGGCGCGAAGGCGCCAAGCGATACTTGATATAATTCCTTCGCTTTCCTTGCGCGTCTTTGCGCCTCTGCGTGTAGTCATTGATGATTTTCTTAACAGTTTCCCGAATTTACACATTTCGGCCCGCGAGGGTCGCATCGCAGGCGGGTCCGCGTAAAACCCCAGGCAAATTGTCGGCGCGCCGACATCTCAACCATCACTTTAAGTTCTCCCTGCTAAGACTTCAACGGCGGCTCCGTGATTTTTCCAAATGCGCAACCCCGCACGCGGCTCGGCCACACCTTCGGCTCCTCTACGCGCTCCGGACGATGCCGAACACAATAAGGACCGATCGTGTTAAAATCCACCCCCTATGCATAGGAACATCTATAAACCCGCCAGGCTATTCGCCCGCGCTTCCAAACTTGCCATTTTTTTGTTCATCGTCCTGATCGCCTGCGGCACGATCCGCGTTTTTCCAGCCGCACCACAACCGGGAACGAAATTCGAAATTGCCTTCCCTGCCTCCGCGCACAAAGGACCGATCACCGGCCGGGTCTTTCTGATCATCAGCCGCAACGACAATAAAGAGCCGCGTTTCCGGGCCGGGTGGTGGGGCGATACACCGCCCATTTTCGGTGTGGATGTTTCCCAACTCAAGCCGGAACAAGCGGCCACGGTCGATTCCTCAACGCTGGGGTATCCCGCGAAGAGCTTGCGGGATATTCCCTCGGGCGATTATTACGCGCAGGCCGTGCTGAACGTTTATACCCAGTTCCACCGCGCCGACGGCCACGCAATCTGGGCGCACATGGACCAATGGGAAGGACAGTGGTTCAGCCGCTCTCCGGGAAACCTTTATAGCCGGGTTCTCCGGGTGCATCTCGACCCCCAGGCAGGCTACGACATCAAGCTCAGCTTAGCGAAGGTCATTCCACCCATCCAGGTTCCACAAGACACCGCCTGGGTTAAGCGCCTCAAGATTCAAAGCAAACTGCTCAGCCATTTTTGGGGACGGCCTATCGATCTGGGAGCGACGGTGTTGCTGCCCAAAGGCTATGACGAGCACCCGCAGGCCCATTACCCCGTGATCTACCTGCAGGGTCACTTTAGCTTGCGGGCTCCTTTTGGATTCGAGGCTCCGGGTTCCGGCGAGGAAGAGAGCGAGTCCGGCTTGGGATCAAAGTTCTACCAAACCTGGAATTCCGCTGGCTTTCCGCGGGCGATCATTGTTACCTTCCAGCATCCCACGCCCTACTTTGACGATTCCTACGCGGTCAATTCGGCGAACGATGGCCCCTACGGCGACGCCATTATGAAAGAACTCATTCCCGCCGTCGAAGAGCGGTTTCGCGTTATCCGCCAGCCTTACGCGCGCCTTCTCACGGGCGGCTCGACGGGGGGCTGGGAATCCCTGGCGCTGCAGCTTTATCACCCCGCCTTCTTCGGCGGCGTCTGGTGCTTCTACCCCGACCCCATCGATTTCCGCAACTACGGGCTTGTGAACATCTACACCGATAACAACGCCTTCCGGGTTCCGGACCGACACTGGCTGGTTCCCGAACGCTATATCATGCGAGCCTCCGATGGCCAGCCGGAGGTTACGGCGCGCGAGTTTAGCCGGCTTGAAGTGGTCCTGGGGAGCCACGGCAGGTCCTGCCAGCAGCTTGAGGCATGGGAGGCCGTTTACGGTCCGGTGGGAGCCGATGGCTATCCGATGCCGGTGTGGAACAAGCTGACGGGCCAAATCGATCGCCAGGTTGCCGACTACATGCGCGAGCACGGCTTCGATCTGCGGGATTATCTCAGCCAGAACTGGCCGCGCATCGGGCCGGAGCTAGTGGGGAAGCTGCATTTTTACGTGGGGGATATGGATAACTATTATTTGAATTTGGCCGTCTACCGGATGCAGAACTTCCTCGAGAACACCCGCGACCCTCATTACGAAGGCTCGTTCGAGTACGGCCGCCCCATGAAGGGGCACGGCTGGAGCCCGATGTCGAACTCGCAGTTGCTCAGAGCCATGGCCGCGTTTGTGAAAGAGCACGCGCCTCCGGGCACGGACACAGCCGAATGGAATTATTGAGTCCGCATGCATATATTAATGTAATACTTTATTATTGCCAGGGCTGGCAGTGGCAGATAAATTTTCAACACCTGACACACATTCTGATATATCCTACGCGGAACTATTATGTCTTGGCGTTTCCGACGCTCGATCCGCCTGCCCGGCGGCATTCGTATTAATATCTCGCGACGTGGGCTGGGCTATTCGTGGGGTATTCCTGGCGTCCACTACGGCCGCGATGCCAGCGGCCGCAACTATCAGGCCTACTCCATACCTGGCACCGGGATATACTCACGCTCATATTCAACCGGTGAGAGCCAGCCAACAAGAGGAACCAGCTCCTTCTGGAAGTGGTTCGGTTTCGGGATATTCCTCAGCCTGGTACGCGGCGTCAGCCGTGAAAACCTCGGCTGTGGCTGTCTGCTAATGCTATTCATCCTCGATTATGCTACATGCAGTCATTTCATTTGTGCGAGGGATACCGATTCCGCTCCTGGTCGCTGTCGGCCTCGTGGCGATCATTCTGGTAGCGTCCCGTTATTTCATAGTTGAGGTTCAAAAGGCTACGGACCCGACGGGCTATGCAGAGACAGAAAACCTTCTGGTGGAAACAGTCGCTGACCTCGACGGCATGATTGCACTTGCCCTTACAGACCCCCATCATAGCTATTTCAAGCTAGACATCGAAAACGTTATTTCATGCTACGGTAGCTCGAACGGATCCCCCTCGCCATCAGCAGATGGTTTACTCCTCAAATTGATGAAAAGCCTTCACCCGGAGGAGTACGGTGATTGGACTGTAGACACGGTACTCCTAGAGATGCATCTGGCCACGGTAGCGAGCGGCTCCGCCTACGCTGGTCCCATCGAGTTGCCCACTACCCTCCAGCTTCTGAAGTACTCTGGCACACCTTGCAAAGAAGAATTAGCGAAGCGGTTGCGGGAGTGGTTCCTGATGCTTGCGCTGGCCTCTGCCGCTGTTGACGGGAAGGTATCGGACGAGGGGCAAGCCGCGATTCTCAGGTTCAAGTCTGCTCTCGAGGCGGGTAGCGGGTAGCGCACCAGAGTTTCGTATTCGAGAGACTCTGCGTCTGTTGAGCGTAGCGGCGGGTTTACCCCGCCAAGGAAATCCGGCGGTCATAGACCGCCGCTACAGTTGGCGGCGTAAAGCCGCCTCTACCTCCAGCCGTGCCTGGCGCAGCCGCTACCAGCTGCAAAACAATTGAGAAGGCTGCCCGCCCTGTGTCCGCATAGGGTTCTCGGAAATAACACTTGGGTTTAGCGCGATGTCGGCGCGCCGACAAATTAAAGAAACGCTTGAAGGCTGGCACTTGAAACCTCGTTAACAAACTTCCGGAGGGCATCTCTCAACCCAAGCAGTGAAGCTTCCCTTCGGTCTGCCTCCAGGGTAAATTTTGAAAATTTCCATCTGCTCGTCCAGGAAGGGCTTCAAGGGCAATCTAAAGTATTGCATGAGGACTTTAATCGCGGGATTCGCGCAGCCGTATCGGACCTTTGCCGCGCTTCCTGGGGCGCCCCAGCGGCCGGGCCTCGACCCAACTGCGGCTGCTGCCACGAACCGACGTAAAGCAAGAGTTGTCTTTGGGAACCGGGTTAAGCTAAACTTCGTCGCGTCTTTGAACAGGAACTTTTTGCGACACCGCTTCGCGCCAGGCGCGTCGCATTCTTGGGGGTTGTCTTTGAACTCAGGACGTTTTAAGGGTAGCCACGGACAGTGCTTTCCTGTCCGTGGGCCTTTCAGCACGCAACAAACCCACGGTCAATCAAAAAGCGGATTGAGCGTGGCGACCAACTCGGCATGGCGCTTTTGGCGGCTGGGCCTTTTTCTAGCGATCGGCCTGGTCACCTTGGCCGGCGTGGGTTGCCACAAGGAAGCCACGCCGCCCGATCCTTACGTGGCTTTCGTCGTCAATCGCGGGAGCGATTCCGTAACGGCTGTGAACCTTGCGAGCGCGCAAATTCTTGCCTCGATGCCTGTTGCTCCGCTTCCCGACCAAGCCGCAATGCGCCCGAAAAGCCATGAGATTTACGTCGTTTCAGAGTCGGGAGAAGTGAGTGTGATCGCCTTCCCAGCGCTCTCCGTCGTGCATCGTTTCGATATCGGAGCGCAAGCGCGCGACCTTGCTTTTGCCCCCGACGGAACGAGCGCCTATACGCTCGAACCGGACAAAGGCCAGATTGTCTTTCTGGATTGCGACGCCCTGAGGGAAACGGCCCGAGTCCAAGTTGTGCCAGGCCTCGCGCATCTGGCGATCACGCCGGATGGCAAGACGCTGGTGGCCAGCGATCCAGCCGGCAACCGCCTCTTTTTTGTCAGTACGACAGCGCAAAAACTATTGGGATCCGTGGAGGTGGGCAAGTCGCCCGGACCGCTGGTTGCTTCTCTCGATAGTTCCGAAGTGTTTGTAGCCGATACGGAAGAGGAGAAGATCTCCCTGGCGGAGATTGCTTCCCGCACGATCCTTGCGCATATTGAAATTGGCGCAAAGCCCAGTGGCCTGGCGCTCAAGCCGGATGGAGGAGAACTGTATGTTTTGAGCGATCAAGGCTCCGACATGACCATCCTGGATGCCTCGCACGACAACGTTGAACAGGTGTTACCGACCGGACAGGACCCCGTGGCAGCGGCTTTCAAATCTGACTCGAGCGTGATGTTCCTGGCAAGCGCCGGCGACGGCTTCGTAACGGCGTTCGACCTGGCCGACCGCAGCGTCCTCGGCATCGTGCACGTGGGCGTAGCTCCCCGGGCTCTGGCATTGACTCCGGATGAAAAATTTTTGGCGGCGGCCGACAGCTCCTCCGGCAACCTGGCCATTCTGCGCGCATCGCCGCTGGCCTTGGTAACGACCGTGCCGGTAGGCTCAGATCCCGTGGACGTGGTTGTGCCCGGATGGAAGTGGGAGAAGTAACATGAAGTATGAAGTTTAAATGATAAAGTATTAAGTAAAACTTGAGCTTTAAAGTATGAAGTATAAAAGATGAAGTGAAGCGATCATTACGAAGTTATTAAGTATTAAGAATGAAGGACGAAGCATAAAGGATGAAGTAAAGCAAAGCGTTTAAGCCAAAACCCCTTAAGCCTTACTTTAGACTTCATCCTTCCGAGTCTCACCAGCTCTGCGGTTCTTCGGAAAGTTCGAGCGTCAGCCAGCCATCCTGCGGCATGATCTGAAGCGGCAGGTCATTGGCCCAAAGCGAAACCTGCAAGAGAACCTTCTCCCCCGGGCCGATTCCCAAAAGGTCGTATTCCATTTGAACCTCAAATAGGGTTGAGAAGCTTGCCTGCAATTTGTCTCCGGTGGTTAAAGGAACCAGGAGCAGCTCCTCGCCAAGCCAGAACTCAATTTGGCGGATCGCTCCTTCACGGACTAAGGCGTGAAGCCGGGCGCGGCTGTTGCCATCGATGGTAATGCGAACCTCAAACGAGGAATGGTCCTGGCTGAAGGAGGTGCGGAAATCCAGGCGCAGGTAAAGGGCGCGTGCGCTATACCCGTAATAAAGCGCCTCCAGGTGATTCCGGATACCGTGCATCGAGCCGGAACCTTCGTCGGGAAGGTAGAGCCCCGCGCCCAGCCATTCGAAGTAGTTCGTCTCAAGGCCGTCGATTTGCGGTTCAATGTTTCCCGTAGGAGGATAATTGACCGCGCTGACTTTCCTGGACTTGACCGGGACCGCAAGGTCATCAGGAGGCGAGCCGCCCAGCAAGCGATAAATATTGCTGAGGTGTTTGCGGTAGAGAAGATCGAATTCTTCGTCATGGCCGCTCGAATGCTCCGGGCCGTACCACCAGCACCAGTCGCTTCCCTCGGCAATCCAAAGCTCCTGCTGGGCGCTCCGGACGCCTTCAGGGTCAAAATTCTTGCCGCCCTTGCTCCGCTCAAAAAAACCACGGGCTTCCGCCAGCAGCTCCCAGGCTCGGTTGTCCTCATCCGCCCCGATCCAGACGTCGAAATTCGCATTGATCCATGATCCAGGGGCAACGTGGGCGAGGTTCCCCTGCTCGACGACCTCCAGGGCCTCGCTCGCCGTTACCGCCTTCAATTCCGGGTCTGCGGCCACCTTCGCATAGAAGGCTTTCAGGAACTCCCGGCCGTTGCCAGGGTAAAATTCCCAGGCGTTCTCGCCGTCCAAAATAATGGAAATCAAGGCAGGCCTGTCGCCGGTACTGCGGGCCGCGCTGCGAATTCGTTGATGAAGATCCTGCGCAGCGGCGTGGGGTTCCATGCGTGAGTAAACAAATCCAATCAAATCCGAGAGGTAATGATCGCGAAAAAAGATGGAAATTTCCTGATTGCCTGCGGCAAAGCGGTGAGGCTGGTAGAGCTGATGAGCGCTCTCGACCGTACCGTCAGGGTGGCGGTGGAAACTGGCTCCTAGCGACCTCGAAAGCACTCCCTCATCCGTTGCGGCCCAGGTAAAGCCTTCCTGAGCGGCCAGCCGCAGGACTTCATCGGAAACGCTCCCTTCGCTCGGCCATAGCCCTTTGGGACGGCTTCCAAAAACTTGCTCATGCAATTCGATGGCGGCCCGTAACTGGCCGAGAGCGTCTTCCGGGTGGCGATACGCACGGTGAGGCAGGCGAACGCCGGGGTGGGACTCCAGCGCCACGTTCGTGTCACACAGGAGCGGCAGAATCGGGTGGTAGAAAGGCGAGGTCGAAAGCTCAATCTGGCTGCGCTCGGAAGCTTTCCGGTATTCTTCAAGTACTACATTAAATATCTCGATTTCCTTCTTGCGGACTGAAAGCTTATCTTCCTCGCTATATCCCCTGCCCTTTGCGACCAGCCCGCGGACGACTTCGTCCGAAGACAAGTAGATTTCATCGAACCAGGCAAGCTGAGACAACACTTGAAGATCCAGAAAATCCTGCGTGTCAAGAAAGCGCGCGGAACCCTTCGGATCGGCTGACCGGACCTTGTCGTACAACTCGCGAAAACGCGGGAGGCGGTCCACGAGGTTCTTGACATTCAATTGGAACGAAAATTGGACCAAACTTTCACGTTCCTCCGCCGAGAGCCTTGCCGCGGGTTTGAACGCAAGTTCGTAGGCTTGCTCGCGCGCTTCATCTCGGGCATACTCTTGAAGTTGACAAACGAGCGAAGGAACCAGGTTGAAGGTCGCGTGAAATGCAGGGAACTCCCGCAGCAGCGCCACCATTCCAAAATAGTCCTTGAGGGCGTGGAGCCGCACCCAGGGCATGGCATACACCCCCTCCGCCAAGTCCTTATAGAAGGGCTGGTGCATGTGCCAGAGCAACATGAGGTAAGATTGCTTCATTCAAACTCCAAATCGTAACAAGGCCCGGAAGGTCCCGATGAGGATTCTAACCCGTTACATCCTCAAAGAAGTCTTTGCCCACTCGCTGATTGGGTTGGCGGTTTTCAGCTTTGTCCTATACTTGCGCCCGCTGGGCCGAGTCCTCGAGCTTGTTGCACGGAGGAACATCCCGGCCTCGAACGTCCTTTCTCTCTTCCTGATGCCTCTCCCAAGCATTTTTGTCGTCACCATTCCGCTGGCCGTGCTGGTGGGAACGCTGATCGGCCTCAGCCGCATGGCGGCGGACGGCGAAGTCATCGCGATTCGGGCCGTCGGGGTCGGCAAAGGGCAGTTCATGAGGCCCGTGCTCATCTTTGCGGCAGGGGGATGGCTGCTGGCTTCCTGGATGAGCCTGTTCCTTTCCCCGCTGGCTTTTCGCAAATTGCAAAGCATCGAGACAAGGCTGGCTGCCACCCAGGCGAACTATCAGATCCAACCTCGCGTCTTTATCGAGCAGTTTCCCAACCTCCTTTTGTACCTGAAGGACATCGCAAGTTCCGGCGGCCAGTGGCGGGGAGTCTTCATTGCCGACACCTCCCAGCCTGACAAAGTGAAGGTAACGTTAGCGGAAAGCGGCCGCCTTGTCAACGAGAACGGGTCGGGCCGGATGGCTCTCCATCTCGATCACGGAGCCACCCATGAGTTCGACCCCGAGCGCCCGCAGCGGTATTCGATGATCTCGTTTGAGGAAACCGACATTCCCCTCGAAGGCGCCGGAGCGCAAGGGGCCCGGCATTACTCCCCTTCGATGCTGCCGCCCCTGACTTTGCTGACAACGCTCAAGCGTAACAGCGGTCAACGAGCGGCCCAGGTGGAGCTCAATTACCGGCTTGCTTTGCCGGTCGCAGCCCTTGTGCTGGCTCTGGTCGCCCTGCCCCTGGGCCTGATAACGCGAAAGGGCGGCAAAGCTTTTGGCTTGATGTTGAGCCTCCTGCTGGTTTTTGTTTACTACGTGCTTATGGCGTTCGGCCTGAGCTTTGCAAGGCAAGGCAGACTGAGCCCGGAAATCGGCCTCTGGACAGCCAACGTGGTTTTCTGCCTGGCCGGCATTTTGATGCTGCGCCAGATGAACAGGGCCAGGACGAGTCTCGACAATTTTCACCACGGGCTCGACAAAATCAAGCATTACTTGGAGAAGTTCCAGAATGGGAAGCCTCGCCGGCCCAAGGCGGAAACAAAAACCAAATTTGGAAAGCTTCGAGGCCGCCTTTTCCAGATTCTTGATCTCTACGTCCTAAGCGGCTGGCTCTTCTACTTATCGATCTTGCTCGTCGCCTTCACGGGCATCTACATGATTTTCGATTTCTTTCAGCTTCTTGGCGATATCGTTCGCAATCACATTCCCTTCCAGACTGTCCTGGCGTATTACGGGTACCTGATCCCCCAAGTGGTCTATCTGCTGCTGCCCTTGTGCGTTCTGGTCGCCACCCTGGTCAGCTTTGGCCTGCTCACCAAGTCCAATGAGATTATTGCCGTCAAATCGGCCGGAATCAGTCTTTACAGAATTTCCTTGCCCATCCTGATCGCCGCCGGCCTTTTGAGCGGCGGCATGTTCGTTTTGGGCAACAACTATCTGCCGAATACGAATCAACGCCAGGATGCTTTACGCAACGAGGTGAAAGGCAAACCTGCCCAAACCATGTACCGGCCGGACCGGCAGTGGATTTTTGGTCAATCGAACAAGATTTACAACTATCGTTTTTTTGACCCCGACCAGAACGCCTTTGCCAACCTTTCCGTTTTTGAGATCGACTCCCATACCTTCAGCCTTCGCCGGCGCATCTATGCCGCTCGGGCCTTCTGGGAGCCCCACCTGCACGAGTGGGTGCTGGAGAACGGCTGGGTTCGCGACTTTGCCGATGGACGGGTGGAGGATTACAAGCCTTTTTCAGTGGATACTTTTAAGGAACTCGACGAGAACCCCGCCTACTTCAAGAAAGAAGTAAAGCCTTCTGAGCAGATGAGCGTGCTGGAATTGCGGCGTTACATCCAGGAGCTCAAGCAGAGCGGATTTGACGTGGTGAGGCTGTCCGTGGCCTTTTATCGCAAGTTTTCCTATCCCCTGATCGCTTTTGTCATCACCCTGATCGCCATTCCCTTTTCCTTTGCAACCGGGCGGCGCGGGACGCTGGCGGGAATCGCCTTGAGCATTGGAATCGCGATTATCTTCTGGTCGGTGTCAAGCCTGTTCCAAGCGATGGGGAATTTGAGCCAACTCCCTCCCGTCGTAGCCGCCTGGTCTCCCGACATGCTTTTTGGTCTGGGAGGAATCTACCTTTTTACCCGCGTCAAGACCTGACGGGAAACTTCTCGGGCAATGTCGGCGCGTCGACATCGAGCCGCAGCCCGCGCGGACCTGCGGCTCAACCCCGCTCGCTACGCTGCCGAAACGTCAACATCTAAAGCAACACTTTATGTTTATTCAGAAGCCCTCAGCACCCCGTCAGGCGGTCGTGTAAGCCTCCTGCGGTGCGCTTTCCTTGGCCTGCTGGAGCGCTGCCTGCGCCGCCGCGAGGCGCGCAATCGGAACGCGGTAAGGAGAGCAGCTCACGTAGTTCAGCCCGGCCTCTGCGCAAACCGCGATGGAAGCCGGATCGCCTCCGTGCTCTCCGCAAATCCCAACCTTGAGATTCTCCCGCGTCTTGCGCCCTTCCGCCGTGCCCAGCTTTACGAGGCGCCCTACCCGCTTGGGGTCCAGCACGGCAAAGGGATCAGCCGGCCATATCTTTTGCTTCACGTAAGCATTGATGATCTTTCCGCAGTCGTCGCGGGAGAGCCCGAAGGTGGTCTGCGTAAGATCGTTCGTGCCAAAACTGAAGAACTCAGCCTCCGTGGCAATCTCGGCCGCAGAAAGCGCGGCGGCGGGCAGTTCGATCATGGTTCCAACCAGGTACTCCACTTTAATGCCCTTTTTCTCAAAAACTTCCCGGGCCACCCGGTTGACAATTTCTTTTTGCAGGGCCAGCTCCTTAACATCGCCCACCAAGGGAATCATGACCTCCGGCTGCGCTTCAATGCCGCACTTCTTGCATTCTGCAGCGGCTTCAAAGATGGCCCGAGCCTGCATCTCGGTAATTTCAGGGTACATGATTCCAAGCCTGCAACCGCGCAAACCCAGCATGGGATTGAATTCATGTAATCCTTCAACTACGGCGAGCATCTTCTTGAGCTGCGGAAGCTTAGAGCTTTTATTGCCTTTGGCTTCAAGCGTGGCGATCTGGACCATCAACTCTTCCCGCTTGGGAAGAAATTCGTGGAGCGGAGGATCAAGCGTCCGGATGGTTACCGGAAGTCCATCCATCGCCTTGAAAAGCCCGAAGAAATCTTTCCGCTGCATGGGCAGCAATTTGGCAAGAGCGGCGCGACGCTCCTTCTGATACCGGGCGGCTTCTTTGGCGTCCGCCGTATCCTTACAGGCCATAATCATCCGCTGCACGTGCGGGAGCCGGTCCGATGCGAAGAACATGTGCTCGGTTCGGCACAGACCGATACCCGCAGCCCCAAACTTGCGAGCCACCAGCGCGTCACGCGGGATGTCGGCGTTGGCCCGAACTCCCAGATGGCGAGTCTCGTCCGCCCACTTCATAAAAGTGGCAAAGTCGCCGCTTGCGGGGTCAGGCAGGATGGTGTTGGCCTTGCCCAGGATGACCCGCCCCGTCGAGCCGTCGAGCGAAATCCAGTCGCCTTCCTTGATGACGTTCGAACCGATGCGAAGAACCTTGCGCCGTACATCCACTTCGGCATCAGCGCATCCGGCCACGCAGCATTTCCCCATGCCGCGCGTCACCACCGCAGCATGGGAGGTCATCCCGCCGCGCGAGGTCAGAATGCCGGCGGCAACCTCCATGCCATGAATATCGTCAGGAACCGTTTCGGCCCGAACCAGAATCACCGGGTCGCTCTTTCCCTTCTCCACCGCATCCTCGGCCGTAAAGACCACTCTCCCCACGGCGGCTCCCGGAGAAGCAGGCAACCCTTTTGCAATGAATTTCAAAGGTTTCGATTCATCAAGGATTGGATGAAGAAGCTGATTAAGTTGCTCAGGCTCCACGCGCATCAAGGCTTCCTCGCGCGTGATGATTCCCTCCTCCACCAAATCCACCGCAATCTCAACCGCCGCTTTGCCCGTGCGCTTTCCGGTGCGAGTCTGCAGCATGTAGAGCTTGCCTTCCTGGATGGTGAATTCGAAGTCTTGCACATCCCTGTAATGGTGCTCGAGACGGGAAGTAATTTCCCGAAGCTGCGCGTAAACCTCCGGCATGATCTTATCGAGTTCCGTGATGGGAACAGGCGTCCGGATACCGGCGACCACGTCCTCGCCCTGCGCGTTCATGAGAAACTCGCCGTAGAACTGTTTTTCGCCCGTTGCCGGGTTCCGCGTGAAGCCTACGCCCGTTCCGGACGTCTCGCCCATGTTGCCGAAGACCATGGCTTGTACGTTCACCGCCGTCCCCAGATCGTCGGGGATTTTGTTCATGCGCCGGTAGGTGATCGCCCGCGGATTGTTCCAGGAGCGGAAGACCGCCTCAATCGACATCTTGAGCTGGATGCGGGGGTCCTGCGGAAAGTCCTTGCCCGTTGCTTTTCGGATGAGCTGTTTGTAGCCCGCGATCACCTGCTTGAAGTCGTCGGCGGTAAGGTCGGTGTCAAGCTTAGTGCGTCGTTTCTTCTTCTGGCCGTCCAGGATGTGCTCAAAGTGGTCTTTCGAAATCTCCAGCACCACGTTGCCAAACATCTGGATGAAGCGGCGGCAACTGTCGTAGGCAAACCGGGCGTTTCCCGTTTTTTGCGCGATGGCTTCCACCACCTTGTCGTTCATCCCCAGGTTGAGAATGGTATCCATCATTCCGGGCATCGAGAACTTGGCGCCGGAACGGACCGAAACCAGCAAGGGTTTTTCAGAGTCGCCGAGCTTTTGCCCGAGAAGTTGTTCCAGCCGCCGGAGCAATTTATCTGTTTGGGAAGTAACCGCCTCCGGGAGTTGATTATTGTTTTCAAAATAAGCCAGGCAAGCCGAGGTGGCGATGGTGAACCCCGGCGGAACCGGCAGCCCGGCGTTGGTCATCTCCGCCAAGCCGGCTCCCTTGCCGCCCAGAACGTCTTTCATCGTCCCATGGCCGTCGGCCTTGCCGTCACCGAAGAAATAAACGTATTTTTCCATATCGAGTATTCTCCTTATCCTAGGTGTCATTTAGCGGCCAGCCTGCGGCCGCAAAATCTCTTTCCTCGGTGCTGCAGACCTGGCGGCCTCCGGAGGCTCTTCTTTACTTGCTGCCTGCCCCAGGGTCCGATGTCGGCGCGCCGACAGAAGTTAAAGTTTTACTTTCACTGCGTGGCATCAATGCCGGCGGGGGGGATATTCAGCACCCACGGAGCAATTGCCAGCAGCGCCATATATACAGCCCATACGTAATCAATCACGACCCACCCCGCCGAGGACGGGTGCACCGCCCATGCTAGCACCAGCATCCCGAAGGCGAGCCAGCTAGACCACTTTGTCCCTGGCATTGCGTAACCCACAGACATCAGTTGGCCACACATGTATGAATCCAGCCACAGCCACTGTTGCCTACGGAAATGGAGTGGACTCCCAGTGATGTACAGAACCGCCAAGATTGCAGAACTTAACGTGAGCCTTGCCCGCGGAAGACCCTTCCAATGCAGGTTGAACGAAATGGGACCGCCAATTGCGATAAAGAAGCACGCTCCCCCGAAAAGCGCCACGATCATAAACGCAAGAGGCGTCCAAAGGTACTTGAACACCGGAGACAACATACGGAAGAAGGTCGCCGGAAGGTCCGACAACATGCCCACCAATCCGGCAAAATACAGAGTGGTCATTAGGAGTCTACTCCGATCTCCCTCGATCCACTTTTTCCCCATACCCTAGCTCTTCGGACCAATTTCTTAGTCGCTACTCTCGATACGGGAGAGGTCGGCTAGTCTCGAAAAAACACGGGCGCGCAATTCATCAAGCAATCGCAGCCGGTTGGCTCTAATATTAGGATCGCTGTCCATTACAAGGACCCTATCGAAGAAGCGATCTACCGTCGGACGCAGTTTGGCTAGCAAAAGGAATGCCTCCTCGAACGCACCTGCCTTTTCAAGGCTCTCCATAGCCGCCCTGGACGCGCGGTATTCATTGTACAGATCCAGCTCGGGGCCCTCTGTCAATAGCGACTCATCAACGTGCATCTGATGACCCCGATCTTCCAGGGCGGCCGATTTATCCAGTATGTTCCTAGTTCGCTTGGCAGCGATGGCTAAGGCAACGAAGTCTTCCTCGTCTCGAACCTTCTCAAGGGCTTTCCCACGCGCCAACGCTTCCCACGGCAGACACCAAGCCTTAAACCCGCGCACCACCGCGCGAACGGTGTCATACCGAAGACCTGCGAAGGATTCGAGGTAATACTCCGTGCGCTCCCGCAGAAACCCAGCCAGGCGCTCCAATAAATTCTCCGCCGGCGGCAAGCCCAAGTCCTTCCCCACCACAGCTTCCAGTAAAGCCAGCAGATCAATCTCCGGCAAGACTTCCACGGCAATTTTAACGATTCCATTCCCTGCCCTGCGCAAGCCGAAGGGATCGCTCGATCCTGTCGGCTCGAGTCCCGCACGAAATCCCGCCACCACGCTGTCCAGCTTGTCCGCGAGCGACACAACGGCGCCCACCGCGCTGCGTGGACAGTCGCCTTCAACGTTCAGGGGCTTGTAGTGGTCGTAGATGGCGTCTGCCACCTCCACAGGCTCGCCCTGAGCGAGTGCATAAAGCCCGCCGACGATGCCCTGCAACTCCGGAAACTCTCCCACCATTTGGGTGGTCAAATCGCATTTTGACAAGCGAACGGCGACGAGCGCGTGATCCCGGCCGCCCGCGGCAAGTTTACCCTGCCCCTCAAGCTGCGAGCAGATTTCCCGCGCGATCGCTTCCATGCGCCGGACTTTGTCCGCATAGCTGCCGAGCTTTGCCTGGTAAGTCACCCGCTCCAGGATCTCCAGGCGGTCCAACAACGGCCGCTTCTGGTCAGCCTTCCAAAAGAATTCGGCATCGGAAAAACGGGCTGTAAGGACCCTCTCATGTCCCTGGCGGATGAATCCCTCCGGGTCGCTATCAACGTTCATCACGGCGATGAACTTGGGCTGAAGATTGCCATCCTCCACGGCAAAGTATTTCTGGTGGTCGCGCATGACGGTCACCAGGATTTCTCTTGGCAGAAACAGGAAACGCCGGTCGAAGCCTCCCAGGATGGCCCGCGGCCACTCGGTTGAATTGACCACCCAATCTTCGAGCGCCGCGTCATCCACGGCCCTGAGGCCCCGGTCCTCAAGTAACACTTTAATATCGTTCCTGACCCGCTCCCGGCGGATTTTGGGATCGAGTTCCACCTGATGTTCGCGAAGCTTTCTTAAGTATTCTTCAAAGCCATGCGTTCGGATCCTTGCCGCCCCAGCCACTCGGTGCCCGTAAGTGTAGTTCCGCGCCACCACGCCGGCAATCTCAAACGGAACAACCCGCGACCGCGTCCCTTCCCCGAGCAACGCCAGGAGCCAGCGGATCGGCCGAATAAACCGCGGACCGGTTTTGGAAGTCCAATACATGCTCTTGGGAAAGCTGATTCCCAGGATAACCTCGGGCAACTTCTCCGCCAGAAGCTCACGCGCAAAACGCCCGCGGACCAACCTGCGAACTGCCAAGTAGAGACCTTTGGGCGTTTCAATGCGAACCATGCGCTCGATGGCGACGCCGTTCTTTTGCGCAAAGCTTTCCGCGGCACGCGTGGGCTTTCCCTGCTCGTCAAAGGCCACCTTGACGGGCGGGCCCACGATCTCCACAGTTTCGTCAGGCTGCCGGAACAAGACCTCAGGGACCAAGGCCACCAGCCGTCTGGGAGTTGAAAAGGTTTTAATGGAACTTGCCCCCGCGGGCAGCAGGCGGAGGTTGCTCAGAGCGCCTTGCAGCCGCTCTCCCAGGCTCCGCTCGGCCGCGGCGAGGAAGCGGGCCGGGATCTCCTCAGCACCAACCTCCAGCAACAGAGGCTCATAGCGAACTGTTTCCAAAACCTTCAAGCGGACTCAACCTCCTGAACAGCGGTGCTCTGATCGAGATAAACCTGCGCCACCCCGGTAGCCAGCTTTCGAATGCGGGCAATCAGCGCCACGCGCTCCGTAACGCTGATCGCTCCTCGGGCGTCCAGAATGTTGAAGAGGTGCGAGCACTTCAGGCAGAACTCATAAACCTTGCGCAGGGGAAAGCGAACCATGGCCTGAGCGTCCTTCGACTTAAAGTAATAATTTAATAGGCGCGTCGCTTCCTTCTCATGGGTCTCAAACAACAGGCGTGTGTCCTCGGGCGATGCAAACTCAAAGTCATAAAGAGATAGCTCAAACTCCTCAGTGCGCCTTAAGTCTCCATAAGTCAATGCATTATTCCATTTAACCTCATATACATCATTAACATTTTGAAGGAACGCCGCAATCCTCTCCAGCCCGTAGGTCAACTCGACCGATATAGGGTCGAGATCAACTCCACCCGATTGCTGGAAATAAGTAAATTGGGTGATTTCCAGGCCGTCCAACATGACCTGCCAGCCCATTCCCCAGGCGCCCAGCGTGGGAGCTTCCCAGTTGTCCTCTTCAAACCGTATGTCGTGGTGACGAAAATCGATTCCGATATCGTGCAGACTTTGCAAATAAACATCCTGAACATTTGCAGGCGGAGGCTTCAAAATAACTTGCATCTGGGTGTGTTTCAGGAGCCGGTTGGGGTTCTCGCCGTACCGGCCATCGGCAGGGCGGCGGGAGGGTTGAACATAAGCTACTTTCCAGGATTCCGGCCCCAGCACGCGGAAGAAAGTCTCCGGGCACATGGTTCCCGCGCCAACCTCAAGGTCGTAAGGAAGCGCCAGCACTGCGCCCTGCCCTGCCCAGAAGTTGCCCAGCCTGGCAATCATTTCCTGGAAGGTCAGGCCGCCAGATCCTGCCGTCTTGTTGGATTTCTTTTGTGCCGCCATATCGATGTAATAGAAAGCTCCGTTCCCAGCTTATGGCTCTCCGGCCAGCCTAAACCTCTTCAGCGAGCAGCGGGCGCGTCGCGAGCTTCCTTTCAAGGTGCGACTCGATAACCTGTTCCAGCAAAAGCCGCAACTCCCTGCCGCCCGCAGGCGCCTTCTTCGTCTGAAGCCACTGCTCGATGCGAGCGGAGCGAAATTCCCCGATGAGAGCAAGAGCCTGCGCCGAAACCTGCTCACCGCCTCCGCCCGGCCGGCAACCGGAACACAGCAAGGCTCCGCTGCCAGCATCGTAAAACCCCGCCTGCCCTGCAAAGGCTCGCTGGCACCTCATGCAGCGACTGAGGTCAGGAAGGAAGCCTCCCAGCCGCAGCAGCCAGTAATCGAAAAACAAAAGCGACCGATTGACTTCTCCGAAGTTCTTCAGCGCTCTCAGCACCGCCAGAAGCAGCCGAAAGGCGCGCTCATTCAGCTCGCGCTCAGGCAGAAAGCGCTCCGTTACCTCAGCCAAATACTGTGCCGCCACCTGGATGCGATAATCCTTCTGCATTTCGAAGAAGGATTCCAGCACCTCGGCCGAGCCGATCCGTTGCAAGTCCCGGCCTTCGCGGTCATAAACCCACAGGCGAATATAGCTCAAAGGCTCCAGCGCCGAGCCAAACCGGCTCCGCCGGCTCAAGGCCCCCTTCGCGACCGCCCGCACCCGGCCCAACTGCCGCGCCAGAAGCGATACGATCTTGTCGCCTTCCCCCAAGCGATGCGTTCTTAAAACAATAGCTTCGGTTTCAACAAGGGGCATTTCAAGCCGCAATGTCGGCGCGCCGACAAACCTATTAAATTAGCATAACCCGCGAACGATCCCAAGAACAATTCCCATCGAGCTCCAGCCAAAGCCGCCAACAAAGACCTCGGCAACCCAAACCGCAAAGCCAAACTGCCTGAAGTTTCCGGGTAAGTGCGGAAAGGCCCCCTGCCCCAAAACCATCTGCGCACCTTTAACGCCGCGCAGCACTCGGGCACCTGGAAGCCCGCAAGCTGTGGATAACAGTGTGGATTATGTGCAAATATTATTATGTTAACCACGAGCGCGTACCTTAAATATTATCAGACGTACCTGTGGAAAAGCTTCCCTGCCCTGCCCCGCGCCGTTTCCCTAAATCGATTTTTGTCCGCCGCAGGGTTGCCGTACTGCGAGGCTATGAATTGTAGATTGCCGCCCGCTCTGCTATGCGGAATTTCTGGCGGCAAGCGCCGGGAATTTTCGATTTTGCCGTTCAAGCTTTTGGTGCCGATACCCGATCAAGTTATTAGGAGTAGTCGCGATGGTGGGGAGAAAGGATGCTCCGTGGTAAGGCGCTATGACCGATCCTATTCACAACTTCCCCTGGAATTGATCGCCACGTCACGCAAAGAGAGGAGCGAGCAACCCGGAAGGGCAATAGATGTCTCAAAGGGCGGCTTGAGGGTTCAAACGCGGTGCTCTCTGATTCCCGGCGAGGAGGTCGATGTTTTCCTGAGGGGAGTACCCAAGCCTTATGCTTTCTGCCGGGTCGTTTGGGCACACATGTGGCAGGGAAACCAGATCGCCGAGGCAGGGCTTCAAATCCTGGAGGATTCCCCGCCTGTGCAGGATCCCGTCAACGATTTCGCTGATGAGCTGCGTCACGCTTACCACAACCCGGCGGGATCGGCTAAGGGTTCCCACATAACGGAAATTGACATATCGGCACATTCCGCTTAGGATATTTTCCGGCTGCGAGTGGTGATTTCTGCAAGGACGCAGCTTGGATTATGGATCTGATCGCCTATTCAGCCATGTCGCCGGGAGCTTTCATTTCCCTCAGAGCGGGGGTTCTTATTCCCCTAGCGCTGGCGTGCATGGTTCTGATTGTTCTCATCCCTTCTGCAGCATGGCGCGGGAAGTTTAGCGTGCCGATTTATGCGCTCCTGGCCTTGGCGTCGGGCACGCTTGCTTTTGCCGCAGGCACTCTTGCCGGGGCTCGGACGGTCCGCGGCACACCGCTCGGGGTGGTCATCTCCATCCTTTTTTTCCTGCTGATCGCAGCGGGCTTCGGCTGCTTCTTGAGCATGCTCTTCTATCGCCCTCCGCGGGAAGACAACGAGTCAACTCCGGCAGGCGATGATAGTAGACCTTCCACCGACTCACCCGGCGAGCCTGATCGTTGATTGCATATCACTGATCTCCGGCTACAGATTCCCCAACCTCAAGAAACGACCGGTAACGATCCCGCCGGTTAATCGCTGGTTCGAACAGACCCGCTCGACTGCCGGAGGCCGGCGCCTGAATCCTCCCAAACCATCCGAAACCTGAAGCTAGTGTTGCGTTCGGCAAATTGTATTACTTATACGGAAGGACCCATTTGTTGTAGCGCCGGGCTTTACGCCCGGCATACCGCCCTGAAGGGCGGCGCTACAGGTAAACGTATTTTCCAAACGCAACACTAGTTTCTTTAAGATCGTCGCCTCCATTCCCGATAGAAGGTGGCCGACTGAATCCCCTTGACGAGACGCCAAGTCTCATTCAAACTACGCTGCCATCAGCTCCCTGGGCGTTTATTTACCTATTTCACAAAGGAGATACCGGTATGCCGAAAGAATTTAAAGAGTTTGCGATGCGCGGCAATGTGCTTGACATGGCTATCGGGATCATCTTGGGTGCAGCTTTTGGGAAGGTGATTACGTCCCTGGTATCGGAGATCCTCATGCCTCCCATTGGAATGCTGCTCGGTCATGTCGATTTTTCCAGTTTTTTCATCAACCTCTCTCGAACCCACTATGCTTCTATGGCAGACGCCAAAAAGGCCCGCGCCCGTCCCGGCCGCGCCCGAGTCAAAAGAATGTCCCTTTTGCGTGTCCAGCATTCCGCTGAAGGCGACGCGCTGCCCGCACTGCACTTCGGAACTCAAGGCAGCCTGAGGAAGAAGGGAAGCGAGATGCCTTGCTTCCCTTCCCCTTCTTCCACCAGGGATGCAGCGGCTTAGCGCTGCTGCCACGGGATCGACTCGTTCCTAAAGCTTTACATTGCCGTTTCGCGGCCGGGCCGGCAGGAGAGGCCGCGGGGACACGAGCCTCAAGTGTTACTTGAAGCGCATCACCTCTTTGAATAGGTGCGCCGTGGACACCATGCCCTCCACCCACCATACAGGAACCCAAGGTTGTACTTTAGGAAAAGAAGCGCGGTCGCTAAGCGCACCGGAGCGCAGCCGGCAAGCTCACCCGGACCCGCCCGTCTCAGCACCAAGCCGGCGGTAGAGTTCAATTGTGTCCTCTACCATACGCTCAACGCTAAAGCGCTGCTTGATGGTCTCGTGCGCGGCAGCTCCGAGCTTTGATGGGAGCGAAGCGTCACCGAGCAGACGCAGAACCGCGGCGGCAATGGCGCCGGGGTCAGGCGCGGGAACAAGGAGGCCGTTTTGTCCGTCTTCGATAACTTCCGGCACGGCGCCCCGCGCGATGGCCACGACCGGCAGGCCGTACGACATGGCTCGGAGAAGGGAGCTGCCCAGAGGCTCCGCAAGGGAAGGAAAAACAAAGACGTCCAAGGCTTGATAAGCCTGCTCGATATCGTCCACGACCCCTGCAAACTGCACCGACGCCGCCACTCCCAGGTCGCGGGCCAGTTGTTCCAGGCGGGTCCGGCAAGGCCCGTCACCCGCCAGGAGAAGGTGGGCATTCGGGTATCTTTCCTGCACCAGGGGTAAGGCCCGGATCAGAAACTCCTGGCCCTTCTCCGGCAAGAGATAGCCGACGCAACCAAGCAACGGAAGGCCGATGTTCCAGCGTCGGCGCGCCCGGAGGCGCTCCTCGCGTCCAGGCAAGGGCGGCAGTTCGACGCCGTCATAGATGACCTCAACTTGATCGCTTCCGAAGCCCGCCGCGATCACACTCGCTTCTACAAAGCGGGAGACGGCCACAATTCGATGCACATGACGGTACCGGGCGCGTGCAAACGGATTTTGCGCTATGGGATAGGCCACGCGCCGGGCAGCCACAAGGCGAGCGCCACGGTGCGCGCCCGCAAGCCAAGCAGGCGTCAGCCCGTGAGCGTCATGGCTGTGGACAACCTCAAACCGTGCCTGCAATTTTCTTAGGGCGAGCGCTGCCTGGAGCCGCGGCGCAAAGCGCCCGACAGCATGCACGCGAATGCCCTCCGATTGGGCCCGCCGGGCCAGGGGAGAGTCTCGGAGCGCAACCAGTTCCGCGACGTGGGCGCGCGACCGCAACCCCAGCATCAGATCGAGCGCCTGGTGCTGTCCGCCGCGCCATTGACCGCCGAGATCCACATGCAACGTGATCAATACGTTTCCTTTGCCGTTGTTGTTTTTCACGATAAATGATTCACGAAAGCAAAAGCTGAAGATACCTGAGGAAGAACCTTTAACGCAACCGGCTCCATGATGCCGGTCGCTGCCCGCACCGCTCGCCGCAGCCGCCCCGCGTCTGACAGAAGATAACGCGGCGGGCCGGTTCAAGTGATCCCCAAATCTCTCTGTTCGTGTTTCCGGGGGAAAAGCTAAGGGTGAGCTTCTGCGGTGAAACAAAAAAGAAATGTTTAATCGGGGCGCCCAGATTTGAACTGGGGACCTCTTGGTCCCGAAATAAGTCCAACCTATCTAAGCCCCGTGTTTTCAACGTCCCTTCAGCCAATTTTTCAGCCTTCTAGAGGGGGTTTTGTGCCCGTTCTGTGCCCATCGGCGCTTGGGCGATTACCCAAGAGGTCAAAATGAGCCGCGAATTTTCAGTACGTGTGTCCCCGGAGTTGGCCCAATGGGTTCGTTCTCAAGGCGCATCACCAACGCGGGTGCTCGCGGGCATTCTTCGCGCCGTCCAAGACGGGCGGCTCACTCTCAAGAGCCGTGACCCTGGTCCCGGCACTGAACGTTTCACAGTGCGTGTTCCTAAATGGGCTTTGCCGTATGTCCGGGAAGCTGGGCATTCCCATAAGCCTTTGGTTGCTATCCGTCGGATTTTTCAGGCCGGGTTTGAGTTGAGTAAGGCTCCGTCTTTGGATGCCCCGAAGGTGGTACGTTCCAGGGGATACCAAGAGTCGAGGGCGACCGAGAAAATCGTTCCTGTGCCCAATGCGGGCCAAATTCAGCCCCGTTTTCAAGCTCTCCCTATCGCGGCTCGCTCAGACCGGCTTTCCGGGCCATCCCTGAAGCTTTCCCGTCGCCCTAGGAAGGTTAGTTGGCGCACGCTTGACGGGCAGATCATTGAAGTGAAAGCCTCCCCGCCGGTCGGCCCTGGTCGGCATTTAGAGCCGGTAGCAACGGTGCTTCGAGAACGTGGGGTCGTGGTTTTTGGAGCACCCGGCATTCGGTGGCCGGGCTTTGGGTAAGTTGGTAGTGAAATCTTAATTGGAGGAAAACATGGAAAGTAAACAGGAAGTGAAACCGGAAGTTCAACCTTACAGGGGCCAAGACCGGCGGCGTCCCGAAAATGCCCAGCTTCGGCTGGCGGTCGAGGCACGTCTGATTGCGATTCGTAGGCAGCGGGAACTTGACGCTGAAGCGGAGAAAGAATCAGACAAGCACAAAGAGGCAGACCGGGACTTTCTAAACCTGATCTAAGGACTGCGCCAAGTCGCGCGATAAGACGCGGATTTTTAGTCGCGCTCCGGCATCATGGAGTTATACCTGTGTATCTGCAAGTGTATGATCGGCCCGACTACATGCGCGATAGAGTCGCGCCATTTTGGGCGGAGAAATCGTGTGCGAAAACGGTCTTTTAACGACTTAAAACGGGAAACTCTGGCGCTGTTCGAAGCCAGTCCTGAAGGGTTGCAGCCCCAAGCCTACGCTCGGCAGATCGGCAAGGTCCCGGCACGAGCAGCTTATTCGTATTTGAAGAGGGCTTGGAGGTATGGCCTGCTACTCAGGCGGGAACGGCCCGTCTGCTACCGAATCAGTCAGCGTGGCCGGGAGCGATTAGCTTGGCTCCGGCGACAGATTACGTAGCAGTTTCCTTCCGAGTATTCTCTCTTATTTCTTGTTTTGATATTTGCTTCTTTCCTACCCCATTTGAGATTTAAGTGTAGATCGAGTATGCTCCCGCGAGAGAGGGTTCGGTTTTTCTCTTCGTCTAGGATGTCAAGCTACAGGCAGAGGAGGGTCTTAGAATGCAAATTGGCCTATTTCCGCGTTCCGGTTTCCGTCACGCTTTATTTGTAATCACGACATTGCTCATCTTAGCTTTCATCCCCAAGGGGAGCTTTGCGCAGACATCTTCCACTGTTGCGGCGATCCCGCGATCTGAGGGGCCGATGCACGCCTTTCCCTTGACGCTGTTTCAATCTGCGCCCCGTATGGCGCAAGAGGCTTCCACACTTGGAACTCGACCACAGAAGAATCCAAAGCTCAGCACGCTCTTAGCAGACCTTGCGCGTGCTATAACCCAGCAACCAGGGCCAGTTGCCAAAGAGCAACGGATTGCTCCCCCGCCCGGCTTTTCGATTACGACACTGCCGAAATCAGTCCGGGATGCGGTTCAGGCTCGCATTATGCGCATTAACAAGAATGCGGAAGTCCAGGTTTACATCGAGGTCTCTGAAATCACCGATCAAAACCTTAATGCTTTGCGCGGGCTTGGAGTCACCGTGCAGATTGTGGGAGAACCAAAGCCCGATAAGACTAAGAAGGAGGTTCTCTCATACGTTCCTACGGTTCAGGGGCTTCTGCCTGTGAGCATGATCGAGCAAGTGACGGCGCTGCCCTTTGTCCGATATATCCGCTTGCCCGATTATGGGTTCACAAATACGGGGTCAGTGGACACCGAGGGCGATGCCATACTGAAGGCCGACCAGGTACGTTCCACGCTTGGCGTGGACGGCACGGGCGTCCGCGTCGGGGTTATTTCGGATGGCATCAACGGTATATTCGCCACTGGATGCACCACATGTGGACCTACGAGCGCAACCCCAAGTCCAATCTCGACTGGCGATCTTCCCAATGCAACCGGGACACGGAACGCCAGTGGGACTCTGACTTCCGTGAGCGGGGGAATTACCGCTCAGTCCTTCAGGTCGGACGGCAACCTTGAAAACCACAACCCCGCGTGTACTACTGAACCTGGAAACGGGGCCGAGGGGACTGCCATGCTGGAAATCGTCCATGACCTTGCCCCTGGCGCAAAGCTGTCCTTTGCTAACGGCGACACAAGTCTAGCATTTCAACAGGCCGTCAATTGGGTTGCAGCCAATGCGGATGTTGGCGTCGATGACGAATCATTCTTTAACATGGCACCAATGGGTCCCGATGTAGGAGCCTACGATGGGACTAGCTCCGTCTCTCTGAACACCGCTGCCGATCTGAACGACAGCGCGAATCCTCTCCGTGCCTATTTGACCGCTGTCGCAAACGACGCCCGCATTCACTACGCGGGGCAGTACGTGGACTCCGGCACCGATGGGACAGCTTACGTGGGCTATCCAGGTGACTTGCATTTATTTCAGCCTACCGCGACCACTTCTGACATCTTGGGGTGGGGCGCGTCCCTCGCAGACGGAATAGACCTGCCCGCCGGAGCAAATGTAATTATTCAGCTAACCTGGAACGATCCGTTCGGCGCGTCAAGCAATGACTATGACCTTTTCTTGGTGCAGCGCAGTACGGGGGCAGTGGTCGCCTCTAGCATTGACCCTCAGACGGGCACGCAGGACCCTGTTGAATCTCTCAGCTTCATTAACAGCACCGGCGCTCAAGACTTTTTCTACATCTATATTCAGAACTCGCAAAACCTTGCGGCTCCACGCACCTTCGATATGTTCGTGCGGTCAAACCCTTGCGCTGGGCCGGGGCCAATTCCATTCGGGCCGAACGGTGAAAACCACAACTACAACACAGTTGCCAGCAGCGTGCCCGCCGAGTCAGATGCCGGGGGTTCGCCGGTGAGCGTGATCTCAGTCGGCGCTGCCAATTGGCAGACGCCCGATACCATTGAGGCTTACAGCAGCAATGGTCCCACACTCGACGGGCGACTGAAACCTGACGTGACGGGAGTCGATGGCGTTTCGATCACGGGTGCGGGAGGGTTTGGGAATTCGCCCCCTGGAACGTCGCCGCAGACCTTCTTCGGCACTTCGGCTGCGGCTCCGCACGGGGCAGGAGTCGCTGCACTGCTTTTGCAGGCAGCCCCATGCCTGCTGAATGGCTCGCAAGGGGCGCTGGCAGACGCGACCGCTCGCACGGACCTACGCAACCTCATTCTGAACAACGCCGTAGACCTTGGAACCTCCGGCCCCGATGACGTGTACGGCTACGGTCGGATCGACGCTCTGGCAGCCGCAAGTGCGACTATTCCGACAGCCAAGGCGGGGTCAAACCAGATTGTGAATGGCACGGGGGCGAGCGGCGCAAGCGTGACTTTGAATGGTAGCGGGTCATCTGTGCCCCTCGCTTGCCCTCTTACTTTCAGTTGGACGGGTACCTGCGGGAATGCCAGCGGGGTCAGCCCCACCGCAACTTGCCCGTTCGGAACCAATAATGAGGGCCTCACAGTCACAGATAATGGCGTGACCATCTCTCAGGAGAGTAGCGTCCAGATCACCGTAACGAACTTTAAGGTTAGCCCCTCTCCGTCGAGCGCCAGTACGAGCCCTGGTCAGTCCGCAACGTACACGTTGAGCATCAGCCCCCAATATGGTGCGTTTACCAATGCAGTTTCGTTGGCTTGTTCCAACCTTCCGTCTCGCTCCGCCTGTTCGTTTTCCCCTAGCTCAGTCACTCCAGGCAGCGCCGGCACGACCTCAAAGCTAACCATTTCTACGACAGCCCCCTCCGCAGTGTTCAAGGTTCCGTTTGACCCGCCGCCCGCTTACGGACTTTGGATTAGCTTCATGGCGCTTTGTCTGCTTAGTCTGGTGGTTTTGCGGAGGTCCGCGAAGGGACGCGCCGCTACACTTTATTTGGCAGGAATTTTCTTCGTCCTCATCGTCGCGCTGCAAGTGGCGTGCGGTGGAGGCGGGGGTGGGACGGGAGGCGGCCCCACGAATCCTGGAACACCGGCGGGCACCTACACCATTACAGTTAGTGGGACAGCCGGTTCGCTAACCAACTCCGTGCCGGTCACTCTGACGGTGCAATGAAAAAACTGCGCTCCTTGTAACGCGCCTGGGGATTTTCGCAAAATCGACTTCCGGTATCATAGCGTTTTCCCCTTCCTTTCGGACCTTATGGGTCTAACTGCGTCGGCCCGCTTAGACCTCTTGTCTGTGAAGCACCTTGCGTTTTTCCCAGACTCTTTTAATTGTTCTGGCGCTTAGTTTTTTTCCACTTGCTTCAAAGATCCTCGCCGTTTCCTCGAAAGCCTGGGGGAGCGTTTTCCCTTGCCCGTGCATCAGGGCCACCTGTGCGATGGCTTCTCGTTGCTGGCTTATATCGAGTAGACTGCCACGCCCTGGCCCTCCGCGTCGGCGTAGCTTCTTTTTCATTTCATTCATTCCTTTCCGAAGTATGGTTGGCATCTGAGGTGTCGCCTCTCTCAGCCCCTTGATGATTTGTTCGAGGTTCTCTTCCGTCACTCCTTGTTTTAGCTTTTGTCCAAATATCTCATAGAACTGATAGGCAATTACTGTGGGGAGTGCTATTTCTTTTTTGTAGCGCGAGGGGTTGGCGCATAGCTTCTGAAATTGCTTTTTGACTTCTTCCGGTTTCCCAAGACCGATTTCTGAAGCGGCATCGGTCAGTGCCTCCATGATTCGGTTCTCTGCTTCCTTCCGAGCGAGTTTTCGCCTTGCCATTGTGCTTATTCCTTTCTGGGGCCAAAAAGATGCTGGCGTCATTATGGTCCCAGTGCGGCCACTTTGTCAAATTGGTTCTAATAGGACCGAATGTAAAAACAGTTGCAGTCCTGAATTTGGCTATGAAATATTCAACCTATGGCCCGAAGGCATCATTTGACGTTGCGGGAACGGATCGAGGGGACCGAGAAAGCAATTCGTTCGCTCTACACGCCGGATCAACTCCGGCCTGGATTGCGCCGCTATTTGCGGCGGCTGCGAAAGGGGCTTCGGCGAAGAGATCGACGTTAAATGAAAGGCCCGCGCTGACAGGACGCGGGCCGGGAAACTTCGATAGGCTTTTGCTTGGACAGTTACAGCCTACCAAGTTTTTCCCGAAGAAGCAACAAGTTTTGGGCGCTGTGGCGCTAACTCAGGCAACGTCGCGGATGGCACCCTGACGACCTGTGACCCCTTAGACGGCTGACAGCGCCCACCAGAGTTTGCGCCCTGGGCAGCCGGTTAGGGAAAAAAGGGGTGCCCAGGAAGGGGTGTTGGGGAAACCCTGGGTTTTCCCACGCAGGCGGAGCGAACGCGGCGCATTGCCCTTTTTACTTGTCAGAAACGAATAAGTGAAAATGAACACTACTCAGGCTGAAGACAACAAGCTGATGACGGGGGCGATGTCCGAATCCTTTCGCTTGGAATCGCCAGTCGCTCCTAGTACCGCAACGGAAGAGGGGAGCCGTGCTTCATTTCCAGGATTAAAGAGACTAGACCCCCGTCGTTATGGCCGAGATTGGTACGGGGTTCCTTCCGGCTATTCGGTGGCCGATATTCTCTCTCAGCATGTGCCTGAGCCTACGAAGCTTCAGCAGGTGGCTGATGATTCATCTCCCGAAGAGCCGTTTTCGCTTAGGAGCTTTGAAGACCCTGAATGGGACTACTTGGGCGAGCGCGGGCAAACATCAAAGCTGCTCTTCGAAGCGGGCTTGAAGTCAAAGGCGCATCGTTACGCGCAGTGCTATCGAACGGCTATTCCGTATGACTGCCAGGACAGTTCTTGCCGTAGCAAGTTCTTTGCCCGCTACCATTGTGATTGCCGATTTTGTAAATACTGCGGACCGCTGTTATTCAACCAGTTAAGGGACCGATATTCTGTTCCGATTTCGCGCTTCTTGAAAAATCGGGAATCTCACTTAGGCTGCACGCTCGCTCGGTTGAATTTCACAATGAAGAGTGACGGGCATGTGCCCACTCAGGTAGAGATTAAAGCTTTTAACCGTGCCATCCGGCGAACCCTGAAGAAAGCCGTGCCCCGTGACGGCTCAAGGAAGGTAGCTTATGGAGTTCTCTGGTCGGATGAATTTGGATATGAAAAGCGCGGACGCCGGAAGAATCGCACGGCGAAAGGTTTGAACCTTCACGCCCATGCACTTTATTACGGGCCGGTCCTTGATTGGTACAGGGTGCGGGATGCCTGGGTAGAATCTCTGAAGCGTGAGGGGTTGGAAGGCCAAGGTTTCTGGGCTACGTTCCTGAAAGGTTGGAAGCGGAATCCTGGGCCTGCCGTTAAGCATGTCTTATCTCACATGTTGAAATACATCTCCAAGATTCCGGCGGAAACTCCCGAAAGAATCGCAGCTCTGGAAACCGCTTTCAATGGTGTGCGGCGCGTCCACGCTGGCGGGTTTTTCTACAAGCTGGCCAAAGGCGATGACCATTTGCAAGAAGCCCCTTTCGTTTGCCCCGATTGCGGCGGGCGACTGGGCCGCGCCGATGGGTGCAAGCCTTGGGAAACTTTCCCGGTTGGTTTTTTAGAAATGGAAGGACGGCGTGATCTTGCCGAGGCAAGGCGTATCAAGGACCGCGATTTTCCGGCAAAGGTCGAAGCCGCGCTTAGATTGTACGGGGGTGATCCATGAGCTTCTTTCTAAAACTTGGCGTTGATCCTGAAGAACAAGAAATTGGGATCGTGAATGGCTGGCGATATGTGATCCGTTCTCCCGGTGAGGGGGAAGTGTTCTCGGTTCTGCGGGAAAATGTGAGCCTCCCAGATTATGAAAGCCGTTTGGAATTTATCCGGGGGTGCTTTTCCGAGAAAGAAGCGCAGCGGGTAGCCGCTTCGCACATGAATCTCTGTGCCAAGGGGAATAGTCGGGTTCCGCCACCGGTAGCTTTTACGAGTAAGTGATGCAACCAAGCTCTGATATAATCCGGTTGGCAGAAGGGACGGTGCAAAACACGGGAGAAAGGAGTTTGCCCGTGGCCCGTCCGCGTTACCAACGGGGTTATGTCAGAAAGAGGGGTATGAGTTACGAATTACGCTACCGGGAAGATTTCATCGAAGCCAACGGAAGGTTGAAGCGGCGGCATCGGTCGGTCGTCCTGGGTGCCTTTAAGAACAAGAAGGAAGCTCAGCGGAAGGCTGAAGTTTTTCTCCGTCCGCTGAATCAAGGGGCGTGCCGTCCGCAGCTTGATGTCACCCTAGAGGATTTCTGGACGCGATATTTCGAGCCGGAGATTTTGCCCATGTTCAAGCTCTCCACTCGCCAGCTTTACCGATCACTGACAGAGAGACACTTCGTCCCTTACTTCGGCGTGCGAAAGCTTCATGAGATTCCGCGACTGGAAGTCCAGCGTTTTATCACTCTGAAGCGCGGCGAAGGGTACGCTACCAAGACCCTGGAGCATCTGCGAAACTTGCTGAGCCGGTTATTTCAGACAGCGGTCGATTGGGGAATGCTCCAGGAGAATCCCGCACGCGGCCTGAAGCTTCCCCCTAGGGAGCCAAGGCGGGAAGTTCACATCTTAAGTGCCGAAGGAATCCAAAGGCTTTTAGGAGCCTTGCCGGAACCTTCGCGCACTATTTTTGCGCTCGGCATCGTTACCGGGCTGAGGATCGGAGAATTGCTCGGCTTGAAAATCGACGATGTTGATTTAACGGGCGCAACCTTGCACGTCCGGCGCGCCTTCTATCGGGGCGAGGTTGGCAGTCCTAAAACGCGGCGTGGTGAGCGGTCCATACCCCTTGCCTCTCACGTTGTCGGATTGCTCATGCATTATCTTGGGGGCCGCACGGTTCAATCGGAATGGCTGTTTTCGAGCAAGGCCGGAACTCCCCTGAACGACCGGAACTTGATGCGGCGGCAAGTGGAGCCGGTGTGCAAGGCTTTGGGCATCCCGCACTTCGGCTGGCATTCTCTCCGTCATACGTTCCGAACGATGGCGGCAAACCGGGGAATCCAGCCGGAACTGGTCCGCGCTATACTCGGACATGAGAGCCTGGAAACAACGATGATCTACATGCACCGGGTAGATAGCGCGGAGCGGGAAGCGGTCGAGAAAGTCGGAGAAGTTTTGTGCCCGTCTGTGCCCAATATTACAAAGTTAGTTGCGGGCACGAAAAGTGTAATTCAATGAAAGTAAATAGGAAAAGATGGTCGGGGCGCCCAGATTTGAACTGGGGACCTCTTGGTCCCGAACCAAGCGCGCTACCAGGCTACGCCACGCCCCGAGAAGATTGCTACTTGCTAAGACCCTCGCGTGCCACAGATGCCTGGGTTCGGCCCGAAGGGTCCAATTCAGCCGGTATCCACTTGCGATCCCGCTTCTCTCAACTAAATTGTAATATTAGCACACCTTCACCCTCCTGATTCCCCTGCCGCGTGGTTTTGGGGCCAGCGGGAGGGGTCTCCGCAAAACAAGGGCTTTGTTTGGATGGCATAAAATGGCTGGTCGGAACGGCCGGATTTAAACCGGCGCCCCCTTGCACCCCCCTTAAAATTGAGTCCATCGCTTCACGCATCAGCAGACAAGCCAAGGCGCGTTTGCGCACTCATCGGCTACCCGAAGCATCGCGATTTCCGCCGTCTCCATGCTGGTCATGGTCATTTATGAAGAGCGGGCCCCGCCGCATTCTGAGCCCTCATAATCGCGAGCGGAACCCGCGCGAACGCAACTTCATCGGCGGCTGGATCGAGCACGTTCACCTGCATCCAGTAGCGGCCCGGAGGAAACTTGGCAAGGGGGATCTCGGTGAAGTAGGATGCCGTGCCGGCGCCCGATTTGCCCGAGGTTGCCGGGTAAGGTCCTGCTTCGGAGATCTGCACGCCATTCCGGAAGAAAATGACCGCCACCGACGGCGGGACCGCTTTCCCGGAACGCTTGGCGTTCTTGCCGGACGATTCCGGCTTGCCTCCGTAAGACTGGAGATAGACATAGAGATTCTGGTTGGCGCGAAACACGCGCGTCACGCTCGGCAGGACCGCATGGGACCCGGAATCGAGCGGATTGACCTCCGCGGTCATGGCCCAGGGACCGCGCTGCGGCCGGGTTGGCGGCTTCCTCGAAAGCTCGTTGGAGACAACGACGGAGCTCAGTTCAAGCCGCGTCCTGTTGACCGAAGGAAGCACCAGTTGTTTTTCAAACGTGCCTATCTTTCCGGTCAGATTTTCACGCGCCACGACCTTCAGCTTGTAAGCGCCGGGGGGCAGCACAATTCCCCCTTCGTACAGGATGTTGCCCTGCAGGACTTTCTCATACGTGGAGGCGTTCAGCTTGACGGGCAGCGTGTCACGCAGCCCGCCCGCCACCTTGCCGTGGGAATCCGTGGCGCGCCAGGCAAAGTCGAATTGAGTCTGGTGGTCCGCCGAGTGCTGATGAAAAGGAATCGAGGAGCCCGGAATTTTGGCCGCGAGAACGACGTAATAATGGCCGTCGGCCTGCAAAAAGTAGGCGGTTTCTACCGCCAGCGGAAGATCGAGGAACGGAGCCTCCGAATTGAGGGCTTCTTGCAGTTGAAGCTCCTTCTGCTGGCCCGAGGAGTGCCCGAATCCGGCGGGAGCGTAATAGCCCGGGCGGGCTTCCACCTTCAATCCGCGACCCTCCACCACCTCCACGCGAATGCGGCGAAATCTTCCGTCTGCCTTGGTGTTCGACGGAGTGTAGCCGATCAGGTAGTAGCTATTGTTCTCCTTCTGCACGTACTGGAAAACCGGAGCGAAATTGTTCAGGTCGGTGAACATCCGCCCGCCTGTGTCGGTGGCCAGAGTGGAAAGCGTCTCGCGGCTGTTGTGCAGCGAACTGATCTGCGAAGACACGGCGGCGGCGGTGTAAATGGCGGTCCCGGAGGGGCTCGCGGAGGACGCAGCGCCGCCGGGAGGCATCGCCGAGAGCCCCCGCGCGTCCAGCGTGTAGAAGGAGACATCGGCCCGATTCGCCGCGTCAATGGTGGCCTGGATCTGCGCCTCATTATCGACGCCGGTCTGCTCGATGCCGCTCGAAAAATGGATGACCGACTTGCGGCCCGGCACGCTCTTGAGCAGGTCGGCCAGCGACTGCAAGGCCGAGAGCTTTTCATCGGTGTTGAAGATGTTGAACTCGGTCTCATCGGGAGTAAAGGCGTTCCCTGTATCCTGCGTCACGACCGTGTTTCCGAACGCATCCGTGCCGCCGGCCTCGCCCACGCTGCCGTTCGACGCCAGCGTCGAGGACTGGCCGATTGGGATGCGCTTGATCGCCTTCGACAGCACGTCGCGGTCGTTGGTGAAATCCTGAACCACGCGCAGGTCGCTCGAGTAGGTAACGACGGCCACCAGGTCCGCCGGCGTCAGTTGCGTCTTGATGAAATTCTGCGCGGACTGTAAAGCTCGGAACAGGTCCGGAATCTGCATCGACGAAAGATCGAAGAACAAGGCAATCAGCCGATGGTTTTGCACGAGGCTCCGGTACGTCTCCTGAGGAGTCGACTTGGGCAGCGTGCCAAGGTTGACCACCGCCGGCTTGCCGTTCTCGCCGCTCTCCTGCGCGAGCTTCTGGACGTTTTCGAGGTCAAAAGAGTTGATGGTCTGCAGCACCCCGTCTTCGTACACTTTGAAATCGCTTTGCTGGAGGTTCGTTACCGGGTTGCCCTTGTGGTCCGTCACCCGGACATCCACCAGAACCTCGTTGGTGGTGACCTTCAGCATATAGCGCTGCGAGAGATTCTGGTAACCGATCTGGCCGGTGGGCGGCGCAGCGGTTTGCCCCTGGGCCTGCGCGCCCATCCCGGGCCTCGCTGCCACCCCTGCCCAGAGCGCAGCCGCCGCCAAGGCCGCCAGTGTCACGCTCAGGCGCACAGCGCGGCGAGCGGTTTTTTGAAGAATTGAATGCCGCATATCTAACCTCAACCTATGTCCTGCCGGTCCGGCAGAAGCAATCTCTCGCCGGCGGCGCAAGTCGTTCGCATCAGAAACGGAACCTCAGCGAGAGGGTCATCGTTCGCATTGAATTCACCCCCGTAACCCGCCCGAAGGTGTTGCTGTTAACGGTCGTGGACAGGCCCGAGAAATTCACGATGTTGAACGTGTTGGAAGTCGCAAGCCGGAAGTCCGCCGTAAGGTTCTTCTCACGCGAGATCGTGATGAGCCGGTCGAGCGACATATTGAAATCGATCGAAGGCGGTCCCGGAATGGTGTTCCTGCCGGCATTCCCGAATTGCCCCGCAGCCGGCACCGCAAACGCCGCGGTATTGAAATAAAGCAGCGATGATTGCTGGGAAGAAGGAAGCGTCACCGGAAGGCCTGTCGCGTCGGCGCGCAGCCCGCCAAACGGGGCCAAGCCGCTCACGTTGTTGCTGGCGTTGCCCGCAACGAAGGCGGTGTAGGGAAGGCCGGAACTGAACGACGTCATGTCGCTGAATGACCAACGGCTGAGGATGTCCGCGAGCGCGCCGCCATGATTCAGGAACCGCTTGCGGTCGCCAAAGGGCAATTGATAGCGTGCGAAGGCTCGCAGGCTATGAGTCGGGTTAAACCCAGAGAGAGCCCATTCCGCAGCGAGGTCAGAGGGATTTTGAACCGGGGCGAGCGGACTTGCCGCCGCCGCAATGGCTGATCCGGCTCCCAGCCCTCCGGGACCTCCCACCATGAAGAATCGGGTGCTGGCTGCTCCGCCCACGCTGGAAGCGTTATCTTCAGCCTTCGAGTAGGTGTAATTCAGAAAGAAGGAGAAGTCGCGCCGCGAGAAATGCCGCAGGCTCACGCGCAGGCCGTTGTATAGGGACGATGCGCCCGAGGTGTCGTATTCGAACGGCAGCGCGCTCGTTACCAGAGGTTGCCCGGCGCCATTGGCGGCGACGTTCGGCACGAGCAGGAGATTCAAGTGCGTTCCGCGCGTTCCGATATAAGCGACCGACAAGATGTAGGTCTGGCTGAGGTCTTGCTCAAGCATCACGTTCCAGCTTTGGGCGTAGGGAGTGAGGAAATTCGGATCCACGGCGAAAGTGTTGCGCACCGTGCTCGAGCTGAGCGCGGGAAAGCCGTTCGTGAGCGTCAGAATTTGCGCCGGGCTGGTCACCAGAGTGCTCGTGGTGGCAAAAGGCGCCTGGTTTACCAGACCGCTCACCAGATTTTGGTAAACCGACTGGTCGTAGAAAATGCCATAGCCGGCGCGCACCACCAGGCTGTGTGAAATCCAGGGACGGTAGGCAATGCCGACGCGCGGCGCGATGTTCTCCGGGTGTCCCCGAAGCAGCGAAGCAGGCAAAGTTCCCGGATTCTGCCCGGTTACCACCCCGGCCGTCGAGAAACCCTGCCCCAACTCCAAGTCTGAGAGGTGGCCATAGTTTTCCGTAAAGGGCGCCGCATATTCCCAGCGGCCCCCGAGGTTGAGCGTCAAATGGTCCGTCATTCTCCAATCATCCTGCCCGTAAAGATCGTAGCGGGAGGAGCGGAGATAGTTGGCGGGAATGCCAAATCGCTCCGAAGTCGTCTGGGGAAGGCCGAGCAGGAAGTCAGCAAAGTCGTAGCCGGTGCTGGCGATGGGCGTTCCCTGCGCGGTGAAGTTGCTGGTGCCATAACCGGTGAAAGAAAAGCCGCCCTCCGCCTCGGGGTTCGTCAGGGTGTTCAATTGGATTCTTGAAACGTCGCCGCCAAATTCGAAATTGTGCTTGCCGACAGTGTAAGAAACAGAGTCCGAGAAGCGCAGCGTCTGGTTGCGAGTGAGCGAGGGGATTGCGTCGCTCAGGCTGCTAAGGTTGGTAAAGCCGATCGACGGCAGGCCCCAGTCCATGGGATTTTGTGAGATCCCCTGGATGCCCAGGTCGCCCGCAATGTTCTGGCTGAAAGAAAACGGATTGGTCGTGTAAGTCCGCGCCCGGTTGAAATTCACAGCAAAATTGTTCACGGCCTTTGCGCCGAAATTGTGCGTTTCGGTCAGGCTGACATTCTGCATCCGGGTCGTCGTCATGGACGGGATGTTCGCGAACCCGGTGATGCCGTCGGTATGGGACGAGTTGTAGAAATACATCACGGCCAGGTTGTCCTTGCTCGAAATCTGATGGCCGATCCGGCCCATGATCATCTGGCTGGACGTTGGCAGTGATAGTTGCACGTGGTAGTTCTGCACCTCTCCCGGCAGGTTGGGCAGCGGAAGGTATCCCAGCAGCCCGAGCGAAGCCGAGTTGAGCATCGCGGACGGGATGACATTGCCCGGGAACGGCGTTCGTGGTCCCAAAACCGCCGAGGGCTGATAGATCACAGGCATCGTGCCGGCGCTTTGCCCGGAAGCAATCGTCGTCCCTGAGAAATCACCCTGACGCTCCGCCGCCGTGGGAACGGAGGCCAGAAGATTTTGAGGAGTGGTGCCCCTGCTGAGATCGAAATGGACAAAGAAGCTGGTTTTGTTGCCGCCATTGTAAATCTTTGGGATATTAAGCGGGCCGCCCAGTGAAAAACCGACGAGCTCACGGTAAAAAGGCGCTTGGGGCTGCGAAGGCGTATTCAGAGGGTAGGGCCGAGCGTCGAAAGCGGAGTTCGTGTAGGAATCAAAGAAGCTTCCGCGCATCCGGTTGACGCGGGGGCGGCGAAATCCGCCAAAGAAAACCACCCCTTCTCCGCCGCCTCCGAACGGCACACCCGCGGGACCACCCGGACCTCCAGGCCGGCCTAGTCCTCCCGGCCCGCCACCGAACCCGAAAAATCGGCCCGCGCGCCCGTGCTGCATCGGGGGAGCGGTGGCGTCGATCACGTTGCCCGTCAGTAGAAAAGAGTTGCTCGCACCTGCCGCGCCAGCGAGATCGCCCGCGACACCGCCTGCGCCTTGCTGTGTCTCGCCAGCGGCGCCGGACTCCTCAGCGAAGCGCAAGCCTCCGGTCTCGCCGCTTTCGCCAGATTCAGCCAGAATGCTATTCAGGTCCGCTGAGCTTCCCTGCCCCAGGCTCTCTTGCGGATTAAATTGACCTTTGGCGTTGCCGAGGCCCTGCTGCCCGGATTGGCCAAGCTGCCGTCCCTCTCCCGCGCGCGCACCTGGCCCGGACTGGCCCGCGCCCGGTCGCCTTAAGTTGCCAAACCCATTCGGTTCCCCCGGCATCGCGAGCGCAAGGGTCGCGTTCATGGCCAAGGGCTTGCCGGCCGTAACTTCCACAGGGCCTAGAAGCAAAGGCCGGAAGCCCACGATCATTACGATCACGCGGTACTCGCCCGGCGGCACGTCCCGAAAAACGTAGTTCCCAGATTCGTCGGACCATGTTTCTCTGCGCGCACGCGCTTGAATGTTGAAGAGAACAATCCTCGCCCCCGGCACCGCCACGCTTCCAGGCCCTATAACCCTTCCCGTGACAACACCGCCCGGGCCGCTGGAAGTCCTCTGTGCAATGGCAGGCAGGCCCATCAAAAGAATCGGCACAAGCGCCACAGCTAGAATTCCCGTAAGGCGCAGGAACTTCCTTTCTCTCATCTGTTCAAACCCTTTCACGCAAACCCCGGCTCAAAAAGCAACGGGACCCTTTGGAGTTCAGCCCAACCTGCTCAAAGGCTCCAGCCTTTATGCTGACTTACCCTTGAGCGACAACCTAACGTTCGCGACGAATCTCGACTGAAGAAAGTTTCAGCCAGGGCAGAAAATTCCCGCCAACCGGGACGTACATGGACGTTTTGCGACAATCCAGCCTCCAAGAAATCCACGATTTTACGCTTCCAGTGTGCGCCGGAGGGCGTCTTCGGTGTGCAAAATGTTTGTAAAGAGTGTAAGAGGGTGAAGCCGCTATTCTGGAGACTCAGAGAATCCGGGAGCCGTGCGAGGCCGCAGGGCGCCTCTTGCCGGATACCTGCGCCTCGACAAAGCGCAAAGGAAGAAAGGTTCCAAACGGCTATCAGGTAAAATCAATTGAAGCTAAAAGGGATAATTGGTCGGGACGGCCGGATTTGAACCGGCGACCCCTTGCACCCCAATTCAGCATGGCTAGTATACCACACTTAGCGCGAATACACTTACATGCAGTAGAAATGCGGATGTGGTGAAGGTCGGCGCATTGTGCGTATAACCCTGCTAAAGGCTGAAAACGGGGGTATAAGAGGGGGGTTACGTCACAAATCACGTCACAAAATCCGATCTCACCGCTAAACCCCAATTGCGGGCTTGACTACGGAAGCACAATTACCACTTTCAGAGTAATCCGGTAGGGGAATCGCCCCGCCCGGCCCGAGAAAATTGATCCTCAGCCAACCTGACGCTCAGGACTCGCCTTGTGTGAACTTGGGCGGAAGAACTTTGACCGAACTTGAAATATCAAAGTGGAGCGAGTAGGCCCACGCCTCCCTCTGGCTTTAGCGCACCAAATCGAGTAAACTCCGTGCTAATGGCTCTGAAAACCATCTCCGTCAATGAGGCCGCCGACCGATGGGCGGAAGGTTCCACCCGCGCCATCCGTGAAAACTTAGACCATCCGACCAACAACGCTCGCTACAATTGGGCGCTTGACTTCGGGGCGGGAGATATTCGCACGCTCACACGGACCCCAACCGGCCAAGGAAATATCAGGCTTAGCCGCCACCACCTGAAGCAAGGGAAACTTGAATCAACTGACAAAGTGCGGGTTGTTCCGTTGCCTGAAGGCGGGCTCGCCATTCTGCCTGCTACACGTGAGGAAATCGAAGCCCGTCACCGGAGCTTGACCGATTCACCGCCGCAGACTTTTTCCGAGAGCGAAGCACCCACCTGCCGGGAGTCTTTCGAGATTACCTGTGCCGAGTGTGGCGAACGGTTGCAATCAAAGACCCCGTGCCGGATTTTCTGTGATGACTGCAAGCACGATCGCGCCACGGCACAAAAACTGGAATGGTGGAAGGCTCATGGTAAACAGACTCCAAGTTATCTCGCCAAGCTGAAGCACCTGACCACGCCGGACCCCGCGCAGATGGTTCTTTCCATCTAGTGCCGCGAGCCACGCTTAGCCCGGCAAAGGGCTTGCCACTTGCCCCGGATGGAAATGTAACTCCGCCCCACAATTTCAAAGAGTCGCTGCCAGCCATCGCCACGGGCCAGCTTCGGATACAAGCTGGCGAGCAATTCCGTTTCACGCTGAGACCACCGGCCCCGCCGTGTTACGAATTTCAGAGAGAGTTCTTGCAATAACTTCTGCCGCCTGTCATGTGAGTCAAGTTGCTGACGATATTCTGCGGGATCGGTTGACCTCAGCTTTGCACGCTCAACCCGCACATGCTCACGCTCACGGCGACGAACCGAGTCCCTATGCTTTTGCTTCCAGCCTCTCTGTCTCACATGAACAATGGAGCGATTATCTTGCTTCCATCGCTTCTCGCGCTCCCGAACCCAGCGGGGGCGGCAAGCCCGGCAGAAGCGGCTTTGCGCGGTCCGAGGGATGTAGAGAACCCCACAGAGCCGACAACGAAGCGGAACAATTCTCCCGTCTGCGTCAACCCGCCCGCGCTCGAATGCTTTCAGATGCCGCCGACAGAACCCTTTCGAGTAGTGCGTCCGTGGGCAGCCCCCGACGCGACACCCGATATATCGGCGAGCAAACCGACCCTTGCGATCCCGCGTTCGATTGCTCATCCTGAAATTCCCTGATTAGTCTTTCCCGCCGCTTCCGGGAACAACTTGTGGTTTGTTCTGCCCTGCCCGACCACTGGCAAGAGATTTGCGGACCCGCTCAATCTGGGCATCTGATATGCGAAGCGGCAGGCCCAGCCGGTCACGCAATTTTGCCAGCGCAGAAACGCGCGGGGGAACCGAACCCAACACGCCTTGAAGCCTCACAGAACCTATTCCCTGGCCTTCGGGTTCAACTTCCGCCAGCGCCTCAACAAAAGCCTCTATCATCTCAGCCACAGCTTGCGGCGCGTGCCGGCTCCGCAAAAGGATCACACCCCGCACGACCACAAGCTCCACCGCCTCACCGTAAGGTATGCCCGATGCTTCGTAAGCCCAGGGCGGGACCAACGCAGCCCCAGCGCCCGTAAATGCCCTGTCCCGTTCCCGTGGGTAGATTCGAGCCTGCCCTTTTTTCATGCGTTCAATTTTACTCCAACCCCCCTTCGGGGAATCCCGCCAGCGCCAGCTTGCGGAAGGGAGCAAACCGTTGCCCCGGCCTTGAGCGGCTTATCGAAATGATCAACACCTCACAGAAGGCTGTTACATACTCTGTCACTACACTATTCTTTCGTCAGAGCACCCAAAGAGAAACGCAACCCTGCCCGGCCCGCCACAACCTGCCGATCCGGTCAAGCCCTCAGCTCTCCCCAAGCCAGCCGCCACAATAACACAGCGTGCACGCACCCCCGCACAATCGCTCGGACCCAACCCCTTCAGGCAAACCCTCACCAACACCGGGCAAGCACTAATCGCAGGAATGCGGCACCCGCAAGTTGCCACCGCTTCATCACAGCCCCCGAGGGGAAAAAACTCCCAGCCCTGCTTTCCATGCACGTCTGATTGCCCCTGACTCAACAACAATTCTCTCCCTCTCCGTCCGCACCTTGCCCCTTCCATCGGCGACTCCTACAACAGCGGACCTGGACGATGTACAGAAGCAGCTCGGCCTGCTACAGTCGCTGCCCTCGATCATGGACATGCTCGGCATCAGCCTCTAGCCCAACTAAAAAAACATCTTTCCCTGGCCGCGAAAATACCTGGCGCCCGGATCGACGGCACTGCACACCCGTTTGAAGGCCCGGGATCCGCGTCAGAAGCTTTTCCATTGAAAAAAAGGATTGATTTAACTAGGAACTGCTCTGCTGTGCCAGGAGGGTGCGGGGGCTGTGCCTTTTTGCGGCATCGGCAGTGCCGAAAAAACATACTGCCACCGGCAAACCGGCAAAGCGGACCTTGCAAAAGCACACAGAGCCCGTATTTTTGCGGCAAAACGGCCATGTCGGCATGGCACAAAGCCTATGCCATCATGCCACAAACACCATGTTTTACTGCCAAAACGGCCCTGGCAGCATGGCAACAAGGCCATGCCGGAATGCCGCAAACAACGCCAAAGAGTGCCTTCAGGCGCATGCCATCATGCCGCAAACGATGCCAAAAAGCGCCGATCAGCCGCAAATGTGGCGACTTGTGAAACGTGCCGTACTCTCGGGCTTGCCGTCTTGCAGCGCGGCAGATGCCCTCAGCGCCGCAAGGGTGATTGTCATGGCGGGTTGGCAAGCAACGCGGTTTAGATTTTCAGACGCCGCAACACTACCCTCACGGTTCCATTCTCGATTAGGGTGTTGCCGATGCCTGTAGTCTTGAAGAACGCCGGTCCTCTTCGGATGCGGGGCCTGTGCCTGTCCTTCCCCCGGCTATCTTCAACGCAGAAGGGGGAAGCCACACTCAACAAACACGTTTCGAAACAATCCGAACCCGCACCGTGCACAATATTTCTCCCGCCCTGGCCGGGCCAGCTCCAAGGCCACATCTGAAAATTCGCGGCCGCGAGCCGGAGAAAAACGGAAGAGTTTGCCCATCACCGCTTACCTGACGAGCACCCAAACCCGCGCTACGCAGCCCGCCTCGCGGCAACACCTTCAATTTCCCCGGCAGGCTCCCAAACACCCGCAAATTTCGCATCAGGATAACCCAGGATCAATCGGAAGGCCGTTCCCCATACCTCAGCACCCCTTGATTCCTGACTTTCGCGGCTTGCTCATCTTGCCCGATCCGACCAGGACCACGGTCCTTGTAATTCCCGGCTCCACAAACACGGAAGATCCTCTCGCAGATCCTCTTGACTCGCATTACCCGGCCCGACCGCCTCACGGGTAAACACTCCCGCCCTTTCTCCCTTCCGATCGCGCGCCCACCAATCATCACTCACATGGGGCGGGTAAGCCCACCCGGAGTTCCTACGCAGTCCTCTACGCCCGAGACCTGCCCCGATCACTCCAACCGGAATCGGCATCCCAACCCCCTGCCCAACTCCAACCCCAAAACGATTTCTCCGGTCAGTGATGCACGCGGACCGTTGCTCAGAGCGGGAAGCACAGGAGAAAAAGTTGAATGCACCAAAATTGTGCAACAAGGGGGATGCTAAGGTATGACCTGCCCCGAGAAAATGCAAGCTGGGGCAAATGTGCGCGGTTTTTTTGGACCTTCCCCATACCCGCATAAATACTGGCCACAAACGATCTCGTGCCGCTGGAAGCACCCCAACGGGAAATGGGGTGTCAGAATTAGGATAAAGACCGGCCGCAGTCCCCGTTCTTGTGCGTCACGGCGGCCCCGGCCTGTGTTTTTCAGACAACGAAAAAGGAATGAATCAAACTTGCGGAAGTCCCGACTCTTCAGACGGTCCGTCAAAACCACCCATCAACCCGGCTGGGAAATCGGCAAGGATTTTATTCCAGGCTTCAGCGTCTTCAGCAGGGCAGAGGATCACCACGCAATGATCAACCACGGCGCAAACGTCCGCCCCTGGTCCCAGCCCCAGCGACCGCAGAATACCGGGCAACAGGGAAAGGGTTACGCCCCGTTTCCTGCCCCAGCGCGGCGAATAAACTTTAATTGGTATCTTCATTGCTCCTCCGATCCAGCCGCCCGAGACCTTCCCGTCACTGCTCCGCCTGACGTCAAGATGATGCGAATTCCCGCTGACCAGCCCGACCGTAAACACGGCTCAATCCGGCACTGAAGGCCCAGAACCTCGCAAGCGTGAACTAAACCCTTGAACATCTCAGGAGCCAAGCTCCCGGCTTCACCTGCCTCTGTGCGGATCCTCCATCCCCTTTTACGTTCAAGCCTGTTCTTCGTCGATGTCCAGTTGATCCGGTTCCGGCTTCGGGTACTATGCTTCGACATCCCGAACCAGGTCGGCAACCGAGAAGTGAAGCCCGGAGTCCATTTCCTCCCACGCACAAGCGTCACAACCCACACTTTCAAAACACGTCTCAGGGTTAAAACTGACCGTCAGCGGTCCGCCACAGTCTGGGCAAAAAGCATTACATCTGACTTTCATTGTTTCAGCCTCCCCTCGTCCCAACCCCTTTCTCTCGTCTTCCCCGCCGCCAAACCGCCCGCCTCCAGCTCGACCTCCACCCCCACTTCCGCCAGCTTCGCCAGAATTTGAGGAATCGGTGGGGCGGCGTAGCTCTTTGGGTGCTTCAGCCTCCAATCCAAATCCCGGAAGCAAGCGGCAATAAATTGATCCGGGTGGGCCACCAAGCTCCACGGAGCGATGAGCACAGGTCCGGGTTTAGGAGCGTACTTTTTCAGCCGGACACCGGCAGGAATCGGGGGGCATCCTGGCGGCGCGGGAATGCCCGAAGCTTGTTTATAAAGTAGTTTACACACCTCATCTCTTTTCTGGCGGAGCTTGTCCAGGATGGGGCGCATGTCTTCCCGCACCTCTTCCGGGTATTCCACCTTCACCCCATCTTCCCGAAGATGGAACTTGCCCCCCAATCGCCGGACCTCTTCCAAGAGAAAGTCGATATCGCTCAAAGCTCCTCCTCCAGACCTCGGGTCTCCGGTGGGGGGGGCTCTAGGGCAGCCTGTGCCCCGTTTTGGGCTTGCAAGGGAGACCCTGACTCCCTGCCAAGAGGGGCTTTAGAGGGTTCACTCCCTGCCACTCCCTGCCACTTGGCAGGGAGTGGAAAAGTATCTGACCTAATTGGAGTTGTATCAATTATTTGTTCACTCCCTGCCAACCTTGTGAGTGTGGCAGGGAGTGGAGGCTCTTTGGCAGGGAGTGAAAGACTCCAATAGCTCTTGTGTTCCTTCCCTTGACCCTCCCTTTCCGTCCGCACGCCAAGCTTTTTCCTGGCCCGCCAGAGGGTTCTTTCAGAGATGGCTTGCTGCCTGGCCTCGATAACTATATCCTTCTGGTCCTGCCTGCCATTTGCCAGCATCGCATTTAGGAATTCCGCTGCATCATCTTGCTTGCTCCGTTCTTCCTCCCCCCCGCTATCAACTAACAAGTCAACAGCCGTGCGCTGACTTTCGCCTTCCCATGTTATCCGAAGCACCCCACCGGGCGGCCCAAGACCGTACCTCAAGGACTGCGGTCTCTCGGCAAGATTGCACTTCCCCACGGCAAGAACATTCTGTGTCGGGTCATCCGGGTTATGCCCCACGAGAAGCTGTGACCGCGCCGCGCCGGTGAACGCGATTGACCCCTGACCGCGGTAAAGAGGATTGCCTTCGCCGCCCTTGGTAAAGTGCCGAAGGCCCACAACCGCAAGGCCAGTGCGAACCGCCAGCCTTTTTACGGTAGTCAGGTTTCTCCGCACCTGTTGATCCTTGTGCGTGTCAGTCTTGGCATCCAGACTCGAAACAAGAGGGTCAACCACCAGCAAGGCAGCGTCCACGTCCCGGATAGCTGCTTCGATTTCCTTCTCGTGCTGAGCAAGCTCAGGCGAAAAGCTCACGCCGCCCTTGTCCTTAATTTCCGTGATAATCCGCACCCGGTCACAATCGGCCCCCGCCGCCACAAGCCTGGGAACAATCGTTGTCGAGGCCGTGTCTTCCGTGCTGATGATGACCGCGCCCCGTGGCGGAATCTCCGCGTCTGCCCCGTCTGGCATCTCCCATCCCTTGGTGACGCGGGCAACCAAGTCAAGAGTAATAGCCGATTTTCCCATGCCCGGATCACCGTCTAATAGGGTGAGTTCTTGCCTCGGAATCCACCCTGGCCACAGCCACTTCACCTCTTCCGGCGTGATTTCGCTAGCCAGCTTTCCTGGAATGCTTTCCCACATTTCAGGTGTCCTCGCTCGCCCCAATTGCTCGCGCACCACGCCCGCACCTTCAAGACGGAATAGGTCATTAAAGTCAGTTGGCTTTGTCTGCGTGTCGCGGAACTTGGGTAGGGCGACTTTGCACCTGATGGCCTTGGCCGTTGCCAGCGCCTTGGTTCGCCCCGGATTGTTCTCTGTCCAGGTGTCATCATCTCCCGCAATCACCAACTCAGTTTTTGGGTACTTCTTTCGCAGACATTCGGCCACGGGTTTGAGATTTCCAGCATTGAATGCTACGGCGACGGCGTGGTCTGTGGCCTCATGAATCGTGGCTCCTGTTGCGAACCCCTCAGCCACGTAAAGCCGTTTCCCGATCTCACCCAAGAGGCAGAAGCAACCGGCCACGCGCTCGCCTTCCAGGAACCGCTTGTCACCATCTGCCGAAATAAATTGCAGGCTGTGGAGCGTGCCTTCCACGTCCCGAACCGGCAGCACGAGTTTCCGCTCATGGAGCTTTGCGCCATGGGGCTTGATCTGTTTCTCTTTAAGGTACCCATGACCTACCGGCGCGGGCTTTGCCCGTTGCCAGATGGACGCGGCTTCCTTCCGCGCCTCTGCCTGTGTTCGCTCAAGCTCGGCCCGGCACGCGGCCTCAGCTTCAGTAATCCGATTCTGTAACGCGGCTCGCTGTTCTCTGTTTAGGCTATCTCTGCCGGGGAGTTTCCACTTGTGAGAAACGTTCAGCTTCCATGATCCAAACGCGCCGCAAGGCCACGGCTGAAGGCGGAGAATGTACCAGCCGTTCTTTTTCCCCGGCCTGTCGCCCTCTACATGGAAGCGATGAAGGTTGCCGTCAGGAATGATTTCGGCATGAGCAACGATGCCTTGTACCGCCATCGCTTCACGGAACCGGCTCACGGCCTCGGAGTTTGGTGTTCCATTCAAGTCGCTACTCGGCATAGGAGAAACCCTCGCAGTGGACCCGGAAGATGCCAGAAACTACCTCATTAATTTCTTGAGCAAGCCCTTGCTCGACCGCCAGCGTGCCCCAGAAATAATCCCTTCGGACCCTCTTGATAAAATGGGTGCACGATGGGCACCGGCAAGCGAAGTAGTTGCTCCATTCGGGGATAGGATTCCATTGAAGTTTAGGGGTGACGGAGCCGCATCGACGGCACCGCACTTTATAAAGCCGCGATTCGCTTGGCGGCAGGACAAGAGCTTGACTCAAACCGCCGTGCTGATAGACTTCATATGTCTGACTCAAAGTCGGCCTTTTTCTGGGGGCTTTCGCCAATCGCCAAATCGGGAAGCCCCGGTGAATTGCACCTCCGATGATTCGCGCTTCGGGTTGTGCTGGCCTTGCTACAGGCCACCACAACCCAAGCCCTTTCAAGCCTGCCTCGATAGCGCGAAAACCGCTGACCGCCTGAATGGAAAAAACACGCTATGCTTGCGGCTGAATGTCGGAAGGGCTGTCTGGGGCAGATGTGGATTTAGTGTGCTCTCTGATATACCGTTGCAATTCGCCTTCGGAAATACGAAGCAGTGATCCGACTCGCGTCACCCGCAGTTCTCCCCTCCACGCCAATCTGCGCACGGTGAAAACAGCAACGCCAAGCCGCCGGGCGATCTCCTGTACCGTCCAAAACTCCCGGTCAAGTGCGTTGGGATTAACCGTCATTTCCTCTGTTCCCATTAGTCAAACCTCCTAAATAAAACTCTGAACACGGCCAGTGTGCTGCGGCGGCCACCAAATGTCAACTATTATTCGTTTTTCGACGCGATATCCGATAACGTATATGTCATCGCATTATGCGCTTGACAGTCTGGATATGCTGCGCTATTCTCCATAGACATGGAAGGCAGGCTGGTCAAAAATACCGCCGTTCGAAGGTTTCACCTCCAGGCGGCGGATGACTGCCTTGCTTGGGCGCAGCGCGCGTACACAGATTCCCAGCAATGCCAACTTGATTTCTGGTCATGGGCGACAGGGTTGGAAAGGCATCAGCTTCTTCGGCGGGATTTTCTCCAAGGGCAAAGCCTGCTAGCTGAGTCGGGAGCTTGGCCCTGGCTACGGCTTCAGCGGCGGGCAGGCAAGCTCGTTATAAAACTCTTTGCCGGATTTAAGGCTGGCAAGCCGCAAGTCGTTCGCGTCATTCCCCGTTCGCTTCTGAAAGTAGAGCTCGCAAGCGGCCCCGAAATTATCCGGTGGTTTCCACCACTCAACCTTCCCCAAAAACCGTGGGACTGGTTCATCCTCTTTTTTGATGAGCTTCTCGCTAAACTCGATGGTGCGAGCGCCGAAATTGTGGACGTGTGCCCTGTCTGTTCGCGCTGGTTCATCCGCGCAAGGGCGGATAAGAAGGAGTGGTGCTCTGTCGCCTGCCGAAGCCGGGCCGTCTATCGGCAACGCAAACAAAAACAGGAACGCCGGAAATTGACGAAGCAAGCCAAGGTGGAAAGAAACCCGCGATCCGAAAACGGCCCTCAACCTGGAACCTAAGAGAAGAGGACGCCATGAGATTCCTTGCACAACTCACCCGCATGCTTTACCGCCTGGCGCGGCTCTCCAACAACGCGAGAGTTTGGACAAGCGTAAGTCCCGGCAAGATCATCCGGCACACTGCAAACCGCATGATCGGGCGCAAGCTGGTGCGCCGCATTTGGTGGAGATAAGGCTGTGAAATTTCCAATCTCAAATGGAGGGGAGTGATTCCGTCATGCGCTATCGCCGCACGCCTTACCGATCTACTGTGACCCCCAACCGTCCGGCGCTCGCCGCGGCGCGGCAAATCAGCGCCAAGCGAGATGTTGTCACTCGGAGCAATTTGCTGTTTTATGAAGCGCTCTCCGTTCTTGTAGTCCACGGGGGCCGACACAAATTAATTCCGCCACCACAGGCATTCTCAAAACCGTCACTCAACGCCGGTGAGTGGCTTCTCGCTGGGCTGATCGTCCTAATCATTCTCGCTGTAGCCCTGACGGTGTACCTCTTACCCTCCGTGGTGGCTTGGCGACGTAGGGTGCGTGATCGCAACTCTATATACGTTCTGAACGTGCTGTTTGGCTGGTCTCTTGTGGGCTGGGGCATCGCCATGATGTGGGCGTTGCACAGAGACCCGTTGGAGCACTACATGAGAGAGGGACTCATAGGAAGGCTTCGGGTCGGAATTGAGATTGACTCGAACGCGAAGCCTGCCGCACAAGTGAGGGGTATAAAGCATGGCAACGAATGAGTACCAGCTTTCAGACGCGGCCCGCCGTGCGCTCAATGCGATTCTTGCAAGTGGCGCATTCGACACTGACACGCCCATCTTCCTACTTAACGACGTGTTGGCCTACCTGAAGGAAATGGAAGAGCTAACCGAAGATGAAATAGCTCTCAAATCTGAACTCAATGCGATGCCCGCTCAGGCCCGCGAATCACTGAGCCGTGCCATCGCCGCCACCCGGCGAAGGAAATGAACAATGCCAAACGAGCGACATAGAAATATTCTCGGCAGACCCGGCGAATGGATGAGCGACCACCGCCGCGCCGTGTACGTGATTTTCCTGGCCCTGGCCGGTCTGAACGGCTGGGCATCTTGGAAGATGTTTTGCTCCTACCCGCTTTTCGCCATCCCCAACGCGGTGATGGCAGCAATTCTCGTTTTGTGGGTCATCTCCACTTGGAGGGAATAACTATGCAAAGGAACAAACGTAATCTAATCCGAAAGCGGGGCGGTTCCTACTACGAGAATTTCTGCGTGAACGGGCATCGTTATCGCGCCGCGCTAAATAAGACCGATTGGCGGGAGGCCAGCGAAGAGGCCCAGAAACGCCTTGCTCTTGCCCGCAACGCTAAGTACTCGCCGTCCACAGCGCCGTGGGCAAAAAGAACTCTTGCCGAAGTCATTCCGCTATACCTAGAAAGCAGGCAGAACAGGGTCTCTGAGAGCACCACACGCATGGAACGCGACCACCTCAAGTCTGTTGAGGCGAAGCTTGGCAAGAAGAGGCTCAAAGACATTACGGCAGCGGACATCGAGAAGTACCAGACGGACCGAAAGGCGGAGAAGGTTTCCATCTCCGCCCCCGCTATCCCAGGCAGCAACGAACGCCAGCTCACTTACACCGACCGGAACATATCAAACCGGACCGTCAATCTGGAAGTGGCGGTCCTTCGCAAGACTATGAAGAAAGCAAAGCTCTGGTACCGGGTTGCCGATGACATCAAGCCCCTGCCCGAACGGTCACACGTTGGCCGCGCTCTCTCGCCCGATCAAAAAGGAGCACTGATAGTCACAGCCCACAAGAAACCGGGTTGGGAGAATGCGCGGCTTGCCATGACTCTGGCCCTTAACACCACGATGCGAGGCTGTGAGATCAAAGGGCTTCAGTGGCGCGATGTAGATTTTATCGAGCGGGAAGTGACCGTGCGCCGGAGCAAGACGGATGCTGGTGAACGGGTAATTACTCTGAATGCTGATGCCTGGCAAGCCATCCTGGAACTGCGCGAGCGGGCAAAAAAGCTCTTCGGCGATAACCTTTCGCTGGACTGGTACATCTTCCCCCATGCCGAGGGAAACTCTCAGCCTGACCCTTCCAAACCAATGGCGGGCTGGCGCACGGCCTGGCGGAAACTGACGGCTGAGGCCGGCTTGCCCGGCCTGCGGTTCCACGATATGCGGCACCACGCGATCACCGAGCTTGCCGAATCGCCAGCGAGTGATGGAACGATTATGGCCATCGCTGGCCACGTTGACCCCAAAATGCTCAGGCACTATTCCCACATCCGCAAACAGGCAATGCGAGAGGCGCTTGACCGGCTGGCATCCCGCCCATCGGTTCCTTCCGGGGGGTCTTTGGGCGGGGTTACGTCACAAAACCACGTCACAAAAGCTATTTTAGATGGTGAAAATAACTCGCAAGTTGCTGAAAATATTGGTCGGGACGGCCGGATTTGAACCGGCGACCCCTTGCACCCCAAGCAAGTGCGCTACCAGGCTGCGCTACGTCCCGCCGACCCGCGCATTCACGCATCAAGACAGACTGAATGGCGCTGAAGCTTCACGCTAGCATCTTCGCGAAACGATTGTCAAGATTCCCTCGAGTTCCCGCTTGATTGCCTTTAAGTGCGCAGGGTCGGAACCGGAATTGCCGCCGGGCTTCGGCTCCGTCGGGGGATGCGAGCTTCCGGCAAGGTATTTGCGGGCGCCTTCGATCGTAAAACCCTCTTCATACAACAGCCGCTTGATCTCAAAAACCATTTCAACATCCTGGCGCCGGTACAGGCGATGGCCGGAGGGGCTTTTCGTGGGCTTCAAGCTGGGGAATTCCGTCTCCCAATACCGCAGGACGTAGGGTTGGGTCTCGGCAAGCTCGCTGACCTCGCCGATGCGGAAATAAAGCTTGTCCGGAATGGGCATTCTGAGAGGCAAGCTCTCAGTTTGCCGGCTACGACGGGGCTTGCGACCTTTAAGCATAACCTTGACCCCGGCCATAAGGCCTTGGTGTCATCTTAGAGAACCCCCGGCAGACCGTCAAGCTGAATACATGCCGAAGGGCTATTACCGTTAAACTCAGGTTCCCTTCCCCACAGGCTTGGCAGCCTCCTAATCGGATGAGGTACAATAAAAGTTCTCACAAGGGGCCGCTGCGAATTCCTTCGTAAGATCGTTGGACGGCTGGGAAATCGATTATGGACAAAATGATCATTGGAATTGACATCGGAGGCACCAAAGTTGCCGGAGGCCTGGTCAACACGAAAGGCAAACTCGTCAAGTCGGTGACGGTGCCCACTGAGGCCGCTGGGGGCTTTGATAAGAGCCTGGGCCAAATCATGAACGTCATCGAACAACTGATATCTCAAGCCGGAGGCCGTAACCGCATCCAGGGAATCGGCATTTGCGCTCCCGGTCCGCTGAATCCTAACACGGGCTTGGTGATCAATCCTCCCAACTTGCCGGGGTGGAAAAACGTCAAACTGAGCAAGCGGGTGGAGAATCATTTCAAGTTGCCCGCCCGGCTCGAGAACGACGCCAACGCCGCCGGCTTGGCGGAGGTCCTGTTCGGGGCCGCGGTGGGTTATCGGGACGTGTTCTATACCACGGTTTCGACCGGCGTCGGAACGGGCATCATCATCGACAAGAAGGTCTACCACGGAAAGAACGGCGTGGCCGCGGAAGGCGGGCACGTTTCCATCGACTATCACAGTCCTTACCGTTGCGGGTGTGGAACGCTGGGCTGCATTGAGGCGCTGGCCGCCGGGCCCGCCATGGTGCGCCGCGCTCGCGTGAAATTGGAGCAGGAGCATACCCTGCCCAGCCTCTTGCGGGAGCGCACCCAGAATCACCTGAGCCGCATCACGCCCGAAATGATCGAAGAGACCGCGCACGCCGGCGACGCCGTGGCAAAAGCCATCATTGAAGAGACCGGCTTCTTTTTGGGCGTGTGGCTGGCGGGCATGATCACGCTGCTCGATCCCGAAGCGATCGTGATCGGTGGAGGAGTCTCGTGCATCGGCAAGCCGCTTTTTGACAAGATCCGCGAGACCATTCCGCAGTACACCATCAACCGGCGCTTTGCCAGGCACACTCCGCTGCTCGCCGCAAAACTCCAGAAAAATGTGGGCGTCTTCGGAGCCGCAAGCCTCTTTCTCCAGGAAGGCGAAGCAGCGGAAAAACCCTGATCCAAATGTTTCGCTTCGCTCAATGTGACCGTCCAGTTCCAAGCTTCTTTCCATAAGATGTGAACTCTGCGCAGGTTGACAAAACGCCGCCACGCCTTAAGGATGAACTTAACGACCGATGAGCAACGGCTCCCAAATTGGCAAGCTGCTGGTGATCCTGGGCGGCGTGCTGCTCCTCGTAGGCCTCCTGTTCATGGCGGGTTCCAGATTCTCTTTTTGGGGACTCGGAAAACTCCCGGGAGATTTCACTTTCAAGGGCAAGAATTCAACCTTTTACTTTCCGCTCGCCACCTGCGTGCTTCTGAGTGTTATCATCACTCTGGTTTTGTGGCTGGTATCGCATTTCACCCGGCGTTAGGGTGACTTCAATGGGATCGCCTTTCGGGCGCATCGATCCAACGCTTGCTTCGAGGGCAAGCCGGCGTTGAACCGCCAGGGGCCGGGGGAGAAATCGTTAACGGTGAAGCTTTGGATCAACTTGCGTTAAACCTCATTCCTGAACGCAAAGTCTACAGCGTCTCGGAGCTGAGCGTTGCCATCAAAAGCCTGCTCGAGACAAAGTTTCCGGACGTTTGGGTCGCCGCGGAAATCTCGAACTTCCGCGCCGCCGCTTCCGGGCACTTCTATTTCACGCTCAAGGACGCGAGCGCGCAGCTCAAGGCTGTTTGCTTCCGCAACCAGGCTCGCTATCTCAAGTTCAAACCTCAGGACGGCCTCTCCGTGATTGCCCGCGGGCGCCTCGGAGTTTACGAGGCGCGCGGCGAATACCAGCTCTACGTCGAATATCTCGAGCCGGCGGGCGTGGGCGCGCTGCAATTCGCTTTTGAGCAATTGAAGCAGAAGCTGGCGGCCGAAGGGCTTTTCGACGTGGCGCGCAAGAAGCCTCTGCCCGTGCTGCCTCGCGCCATCGGCATCGTGACTTCCCCTGACGGCGCGGCCGTGCGCGACATCCTGCGAGTTTTGAAGCGCCGCTTCCCCAACATGAACATGTGGCTCTACCCCGCCAAGGTTCAAGGGGATGAGGCGGCGGGAGAAATCGTCAAGGGCATCGAGTATTTCAACCGCGAGCCCATCGTGGACGTCATGATCGTGGGGCGCGGCGGCGGGTCGATCGAAGACCTCTGGCCTTTTAACGAGGAGATCGTGGCCCGCGCCATTGCGGGTTCCGAAATCCCTGTGATTTCCGCGGTTGGCCATGAAACCGATTTTACCATCGCGGACTTCGTTGCCGATTTGCGCGCGCCCACGCCTTCCGCCGCAGCGGAACTCGTTGTCCATCGCCGGGAAGATTTTCTTGCCGAAGTTCAAAACCGCGTTCGGCAGATATCCCAAAACTTCCGGCTCAAGCTCTCGGACGCCCGCGAACAACTGACGCATCTGCGGCTCCACCAGACGTTCCAAAACCTCGTCACGCGAGTTATGGAAAGGTCGCAGCGCATCGACGATCAGGCCGCCCAATTGCATCGCCTGGTGCGGGACAAACTCGCCGGTTCGCGGCACGCGTGGCTTGAAGCTTCCGCGGGAATCGTTCGCTACGACTTTGGCAAATTGATTGGATTGAAGCAGGCGGCGCTCGAAGACCGGCAAAGAAGATTTGAAAGCGAGTTCCGGAGCCTGGTGGTCGAAAAGCACAATCGCCTGAAGCACCTCGATGATCTGCTGCGCGAACGCAACCCGCTCACCATCCTCGGCCGCGGCTACTCGATCACGCGCGACGCCGCCGGCAACATCGTCCGCGACGCCGCCCAGGTCGCAATCGGCGATGGAGTCTCCGTGCACCTGGCGCGCGGAGAGCTTGGGGCTACGGTTGTAGCGAAGAAACCGTAAAAGCGGGGCGGCAACGCATCCCAACTCTTGCCCCTCCGGGTGGCTAGGAATGTAATCCTGCCGGCAACGCTTGTTACCCTGAACGCGTGCGGCTGTCATCCTGCGCCCGTTCGCTCTCCGCTCGCGAACGGCCCTGAGTGAAACGAAGGGGCGCAGGGCAAACTGATCTGCTTTTCTCATTTCCGGTTCGTTTTTTAGCGTCTTTTATTTTCAATAACTTGGCTGGCTGCGTTGCCGGTTTGGCTTAGCTTCGTTTTTATGACCATTACGTATTTTCAACAACTTGGCTAGCTTCGTTTTAGGTTCGTTTCTGTTCTTTTTTGACACATGATAATTTGTTTTCAATAACTTCCTAGCTTCGTTTTTGCAAAAAAAGAATTCTTTTTTTCTGCTCTCGCCCCCGGCAAGCCTCCGAACGGCCATTCAAGCCTTGTTTCTGCATGATTTCGCGCTGCGACCCTGTTCATCCCCGCCTCGTCCGCCCGCAAGCCCCGCCCCTTGGAAAGCTACTCAAAAGACTAGCACGCTAGGCCTTTTTTGTCAAGTTGTTTGTGCGCATGGCGCCCTCGGGCAGGTTGTCCAAACGTCACACATGGCACAATGCGCCATGTATGCGCCACCCGCGATATGCCGGCACCAGATGGTTCTGATGGCGCACTCAGGACGACCACGACGCGCGGGGCGGCCCTCAGCGGAATGCTGCGTGTAGGATTTTTCAATCATTCTGCCTATTGCTTTCTGCCTTCTGCCTACTGCCTCAAGGTCTACTGTGCCGGTTTGAACAGGCTCCCCGGATTATCCTTGAGCACCACGCCTTCCCCGTGGCCGCCCTGGTCGACAATGAGTTGCCGCATAGCGCCTTCATGCAACACGTTGTTGGCGATGACGCAGTTCTCAAGGTTTTTGCACACGATGCCGAAAGCGGGAGTCCACACTCCCTTGTTGTCGTCGTCGCGCCCGACGTGGAGATTGTTGCCGACACAGGTGACGCCCTCTGCCCCCTCTATCAAGATATGCGATGAATCGTGGCTGGCGGCATCCGCCCGCTTGCCGCTCCGCCTGAAGTAATTCCCGGTTATGGTCATTTGGAAGCACCGCCGGCGGCCGTTGCGCAGGGCGATTCCGCACGTTCCGGCGCGGTCAAAGAGATTCCCGGTAATCTGATAGCTGTTGCCGCCAGTGATCAAAAGATTCTCTTGCCCGTTCCATTCAACGCGATTGGCGGTAAAAGTCACGGAGGCAGCTTCGCGCGCCCCGAACCCCGCGCCCTGGTTCCCGGAAAACCAGTTGTCGATCAGGAACCCATCGCAACCGCCCAGGCGCAGGCCGTCCCCCCGGTTAAAGGCCAGCATCGAGTGCCGGACGGAGAAGCACCCGGCATCCGACAGGCTCACTCCGTCGCCCGTGAAGCGCGCCACCAGGCAGCGCTCAATGCGGAAGGCCTCCGCGTGCTTCCCATCATCCGGCTTGAAGATTCCGTGAATGCCCTGGCCCAACCCGGCGCCATCGAGCGCCAGTCCATCCATTGTGGCTCCCGCGGCCCCCGCGATGTTGAGAAGGCACCTGGCGGCATCACTCGTGAGCCGCAGAACGGTTCCGCCCGCGCCGCCATAGTCCCATGTGGGGACGCCCACCAGTGCGGTGTTCGGTCGCATCTGGAGATCCGCGCAGAGGTAAACGCCGGGCGGCACGAATGCCGCTCCCCGAACTTCTCCCGCCGCGTCCAGGGCGCGTTGAATCGCCTTCGTGTCGTCGGTCTTGCCGTCGCCGGTTGCGCCGAACTCGCGCACGTTGATGTTTAGCGGTGTGGTGGTCGGCCCTCCCGCCCGCGCCGGGCGCTGCGCGCCCAATAGGAATGAAGTGCCGCCGAGCAAGGCGCTCTTGGCCATCGCGCGACGGCCGAGAAAGGATGAGTGGGTGTTCTTCATTATTTTCCGTCCGAGGCGAAGCATCGCCGCTGCGGTTCTTACGTGCGGATTTGGGCTTATGCTCTTCTGTTGCTTCCCCGCTTCTCTTCCGCCGATACTTACTAACACATTATAACCGCGTATGCAACCTACCAATCAAGTCGGTAGTGTGAAGGAAGAAGGATAAATGCGGGGCAAAAAGTCATCAGGTCGCCCAAACCAGTCCCTTCGGGAATTCGCAGCCCTTCAAAACCAAGATCGACGCCAGCCCCGAGCGGAAATTACAGCATCTCATGGCTCGATCACGATACCCAAGATTCTGCAGCAGGTAGCGCAGAGTCTCGGTGTCGAGAGACTCTGCGGCTTTGCGTTGAATCATATGCGTGTCCGCTGGTCGGTGGGCAGGAGGACGCGGTCGATGGAGAGCGTTCCGGCAACGGGCACGGACATGCTACCTGAGTATTGTGGACGCTCGACCAGCGCCAATCCTCCGCCCGCTTCACCAGGCCCGCCCGCACCGGGTTCCCGTGGACGTAATCGACAGCCTCATGGTATTCCTTCACCGTCCTCAGGGCGCGATCAAAAAAGCGGCCTTGCCACAGCAACCCTCGCTCGCCTCGGGCACCGTTGATGAGAAGCGTCGAACTCACCTTAATCGCTTCCATCACCCGAGAGAGGGTCAGCCGTGACTTTGGGAAAAAGATCGCGTGCCAGTGGTCGGGCAGGAGGACCCACGCGGTCAGCAAAAAAACGTACTTCTTCCGCCGCTCCTCCAAAACCCGCGCCAGACAGGCGAACTCCCCTTCTGCCAGCTCCTTCCGGCGGGGCAGAACCCGGCAGGTGATGAAGAAGAAACGGTCCGATGATACCAGCCGGCGCAGGCGCGACACGCCGCCCGGCATATCGCCCCACAAAGCAATTAACAACCCTCAGAAACCGCAGAGTCTCTGAGAGCCGAGACTCTGCGCCACTTGCTACCCGCTCGGCCGACAGCCTCCCCGATGGCATTTAGTTGCCGCATAAAGGAATCGGAAAGCCTCCCGGTTGGGCCATGCGGAACGTCCCACGTCACCACGCCGCCACGGCGCACGAGGGCTGCGCTGATTTCGGCAACCTGGGCCACGGGAAAGCGAGGTTCGCCGTAGCTCCAGCGGGACCCGAGATAACTCAGCATGTGGAACTGCGCTCCATCCACCCATCGGCCGTAGCAATGGACGCGCGTAGGGTCATCGATTTCTCCCGCGGTGTAATCCTCCTGGGCGGACTCCGCGAAAATCGGATAAAAGACTCCCGGGTTAAAAGCGACCGCGCTCCCGGGATTTCCTTTGCGCGCCGCTTCAGCGAACGTCCGGAAATTCGGAGGCGAGCACGAGCGGTACATCGCCTTCGGCCAGTAGCAGCCATCAAACCACCAGCCACGGACTTTGTCTCCCCAGCGCTCAGACCATTCCGCAATCACCTGCTGCCACTTCAGCTGGAAGGCGGCGTTCCGGTGTGGGCCGTTCTTCCACTCCAGCGCCTTCATCGCCACCGGATCTCCGTCCGGCGCGCCCGCGGGCAGGTAGACCATCAGGCTGACGTGCCGGCGCGCGAGCGCGGCATAAAGGTCGGCAACCAGGTCGCGCCTCGAACATTTGCTCGGGCGGATTCCCACGAATGAATCATATGTCCTGTTGGGAGAAAGGTAATGTCCGGAATTCTGGCCCAGGGTGATGAACAGATAGCCTGCCCCCACGGATTGAATCTGCCCCGCCAGGCCTTCCACATCAAATCCGTCGATCAGCCGGTTCCATTCGGCCGAAGGCAGCGATGGGCTGCTCGCGAGGTAGTGCATGAAAACTCCCCATTTTGCGCGGTACATCCAGTCAGCACGATTTTTCCCCGCCGCCGCTCCACCCTGTTGAGCCATGCCCGGCGCCGCATTCTCTGCGCTCAGGGCAGCGGTCCCGCGCGCGCATGCCGCCATCGCTCCCGCGGCCGCGCCCATACCCTTCAGAAATTCTCGCCGATTGGAACTCATTCCGAACCATCCTCCTTCTGCGCCACGTTGAAGCCGTCGAGCGTGTAGCGCATCTATAACGGCGCCGGCGTTGTCAAGCGAGTAGCGCGGACCTCCGTTGCTGAGGTCCGCGGTTCTTCCGCTGCTTCCATCCACGGTGTCGTATTCTAGCGCCATTTTGCGGCTCGGGCGATTCTTTGTCACCGTCAAAGCCCGTCACGCCCCGTGCCAAAAGAAAAGCCGCAGACCGCAAAGGCAGCGGTCTGCGCTACCAAATACCTAAAGGCTGCAAAAAATCGAAACCCTGAATCAGCCTTTGTGCCGGGCTGAAAGCCCGGCGCTACAAAAACAAAGAGAAGTTGATCGCGAACTATTCAGCTTGATTGAGGCGAGGCAACTGTGCTATTAGTGCGTGCTCCGGTTGGCTGGTCGGATTTGCGGCGAATGGAAACGCGCATTCTGAAATTCTGCACCGTGAAGCGCGTCCGCGCCCTAAGCACGGACCGGCATCGATCCTGACGTCAAAGGCAGCTCTTCATGTCAAAATCCACACACTCCCGTTTCACGCTCTTTCTCACCGCAAGCGTCGCGGCGCTGGGCGGACTGCTGTTCGGCTACGACACCAGCGTGATTTCAGGCGCCATGTTGTTTCTCAAAAAAGATTTTCATCTTTCCGACAATCAACTGGAATTTGCCGTGGCCATTGCTTTGGCCGGAGCAGTAGCCGGCGCCGCAGTTGCCGGCTACTCGGCCGACCGCTGGGGCCGCCGGAAAGTGCTCATCGCCACCGGCATCGGATTTGGCGTCTTCGCAATTCTTAGCGGAATGGCGACGGGGCTTGCGACTTTTGCTGTCGCGCGCTTTTTTGTGGGCTTTTCCATCGGGCTGGCGTCCTTAGTGTCTCCACTTTATATCGCCGAAGTCTCGCCGGCGCGGACGCGCGGCGCTCTGGTAACCCTGAATCAACTCGCTATCACCGTGGGAATTGCCGTGGCCTATTTTGTCGATCACGCCTTGGCAAGCTCCCAGAACTGGCGATGGATGTTTATCACGGCGGTCTTCCCTTCCATCATGCTGCTGGCCGGAATGATCTATTTGCCGGAAAGCCCGCGCTGGTGGGCTCGGATGGGGCAGCGCGCGCGGGCTCTCGCGACCTTCGAGAGACTCGGACGAGGCGCGGAAGCGGAGGCCGAGGTCAGAGATGTGGAACAAGCGCTGCTTGAGGAGACAGGAGGCTTTGGGCTTCTGTTCCAGCCCGGTTTCCGCCTCGCCGTGCTGATTGGCGTGGGGGTCGCCATCTTCTCGCAAATCACCGGAATTAACACCATTATTTATTACTCGCCCATGATCTTCCGAATGGCGGGATATCCTTCAGACAAGGCAGCGATCATGGCGGCGGCCATCATTGGGGTGGCGGACGTCCTGGTCACGATCGTTTCCATCCTGCTTGTCGACCGGTTGGGCCGGCGGCGGCTTCTGCTGATCGGAACGGCCGGCATGGCGGTCGCCTTAGTGCTTGTGGGCAGCTCTTTTCGCTGGCACACCTCGGGCATCGTGCTGTATGAGGTGATTGCTTACACCACATTTTTCGGGGTCAGTCTAGGCCCGGTGAGTTGGCTGCTCCTTTCTGAAATTTACCCCACCAAGATTCGCGGTAAAGCAATGTCCCTGGGCACGCTATCGATTTGGGGAGCCAACTGGATTGTGGCAGAAACGTTTCTGTCGCTTGTGAACGCAGCAGGCCCGGCGGGAACCTTCTGGATTTTCGCCGCCCTTTGCGTTGCGGCTTTTATCTTCTGCTATACCTTGGTCCCTGAGACCAAGGGAAAGAGTCTGGAAGAAATCGAGAGGTATTGGCGCCATCTTGAGGAAAAAGCTGCGCTCTAGCCTGTGCCCCGGACCACCCCCTCAGCTCTCCAGCCGCCAAGGAGCGATTTCCCGACGACAAAGAGGTCATACGCAAATCCCTGTGGCGGTTGTCGTCCCAGACCTTAATTCAACGTCGTGCGGAAACCAATGCCTTGCTATGGCAACTTGCGTCTTTTTCCCTTAAAATTCATGCTAAAGCTTCTTCCCGGCCATCTACAACCAATGCGATCAAAGAACACAATACGCTCTATTTCCATTGATTCACTCTATAAACATGATTTATATATATTATTTCGTTCAAAACATGGTTTGACTATTCTAGATTTACGGTGTAATTTGATCGTTTGATGGAATTGCCGCTCTCAAACAGCTTCGATCAACCAGCAACTACAGTCAACGTGGATTCCTTGTCTAAAAACATGATTACAGTCGATTTAAGCACCGGTGAACTTTTGGGCAGCGCGGTCCAAAATACGGTTCGGATCTTGCGGGATCTTCAGGGTATTTTCCGTGATGAAACCGCCCGCCTCGCGATGGATCCCGGCCAACCCATTTACAGGGTCCAGGCCTTCATGCCCGTTCCAGAGGGCCGAGAGGGTGGGCTATTCTGGGGCACAACCTTCATCGAGCCGGGAATGGTCGGCGACGAGTATTTCATGACAAAAGGGCATTTCCACGCCGACCGAAGCCGCAGTGAATACTATCTTAACTTGGCCGGAAGGGGCGCCTTGATCTTGATGGATGAAAACCGCAAGACTCGATTCGAGATCCTGGAGCGCGGCAGCCTTCATTACATTCCGCCGCATACTGCGCACCGCGTCTCCAACATTGGCGAGTCTCTGCTGAGCTTCCTGGCTTGCTGGCCGAGCGACGCCGGACACGACTATCAAACGATTGCCACGGAAGGTTTCAGCGCCCGGTTGCGAAAAATCAACGGCGTTCCCACTCTGGTTGAGGAACCATGAAAGCGCTGGCGATTGACCTTGGCGGGACTCATGCGACCTGCGCTTTGGTTCGGGACCGCGCGATTGTCAGCCGCGAATCTTTAGCTGCGGACCGGGCCGGCGGACTGCGTCCGCTCCTTCCCCGGCTCGCAAGCGCCTGCGGTCGCGTTCTTGGCCAAGCCAAGGCGCCCGCCCGTGAATGCTCGGGACTTGCTTTAAGCTTCTGCGGCTTGGTCGATCACGCCAAGGGCAAGATCATCTCGACCAACAGCAAATACGATGATGGGCCGGCTTTGGACTTGGAAGAATGGTCGCGCGCGGCGTTTGGCATACCCATACAAGTTGAAAACGATGCGCGCATGGCCTTGCTGGGAGAACGATATTGCGGCGCGGCGCAAGGATGCGACGACCTCGTCATGGTCACCTTGGGCACCGGCATCGGGGCCGCGGCGATGATCGAAGGCCGGCTCTTGCGGGGCAAACATGCTCAGGCGGGGTGCCTCGGCGGACACATGCCGGTGCTTTTCAACGGGCGCGATTGCACCTGCGGAGCGGTGGGTTGCGCGGAAGCTGAAGCCTCCACCTGGCCGCTTGAGGAAATCTGCCGCGCCACGCCCGGCTTCTCCACAAGCACGCTGAATCAGGAAGAAACGATCGCGTTTGAAGAGCTCTTCTCTCATGCCGAAGCCGGAGATGGGGTTGCCATCGCGGTTCGTGACCGCTGCCTGGCCGTGTGGAGTTCGCTGGCCGTCGGCTTGATCCATGCCTACGATCCCGAGCTGATCGTTATCGGCGGCGGGGTGATGAAGCGGGCCGCGGAAATTCTGCCATCGATCCAAGCCTACGTTCACCGCCATGCCTGGACTCCCTGGGGCAAAGTGGAAATTCGCGCCGCGCAGCTTGGAAATGAAGCGGCCCTGCTCGGCTCGGTGCCGCTCCTGGAGGGCCATACCGGCTGATGAAATCCAATTACGACAAACACCCTTCTGTTCTTGTCAGTTCCTCCCTTGCGGACTGTGCGGTGGGATGGCCGCAGATTCTGGACCGCATCCGCAGCGCAAAGCCTCGCGTCTTATGCGTGGAGTGTTATCCGGGCGCATTTGTGGAACAGATCGAGCGGGAAATCGCGAGCGGCCTCAAGCCCTCGCGGATTTTTCGCGCCAGCGATTGTCTGAAGCCCGCTCAGGAGATCGATGCACTCCTCGCGCACTATCTCACCGACGACCCTGTCTTTGGGCGAATGAACGGCATCGAAATCGCCGACTTTCTGAACATGGACAAGGCCGCGGCCGCGCGCGGCAACATCGAGAAGCACCCGGGTTCGGTGCTGGTGATCGGAACGGGCGCATCGCTGCTTGCGCCCGGCGCCGACGTGCTTGTCTACGCGGACATGGCGCGATGGGAAATCCAGGCGCGGCAGCGGCGCAACGAGATCGCGAATCTTGGCGCGGACAATTGCCAGGAAAAGCCCAGCCTCCAGTACAAACGAGCATTCTTTGTGGACTGGCGCGCGGCAGACCGGCTCAAGAAGAGCCTCTTCCCGCGCATCGACTTTCTGCTCGATACCAACAACCGCAACTGCCCCAAACTTATTCCTGGCGAGACGTTCCGCCGCGCCCTGGGCGCTGTGGTCCGTCGTCCGTTCCGCGTGGTTCCCTTCTTCGATCCCGGCCCTTGGGGTGGAGAGTGGATGCGCGGGACGTGCGATCTGCCCGGCGACGCTCCGAATTTTGCCTGGTGCTTCGACTGCGTGCCTGAAGAGAACAGCCTGCTGCTGGATTTCGCAAGCGCGCAAGTTGAGATACCCTCGATCGACGTGGTGTTCTCTCACCCGCGGGAATTGCTGGGCGATGCGGTCCACGGGCGGTTCGGCACGGAATTCCCCATTCGCTTCGACATGCTGGACACTGTGGGAGGCGGCAACCTGTCGCTGCAAGTGCATCCTTTGACCGAATACATCCAAGACAAATTCGGAATGCCCTACACACAAGACGAAAGCTACTACATGCTGGACGCAAACGAAGGCGCGGTGGTTTATCTGGGCCTGAAGGAAGGGATTGATCCCCGCTCGATGCTGAACGATCTCGATCGCGCCCAGCAGGCGGGCAACATCTTTCCGGACAGCCGGTATGTGAACCAGTGGCCGGCGAAAAAGCATGACCACTTCCTGATCCCCGCCGGCACCGTGCATTGCTCGGGCAAGAACAGCATGGTGCTGGAGATCAGCGCCACGCCGTACATCTTTACGTTCAAGCTTTGGGATTGGGATCGCCTCGGACTCGACGGCAATCCCCGGCCCATCCATCTCGGACACGGCAAAGAGAATATCCAGTGGGAGAGGACCACCGAATGGGTGCGCGGCAATCTCCTGAACCGCGTTCGACCGCTTGCCGAGGGCGACGCCTGGCGCGAAGAGCGGACGGGCTTGCACGAACGGGAGTTTATTGAAACGCGCCGCCACTGGTTCACGGGAAGCGTTGAACACAATACCTGCGGCGGAGTAAACGTATTGAATCTGGTGGAAGGCCGGGAAGCGGTCGTCGAGAGCCCTGCGGGAACCTTTGAGCCTTTCGTCGTCCATTACGCCGAGACTTTTATCGTTCCCGCCGCTGTCGGCCCGTACACGATCCGGCCGGCCGCGCCGGGCCTGTGCGCTACCATCAAAGCTTTTGTCAGGACAAGGCCATGAGTTATGATCCGGGCCTTGACGTCAAGGCCACCCACGATCCTCTGGGTTTTCGGTACGGGCCGGGAGTGGCGGGACCTGAACCCGAGCTCCGCAGCCTCGATTCCATCCGGCCCAGCTTGCGCGATCCGCGCTGCGCAGGCCCCGACCCCGTTTACGCCATCGCGATGGATGTCGCGAAGCGCGGGCATCAGGACGATCTCGAAAAACGGATGCTCCTCTACGGCGTGGTGACCTACGCCAGCGGACGGTTGGGCGACGAGCCGGTGCGCAGCCAGGGCCACGTCCATCGCGCGGCGGCGCACAGCGGTTGGCCGCCGCCGGAGCTTTATGAAGTCTGGTCGGGCCGGGCTGTGATTTATATGCAAGAGTTCGCAGAAAATAATCCCGGGCGTTCGTTCGCGGTGATCGCCGAACCCGGCGACAAGGTCGTGGTCCCGCCCGGCTGGGCGCACGCCACGATCAACGCTGATCCTGAATGTGCGATGACTTTCGGCGCCTGGTGTGACCGCGACTACGGCTTTATTTATGAAGCTGTCCGGGCGCGCCAGGGTTTAGCGTGGTATGCCCTGCTCGATTCCGCCGGAAAGCTTGACTGGCAGCCAAATCCCAACTACTCGAGAAGCGACCTCCTTATCGGACCGCCGCGCGAGTATCGCAGCCTGGGGCTAAAGGCGGGCGTGCCAATCTATACGCAGTTCGAGAACGATCCGGCAAGCGTCCAATGGGTTTCCGAGCCGGCAAGCGTTGAAAACCAATGGAAAGACTTCACACCTTGCCGCGTCGAACGCAAGGCCTAGACTGATGCCGGCAATCGCCCGGACACCGGCGTTGGGTTTGATAGCCCCGCTAGGGGCGGAAGATTTTAGCCCAGGGCGCAAGCCCTGGGAACGAAGGACCCGCAACCGCCGTGGGAAAGTCCCTAGTGTTGCGTTTGGAAAATACGTTTACCTGTAGCGCCGCCCTTCAGGGCGGTATGCCGGGCGTAAAGCCCGGCGCTACAACAAATTGGTCCTTCCGTATAAGTAATACAATTTGCCGAACACAACACTAGCCCCGCGAGGGGCGCAAGATGTTGGCCCAGGGCGCAAGCCCTGGGATTGAACGGCCCTCACCCACCGCTTTGCGGTTCCCCCTCTCCCACGGGGAGAGGGCTGGGGTGAGGGGAATGCTCAGCGAACCCACGGCTTGCGCCGGGGCTAAACTATGCCGCTCCTCCGGAGCTTCCTTTCGACCCTCGAATGTTGTAAAAAGAAATCTGCGATGAGGCCAGGAAACGCCTATGGCGACGAAGAGTGAAATCGATCAGCGAGGACAGCGGATTTTGGAGGAATTGCTCAAGTCCGGCACGATCACGGTGGAGCAGGTCTGCAAGGAGTTTAACGTTTCCGTGGCCACGGCGCGGCGGGACCTGGAAAATCTGGAGCAGCTCGGCCGCCTGCGGAGGACTCACGGCGGGGCGATTTCCCTTGAGCCGCTTCTCTACGAGGCGTTTCGCCACGTTTCAAGCTACAGCGATCAGGTCCAAGAGTGCGCCGATGAGAAGCGCCGCATTGCAATCGCCGCGGCCGATCTGATCAACGACGGCGACATCATCGCGCTCACGCCCGGCACAACCACCAATCAAATTACGCGCGGCATCGCTCCCGGCAAGAACGTTACGGTGGTCACCAACACCGTCAATGTCGCCATGGAGCTTAGCAACCGGCCCGACATCAGCGTGTTTGTCACGGGAGGATTCCTGCACGGAGGATGGTTTTCACTGGTCGGGAACACCGCCATTGAAGCCTTGCGCCGCATCTTTGTGGACAAAGCTTTCATCGGCGCGAACGGCCTGGACGCCGAACACGGCGCAACCGCCTACCACCCCCACGAGGCCGATCTTAACAGCGTCATGGTCCGGCAAGCGAAGGAGCGCATTGCGGTGGTCGATCACACCAAGCTGGGCGTCATCGCCACGCACCTCTTTTGCCCCGTTGAAACCATCAATCTGATCATCACCGACACCGGAGCCACCGACGAGGCCATCTCGGGCTTCCTCGACAAAGGGATTGAAGTGCGCCGGGTGTAGCCGGTAGCGCGGATCTTTAGATCCGCGGCCTTTCCCTTGCCTTTGTGGCGTCTGCGATTGTAGCGGCGGTCTGCGACCGCCGGATCTTTCCCACCAAAAACCGGCGATCATAGATCGCCGCTACAGCATCGACCGCGCCGTTTGCGATGTGTGCGGACGCACTAGATGAGCCTGGGCCGCGTGTTTCATCTTGAGTAAACTATGATATAGTGGCGTTAATATCTGCCTAAAGGAGACACTTCCATGGGCAACGACCTTTCTGAACCGTCTTCCCTTCCATATCCGGACCGCCGAGGCTGGATCATCACCGCCGGAGTGATCGAAATTCTGCTGGGACTCGGCTTTCTCTTGCTGGCCGCTTCCATGGCCATTATTCCCCTCAGAACGCCTGCGCCGGGCCGCGTTCCGCCTTCCGTCGCAGCCATCCTTGTCGCCGTGGGGATCTACGTGCTGATCGCCGCGTGCTTTCTTGTTGCCGGAACAGGCTCGGTGCTGCGCAGGAACTGGGCGCGAATCATGATGCTGATCGGCAGCGGCCTCTGGCTGTTGTTTGGCCTGATGGGATCATTGGTCAGCTTTCTCATGCTTCCCCGAATGCTGGAAATGCGCCGTGCCGCGCCTCCTGGAGCCCATCACCAGACAATTGCGTTTGTGATTTCAATCGAGGTTATCCTTGGTATTCTGCTGCCGCTCGGGTTCCTGATTTTCTACACGCGGAAGAGCGTCAAAGCCACGTTCCTGGCCGCAACGGCGGGCGGCGAGCCGCCATCCGCCAGTTTCCCCATTCCGCTGGCCATCGTTGCAATCTTTGAAGCGCTCGGAATCTCGGCCGTGTTGTTGCTGCTGGTGAGGCCGGTAACCGTCGCATTCGGGTTCATCGTTCACGGCTGGAAGGCGGTCCTGATCGGGCTCGCGTACTCCGTCTTTTCAGCAATGGCGGCCTGGCTGATCTATAAGAGAAGGCGGGCGGGCTGGAATATCGCCTTTATTAAGGCGCTCGTGGCTGGCGGGTCCATGGCCTTGAGCATTTCAGTTCAAAACACAGCCGACCTGATGGCTCGAACAGGCTGGCAGCCGCAGCAACCTGGGATGACGCAGTGGTTCCCACAGATGATGCATGCCGTTTTCATCGGGACCACGGTCTGGATCGGCGCCTACGTGCTGTTTCTGATCTACACCCGGAAATTTTTCTTTGCAAAACCCCCGGCGGATTCCACTCCGGCGTGAGCAGGTTCTATTCGTGAATCGCCCGTAATTCACCGGGAAATCGCAGCAAGTGGCGCGGATCTGTAATGATCCTCCGGCAGAGCCGGAGGCTTTACGGTTGCTGGCCCCTCAAAGGGGCCTGATCGCAACCGGTCAAAATCAAAACCCGGCACCCGTCACGTTGGAGAGTAATCGGCAAAAGCGCAAACAGCTTGGGTGAAGCGCACGCACTGCCGAAAATGTCAAACGTCTACTGCCACCCCGGCAGAGCCGGGGATCTCCTAACCGCATTAGATCAGCGGCGTTTGACTTTGCCTTTGTGACGTCTGCGATTGTAGCGGCGGCCTGCGACCGCCGGATTTTTCCACCAAGAACCGGCGATCAGGCAAGCAGTGCTTGCCGCCAATCGCCGCTACAACTGTGCGACCGCCGGCGGTTCTATTTCAAGAACCCACGACAGAAAAGGCACTGTCGTAGCTACCGCTGCTGTTTGTGAACTGAATCTGCGCCGTCGGTGAGCCAGGCGAGCGAGAAGCGCGCGAAAGTGACCTTATCAACCGAAGAATGGTCTCCGCGTTCGTAAAGGCACCCGATCTTCATATCAGGAAGAACGGCGAGACAAGAGTAGCCCGAGGGACCGGCGTTCAGGAGTTTCGCAACGGGCCAGGTCTTGCCCTCATCGTAACTCGCCCGCACGGTCATTCGAATCCGCTCCGTTTGGCTCGCAGGGTTGGAAAATAACAAGCGGTTTTTGGCAAAGGGCGGAGATTCCGTGTATCGAATCAGGCTCGCCATACAAACCGGCTCAATGAGCGTGGGATCGCTCACCACCTTGGACCAAGTCAGGCCGCCGTTTTTGCTGATCGAGATCCCCCGATGGCCCCGCTCCCGGTAGTTTCTGATGTTGAGCATAAGCGAGCCGTCGGCCAGCTCCACGACTTGATCCTCATCTGTTTTCGCTTCCGTTGATCCGCCCAGACGCCACATTTTTCCATGATCGTCGCTGTAAATCACGTGGTCAGTCGCCACGGCGCCCATAACGTGATTGCAAGGAATGACCAGACGGCCGCTCCGCATCTGGATGCCAACGCCCGGGCCGGGAACGATGCGCTTCCAGCCAGGCCGATTCACCGACTTCGTGATATCGGCAGGGCCAGCCCATGTGGCGCCGTCATCATCACTGTGCATAACGTACATTTTGCTGACCGGGCCCTTGGCTTTTTCGATGTCCTCATTCGTTTTGTACTTTTGGGTAGAAGTCCTTATGAAGAACAACCACGTGGTCCCGGTGTCGCGATCCACAACGGCAGTCGGGTTGTTGAGCGCATTCGTCCCGTCGTTCATGATGACCTGGGTGGGGCCCCACGTCTTGCCTCCGTCGGAGCTGCGCCGCAGCAGGATGTCGTTATCGCCATGGTCGGCCGCGCTCGCTTTCCGCCCCTCGATAAATGCCAGGACCGTGCCCTTTGTGGTGGTAATCAACGCAGGAATGCGGTAGCTGGCGTAGCCACCCTCGCCACCGATGAAGAGATCTGTTTGCTCGGGACCGGGGATTTCCGGCTTTTGTTGCTGCACCTTTTGGCTCGTGGCACAACCGCCCAGCAAAACGACCAGCGCCAGCACGCTCGGTAGAAGCAGACCTATGCGCAAAGAAGACTTTTCTGCCGGCATAAGATTTCACTCCTTTTTTTTGGAATGCGGAAAATCGCAGACCCCCAAAACCAGGGTCTGCGCCAGCCGGCGACGAGCGGCACCTCTGGGAATAAAGCCTTCCGCCCCTCCGGGGCTGGGTTGATATGTGTCGGCTTCTTGTGTCCCACGGCTTGCGCCGTGAGCTAAAGTCTTTCGCCCCCTCCGGGGGCTGCCTGACGCGCATTTGAAACGCATGCGCAACCCAAAGCCACATCAGAGTTACAGAACAACTTTGCGCTACCTGCTGCCATTGTAGCGGCGGTCTGTAACCGCCGGCTTTTTCTACCAAGGACCGGCGATCAGCCAAACAGTGCTTGCCGCCGATCGCCGCTACAGCGGCGCAACACATCAGGCCTTCTCGGACTGGAGGGCCTGGATGAGCGCGCGGATGTAGCCAAGCGCGTAGGCCATGCCGGCGTGCCAGGGAGCGTCGCAGGACATGCGCGGCGTATGGTCCGGAATAATGACGCCATCGAAGCGATTTTTGATGTAAATCCGCATGGCGCGGACGAAATCGACATCGCCTTCATCGAGAAAAACCTCGTGATACTTGGGGACCTTGCCGCGCACGTTCCGAAAGTGCACGTAGGCGATGTTGCCTTGCCGCGTGTACTTATCGATGGCCTCGTAAACGTCTCCGCCTGCCATTTCAGCCGTGGTGCCCTGGCAGAATTCGAGCGCGTTGTAGTAGCTGGGATAGATGTCGAGCAGGCGCTGGAAAAGCTCCGGATGATGAACGAGGCGCGCCATTCCGCGCAGAGTGGGCATGGGCGGATCATCGGGATGAGCGGCCAGCCGCACCCCGGCCTCTTCCGCCACCGGAACCATTACCTTCAAAAAACCTTCGAGGCGACGCCAGAGTTCTTCGGAAGCGACAGGCGGGACGTTGCCCGCCGGAGCGTTCTGGTCATAGGTCATGTTCCAGACCTGCCCGTTCGGGATGGGCGTCTCCTTGGGACCATCCGGGCCCAGAAAGCCCACCGATTCCGCGCCGCCGCGCGCATAAGGCCCCTGCACGTGCCCCCAAACGCCCACCAGGCTGAAATTGTAGCCGAGCGTATGAATGCCCGCTTTGCCGAGACGCCGGATGATCGTCTTGACGTCCTCCAGTTGCTGCTCGCGCAACGGGCCGTCGAGCAGGACGTCGTACCAGTGCGCGGGATCGAGGTTCTCAATGGCTTCAAGCTCCAGCCCCTCGGCGTTGACGGCGGCCTTCAAGTCGCGCAACTCTTCGTAAGTCCACAGGCGCCCCTGGTTGTTCGTCACGCCCCAGTTTCGCTGGCCGTCCGTCGAGGGAATTTTATCCTGGCCCCAGTAATCCACCCAGTGCGCGACAATATGCGTGGCTCCAGCCTGCCTGGCAAAACGAAAATTGTCGCGCGTCAGCATGTGGCGATAAAGTCCAAGTCCGATTTTCATGTGTCGATTGCACCTCTCCAACTAAAGCATTAATCAAAGTTGGTAGCCGCGGTTGGCGTATTCCCAACCGTGGGTCTTTCCCATTCGAAGAACCCACTGCATCTCCATAAAAACGAACAAAGCAGATCCTTCGCTTCGCTCAGGATGACGGGCTTCGCTGAGAATGACAGGCGAAGATCCTGCCCTGAGCAAGGCGAAGGGGCTCACCTTGACAACATCGACCTTTCAGCAACCTGCTAAGACTCTTCCTGCCCTGGCTTACAACTCGGGTGGAGGAATTGTCGGAGAACCCACGACCCGCACCGTCACAATCTGGTGGGGTTTGATGCTGAAGGAGAATCCGTGGGCGCTGGTCGATGAAATCTGCTGTTGCTTCGCTTCCATGGCGTTCGACAGCCAAGCCGACTTCACATCGAGCAAGGGAGTGGATATCTGCACATCGCCCGCCGGCCCTCCCAGATCCAGGAATCGCATAATGGTTCCGTCGCCGTCTTCTGCCGATTTCCATGTATCGAGAAGCACATCGGGATTGCTGACCGTGAGCAAGCTGCTCTCGGCGCCATTGAGCGGCTGCGGGACATCGATGGCCTTGTCCTGTGAAACCACTTCATCAATTTCCAGCGGGGTCATTTCCTGCCAGCCCATCCGGCTGAGCGCGACGGGCTTGAGCGCTGAACCGCTGGTGATCACATAACGGAATGTGAAGTCACCGCCCTGGCCGCCGCGGTAATTCGTGTCCCAGTAATTGTCCATGACATAGGAAAAAACGGTTCCCTTGCGTTGTCCGAATTGTTTGGGCCAGGTTCCACGCGCGATATCGCCCAGCGTCATCATGGACGCGTCCAGCGGCAGAACGGCGGCGGAAGCGCCGCCCTCCTCAACCGAGAGCCAGTGCTGGACCGAAAACCATTCGAGGCCCGCGCCCGGCAGCATGTTTTTTGCCGGATCGACGACGCCGTTTTGAATCTCATAGTGAAATTCCGGATGGTCCATGGCAAAAGGAAACGCGAAATACACGCCTTCCTTGGTGAAGACTTCTTTCTTTTGGACGCGGTTGATGAACTCGATCTTTTTTTGGTTGTTGAATAGCAAAATAGTGGTCTCAATGCTCGGGGTGTTGACCGCCGAACTCACCAGGCGGGCCTCCGTCCCGAAAGGAGTCTGGAACACCGAGAGGAGCCGGCCGTCCGCCGCCGGGTGCGGCGTCAAGCGAGGCAGCGGAGAAACCGCCCGGTACTGAAGCAGGCGGTTCGGGGTCTTATCGGCCCCGGTGACATAGACGTACTGATCGAATCGATAGGGACTCGACGCGTCCACCAGTTCCTTATTGAGCTGCTTGTCGAAAATGCTTCGCACGGCCCCCGTTTGCGGATCAAGCTCAATCCGGTAGTAGGGACTTTCAAGAGTGGTGGTCATCGTGGATTCCGGCTTGGGCGCTGCGGACTTGGTTTCCTTGAGCGTGTAGGCTTTGTAACCCATCGCCGGAACATTCGCCGCCATAAAGCGGATGTGATGGTAGTTGGGGCTGGTCGAAAGCAGCTCATAAGGCACCGGCTCGCCCGTGGCCTTATCGACGATCTCCCGGCCCTTGGGCAAATCAAATTCCACCAGTCCGCTGCGCTTCCAGTTAAGGGAATTAAACACAATCAAGGTCCCGCGGGGAGCAGAAATCGAGTTGGCAATCGATCCCATACTCCGCCTCAAGATGTTGTCCACAATCAACTGCGCGCCGGTTGCTCGCGAGTCCTTGACCTTGCGCTGCTCGACGGACTCTTCGCTGTGGGGGTCGGTAACGCTTCGGGCCGCCTCCCACGTATGCTCGTCCATGAGGACCATGTTTTGCCACATCCGCCGGAGCTGATCTTGATCGGGAGCAATACGGCGATCGACCAGGGAGCTGACGGTGGAAAGCTTCTCCGCCGAGGGGCCCCGGCTCTCATTCTCCCTTTCAATCGCCGCATAGTAGGCGTCAGAAGCAATTCCATCTTCCCAGTACGGTCCGCCATCCCCGCTGATCGTCGGAATCGAGCCGCCGAATTGCCCGGTGATGTAGTCCATGGCTTTCGCAAACCCGGAGTATTCAAGCTTCGGATACGCGTAGATCGCGTTCCAGCTTGCCACCAAGGTCGCCTGCTGCGGGTAGAGGTCCTGATTTTCCGGCTGCGTTCCGTAAAGAATCACAGCATCTGACTTGTACGTGGGATGCTCATACGCCTGGAGGAACACCGGGAGCGCGTCGTGGCCTGCCGCGATCTGGGGCGGCATGCCGAAGAGAGTCAGCACCTGATGATAGTGCCGGGAATACCACATCAGAATCTTTGACCCGTCCGGCCCCTCCCACCAGAACGGCGATCTTTCATGAAGCTTTCCGAACAAGAGAACGGGCGCCCGGTAGTTGTCACTGGCGGCAATAAAATACTTCAAGCCCGCTGCCGCCAGAACCGAAGCGTAAGACCAGGTATAAGACGGGACGTCCGTGATGGAGGCGTAGTCAAACGGCCCATTGTGCTTCCGGCTGAAACGGTAGCTGGGGTAGAGAGAACGAATGAGCGTCTCCGCGGTCGGGAAGCCGGTCAGCAGGCTGGAGTCTTGCGCTGGGATAAAGATCTTGTGATCGGCAATCATCTGGAAGAGCTTCTGTTTTTCAGCCGGAGTCCGGGTATCCAGGAACTGCTGAATTTCCCAGTAGCCGTCCACGCTGAAGGTAAAATTCGGATGCTTCTCAATCAGCTCCATGGCCTCGTCGATGACCCGCGCGTGGACTTCCGCCACTTTGGCCTGGTAGTCGGTGTAACCCACGTCCAGGTGTTCGTTGGGCACCACAAAAAAGGTCCACTTCTTTCCGGGCGTCAATTCCTGCGAAAAGTTTCGCCGGTGCCCGTCGATCGCAACCGTCACTTTGCCGGGTGTCACACCCTCAAACTCCGGCACGGCGAATTGCGCCCTCTGTTCGCCGAAAGCCCTGTCCGCAGGAAGGGCTTCCGTGTAGGTTTTCCCTCCAATTTCCAATTCCACCTTTCCGTTCCGGGGCTGCTCATGGTAGCGGACAAAGACGTCCACCATCTCCTTTAATTGGCCGCCTTCGTCGCGGTAGTAGATGGTGGGCAAAACGGAAGCGGTGATCTGCCCGGGCTGGAATTTTCCTCCCTGCTGGCGCGCCAGTTCAAGCGCGTCATAGACGACTCCAGAAACCCCGACCGGTGTTTCCTCCTGCATGGGCTGATCGCCTGGACTCGGCTCATCGACGGCGGTGAGAACCATCTGGTTTGCTCCTTGAAGGAAAAAACGGGCGGGCAATTCGAACGTAATCGTATCAGCCGAATACTCCGGGTAAAAGGCGTTGCGGATATCGCCCATTTTGTAGTTCAGGATGGGATGCTGATAGAACCGTCCTGTGTGCCCGTTGATGGACACATCCAAGGCCGAAATTCGCGGCTGCTCTACCAGGAGAGCAATCTTCATCCGGTAAACGCCGCTGGGCTCCCCGGCAAGATCGAACTGAATGCTGACAGGATGAGGCTTGTGGCCAAAGTCGCCGTTTCCAGTACCGGGCTGGAAGGCAAACCAGTTTTTGGCCGGCACACTCTTCCCGACAATGTAGGGCGCCGCGGGAGTGAGCGCATTGCCAGGGTCAAACTCCGCAGAGGATTGATCGAAAACCCCGATCGTCCACACCGGCTGCCAGGCATCCTGCGCCATCGCCGCTTGAGGTTCAGCAAATGCCACGAAGGCGATTAAGGCAATCCATAGAGCCTGCCAGCGATTCAACCAGTTAAGTCTCATCATTCCCTCCCTAATCTTCCAGTGCTTCGGTCCAGCAGATTTCGCTTTCCAAAACTCTTTCCCGGCGTTCGGTTGGCTCAAACGAATTTTCGAAACTCCGGCGCGCGATGGCACCACAGCGGTTGTCCTTTAATCTTCAGGTCCAGCACGGAAATATGGTCCCGGCCGAAATTTCCTACATACAGTTGATCGAAATTCGGCCCGCCAAAAGCGCAATTCGTCGCCTGGCACAGCGCCAAATTATCGACATCCTGACATACGAGTTCCACCTTGCGATCAGGCGCAACGCGATAGATGCAATTCGAAGCATAGGTTGTCACGTACAGATTGCCTTGCGCATCAAAGGCCATCCCATCCGGCACGTGGATGAGCCCTTCCGCATACACTTCGGGGACGCCGGCCGTGCCGTCCGGCTTGAGCGCAACGCGAACCACCCGGTCAAGGTTGCTTTCGACGATGTAGAGATATTGGTCCGACGCATCCAGGGCGATTCCGTTCGCAAAATGGTACGGGCCTTCAGAAAACAAGCGGACTTTGCCGTCCCGCCCCAGCCTGTAGATCACCCCATTCGCGTCTTTCCACTCGCCTGAATCGCTGAAGTAAAGATTGCCTTTTGAATCGAAGACGCTGAAATTCGGCGAAACGAATTTGCGCCCGCCGGCGGAATCCGCCAGCTTTGTGACCTTGCCCTTCTGAGTCACCTTGACGATTGCCTTCAGGCCAAGATCGCAGACATAGATATTTTGCTCCTGGTCAAGAGTAATTCCCAGAGAGAACCCACCGGTCTTTGCCATGACTTCAACTTTTTTGCCGTCCGGCGAAATTCGATAGACTTGTCCTGCCTCGCCCCCGGCGTAAAGCCTTCCATCCTTGCCTACGGCCACGCACTCCGGATGGTCCAGCCCCACAACGAAGTTTCGAACCTCGGATACAGGATACAGCATCGATTTCCCTCCTGCTTGCCGCGCTGTTGATGAGCGATCCCTCACCCCCAGCCCTCTCCCCGCGGGAGAGGGGGAACCGCAACGCGGTGGATGAGGGCCGTTCGTTCCCAGGGCTCACGCCCTGGGCTAAAATCCTTCGCCCCTCTGCCGGGGCTTTACAATACAGCGTTGGAGGGCGGCACGCCGGGCCCAAGCCCGGCGCTACGTGGGCGCCGACCCGCCACCGCGTTGTAAAGGCTCTTGAGCAGGTAGCGCAGAGTGGTGCGCGGCAGCGCATTACTCTGCGGCCCTTTTCCGGAGGTGATTGGCCATCGCCTTACCAACTTCCTGGCCCGCATTATAGTAGATATTTCTATCTTCACAATTGTTTCCAACATTAACAACCGCAGAGTCAGAAAACAACTCTGCGCTACAACAAATTTCCCTGGCGAAGTCCGGACGCCCGGATTTCCAGGCTGACAGGTTTCCCCCGGCTGCTTTGGCCCAGCACAACAATTTTGCCCTTTTGAATGTTAATGTCGCGGACTTCCGCGAACCCTTTGGGCGCCGCAGCAAGAAAGCTCAAGTAGTTCACGGTCTTCTGGCCTTTTGCCGGGACGAGAGAAAAATGCGGCGCGCCAAACAGCGGGCCGTTGGAAAACGCCTCTCGACGGCCCACGGGGAAAGGGGTGGACCCAAATTCCAACCCGCGGGACTGGGTTTCCCCGTTCCAGGGGGAGTCGGTCCGTGTGCAATTTTCCTCCCAGAGCGCCACCCAGGGAAAGTCCGTGCGGTTAAAGCAGTAGCCCATGATCAGGTTCGCTTCTGTATTAAGCGCCGCAACGTATTGCACTTCGCGGTCCGGTCTCAGCAGGACCGTCGCCAAAATTCCGCGGCCCGATTTGATGAAAGGCCGCGTGAGGTCAACCTTGGCCCCGGAGACACCCGGGGCGAGCGGCCATTGGAAATCCCGGGAGGATACAAGGAGTTCCTTGCCGTCATACCCATGGGGAAACGTCCTTCCCTTGGCGCCTGACATAAAGGTGCGGCTATGCCTCGGTTGAAGGAAGGGCGGGCTCAGCGTGACATGCTGGGTCCAGTGGAAAAAGTGGTCCGCCTTCTTCTCGTTTGTTACCTTCTCCTTGAGATAGACGACGGATTCTCCCTGCCGGATCGTAATCTGCCGCGTAAACCGGAGACCGGCGACGGGCAGTCTTACCGCCATTTCAAGATCGGCGCGGCCGGGCTTGGAGCTAACGCGCGCGGCGCGCCAGCGAGCGGACGGCGCCTCGCCGTGAATCGACAGCCCTTGCTTGTTCTCTTCCGGAGACGCCGCACCGAAATAATCGAGGCAGAGGTTGTGCCCGGCGATGCCGCAAATCAATTTGCCCGTGTCAATCTTCCCATACTGCGCGCCATGAATGTTCTCTTTGTATTGATAGGGCTCCATGGTTTTCCACGGCGGGACCCAAAGAGGGTTCAGCGTGGGCAAATCGAGCCCCGCGCGAAATCGCATCTCCGCGATATGTCCCCCGCCGGTCAGAGTGACGAGGCGGATCAGATTGTTCTCGATCACATAAGCATCTCGCTTTTGCCACGAACCCCTTGTGCAGGTTACTTTCGCCAAAGTTCCCATGTCGATTGATTCTCCCTTCCGTTAGAATGAGCTTGCGATGTCGGCTGGCAATACCGCTTCAGACCGTGCAAGGCATGGCCTTTGAACAACAGGAGCAAATTCTCTACCGTAGCGGGGATATAATACCTCATTCCGCATCGCCGCGATAACCTTGAGCGGTTTGCCGCATGCACTTCAGATAGGATACAACCATGAAGAGAATGAAACACATCAATCGGCGTGAATTCTTAGAGGGATCTGTGGCCCTGTGGGGAGCGGGAACCTACGCGTCTCCCGGAGTCGGCCGCTCGCCTGCCACCGCCGGTCCGGACACATCCGGTGCAGCAGTAGCCGACAACGGCCGGCTCAGCATGAACTTCGGCCTCGAAGGCCGTCAAAAAGTCTGGATACTGGCTCGGGCCGGAGCAAGCTTTCAAGAGCGGCTGGCAAGCAAGGAGTTGGCTCGGGGCCTGCGAAGCCTAGGCCTCGCTCATGCGCCGGTCCAGGCGGCGATGTCAGAAGCAGAACCGAAAACTGAAGATGTGGTTTTTACCCTGCAAGTAAACAACGAAGGTTTTAAAGATCCTGAAGCCTATGAAATCGCCCAAGAGGCGCCGAAAGGCAGGGGAACTCGAATTCGTTTGACCGGCGCAACGCCTCAAGCCGTTCTCTATGCGGTCTTCGACTTCCTGGAGCGGCAGGGAGCATTCTTTGGACTGGAGGGAGACGTCTACCCCATCGAGAGTGCGCGAAATCTGAATCTGCCTCCCGTGAACCATCCCTGGCAGGCCCAGCCCCGCTTCAAGACTCGCGGACTGCTGCCCTGGCCGGACTTCCTGAACTGCGTCACCGTCTACAACCGCGAAGAGTGGCGCGCTTATCTTGAAGCCATGTTGCGGATGAGATTCAACACCCTGGGCGTCCACGTCTATTCCGGCGCCGAGCAGTGGACGGAGTCTTTTCTCTCGTTTGAATACGCCGGGGTCGGCCACCTGGCCTATACAGATACCACCGCCACCAACCGCTGGGGTTACATCCCGGAGAAAACGTCAAACTACGGGATGGGCGCGGCAGACTTCTTTGCCGGAGAGGTGTTTGGGTCCGAAGCCACAACCAAAGCCACCAACTGCTGGGAGGACGAGAAGTTTGCCCAACAACTATGGGGGGAAGCGTTTCGCTACGCGAAGCAACTGGGTATCCGGACGGGAGTGGGCTTTGAACCCTATCAGATTCCGGATGAAATCTACCGCGCGACTCCGCCTGAAGCCCATTACGCGAGCAAGAATCCCAAAGTCCCCGGACCGCGCATCGACCCTGAATCCGTGGCAGGTCGAAACATTTTGGAAGCCAGGCTGGCAAGGTTGCTCGAAGCCTACCCGACGGTGGATTACGTCTGGCTCTGGGAAGATGAGGGAATGAGCTGGGCCAGCCAGAAGGAAAAAGTCCCGCTCTCCGTAACGCCGTACAAGCAGGCTTATGATTTCCTCAAGCGGCATGCTCCCGGGAAGCGGATGATTGTCTCGGGCTGGGGCGGGGTGGTTCGTCACTTCGCGTATTTTCACGAAGCTCTGCCCGAAGATGTGATCTTCACGTCGCTCAATGACAATCTGGGATGGGACGAGGTGAGCGAAGAGTATGCCAAGCTCGGAAGCCGCGAGCGATGGCCCATTCCGTGGCTCGAAGACGACCCGGCGATGTGGTTGCCGCAGTTCCACGTCCATCGTGGAGCGAGAGATATCGGCTTGGCCGAGAAGTACGGATGCCAGGGCGTGCTGGGAATTCATTGGCGAAATCGTATGATGGACGCCAACGCGGGATTCCAATCACGATCCTCGTGGAACCGTTCTCTTAAGCCCGCTGAGTATTTTCACGCCTTCGCGAATGTCCAGGCTGAAGGTTCGCGCGCCGAGGAATTGGCGGACATTTTGAACAAGACGGACCGCGATGGGCTGATACTGAATTCCTTTACCGGAAAGATCGTGAATGGCCACCACCAGACACACGGCTACGCAGGCGACTACAGCGAGGCGTTTGAGTTCTGGGCGGGCTACGAACCGCCTGAAGCAGTACGAGCCTCCCAGGCCCAGGTGGCCAAGCAGCTACGAGCCTTGACCGGCAAGGCAGCAAGCGCGGCAGAGCGCGAGCGGCTCAATTACTTAACTCGCTACGTTGAATTTCTTGTTCCCTATTCGGAATCCTGGGTCCTCGCGTCACAGCTTCAGAAAGTTTTACAGGAAGCCCAGGCCCTGAAGCAGGGCGGCAAACCCGCTGAGGCGCGGCAGAAAGTTCTGGACCAAGGCGTGCCGCTATGGCAAAAGCTTGCGCCGCAGGTGCGTGAAGCGCTGCTCGACTATCAGCAAATCGTCACCGAGCGAAACGAGCAGGGCTCTCTCGCCTCCATCCACAACAAGTACGAAAGGCTGGCCTTGATTCGCCTGCGCCTCTCGATGAAGGAGTTCCTGGGTGAACTGCCGCGCGAAGTGGAATCCCTCTTCCGCGAGGTGCGCATGAGAGACTCGGGCGCCAAGCCGCGCGTCTTCATCCCCACCCGCCCGTCGGCTCTGCAACCGGGCGAAAAGGTGCGAATCTTTGCGGTTGCGACAGGCGGAGAGCAAACACCCCGCGTGAAACTCTTCGTGCGGCGAGTAACCTCCGGCCAATGGCGGCCGTTTCCCATGGACCGCGTGGGCAGGCGAACTTTTGTAAAAGAGATTGAAGCAAGAAAGTTGGATGCACCCCTGCTTGAGTACTACGTCGAAGCAGAGTTCCCGGGACAAAACGGCAGCCATTTGCAGACCGCGCCGGCGGGTGCGCCCGAGACACGTTATACCGTTACCCTGCTGTGAAGCCGAACATTCCGGTGGAAGCAGAGGCAGTATCGTGCCCACCTCCAAAGTTCCCCGCGCGCTTTGGCGTATGATCATGGGAGGCTGAGGATTGAAGCAGGACAGCCGGGCGTTTGAAACGGGCGGCCGTCGCCATGCACGAGCTGAGCATTGCCAAGTCGGTGTTGGAAGGTGTCCGCGCTGAACTCGCCCAAAGGCCGGGAGCGCGGCTGCAAAAGGTGGGGCTGCGCGTGGGAGAACTCTCCGGAGTGAATGCCGACGCGCTGAGCTTCAGCTTTGAAGTGCTGGTGAAAGGAACCGATCTGGAGCCTGTCACCCTTGAGATTGAATCCGGTCCGCGGCTGCAACGCTGCCCCGAATGCAACAACGAGTTCACGGTCGAAAACGATGACCTCGCTTGCTCCAACTGCGGCGCCTCACGGACGGAATGTGTGGGCGGGCAAGAACTGGAATTCACTTATCTGGAGCTGGAGGAGCCATGAGCCGCGTACCTCTCGAACGAAAGGTCTTGAGCGAAAACGACCGCATGGCCGCCGACCTTCGCGCGCGCTTCGCCCGGCACGGAATCCTTTGCCTCAACCTCATCAGTTCTCCGGGAGCGGGCAAGACCGCGCTGCTTGAGCGGACCCTCGGCGCCCTGGGGCGCGATGAGCGCGTGGCGGTGCTCACAGGCGACATCCAAACGGACAATGATGCCCGGCGTCTTGCGCGCTTTGGATTCCCCGTGCGTCAGATCACGACCGGCGGAACCTGCCACCTGGATGCCCGGATGGTGGACCGCGCGCTGGGCGAGTGGCAGCTCGACCAACTCGACCTGCTGCTCGTTGAGAACGTCGGCAACCTGGTCTGTCCCGCAAGCTATGACTTGGGCGAAGAAGCCAAGGTCGTCGTCCTCAGCGTGGCGGAAGGCGACGACAAGCCGCTCAAGTATCCGGCGATTTTCTCCAAGGCGGAATTGCTGGTGCTCAACAAAACGGACTTGCTGCCTTACGTGCCATTCAACCTTGCCCAGGCGCGGGAAAACGCGCGCCGCATGAATCCCGGCATTGAGATTCTGGAAGTCTCTTGCACGGCGGAGAAAGGCATTGATTCATGGATGCGGTGGCTCGATGGACGCCGGGAAAAGGCTAAACGGGCGGTGCGTGAACGCTAGACCCTCGTCCTTGCGAAACCATGCACCCATCATCCGCGTCCCATCCCGCACACCGCACGGACTCATGGTACTGCAAGGAGGAATCCAAGACACATGACCCTTACTACCTCTGTTGTGAAAACGGCTGTCCTATTAGTCGATTGCCCCGACCGTAAAGGCATTTTGGCGGGCATCGCCAATTTCATATACCGCCATGGGGGGAACGTTCTGCACGCGGACCAGCACCAGGACAACAAACTTGGCTTATTTTTTATGCGCATCGAATGGGACCTTAAGGACTTCGACCTGGACCGCAAATCTTTCCGGGAGGCCTTTGAACCCATCGCGCGCGATTTTCAGATCCGCTGGCAATTGGAATACTCCCAGGAGCGTCCGAGGGCGGCAATCTTTGTGTCCCACCATCAGCATTGCCTGGTTGACCTGCTTTATCGTCATAAAGTCGGCGAGCTAAAGTGCATCATGCCCCTGATCATCAGCAATCATCCGGACGCCGAGGCTCTAGCTGACTTTCACGGCATTCCCTACCATCACGTTCCGGTGGACGCCGCCCGGAAGACGGGCGCTGAGCGCGCCCAGGCAGAACTGCTGCGGCAGCACTCGATCGATTTGGTCATCCTGGCTCGCTATATGCAAGTCCTTTCGCCGGACTTTGTAGCCGCCTATCCCCGGCGGATTATCAACGTCCACCACTCCTTTCTGCCGGCTTTCAGCGGGGCGCAGCCATACCGCGCCGCGTTCGAGCGGGGTGTGAAACTAATCGGCGCGACCGCGCATTACGTTACCGAGGTATTGGATGACGGACCGATCATTGAGCAGGACGTCGTCCGCATTTCGCACCGCGATCAGGTGGAGGACCTCACTCAGAAAGGCCGTGACCTGGAGCGGGTTGTTCTGGCCCGGGCGGTCAGGTGGCACTTGGAACATCGCATCCTATGCTACGGCAACAAGACCGTGGTATTTGATTGAGCAAAGCCGAGCGCGACTGCCGTATGCTGAAATTCTGGCTTATCGAAACACGGGCCGTAGTGGAGTGGGTGTTGATGCCTGTCGTGGAATTGAAAAACAAACGGACACCGTTGATACACCGCCAGGACTTAGAGGCGCAAAATCGGCCTTTGTCCCTTACCCCGGGGATTTCCCGCACGGACGCTTGAATGTGACGGGGGTCACTGCGCCATGCCGGCGGGTCTGCTAAAAACGTTATTGTAAAACGATGCAAGACAATGCTAAAATCCGCTGGAATCGAGCCCCTATGCGGCGATGGATCGCAGTAGCCGTTCTTCTCGCTCAGATGTTGGTTGGCGTCTGCGTTGTGAACGCCAGCGTCCAGCACAAGAATGCGTGCTGCAAGACGTGCGGCGCGACGGCCATCACGGAGAGTTGCACCTGCTGCCGCCTGGACTCTTCCTCGATTCCATCCCTCGCGGCAAGCGCCCCATTTACGGTGGCTCCGCCCACCATCGTTGCGGTACCGGCCAGCAGCGTTGAACCACCTTCGGTTCAAGGGCCGGGAACTCGAGTATTTCGCTCCGATCTCCCCGCCGCAGCCCTCTCTTCTCCCAGACTTTACGTTCTCAACGCAAGCTTCCTGATTTAGGACCTCCGCCAGGAGTGTCTTCAATGCAATCACCCGAAACTTAGGAAGGACGTTGCACTAGCAAGTTTGCGCGCGCGAATACACACATTTTCTTCACCTGCTAAATGCCGGCAAGAGGAAGACCAAAAACATCACAGGAGGAAACCATGGTCGGTCGGTCCGCTCGTATCCATTTAAATCTGGCGCTGGGAGTTTTGGCGATAGCGGCCGGAACCGCTCCAAATCTGCTGCGAGCGGCTATCGCGCCATCCCCTTATCAAAAAGCTGAAGCCGCCGAGACCCTGAACTGGCAATCCTCGGCCCGCTGGCGCCACGGCTTGAAGAAAACTTCAGGAACTCTGCTGTTCAACGACCGCGGGGTGGAGTTTCAGGCAGCGAAAGGCCAGCGGTTCCACTGGTCTTTCGAGGAAATCCAAACCTTCAAACTCTCTCCCCACCAGCTAAGGCTCGCGGGCTACCAAAACCGCAAGTGGCACTTCCACGGAGAACGCAGTTTCCTTTTTGACCTCAAGTTTGCCGTGCCGCCCGATGTCGCAGCACAACTCGCGCGGCGCGTCGGCAAGCCCGTGAAAGACGCCGACCCCAGCGCGGATGCTCCCGCCTTCGCCACGCTCCCGGCCCGCCACCGGACACGCGGCGGCGGCACCAACGGCGTCCTGCGCTTTCGCAATACGGGTATCGATTACATCACGTCGGATGGCCACGGCGCGCGAAGCTGGCGCTGGCAGGATATCCAGACGATTGCCAATCCCGATCCTTATCACTTCCGCGTCGGAGCCTATCGCGAAACTTTCGCCTTTGAGCTCAAGCAGCCCATGACGAAGGAACTTTTCGACCGCCTCTGGAACGACGTCTACGCAAGAGATTTGAGCGGTCTCGACCCCAACGGAGGAGCGCGCCGATGAACTTTACCCACCGAATGAAAATTACGATCCGGCGAAAGGGTTGCCGCAAAGCCGCGGGCGTGCTGGTCTTATCGCTTGTTGCGGCTGTATCGCTAAGCGCAGCCGGTCAGCAGCCCACGGCAGCGCTCAGTTCGCCGGGCGCTCAAGAGCAGGCAACGGCCTCTCACGCTTCTCCCACTCCGCTCGCCAAGCTGGTGGAAGAAGCCCAGCAAAATAATCCCCGCGTCATCGCGGCGCTTCGAGCCTGGCAAGCCGCCGAGCAAGTTCCGTCGCAGGTTTCCACGCTGCCCGATCCGCAAGTTACCGTTCAGCAGTTCGCGGTCGGCAGCCCCCGCCCCTTCGCCGGATTCTCCAACAGCGATTTCGCTTATATCGGCCTCGGGATTTCACAGGACCTTCCTTATCCCGGCAAGCTCCGGCTGCAAGGCGAAGCGGCCAAGCGGCAAGCGGCGGCCTCCCGCGAGCAGGTGGAATCCGTTCGCCGCGCCGTCTCTGAACAGGTTAAGGTCACCTACTATCATCTTTCCTACATCCAAAAAACGCTTGAAATTCTCGCGCGCGACGAAAGGCTGCTCAGCCAGATCGAAAAGATCGCCGAGGCTCGCTACCGCGTCGGCCAAGGCAACCAACAGGATGTTCTGAAAGCGCAACTCGAGCTCACCAAACTTCTTCGGGACGTGACCGAGTATCGCCAGCAGCGCAGCAGTATCGAAGCCCGCTTGAAAGAACTATTGAACCGGCCGCAGGACTCCGCTGAAGTCACGGCCGAAACCCTGACGGAGACCGCTCTTCCCTTTAGCTCCGACGATTTGCTTTCTCTGGTCCGGACCGGCAACCCGGACGTTTCCGCCCAGCAGGAGATGGTGCGTAGCAGGAGCCTCGGCGTGGAGCTTGCCCGAAAAGATTTTTATCCCGACTTCAATCTCCAGTACATGTGGCAGCACACGGGCGCGCCCTTTCGCGACTATTACGTGGTGACGTTGGGCGTGAAACTCCCCATCTGGCGCAGCCGCCGACAGCAGCCGGAAGTAGCCGAGGCAGCGGCCCAGCTCAACCAGTCGCGCCGCGAGTACGAAGCCCAGGTGCAGCAAACGTACTTCGACGTCAAAGACCAGTACCTGGCCGCCGATGCGGACGCCAAGGTGCTCAAGATTTACCGCGAAGGTTTGATCCCGCAGGCCGCCGCAACCTTTCAAGCCGGCTTGGCCGCCTATCAATCCGGCCAGCAGGATTTCCAAACGCTGGTCTCCTCATTTCTCGACGTTCTGAATCTGGACACGGAATACTGGCGGACCCTCGCCGACCACGAGACCGCGCTGGCGCGCCTCGAGCGGCTAACAGGAGTGACTTTGCCGTGAGGAAAACGTTATCAGCAGCCGTCGCAAACAACCAACAGCCCGCCGGGCAGGCCCGACGCTTGCCTTTCACTTGGGGAAGTAAAGGAGTCATCCGATGAGAGATTATCGCAAAGCTTTTATCATTACTTTAACGACCAGCGCGCTGCTTGCCGCCGGCTTGCTGTTCGTCGGCTGGCGGTACGTCTTGCACCGCGGAGCACCGGCCCACGAGGCGCCGCCTTCGACTCCGGCTGCGAGCACTTCCAGCAGCGGAGGCGAAGCCAGCGCGCAGCCTGCGGCCCCGGCCCAGCAGACGCCGCTCGCGCCCCTTCAACTCACTCCCCAGCGTTTGCAAAGCATCGGAGTAACCAGTGCGGAAATCGAGGTGAAACCGCTTTCGAACGAGATTCGCGCCGTCGGCAACGTCGCCGTGGATGAGCGGCGGCAGGCTTACGTTCAGACGCGCTTTTCCGGATGGATTCAGAAGGTCTACGCCAACTCCACCTACCAATACGTGCGCAAAGGCCAGCCGCTGTTCACGATCTATAGCCCGGATCTCGTGACCACGGAGCAGGAGTACTTGCTGGCCAGGAAGAACCGGGATCTTCTCGCGGCCAGCACCGTGCCCGGCGTGGCCTCGGGCGCGAATTCCCTGCTCTCCTCCGCCCAGGAGCGCTTGCAGCAGTGGGAAGTGCCGGAGCGCGAAATCAAGCGCCTGGAGTCGGCCGGACAGGTCCGTCACGATCTGGAAATTGATTCTCCCGTTTCCGGCTACATCACGGAGCGCAACGCGCTGCCAAACCTCTACGTCCAGCCAGCCACGCGGCTATACACCGTCGCCGACCTTTCAACTGTCTGGGTCTTCGCGGAAGTCTTCCAGTCCGACATCGGCCAGATCCGCGCCGGCGAGCCGGCCACCGTCACCAGCGACGCCTATCCCGGGCGCACGTTTTACGGCCGTGTGGATTTTGTCTATCCCGAGGTGAACATGAGCACGCGCACCATCAAGGTGCGGCTGGTGTTCCGCAACCCGGGGCTCAAGCTGACGCCCGGCATGTTTGTCAACGTCAACCTGAAAATTCCCCTGGGGCGAACTCTTGCTATTCCTGCCTCGGGAGTATTCCATACCGGCACGCGCAATATCGTTTTTATCGATCACGGCGGTGGTTCTCTCGAGCCGCGCGACGTCACTCTCGGCCCGCGCGCCGGTGACGACTACGCTGTGCTCAAGGGACTCAAGCCTAGCGAGCGGATTATAACTTCAGCAAATTTTCTGATCGATTCCGAGAGCCAGCTCCAGGCAGCGCTCGGCTCCTTCGTGCCGCCACCTCCCGGCGCCGGCGCCGCGGCCTCGATGAATAGGGGGAATATGCCCCAAACAAACGTCGAGTTTTCCACCCAGCCATCGCCCCCGACGAAAGGCCCAAACACCGTTCGAGTCAAGCTGACGGGCGCGGACGGCAAACCTGTCCCCGGAGCTAAAGTTACGGTTCGATTCTTTATGCCCGGAATGCCTGCCATGGGAATGGCGGCGATGCAAAGCGTGGTTACGCTCGCCGATCAGGGCGGCGGTCTCTACGAGGGCCGGGGCCAGCTCCAAACCGGCGGCACCTGGCAGGTGACGGTGATCGCCCAGAAAGACGGCCAGACCCTGGCCACCAAGCAACTGAGCGTGAACGCGGAAGGAGGCATGTAACGTGATAGCCCGCTGGATTGACTGGTGCGCACGCAATCGATTCCTGGTCTTTGCCGGGACATTCCTGCTGGTTCTGGGGGGGATCTGGTCGATGCGCAACATTTCGCTCGACGCTTTGCCCGACATTTCCGACGTTCAGGTCATCATCCACACCTCATGGCCCGGCGAACCACCGAACATCATCGAGGACCAAGTCACTTACCCCATCGTCACCACGCTGCTCGCCGCGCCGCGCGTCAAGGCGGTGCGTGCCAGCACCATGTTCGGAGATTCCTACGTTTACGTCGTCTTTCAGGACGGCACCGATCTCTACTGGGCACGCTCGCGGGTCCTCGAATACCTTCAGCAACTGCAGGGCAAGCTGCCTCCCGGTGTCAATCCTGCGCTGGGGCCTGACGCTACCGGCGCCGGATGGGTTTACGAATACGTTCTTCTCGACCACAGCCACAAGCTGAACCTCGCTGACCTTCGCAGCCTTCAGGACTGGTATCTCCGCTACCAGCTTGAAAGCGTTCCCGGGGTCGCGGAGGTAGCAACGATTGGAGGGTTTGTCCGCCAGTACCAAGTTCAGCTAGACCCAAACAAACTGCAGGCTTATAACATCCCGCTCTCAACGGTGATCCAACGCGTCCGCGAGAGCACCAATGAAGTGGGCGGAAGTTTGCTCGAACTCGGCGGCGCGGAATACATGATCCGCGGCCTCGGCTATTTCAAGTCTCTTCGTGACCTCGCCGAAATCCCGGTGGGCACGAACAACGGCGTACCGGTGCTGGTCAGCGACCTCGGAACTGTGGCTTTCGGACCGGACATTCGCCGCGGCGTCGCGGACTGGAACGGCGAAGGGGAAACCGTCGGCGGCATCGTCGTGATGCGCTACGGCCAGAACGCGCTGAACGTGATCAACGGCGTCAAAAAGAAAATCGAGGAGGTCAAGTCTTCGCTTCCTCCGGGCGTGGAAATTGTTTCCGCCTACGACCGCTCGGAACTGATCCACAAATCCATCCAAACCCTGCAACGAGATCTCCTGGTAGAAGCCATCATCGTCAGTCTGGTCATCATTATTTTCCTCTTCCATTTTCGCTCCGCGCTCATCCCGATTCTTACCCTGCCCATCGCCGTCATCGCTTCGTTTATCCCGATGTATTACTTTCACGTGACGGCCAACATCATGTCGCTGGGCGGGCTGGCGCTGGCCATCGGCGTCCTCGTGGACGCCGCCATCGTCATGGTTGAAAACGGCTACCGGCATCTGTCGGAGCGGCAGGCGGAAGTGGAGGGATCAGGAATCACGGATTCAGGATTCGAGAAAGACTTCTCTTCATCGCCCGGCTCCGCGCCGCGGACTCCGGCCCCCCAACCTGCTGCTTCGCTCGGCCGCCGCGAGCGCCAAAAGGTCCTTCTCGGCGCTGCCAAGCAAGTGGGCCCGGCCATCTTTTTTTCGCTGGTCATCATTATTGTCTCGTTCCTGCCGGTGTTTCTTCTGGAAGCGCAGGAAGGCCGCATGTTCCGCCCGCTCGCCTGGACCAAAACTCTGGCCATCGGCTTCTCGTCGATCCTCGCCATCACTCTAGTCCCTGTGCTGATGCTGGCCTTCATCCGCGGGCGCCTGAAGCCCGAATCGGCCAACCCCATCTCGCGCTTCACCCAAGCCATTTACCTTCCGATCCTGCGATGGTGCTTGCGCCACCGTGCCATCACGCTGCTCGCCAACCTTCTCTTCCTTGCCGTGACGATTCCGCTGGCGTTTCGCATTGGCAGCCAGTTTATGCCGCCTTTCTACGAAGGGTCCGCCTTATACATGCCGACAGCCTACCCCGGTATTTCCATCACGCAGGCTTCCGACTTGATGCAGGAACAGGACCGGATTATCAAGTCGTTTCCTGAGGTTGATAGTGTTTTCGGAACCGTGGGCCGCTCCGACAGCGCCACCGACAATGCTCCGCTCTCCATGTACGACACGACGATCATGCTGAAGCCGCGCGAGCAGTGGCCGCCCGGTATGACCTACGCCAAATTGATCCAGCAGATGGACGCCAAGCTGCAATTCCCCGGCCTCACCAACACCTGGACGATGCCCATCCAGAACCGGCTCGATATGGAGCTGACCGGGATCAAAACGCCCGTCGGAATGAAGATTCAAGGCCCAAGCCTCCAGGGCATCCAGCAGATCGGCACACAGGTGGAGAAAATTCTGTCTGGCCTGCCGGGCGTGCGCTCGGTTTTCGCCGAACGGGTCTCGCAGGGTTTTTACGTCAATATCAATGTCCACCGCGCCGAAGCCGCGCGCTACGGCCTGACCGTCGCGGACGTGCAACGCGCCGTCACTTCCGGCATCGGCGGTGAAGATATCGCGATGAATATTCAAGGACGCGAGCGGTATCCGGTTAACGTCCGCTACAACCGCGATTTTCGAAACGATTTGGGCGCTCTCGGACGCGTCCTCCTCTCCACGCCCACCGGCGCTCAGATTCCCATCAACGAAGTCGCCACCCTCTCTTTCTCCGAGGGTCCCGCCGAGATTCGCGATGAAGAAGCCGCACTCACTGGCTACGTTTACTTCGACCTCTCGACCCACGACTACGGCGGCTTTGTCTCGCGTGCCAACCAGCTTCTGCGCGAGAAGCTCCGGGCTCCGACCGGCTACACTTACAAGTGGTCGGGCGAATACGAATTCGAGTTGCGCGCCAAAGAACGGCTGAAGCTCATTCTGCCCATCGTATTCTTCGTCATCTTCCTGCTGCTCTACATGGTCTTCCGCTCGTTCACCGAGGCTATGGTGCTTATCCTCCCCACCTTATACGCCATGACCGGCGGCCTGATTTTGCAGTGGCTGCTCGGCTACGAATTCAGCGTGGCGGTTTGGGTGGGCTACATCGCGCTGTTCGGCATTGCGATTGAAACCGGCGTGGTGATGGTCGTCTATCTGCACGAATCGCTCGACAAGCGCCTGGGCCTCGGCGCGCCGCTCGCGCACGAGGACATCGAAGCCGCCACAATTGAAGGCGCGGTCATGCGCCTCCGCCCCAAGCTCATGACTGTCAGCGTGGTGCTGGCGAGCCTAGTGCCGATTTTGTGGGAAAGCGGCGTCGGGTCGGATGTCATGAAGCCCATCGCCGCGCCTATCGTCGGCGGCATGGTAACGTCAACAATCCACGTGTTGATTCTGGTGCCGGTATTCTTCGCCATGATGAAAGAGCGCGCGCTCCGTCGCGGCACGCTGCGAGGATCGCAGGAAGCTGAAGCAGAGGAATGATCCTCATCATCTCCGGCCGTCGGATAACGCAAAAGGAAGGCTTGAAGGGGAGAGATGAACCAGGAGGAGAGACACCGCCGACAATTAAACGAGACACCCGAAAAAAGAATTCGAGTTAACGAAAGACAAAGATGGTGAAAACAGAAAGTTAAATTTTGCACCCAGGAGGAAGGTCGATGAAAACGATTAGATTTTCGAAGTTAACTGCGGTCGTGATGTTAATGGCGTTATCTCTTTTCCCACTGAGCGCCATCGGGTCGCAAACCGTAAAAACACACACTGCCAAAGTAACACACAAACAATTACTATGGCTCATTGCCCACGCCGAAACACCTTCGCAGCACGAGCAACTGGCAACGTACTATCGCCGGCAGGCACAGCGCCTGCTTCGCCAAGCCAAAGAACATCAGGAAATGGCTGCCGCCTACCCTCACCTCAATGCCTCCAAGCACCCGGGCGTTCGGAGTTTGGCAGCTCACCATTGCGAGGATTGGGCGGACTTGTACACAAAGCAAGCCAAAGATGCCGAGGCTCTTGCGGCAGTCCACGAGAAGATGGCAAAGGAGGCCCTCGAGAAAAAGCATTGAAACGTGAGACGAGAATATCCATCACCGAAACCGGCCATAATCCGCGGCGAATGGCATACTGTGGATGTCCGGGCGGCATCGCGATAGAATAACTGGTATCTGGAGGAAGACAACATGCGGACGAAGTCAGTCCTCGTGACTCTTGCGGCCCTTGCAGCCATCGTCGTTGGAGGCTTGACCGTTTACCGATGGCGAGCCTCCCAGCACCCAGACCTTTGCCAGATGTGCAATCGAGACATCCCTAAACAAACGGCCTTTCGCATGGATACAACCCACGGAACCGTTATGGCCTGCTGCCCGCGTTGCGCCATGCACCACATCATCAACCATCCCGGGTTAGTCCGCCATGCCTGGGCCACGGACTTTCACTCCGGCCGCATGATTCCAGCTCAATCCGCCTATTACGATGAAGGCGGCGACGTCCAGTACTGCACCGCCCACGAGTCTCCGGTGGAGCGCACGCCAATGGGAGTCCAGATGCGAACTTACGATCGTTGCCTGCCCACGCTGGTCGCCTTCGCCAAGCAGGACGAGGCCGAAGCCTATCGCCAGCAGCACGGCGGCCGCGTGGTGACGTACAACCAAGCGCTCGAAGACGTCCGCCAGCAGGATTAAAGGTGATCCGGGAGCTCGATTCGGGTTCGATGAACTCAGGGCTGCCTGAAGTAGTTGTTTCAGCAATTTCCCTTCCCCCGCAATCCTCGGGTTCTATGACTTTGTATTGACGCCCCATCAAGAACGCATATACTTGAAGTTTACTCCGCCCATCGGAACGACCGGCTTCTTCCATTAGCAAGATGCGCGGCATCAAAGGAAGCGGAAAGCAATTCCTTTGGTTTATGTGTGCTGGAGTGGCGGAACTGGCAGACGCACCAGACTCAAAATCTGGCGCTCCAAAAGAGCGTGGGGGTTCGACCCCCCCCTCCAGCATTACTTTTAGAATCATCGAAGTCTGCCCGGTTCATGAAACACCGACCTCCCAAGGAGTCCTGGAACTGCTATGAATGACATTCGCATTGCCATGCTCGGCTCCGGGTTTGTGGCTGATTTTTATATGCAGGGCTTGGCCGATGTTCCCGGCCAGCAGGTCGTAGCAAACTACTCACGGAACGCTTCGCGAGCTCGAGAGTTCGCGCGCCGATGGTCGATTCCCGACGCGGCGTCGAATATCGAGAAGCTGATCGCTCTCGATGACATCGACCTTTATCTCATCGCCCTGCCCAACGAAGCCCATCTGCCTGTCTCACTGGCTCTATCGCGCGCCGGCAAAAACCAGGTTTGCACCAAGCCGCTCGCCCGTACCCGCCGGGAGGCCAAGGCCATGCTCGCGGCTGCAAAACGTTCCGGAGCCATGCACGGCTACGCGGAAACAGAAGTCTTTGGCCCCTCGGTCGTCAAGGCGCGGCAAATCGTTGAGCGCGGCGGAGTGGGTCGCGTTCTGTGGGTGCGCTCCCGGGAATCTCACAGCGGCCCTCACAGCCCGCATTTCTGGGACGTCAAGAAGACGGGCGGCGGTGCGATGAACGATCTCGGATGCCACTGCATTGCGGCGGCGCGATATTTCTTTGGCAAGGAAGATTCCATCGTTGAAGTCATGGCGTGGGGCGCGACGCTGGTCCATCACAAGAAGACCAAGGGCGAAGACAACGCTTTGCTGGTGCTTAAATTCGCCGGCGGAGGTATCGGCCATTGCGAACTCTCCTGGACGACGAAGGGAGGTCTCGACCTTCGCAATGAGGTTCATGGGTCCGAGGGCTCAATCTTTACGGATGTCACCCGCGGAACCCCGATCACAACGTTCTCAACAAAGTCTGCCGGCTATGTGGTCGAGAAAGCGGACATCGACTTTGGCTGGACACGCTCTCTCCCGGAAGAAGCCTTTGCTTACGGTTACCAGGCCGAAATGAAGCATTTTGTCAAATGTCTGAAGGAACGGAAGACACCCCGAGAAACTTATGAAGACGGCTACATCGTTAACTGCGTTCTCGACGCAGGTTATGAGTCGATGCGAAGATCCCGCTGGGTGCGCGTAAAGTACTAACGTTCGAGGCAAGAAGCGCCTCATCCTCCACAATTCCGCCTGGAAAGCGCACCGGTGGAAACGGGGCCCCAGCAAGGGAGTCGCCGCTCGCCACCTCCTCTCACTTCGACATTTTAATCCCCGAGGGGGGACCAACGTACCACGCCTATCCCCCCGATGGCTAGTTGACACCTCTCTCGGCCGGCGGTAAAGTAGGCCTACCATTACAACTCAAAGGGGAGGGGTCATGGGAGCACAACTCCAACGTCTGCCACGGCATGAGGTACGGGTGCGCAGGAACCTGAGCTTGGTTCTGGTCGTAAAGTCCGAGAGCGGTGAAAAGGAACAGACCGCCACAACCCTTGATCTGGCGGAACACGGCCTGCGAGTTACAACTCGTCTCAACCTGAGCGAGGGTCAGACCGTATACGCTTTTTCCCGCCAAGGCAGACCTCAATTCGGCAGCTGTCGCGTGGTATGGACGCACCAACAAGCGGAAAACCGGTTAAGTGAAGTGGGCCTTGAAGTTATGAAGTAGCTGTGTGCCCTGGCGACTTCAGCGTGATCCCGGCGCCCTCCAGGCATGTCCGGTCCTCGCTAGCACTGCGCTGAGGCGTCGCGGGTTCCCGACGGGAGCGCGATCTTTCCCCCCTAGCCATCGTTGCTCTTTCAGTCTGAATACTATCTCACAGGCCAACTTGTTGTATTATTGAGAGCTGAACAATGTTGTTGTGAAAGACACCAAATTCATTTTAGAGATCGCTTGAGGGCGGTTCCAGATTGGATCCTATGATTGAATCTCTTCGCACCGGCGTGTCCGCTACGGGAACGCGGGTGGTCCTTTTTGATTTTGACGGTACTCTATCGCTGCTTCGCGCCGGGTGGATGGAGGTTATGCTCCCCATGATGGTAGATATTCTTGCCGAAACCGGGACTGGAGAAAGCCGGGAAGAACTTCATGCCTTGGTGGAAGACTACGTGGCGCGGCTGACCGGCGAGCAGACAATTTATCAAATGATCGAACTCGCCCGCCAAGTTGAGTTGCGCGGCGGGAAACCCTTGGACCCTCTCGTTTATAAGAAAATGTATCACGACGCCCTGCTAGAAAAAATAGACGCTCGACGAGAAGACCTGCGGCGGGGAAAGATTTCACCGGAAAAATACCTGGTTCCGGGCTCCCGGGCCCTTCTGGAAGCCTTGCGAAAGCGCGGGCTGACTCTCTATTGCGCCAGCGGAACCGATCAGGCTTACACACTGGAGGAGTCCGAGCTACTGGATATTAGCCGCTATTTTGACGGCCGCATCTACGGCGCTCTGGATGATTACAAGAGCTTTTCGAAGGAAATTCTCATCCGCCGGATCACCTCGTCCTTAGAATGCCAGGGACAGGAATTGCTCGGCTTTGGCGACGGCTATGTGGAAATCAAGAATGTCAAAGAAGCCGGTGGGGTGGCGGTTGGGGTTGCCACCGATGAGCCTGAATGCCAGGTGGTAAGCCAATGGAAACGCGACCGCCTGGCCGCCGTTGGCGCTGACTACATCATCCCCAATTTTCTTTGCCACGAACAGCTTCTCCAAACCTTATTCCATGAGTGACAGGAAAATATGAACTCCAAATACGAGAGCTTCGATCGTTCCAAGCTGCTGATCAAACCTTTGCGCGAGCGCACTCACGACATGCACCTCGATTATGTCTTGAGTCTTGATGACGACGCACCCCCTTACTCACACCCGCAACTTCCGGAAATCGCCCGCCGGATTCTTGCAGCCCAAAAAGCCGGAACGGCGCGAATCTTGATGATGGGAGCACACGTGATCAAGATGGGCGCGAGCCGGCACGTCATCGATCTGCTGGAACGCGGCTTTCTGACCCATATCGCGATGAACGGCGCCGGCGCTATTCATGATTACGAACTCGCGCGCATCGGAGCCACCACGGAAAGCGTGGCCCGCTACATCCGTAGCGGCGAGTTTGGCCTTTGGAAGGAAACAGGTGAATTGAATGGGGTAATCCAAGAGGCGGCAGACAACTCACTGGGTTTGGGTGAGAACCTCGGGCGGCATATCATCGAGAGCAATTACCCCTACAAGGACCTCAGCATCTTTGCAACAGCCTACCGGCTCTCGATTCCTGTCACGGTTCACGTCGGGATCGGGTATGACATTATCCATGAACACCCCAATTGCAACGGCGCAGCCCTGGGCGCTGCGAGCTACCGTGATTTCCTGATTTTCGCGCATGCCGTAGAAAATCTGGAGGGGGGCATTATGCTCGACTTCGGGTCGTCCATTATGGCGCCCGAGGTTTACCTGAAGGCCCTGTCGATGGCTCGCAACGTAGCGCTCCAGCAAGGACGGTCGATCAAAGATTTCACCACGGCGGTCTTTGACTTGGTCCCGATTCAAGGTGATGTCCACCACGAGCTGCCAAAGACCGACCCAGGGTACTACTTCCGTCCGCACAAGACGATTCTGGTCCGCACCGTGGCGGACGGCGGAGAGAGTTTCTACTTTTGCGGGGACCATCGTTCGACTGTCCCGGCATTGAGGCGCGCCTTACTGGAGATCGCATGACAACCGCGGAGATTCTAGCTGCCTTTCCCAAGCTCAAGGCCTTGGTCATTGGAGACATCTGCGTGGACCGCTGGTGCACCTACGATCCGGCGACTTCTGAGCCGTCTTGCGAAACCAACATCCCGCGGCTGGGTGTGGTTTCAACGGCCGTTACGCCCGGCGCGGGGGGCACGGTGGCAAACAACTTGTCGAGCCTGGGTACCGGGAAGGTTTCGGTGCTCGGCGTCAGGGGCGACGACGGGTTCGGGTTTGAATTGGACCGGGCGCTCGCTGAACGCGGGATCACCTCGGAGTTAATGGTTAAAGTTCCGGCCTGGCAGACTTTCACCTATACGAAGCTTTTGAACAGCCAGACCGGCATCGAAGATCAGCCCCGTGTCGATTTTATCTCCACCCAGCCTCTGCCCAAGGAGGCCGAGCAACGGGTCATTGAAAACATCCATTCCGCGGTTGCCGCCTTCGACGTCGTCCTTGTCGCCGACCAGGCCGAGACCCGGGCAGGAGGCGTTGTTACTCCTGCTGTGCGCGACGCGATCATCGAGGCCGCCCGGAAACATCCCGAAAAGGTTTTCCTTGTGGATTCTCGCAGACGCTCCCATCTGTTCCGGAATGTGATGCTGAAACCCAATCGCGAAGAAGCGGAGGCCGCCAGCCGCGCGCTGCTGGGGAGGGTGGATTTCCCGGACATGCGGCGAGAATTAGGGGCTAAAGTCCTGGTGGTAACGCATGGCTCCAAAGGCGCTTTGGTGTTGGAGGAAGGCAGAGAAACATGGGCTGAAGCGCAGCCAGTAGACCACCCGGTGGATATCTGCGGCGCTGGAGACAGCTTCGCAGCAGGCTATTCCCTGACGATGGCGGCAACCCATGACCCCCTTGCCGCCGCCCGCTTTGGCAATCTCATAGCTTCCATTACCATCATGAAAAAAGGGACTGGAACCGCCTCGCCCCAGGAAGTTATTGCTAAACTTCATGCTGCATCGTAGTGCCAATTGAGTGCAGAAGCCGACTCTCCCTGCAAGCCAGATTCCCTCACGCCGGCGGGAATTACACCTTCAACTATCGATCCAGGGTTATCTCTCGGCTGGGTGAGGGTGCAATGTGCAGGAGCGTTCGGAGACGGCCGGCCAGATCATGCAAAAGGCCGTTTCGAGAAGCACCAAGAGAGAGGTGCCGCTCGATCAGTTCCAATGTTTTCGGGTCGCTGACCTCGGCATTTATCGCAAGCACCCTTCCCACCAGGCTAGGCCAAAACTCCGCGATACCACAAACCCCGTCTTCGGACAGCCGGTTCGAGCAGCGCAGGTCAAGCAGGACTGCATCAAACGCCTTACGGCTAATCGTGGCCAGAGCTCCCGCCCCGTTTGCGGCCGCCGTATTCTCATGCTCCAGTTTTTCGACAAGAATATTGAGAAGATTTCGGATGGACGGTTCATCCCCAAAGATCAGAACTTTCCGGTGGTGCGGGTTCGAGGCCATGAAAGACTCCGTTGCAACCATGGGCCGGTTTAGGATTGGAGATTGGGCAGCGCGTTATTAAGAGTACTCGCGCTCAATTTTTCTCCCGTCAAATTCGCAAAATGCTGAAGAATCGTTGTTAATTTCAGAATGGCTTCTTTCTCGTGGAGCTTGAACGCGTGCCGGAACGGCAGGCAGAAAAGCAGCAAGCGGAAATAAAGAATCAGGACCTTCTCCGGCCGTGACAAATGCCGGCGCGCGGGGTCGCTGTTCTTCAGCAGATAAGCCAAAGTCGTAAAATCGCATTTCAGGTCCAGCCGTATTTGCGAATAGTCCAGAGAAGAATTTGCTGCCAGGGCATCGCGCAAGCCGGGGAACTCCAACTGAATGGCCTTAAGAATATCTTGAAAATACGGATGGGCAAACTCGCGCCGGAGCGCCTTCTCACAAATGGTCTGAATGTAAAAGAAAAAGAGAGCGACCGAAAAAACCAAGACCAAGAGAGACATGATCATCACAATCCCTGCTGTACTCGACAAACGCTGTCGATGTAAACGTACGTAATGTTATCATTCGGTAAAGCATATCACCATGTTACTTTAGTACCATAACCCACCAAAACAAGCCAGATCAATTCTAAACGCATTCTAAACGCATGACGTCGCATAAGCCCAGCTAAAGCCAGTGCATTGTGAGATTTAGCTCGCCGGCAGCGGAACTCGGAACTTCCATGGGCTGCCGGGCATAGTGGCAGCGCGAATGTTACGAGCCGTGGTAATCCCGCTTCGCAAGGGCCATCTTGATCCCGTATTGCGGGCGGATAAAGCCGCATCGATTCCTTGACGACCGACTCCGTATACTTCAAACGGGGAAGATCGCCAACTCCAGATTCGCGTCCTCGGCGGACGACCGACAAGCCCACGGTATAAGGACCGCGTTGCGGCTACCCGCGAGGGTGTACAATCTGGGTTCTCGGCCATTCCAAACCGGAAATTTTAGGGCCGGACTAGAACAACGTAGAAAGGCCAACCCAATGCCGTTCAACATTGAGGAAGTCACGCCCAAGGAAAACCGGTGGTTTACCTGCAACGTCCAGTACGAAGGAAAAGGGCGGGCCGATTTTGCGGACGACCGAGGGGCGGCAGTAGGAAATGTCAAAATGCTTTTCGATGAGTTCGGCGGCAGCAAGATACGAATGGAGGTTCAACAGATTGAGCGGCCAGAATCAGCCCAAAACTCGGATTTCGGCTTGCACGAGCTTACTGCCTCGGGAAGATACCCCGAGCCGGATGGCGGGATCATCTTCGCGCACGGGCTCGGGCAGATGAGTAACCCCCTGCACAGGCCTGACTGTGGAGACCTCATCCGGTGTATTTACCAGCGAGGCCTACATCAATTATGACTATGGACTTCTGTCCGGCTCCGATGGTGAATGGCTTGAGTTTCATCCCTTGCGATCTCAATTTGATACACACGGGCCGAAACGACCAAAGTATTGGGTGCTCCCGCTATTAGATTTCTTGTCGGACTTCTCCTGGCCAGCGAGTCCCATTGATAGTCACCCGCTCCGCATATTCCCCACCCCTGAGATTCCACCAAATCTATCGAAGGACGAATTTATTACCGCTTCACTCCGTGCGCATTCCCGCAACAACCTGATCACCTTCACGTTCAACGGCTTCCCCGGTTTCATCGAGCCACTTCCCGATTACGAAGAGCGTGAAAAGAAGATTAAAGGTGGCCTGGTCCCTGTTTTAGTGACCGCCGTGATGGTTGGCGAGGTAGGAGAGAATTCGATTGATCATAAATACCTCGAGAAATGGTTTCCATTTGACGTGCTGCGGCTGCTCGGTCTTTGTACGGGCGCTGAAGTCGGCACGCCATGGATTGAATTCCGCGATGAATTCGGCGGGCTTGTGCGGCGAATTCACGAGGCTTATGGATTGTCGATCTTTGCGGACGGCCACGGCGCGATTCGCGAGGGAATTCACCGAGGTACCGGTCGGCTGATGACCTGTTTCCTGTCCTCCGAACACTTTGGTAAGTCGTATTTGCCTGTTGCGATGAGTCATGCAACAAAGGGAGGGATTTACAGCGGCCTCACGATCGAGGAAAAGCTGATATATGTGGTTCGCGGGCTTGACTGCCTGCTTAAGCATTTCAACCTAACTGAGCCACCTTTGGACAAGCGATTGGAGCCAAGCAAAAGAGAAATGGTCAAGGAGATATTGCAGGACGCTGCCTCGCGCGTACGGGCCCTCGCGGGAAAGCCCGAAACAGTGGAGGAAGTAGAGGAAAACTCCGCTCTGATCGAGATCGCGGAGCGAACTACAAGGACCCCTTTGGGCAAGACTGGGAAATTCGGCCTTGCCTTAGTCGATTTACTCAACATGTTTAACTTTCCGGATTCAATCGTTGTTGACTCCCACTATCGCAAGAAACCAACTTCTGGAGGCGCAACACGAAGCTGGGCTTCTGACCTGTCCCATTTCCGAGGAGCACCTATTCACGGAGGCTTTTTCGATATTGAAGCGGGAGAATTTCAAATCGAGAACATTCTTGATATGACACTGCATCTGCATGACGTCCTCGTCCGCGTCATACTCAAGATGATCAACTACGACGGAACGTACCAGCCCACAGTTACTCCAGCAACCACAAGGCAGCCGGTAGACTGGGTCAAACCCACAACTCCTGCCGGAGCGCTGGGGTACAAATAGCCGCGCGGTGAAGCAGCCTGGGCGGACGTCGCGCCGGGCGACATAGCTCGCTATGTAGGCTACTAATCGGGAAGGAGGCTGAAATGGGACAATTGGGACGTTTGCAACCCTCTCGGCGGATAGTTGGCAAGCCATTAATTATGAATAGGATACGATAATTTTGGGGCGCTTAAAATCGAAATTTCTCGGCAACTATGTTTCTTAATGGAACATTGGGTAAAAATTGCATCATCCCCCTCAGTGGCTTTCCCACCTAACCTCTCGGGCGGTCCCCGACCGCCGTGCTCGCCCCTTCCTCCTTGCCGGCGTCCCTGGGGCTGCTATTTCGCGATCGCAAAGGTCGTCCAAGGCTCAGAGTCCATATCGTGAAGCAATGGGGCCTGCCAGGAGAACTCCGGATGCTGGCGCAAATGTTCGGCGGCCTTAAAGTCAAGGCCGCAGCAATGGCCGGCAGAAGCAGAAAGGGACATATTTTCAATCATCGCCGCGTCCGAGGTTTTGTTTTGCACTGCGCCTGCGGGGCCGTACGGCGGCTGCCAGGACTTCGCTCCACGAGGCGAAAGGTCCACGTGCCCGCACAGCGTGCGCTCGTCAGGATCGTTCTTCTTTTCGAACGTGTCGTAGTGATCCCCAAGAAAACGCTGGGCCAGCGCAACATCGATTTTACCTTTGTTTTCAGCCATGAGCTGCTTCCAGCGCTCGTGGCGGGCGTTGGCGCTTTCGCTCATGTCGTTCAAATCAAAGTTCGTTTCCTCGCGAGCAAGCTTCGGACTCACGGGAAAGTTGGAACCCACAAAGCAGCCGTCCTTGGTTCGCCATAAGTTGACGTTCTTGAGCCCCAATTCAAGGTCTGCCACTTCGTTGGCATTACGATCGGCAACCAACCAGTTGTTCGCATAGCCTCCGTTGTTTCCTTCTTTCATGATGCGCACGAAATCGTCGATCGAAGCGGCGTATTGTATTGCTTTGCGCGCACGCACGAATTCCGGGATGCCCTTCGGATCGTAGCCGGAAAAATGTGAGATGGTTGTTTCAGTAATGGCGATCCCTGCGGAGTTCAAGCCAAAGTCGTCGCCGCTGTGAATGAATCCCGGAAAACCGTCCATCAGGATGCGGTACCCTTTGGCAGGCACAATGTCAAAGATAACGGTCCAGCGCTCACCCTCCAGGTAGTTGGTCCAGCAATTGTGCGCAATGATGACCTTACCGTTCTTCGTGTAACTGCCCGTAGCCACGAAAGCGCTGCAGTGCTCCGCTCGACTGTGGCTTGGGTGCTGCTGGTCATACTGCCGGACGTAATAGCCCGACTCCATTGACCCGTTAATCGCCACAACGTCCCAGAGGTCCAGCTTGACACCGCGCGCGCGCAGGCCGTCAGTGATCCCCTGCATCTCATCACGATATTCCTGCTCGACGTGTGGCCACATCATATTTTTGGCCGCATCGCGGAAAAACTGCCAGTCGTGCTTGCCATCGTGGGTCTGCTCGAGGATTTTGACCTTCGCCGCGTCCTGAATTTCACTGGATAGCAGGTAGCCGTGCTGATAGCCGATCTCGGCGGGTGTCCCTTCAAGATGAACGAACGCCCAACCGTTTTTCTTTGGCAGCCGGAACGCCCCTTTTAGGCGCGGATCTCGCTTAGGATGCTCGGCTGTCGCGCACGACACCTCCAAGAATGTGCCGCCCAGCCCGACTAAGGAATTTCTTATAAACGTCCTTCGATTCATGGGCCGCCTCCGCTTGCGGTGATGGGACTTCCTCACAGATTCAAAGTGCTGAAGCATATCAACGCCAATTCCAAGATGCAAGGGAAGAGCTATGTGCTGGTCCACTAAAGACTATGACCGCCCGTGGTGGCCGGAGCGGCCTGTGTTCGGCACGGTCCGCTACCTGAGTTCCCAAAACACCGCGCGCAAAATGAATGTGCAAGATTATCTCCGCAAGTATGCCGCGGCGCCGAGCCAAAAGGTGTAGAATAACCACTTCCTAACGCAGCTACGACTTTTCGCGGGAAAAACGGCGGGCTTAATGTCACGCCGATTGCAGATCCGGGAGGATATTCATGAAAAGATGTGTTGTTCTGTTTGCATTCTTGATCGTGCTCAGCCCGATCTTGTACGGCCAGCAGCTCGATCCGGTATCCCGCTGGGCGACGATTGCGGGATCTGAATTTAACGTGCGCCCGAATATTGTCTACAACAAGGCAAACAATATCGATCTAAGGCTTGAAGTCATCACGCTGGATAACACCAAGAAACCGCGACCAACCCTCATCTACATTCATGGCGGGGGATGGGTTGGCGGATCCAAAGAGCAATATGAATTCGAAGTCCTTCCCTTTCTCGCCCACGGGATGAATGCTGTTAACGTTGAGTACAGGCTGGCGTCTGCGTCGCTAGCGCCCGCCGCGGTAGAAGATTGCCGGTGTGCACTACGCTGGGTTTACGACCATGCAAAAGAATATGGATTTGACACCAGCCACCTCGTCGTGGAAGGTCACTCCGCCGGCGGGCACCTCAGCCTGATGACCGGCATGCTGACACCTAGCGCGGGGTTCGACAACGAATGTCCGGAACACATCATTCAAGGAAAGCTTGAAAACTTGAAAGTGGCCGCCATCGTCAACTACTTCGGGATTACCGATGTCGCGGACCTGCTGCAGGGGCCTAACACCCGCACGTGGGCACAAATGTGGCTGGGCAGCCAACCCCACCGGATGGAACTTGCTCGGCGTCTCTCGCCTCTGAGCTACGTCCGCAAGGGTCTTCCACCCATTATTACTCTCCAGGGAGATAAAGATCCCCTCGTGCCTTATTCCCAAGGGGTGCGGCTCCACAAGGCTCTGGATGCCGCCGGAGTCCCCAACGAACTCGTAACCATCCCTGGAGGCGGACATGATGGCTGGTCACGCGAAGAAAACTTGAGGGCCCAGGCGGCCGTATTCAGCTTCCTCGAAGCGCACGGAATTCTTCCGCGATAGCGTCTGGCAATATAACACCCATCACTTCGCGCTGGGCGGGGAGTCCGTGTTATTGCCAGGAGCAACCGAGAAGAGCATGTCGAGACCCTGCCATCCTACGAGGGCAAGTTTCCAATGGGCTTTTACCAGCTCAGGAAGCAGCCACTCGTACTGGTCGGGATAATTTTGTACATAGATAAAACATCTGTGGCCCGAAGCCATATAGTCTGGAAACGATTCAACATTCATCCCGGCCCAGTGCTTCATCGCCACGACGCCGCGCTCGACATCATCTGTCCCGGTATCCTGAAGGCCTAAGGACGGATCGACGAGGTACAGCAATCGCGGCCCTAGATCAACCGGCGGACGGTGAGAAAGCTCTACAAACGGTCCCGGATTCGCAATAACGATCGGCATCGTACCCGTTGCATGCTTCTCAAGGAACCTGTACGTTGCCTCGCGGGCCTCGCGATCCCCAACCATCGTATGGTAACTTCGAATGTCTTTCGCGATCACAGCCCCGAAAAGCAAGACGCTGACGGCCAACGCCATGGCCGAACTTCCGTCGAAGGCGTAATATAATCCCCAACCCACAACAATACAGAAGCCGATAACGGCCGGGAACGCATAGCGGTCGTCGTAGGCCCCGATGACCGTCTTTGCCAGGATGACACCCACCACGGGAATCAAAACAAAACCCAACACTGCGGCAAGCTCGTGGACCGGAACATGCAGGGGCGGCTTCGAATCCCGCGACGCGGGCCGGAAGGCGGCATAAGCCATCACAAGCACCAAAATCAATGCCAAGGCCAGGACCGTGGGAGGCAGCAGGAAGCGATGATAAAAATCAAGCATGGAAATCCAGTGCGGCTTCGCCCAAAAATGCGGCGCGAAAGATCTTGCGCTCTCGATCAAGGGCAGGAACAGCACGAGCGGAGTCAAGCCCAGACCCAACGAAACCCAAATTGCCGTGTCGATCCGCTTCCGACCGATGGAGCGCACCAACTCCCCCAGCGAAAGTGGAAACAGAATCAGGACAGCGTAATAATGGCTCGATAGCGCTGCCGCCACGCTCGCGGCCAAACCCACCAGCGCCAGCCGCCGATGCCGGCCTTCGATTGCCCACTGCCAGCAAAGCAGCGCGAAAGCTGAGAACCCTAGCACCAGGGCATAGGCTCGCGCTTCTGTTGCATAAAGGAAGACCACTGTGACCAACGGAAACAGCATGGCCACGAACCCATAAAGGAATGAGGTACGTTTCGATACGAATACCAGAAGGCAGAGGCCCATCAGCCAAACCCCGATGATTTCCGGCAGGCGAATCGCGAGGTTTGTAACTCCAAATAATCCGAAAAATACCCGCGTCACCACATAAGAAAGAGGTGGCGTCTGCTCAGCCCCTGTCAGCAGCGCCTTCCAT
>Ga0307372_10000194_pt1 | contig 104704 bp, 89 predicted proteins | sample OX1MG_FD_202533 | JGI IMG/M metagenome (GOLD analysis project Ga0307372, IMG submission 202533) | Soil microbial communities from Risofladan, Vaasa, Finland - OX-1 | ecosystem: Environmental > Terrestrial > Soil > Coastal area > Acid sulfate soil | place: Finland: Risofladan, Vaasa | collected... | reverse complement strand
GCGTGGCGACTCGAGGCGATTGGTCGTCCTCGGACCGCCCGATGGTGGCTCCCCGGGAGAGATTACTTCGGGGCCTGCGGCCCCTTCGCCCCTCGCTTGCGCTCGGGGTCGCCCTAAAGGGCGATCGCCGCCTTCGCTTGCGCGCCGGCGGCGTCGAACTCGGCTTGTTCGTCTGTCGGGAGTTCGAACGGATGGAGCGTGGCGACTCGAGGCGATTGGTCGTCCTCGGACCGCCCGATGGTGGCTCCCCGGGAGAGATTCGAACTCCCGACCAACGGATTAACAGTCCGTCGCTCTACCACTGAGCTACCGGGGAATCGTTTGGAGGCGCGGATTGTCGGGAAGCCGGGCGCCGAAGTCAAGGAATCGCCGCCACCGCGGCCTCAATCATGGCCGGCGGTGGCGCGCGCCGCATAAGGCGTTTCCAGCGACGCGATTTCCTCGCTGGTGAGCCGCAACGACAGGGCCGCGACGGCATCGTCGAGGTGCGCGGGCTTCGATGCGCCGACGATCGGCGCGGTCACATAAGGTTTCTGCGCGATCCACGCGAGCGCGATCTGCGCCAGGGGCACCCCTCTGGCGGCGGCAAGCGCGCCGACGCGCTCGACGATGTTGCGGTCGGCGGCCGCGGTGGCTGTGTAAAGAATGTTGCCGTACAGGTCGGTACGCGTGCGCGGCGTTTGCGCGGCCCACGGCCGCGCCAGTCGCCCGCGCGCGAGAGGGCTCCAAGGCAGCACGCCGATGCCCTGATCGACGCACAGCGGCATCATCTCGCGTTCCTCCTCGCGGTAAAGCAGGTTGTAATGGTTCTGCATCGTCACGAAGCGCGTCCAGCCGTGCCGTTCCGCGGCATGCAATGCCTTGCTGAACTGCCATGCGTACATCGAGGAGGCGCCGATGTAGCGCGCCTTGCCGGCCTTGACGATGTCGTCCAAGGCCTCGAGGGTCTCCTCGATCGGGGTCGTAGCGTCCCAACGATGGACTTGGTACAGATCGACGTAGTCGGTGCCGAGCCGGCGCAGGCTGGCATCGATCTCCGTAAAAATCGCCTTGCGCGACAGGCCGCGGCCGTTCGGCGCCGCGCTCATCGGAAAAAATACCTTGGTGGCGACGACGGCCTCCTCGCGGCGCATGAAATCCTTGAGGGCGCGGCCGAGAATTTCCTCGGACGTGCCGTCCGAGTAGACATTGGCCGTATCGAAGAAATTGATGCCAAGATCGACGGCTTGTTTGATCAAGGGGCGGCTGTCCTCTTCGCGCAGCGCCCAACGTTGATCGCCGCGCTCGGCAACGCCGAACGTCATGCAACCGAGGCAAAGCTCGGAGACTTTCAAGCCGGTACGCCCCAGGTTCTTGTACCTCATCGCGTTTCAGTCCTGGTTGTCGTTACGGCGGCGACTTTCGGCGCCTGAGGCAATGGCGCGGCTGCAGGCATCGGCGAGGCCGTTCAGGCGCGTTTGGCGACCGCGGCCAGAACGGCGCGGCGTATGCGCTGCAGCGCATCCTCCAACGTCTTCAGGCCGCTCGCGAAGGAGATGCGCATGTGGCCCGGCGCGCCGAAGCCGCTGCCCGGAACGACGGCGACGCCGGCTTCGACGAGTAGGTATTCGGCGAACGCATTGTCGTCGGCAAGGCCGAGCGCGCGCATCGCGCCTTCGACATTCGCGAACGCATAGAAGGTTCCCGCGCCCGGCAGGCAGGAGATGCCGGCAATCGCGTTCAGGCCGGCGACCACGAAGTCGTGGCGCTCCCTGAACGCCTCGTTCATCAGCGCGACACAGCGCTGATCGCCGTTCAACGCGGCGGCGGCAGCGTATTGCGAAATGCTGGATGCATTCGACGTCGACTGCCCTTGCACCGTGCTCATCGCCGCCGCCAATTCCTTGGGGGCGCCGCAATAGCCGATGCGCCAGCCGGTCATGGCGTAGGCTTTCGAACAGCCGTTGATGGTAACGGTTCGATCGTAAAGCTGCGGATTCGCCTGCGCGAAGCTCGTGAAGGGTTCGCGCGCCCAATAGATGTGCTCGTACATCTCATCCGCGGCGACGACGATCCGGGGGTGCTTCGCGAGCACCGCCCCGAAGGCTTGCAGTTCCGCCTTGGTGTAAGCCGCACCGGTAGGATTGCTCGGGCTGTTCAGGAACAGCAATTTGCTGCGCGGCGTGACGGCGGCGGCGAGTTGCGCCGGCGTGATCTTGTAGCCCTGTTCGGGTCCCGCATACACGCCGACGGGAACGCCGTCGGCGAGCAGCGCCATGTCCGGATAGGACACCCAATACGGTGCCGGGATGATGCATTCGTCGCCCGGATCCAGAACCGCCGCGCAGACGTTGAAACACGTCTGCTTCGCGCCGCAAGAGACGACGATTTGGTTGCGTTCGTAGCGCAGTGCGTTGTCGCGGGCAAATTTGGCGATGATCGCGTCCTTCAATTCGCCGGTGCCATCGACCGCCGTGTAGCGCGTCAATCCCTTGCGTATCGCATCCACGCCCGCATCTGCGATGAACGAGGGCGTGTCGAAATCCGGTTCGCCGGCGCCGAGTCCGATGATGTCCTTGCCTTCGGCTTTGAGCTTCGCAGCCCGAGCGGTGACCGCGAGCGTCGGCGATGGTTTGACTTTTTGTACGCGCTTGGAGAGGGACACGGCCAAGGGGGCCACCTATTTGCGAGGATCGGGCGCCGCAGTGTACGAAAAAGGACGGCGGCGCGCCAGATCGTAGGTTCGCCGGCGTCGCCCAACATGCGAGAATGCGGGCCATGAGTTTCGAGTTGCAAGCGGATTATCTGCCGGCCGGCGATCAGCCCGAGGCGATCGACAAGCTGGTCGAGGGCCTCGCGAGCGGCCTGGCACACCAAACGCTGCTCGGCGTCACCGGTTCCGGCAAGACCTACACGATCGCCAACGTGATCCAAAGGCTGCAGCGGCCGACGCTGGTGCTGGCGCACAACAAAACCCTGGCGGCGCAGCTGTACGGCGAGTTCAAGGTGTTCTTCCCGAAGAACGCGGTCGAATATTTCGTGTCGTATTACGACTACTACCAGCCGGAGGCCTACGTGCCGGCCTCCGACACGTTCATCGAGAAGGACGCCTCGATCAACGAACACATCGAACAGATGCGCCTGTCGGCGACCAAGGCGCTGCTCGAACGGCCGGATGCGATCATCGTCGCGACCGTCTCGGCGATTTACGGTTTGGGCGATCCGCAGGCCTACCTCAGCATGGTGCTGCACATGTCGCGCGGCGATCGGCTCGACCAGCGCAAGCTTCTGCGGCGCCTTGCCGACATGCAGTACACGCGCAACGAGTTGGATCTGCAGCAGGGCTGCTACCGCGTACGTGGCGACGTCATCGACATCTTTCCGGCCGAATCGGACCGCGAGGCGGTGCGCGTCGAATTGTACGACGACGAAGTGACGAACCTCAGCCTGTTCGATCCGCTGACCGGCGAAGTGGTGCGCCGCATGCCTCGCCTGACGATTTACCCGTCGACGCATTACGTGACGCCGAAGGAACGCATTCATCAAGCGGTCGACGAGATACGCGACGAACTGCGCGGCCGCCTCTTGGAGTTGCAGGCGGCCGGTAAACTGGTCGAAGCGCAGCGCTTGCAGCAGCGCACCTCATTCGATCTGGAGATGATGCAAGAGGTCGGTTATTGCGCGGGCATCGAAAATTACTCGCGATACCTGTCGGGCCGGGTGGCCGGCGAACCGCCGCCGTGCTTGTTCGATTACCTCCCGGAAAACGCGCTGCTGGTCGTCGACGAGAGCCACCAGACGATTCCGCAGCTCGGTGCGATGTACAAGGGCGACCGTTCGCGCAAGGAAACGCTGGTCGAGTACGGATTCCGCCTGCCGTCGGCGCTCGACAATCGGCCGCTGCGCTTCGAAGAGTTCGTGCGGATGGCGCCGCAGACGATCTACGTCTCCGCGACCCCTGCCGCGTACGAAAAAAAGATCTCCGGCCAGATCGTCGAGCAAGTCGTGCGGCCGACCGGGCTCGTCGATCCGGTCGTGGAGATTCGTCCGGTGCGCGCCCAGGTCGATGACCTGCTGTCCGAGATTCGCGGGCGCGTGCACCGCAACGAGCGGGTGCTGGTGACGACCCTGACGAAGCGCATGGCCGAGGATTTGACCGAATACCTGAATGAGCACGGCGTGAAGGTGCGTTACCTGCATTCCGACATAGAAACCGTCGAGCGCTCGGAGATCATCCGCGATTTGCGCTTGGGGAAATTCGATGTCATCGTCGGCATCAACCTGCTGCGCGAGGGGCTCGACATGCCGGAGGTGTCGCTGGTGGCGATTTTGGATGCCGACAAGGAGGGGTTCTTGCGCTCCGAAGGGTCGCTGATTCAGACGATCGGCCGCGCGGCCCGCAACATCGAGGGCAGAGCCATTCTGTACGCGGATCAACGCACCGGCTCGATCGAGCGGGCGATCGCCGAAACCGACCGGCGCCGCGCCAGGCAAATCGAATACAACGCGCTGCACGGCATCACGCCGCGCGGCATCGTCAAGGCGGTCGGCGACGCGATGGAGGGTGCGAGGCGGGTGGAGGAGCGCGAGCGTGCGCAGGGCGGCGCCGGCTACGCGCCGCTGGCGCCGGAACAGGCCGCGAAACGGATCAAGAAACTGGAAGCCGAAATGCAGCGTCTCGCGCGCAATCTCGAGTTCGAGGAGGCGGCGCGGCTGCGCGATGAGCTGCGCCGGCTGCGCCAGGCGGCGTTCGGCGTGCCAGACAAGCTGGTCGGTTGAGGACACGGCGGTGCGCGAGGAACTCGGTCGAGCGAACGACGGGGAGGACCCGGACCGCACCGACACCATGCCGCTTCTGCAGCCCACGGCGGCGGATCTGGATGTCGCCGACGATGCGGTGCCGCTGCAAGGGGATCCCCAAGGCGAGAGCGATTTGGCGCGCGCCGGTCATGCGCCTCGGGAGACCGCGCGGGCGGCGGCAGAGGCGGCGGCGCGGCAAGACGAGGTGGTACGCAGCTTGCGGGATGCGCTCGGCGCGCGCGAGGCAACGATCGCCGAGCTGCGCAAATCCCAGCGGGAGCGCGAGGCGCGCGAGGCGCGCGAGGCGCGCGAGGTGCGCGAGGCGCGCGCCGCCGCGCACTCCGCCGCCGCCGCGCAGCACGACGGCGACGCCGCGCAGCACCATGACCACGCCGAGGAACTCGCCGCTGCGCGCCGCGCACTCGGCCGCGCCCGCGCCCGGGCAACCGCATATTTTGAGTGCCTGCAGACGCGCGCATGGCGGCTCGACTATTTCCTCAGCATGTTTCCGGCCCGCGATGCGTCCCCGTTTCCGGCAGGCGATACGCGCGTCCTTCCCGCAGACGTTACGCCTGCCGGCCAGCAAACCGCCGCCGCGGAGGCCGGCGCGGAGCTGCCCATCTCGGTCGTGCCGCCGGCGGCCGAAGCGGACGGGCCGGCCCTGCAGGTCGCCGCTCTCGAGCGCGACAAGGCGCAGCTCGCGCACGCGCTTGCTGCCGCAACCGCGCGTCTTGCCGAGCAGACCGCCGAGATCGCCCGACTGAAGGGCGATGCGGAGAGAACCAATGAGGAGATGAGCGTCTTGCTCGCGCATTTGCGCGCGGCCCGCGGCCCGGCTCCGAGCGAATCGACGGCCGTGCAGCAGCTGACGGAGGAGTTGACGGGGGCGCGCGCCCGCCTGGATGCGATCGACAGGGAAAATCACGACCTGAAGGCGGCGCTGGAACGTTTGCACGCGTCCATGCAGGCTGCCGACGGATGGGGCGGCGGCGAGGGCGCCCTCGGCGAACCCGGCGGGATGGAGGATTACGGCGCAGAGCTCGTGCGGCTCGGCGACGACGCCGGGCAAGTCTTTGCGCTGGGCCGCCGCACGCGCATCGGCCGGGCAACGGGCTGCGAGATGCAGATCGAATCCTCGTCGGTGAGCCGCCATCATGCGCTCGTATTGATCGGTCCGCAGGGCGCCATCATCGAGGATCTGCACAGCACGAACGGCGTCTTTGTGAACGGCCGCAAGGTCATCCGTCAATGGCTGCATGACGCCGATATACTGACGATCGGAGAGTCGAAATTCCAATTTACGGCGCGGCCCGCGGCACGGCCGCGGGGGTAAGTGCGCGGCGGCCGACTCGCTGCCCTTTCACGGCGCGCGCGAATCCGGTATCTTTCGCGGCCTCCGACGCGCGCTTAGCTCAGCGGTAGAGCATCACCTTGACATGGTGGGGGTCAGTGGTTCGATCCCACTAGCGCGCACCACCTCTTTTGCGCGCGCACGGCCGGCGGGCCGAAAGGCGCGGCATTCCTTTTGGTAATATGCACCCCTATGCCTGAGATCACTCTTCCCGACGGCAGCCGCCGCCACTTCGACGGCGCCGTCACGGTGGCCGAGATCGCCGCGGCGATCGGCGCCGGACTCGCCAAGGCGGCGCTTGCCGGCCGCGTCGACGGGGTCTTGGTCGATGTGTCGCATCTCGTCGAGCGGGATGCCGCGGTCGCCATCGTCACCGACAAGGACCCGCAGGGGCTCGAGGTCATCCGCCATTCGACCGCGCATTTGCTCGCCAATGCGGTGCAGGAATTGTATCCGGATGCGCAGGTGACGATCGGACCGGTCATCGAAGACGGTTTCTATTACGATTTTGCCTACCGCAGAGCGTTTTCAAGCGACGATCTGGCGGCCATCGAGAAGCGCATGGCCGAGATCGCCGCCAAGGATCTGCCGATCCGCCGGCGCCTGCTGCCGCGCGATGCGGCAGTCCGGCATTTCGAAGGGCTCGGCGAACATTACAAGGCGCAAATCATCGCCTCGATCCCCGCCGGCGAGTCGATCAGTCTGTACGGTCAAGGCGATTGGGAGGATCTGTGCCGCGGGCCGCACGTGCCGTCGACCGGCAAACTCAAGGCGTTCAAATTGACCAAGGTGGCGGGCGCCTACTGGCGCGGCGACTCGCGCAACGAGATGCTGCAGCGGATCTACGGCACCGCATGGGCGAACGAGAAGCAGCTGAAGGAGTACTTGACGCGTCTCGAGGAAGCCGAAAAACGCGATCATCGGCGCATCGGCAGGGAATTGGACTTATTCCACCTGCAGGAGGAGGCGCCGGGCGCGGTTTTCTGGCATCCGAAGGGCTGGACCCTGTTTCAGTCGCTGATCGCCTATATGCGCGAGCGCCAGAATGCCGCCGGCTACCTGGAGGTCAACACGCCGCAGATCATGGACCGGGAATTATGGGTCCAGTCCGGACACGTCGAGAAATTCGGCGAGAGCATGTACATGACGAAGACGCCCGACGAACGGGTCTTCGCGATCAAGCCGATGAACTGTCCCGGTCACGTGCAGGTGTTCAAGCAGGGACTGCGCAGTTATCGCGAGCTGCCGCTGCGCCTCGCGGAGTTCGGCACAGTGCACCGCTACGAGCCGTCCGGCGCGCTGCACGGCCTGATGCGCGTTCGCGCCTTCACCCAGGACGACGCGCACATCTTCTGCACGACCGAACAGATTACCGAGGAGTCGGTCAAGGTCACCGAATTGATCTTGAGCATCTACCGCGATTTCGGCTTCGACGACGTGCGCATCAAGTTCTCCGACCGCCCCGCCCAGCGGGTCGGCGCCGACGACGTCTGGGACAAATCCGAAGCCGCATTGCGGCATGCCGCGGCAGCGGCCGGCATCGAAACCACCCTCAATCCTGGAGAGGGCGCCTTTTACGGGCCGAAACTCGAGTTTGCGCTGCGCGATGCGATCGGCCGCGATTGGCAGTGCGGCACGCTGCAGGTCGATCTGAACCTGCCGGCGCGGCTCGGTGCGGCCTATGTCGGCGAGGACGGCCAAAAGCATGTGCCGGTGATGCTACACCGGGCCATGTTCGGCTCTCTGGAGCGGTTCATCGGCATTTTGATCGAACACCACGCCGGCAGGCTGCCGACTTGGCTGGCCCCGGTGCAGGCCGTGGTCATGGGAATTACCGAAAGGCAAGAGAAATATTGCGTAGAAGTCACGGAAAACCTGAAAAATCAGGGGCTTCGGGTAGAATCGGACTTGAGGAACGAGAAAGTAGGCTTTAAAATCCGCGAGCACACAATTAAGCGCGTTCCTTATCTACTGGTCGCCGGCGATCGGGAAGTGGAGGGACGTACCCTGGCCGTGCGCACGCGCAATGGCAAAGATCTGGGCGTTGTCGAGCTACCCGCGCTCGCCGCCTGGCTTGCTGAGGAAGTCGCGAGCCGCGGCCGTCTTGTTTTGGAGGATCGCGTATCGCAACGTCGAAGCGCGTAAGGCGCAATGAGGAGATCTCCGCACCGTCGGTGCGTGTGATCGCGGCAGATGGAAGCCAAGCAGGAGTCATGTCGCGAGCGGAAGCGCTGCAGATGGCAAGCTCCCAGTCACTGGACCTCGTGGAAGTCTCGCCAATGGCGGAACCGCCGGTCGTTCGAGTGATGGATTTCGGCAAATTCTTGTTCGAACAGAACAAGAAGGCGCATGCGGCGAAGCGTAAACAGAAGCAGATTCAGGTCAAGGAAATCAAGTTTCGTCCCGGCACGGAAGAGGCCGATTACCAGGTCAAACTGCGTAACATCGTCCGCTTCCTCACCGAGGGTGACAAGGCCAAGGTGACGTTGCGTTACCGTGGCCGTGAGCTCGTGCACCAGGACATCGGCCGCAAGCTCTTGTCGCGGATTTCTGCGGATCTCGCCCCGTATTCGGTGGTGGAGCAGAATCCGTTGATGGAAGGCAAGCAGATGATCATGGTGTTCGGGCCCAAAAAGAAGTGAGCGGCAGACGCTAGGGTCTGTCACCCCGCCTGTAGCGGCGCCGGTCGGCAACTTTCGGGGTTGCGGTCCGCGCTTGCGAGCAGGGCCATAAAAATCAGGAGTCGATCATGCCCAAGTTGAAAACCAAGCGGGCTGCGGCGAAGCGCTTTCGCAAAACGGCGAACGGCTTCAAGCGCGGCCAGTCCCATCGTCGTCATATTCTGACGAAAAAGCCGAGCAAGCGGAAACGCCAGCTGCGCCGCGAGATGCAGGTCCACGAGACCGATCAGAATCGCGTCAAGCAGATGCTTCCCTACGCTTGAGACCAACGGAGTAAAAGAATATGGCACGAGTCAAACGCGGCGTCGTCGCCGGGCGGCGGCACAAGAAAATCCTCAAGAAAGCGAAGGGCTATTTCAACGCCCGGCGCAAGGTGTTCCGCACGGCGAAGCAGGCGGTCATCAAGGCCGGACAGTACGCGTATCGCGGGCGGCGCGAAAAGAAGCGCGAATACCGCGCGTTGTGGATCACGCGCATCAATGCGGCGGCGCGCTTGAGCGGGCTGTCGTACAGCCGCTTGATCGACGGCTTGAACAAGGCGGGCCTGGCGATCGACCGCAAGGTCTTGGCCGATCTCGCGGTCCACGATCTGCCTGCGTTCACGGCGATCGCGGAAAAAGCCAGGGCGAGCCTGGCGGCCTGACGGACGCCCGGGAAGGGTGCAGGGATCGGCGTCGCGCGCCGCTCCGCGCCCGCTCCCGCTGACGCGCATTTCATGGCCGCCGCCGAATCGCTGACAACGCTGGTCGGGCAGGCGCTCGCGGATATCGCCGCGTCCGCCGCTGTCGACGGTTTGGAGGAGATCCGCGTGCGCCTTCTCGGCAAGAAGGGCCTGTTGACCGAACGGCTGAAAACGCTCGGCACGCTGCCGGCCGCCGAGCGCCCGGCCGCAGGGGAGAGGATCAACGACGCGAAGGCGGTGATCTACGCCGCGATCGAAGCGCGCCGCGCAGCGCTCGAGCAGGTCGCGCTCGCCGCCTCTCTCGCCGCCGGCGGCATCGACGTGACGCTTCCCGGGCGCGGCCAGGAGACGGGCGGCATGCATCCGGTGACGCGCAGCCGCTTGCGCATCGAACAAATCTTCATGCAAGCCGGCTTCGACGTCGCGACGGGCCCCGAGGTCGAGGACGACTTCCACAATTTCGAGGCGCTGAACATTCCGCAGAATCACCCGGCGCGGGCAATGCACGACACGTTTTATTTTGCCGACGGCCGGCTGTTGCGCACCCATACCTCGCCGGTGCAGATACGGGCGATGCAGGCGCGCAAGCCGCCGCTGTCGGTGATCGCGCCGGGACGCGTGTACCGCCGCGACTCGGACGTGACGCACACGCCGATGTTTCACCAGGTCGAGGGCTTCGTCGTCGGCGAGACGATCAGCTTCGCGAACCTCAAGGCGATGCTGCATTCCTTCGTCGAGCGCTTTTTCGAGCAGCCGCTCGGCATGCGGCTGCGGCCCTCGTATTTTCCATTCACGGAGCCTTCGGCCGAAGTCGACATCGAATGCGTGTTCTGCCATGGCCGCGGCTGCCGGGTCTGCAAGCAGAGCGGCTGGCTCGAGATCCTCGGCTGCGGGATGATTCACCCGAACGTCCTCGAGGCGGCGGGCATCGACGGCGAGCAATGGCAGGGCTACGCGTTCGGCATGGGTATCGAACGCCTCTCGATGCTGCGCTACGGCGTCGACGACCTGCGCCTGTTTTTCGAGAACGATCTGCAGTTCCTGAAGCAATTCCCGTGAAAGTCACGCAGCGCTGGCTCGAGGAGTTCACGCCGCTCGGCGCATCGCCTGCCGCGCTCGGCGCGCAATTGACGATCGCCGGGCTGGAAGTCGAGTCGATCGCCGCGGCTGCGCCGCCGTTCTCCGGGGTCGTCGTCGGCGCGGTGTTGAAGTGCGCGCGCCACCCGGATGCCGAACGGCTGTCGGTTTGCGAGGTGACGACCGACGGCGACGACCGCCTGCAGATCATCTGCGGCGCGTCGAATGTGCGCGCCGGGCTGAAAGTAGCGGTCGCAAAAATCGGCGCGCTCCTGCCCGGCGATCTGCTGATCAAGCGCGCCACGCTGCGCGGGCTGGAATCGCAGGGCATGCTCTGCTCGGCGCGCGAACTCGGCCTCGGCGATGAGCACGACGGCATCCTCGAGTTGCCCGAGGCACTCGCGCTGAACCAGGATTTGCGCGCCGCGCTGGATTTGGACGATACGGTATTCGAGGTCAACGCGACGCCCAACCGGGGCGATTGCATGAGCGTATTCGGGATTGCGCGCGACTATTGCGCCGCCCAGCAGCGCCGCTATTTGACCTACGCGGCGCCGACCGTGCCCGCGGCCCACCCTGGCGGATTTCCCGTGGATATCGCCGTTGCCGCCGCCTGCCCGCTGTTTGCCGGGCGCCTGATCCGCGGGATTCGCCGCGGTGCCCACTCGCCGCTCTGGCTGCGCGAGCGGCTGCGGCGCATCGGCATCAACAGCATTTCGCCGGTCGTCGACGTCACCAATTACGTGATGGCCGAGCTCGGCCAGCCGCTGCACGCCTACGATCACGCGCGCCTCGCCGGGCGCATCGCGGTCCGCTGGTCGAGAGCAGGCGAGCGCATCACCTTGCTCGACGGCAAGGATTACGCGCTGGATGAGGATTTCCTGACGATCGCCGACGACGCAGGCCCGGTGGGACTCGCCGGCATCATGGGCGGGCAGCGCACCGCCATCAGCGAACAGACCAGCGACGTATTTCTCGAGGCCGCGCATTTCACGCCGCAGGCTATCGCGGGTCGGGCGCGGCGCATGGGACTCTTCAGCGAAGCGGCGCAGCGCTTCGAGCGCGGCGTCGACCCAAGCCTGCCGCCGCGGGCCATCGAACGGGCAACCGCATTGCTTCTCGAGATCGTCGGCGGAGAAGCGGGCCCCGTGCAGGTGCAAGGGGCGGGCGTGGCCGCGAACGGCGCACGCGTGCGCCTGCGCCGCAGCCGACTGGCGCGATTGCTCGGCGCGACCGTCGAGGATGCCGAGGTGCGCAGCTGGCTCGGCGCGATCAGCGACAGCGTTCTCGACACGGGGGACGGTTGGAGCGTCGCCTCGCCGCCGCACCGCTTCGATTTGTCCATCGAAGCAGATTTGATCGAAGAAATCGCGCGTCTACGCGGCTTCGACAGCATCGCCGAAAGTCCGGCGATCGCGCCGCAAGTGCCGGGCGTCGCCAGCGAATCGCGGGTCTCGAACGAGCGGCTGTTGACGGCCGTGGCCGATCGCGGCTATCGCGAAGTCATCACCTACAGTTTCGTCGACCCGGCGCTGCAGCGCCTGCTGTTTCCGGACAGCCCGACATTGGCGCTCGCCAATCCGCTGTCCGCCGAAAATAGCGAGATGCGCGTTTCCCTGTGGCCGGGTCTGTTGCAAGTCTGCCGCGAAAATCGGCGGCGCCAACAGGCGCGCGTGCGCCTCTTCGAGATCGGCCGCAAATTCTTGGTCCGCGGCGAGCAACTGACGGAAATCGAAACGCTCGCCGGCCTTGCGACCGGCGCACGCACGCCCGAGCAGTGGGGCGAGCGTGCGCAAGCGGTCGATTTTTACGACCTCAAGGCGGATCTCGCCGCCCTGTTCGCGCTGGCAGGCGATGCCGAGGCCGTGCGCTTCGAGGCCGCAGAACTCCCTTGCTTGCGGCCGGGAAGGACCGCGCGCCTGCTGCGCGGCGAGCAGCCGGTCGGTTGGCTCGGGGAGCTGCACCCACGGGTCGCGAAGGCGTTTGACATATCGCCGGCGCCCTTGCTGTTTGAAATCGAAACAAATTTATGTTTCGTTTCTAAGCCGCTGACCTTCAAAAAGATTTCTAAATACCCCAGTGTGCGGCGCGATCTGGCGGTGGTCGTCGACGAAAACGTCACACTGGCACAATTGCGGGAAAATGTTAGTGTTAGCGCTTCAGGCGTCCTCAATGACCTGCGGGTCTTTGATGTCTATCGCGGTCCTGGGATAGATTTAGGACGAAAAAGTATCGCTTTAGGCTTGATTTTACAGGATTCTTCCCGCACTCTTACTGATGTCGATGCAGATGCCGTGATGACGTCCGTAGTCGCACGCTTGCGGGATGTTTTGAGCGCCACGATAAGAGACCAATAAGCATGGCAGCCCTGACCAAGGCGGAAATGGCCGAGGCCCTATTCGATCAATTGGGGCTGAACAAGCGTGAAGCGCGCGAACTCGTCGATCTGTTCTTCGAGGAAATTCGCGCGGCCTTGTCCTCCGGCGAGCAGGTCAAACTGTCCGGCTTCGGCAATTTCGATCTGCGCGACAAGAATCGGCGGCCGGGGCGCAATCCCAAGACCGGTGAGGAAATTCCGATCAGCGCACGCCGCGTGGTCACGTTCCGTCCAGGCCAGAAATTGAAGGCGCGCGTCGAAGCATATGCTGGAAGCAAGCAACAATAGCGAATTGCCGGCGATACCCGGCAAGCGCTACTTCACGATCGGCGAAGTCAGCGACTTGTGCGGCGTCAAGCCGCACGTGCTGCGCTACTGGGAACAGGAATTTCCGCAGCTGAAGCCGGTCAAGCGGCGCGGCAATCGCCGCTATTACCAGCGTCAAGACGTGCTGATCATTCGCCAGATCCGCGGCCTGCTCTACGAACAGGGTTTCACGATCGGCGGCGCGCGCAATCGCTTGATGGGCGATGAAGCGCAGACCGACATCAATCAAAGCCAGCAGTTGATCCGCCAGATGCGCCTCGAGCTCGAAGAGCTGATCAAGATCCTGCGGCGCTAGGGCGCCAAGGCCGCTGCGCTCATGTGCGCCGGCTGCGCCTGCCATCCGCGCCTCGCCCTGAATCCGCCGCTCTTTTGAGCTATCATCCCCGCCCACGGTCGGGGCGTGGCGCAGCCTGGTAGCGCACTTGCATGGGGTGCAAGGGGTCGCAAGTTCGAATCTTGTCGCCCCGACCAATTACTTACGCGTGTTGAGATTTCTGGTTAGGTACACCCTTGGGTACACCTTGTGTTCAAGCGCCGCGCGTACTGCCTTTTGCCTTCCCGTGATGCCTTCCGGCTTCTGCTAGAACACGCAGCGCATCGTTTACCGCCTTGGAAGTCGGAAACACTTGGGCCATATCGCGGTCCAACACGACGACGTTCGCTCCCTTGGCGAGCCGCGGTAGGTATTTGCCGCGAACGCCGGAAGAAAAATCGTACTCCGGTCTCATCTTCTCATCTCGTCACCATTCGCCTTTTTGTTTCCCAGATTGTCTCGTCTGTTGAGAAACCTCTCGCACGCGAGGCCGACCCCCTCGTTTACCGTTAAGCCGTGAGCTGGACGCCTTGCGCGCAGAAGTACGCGATCCGGCATAGCGCGCGAGTTCGCTCATCCAGGCCTTCGAACCAAAGACACCCGCAGCAAGTCCAGCGACACTCAGGTCCGCATCCAGCGCCTCCCAATGCAGTCCGGTGCCCAGAGGCGTCAACTCCACTTTCCCAAGCTGCGCCGCGGTGGCGTTCTTCAAACCCTGCAGTAGCTTCGGCGGTAACATCAGAATCACACCATTCGTGAGCTCGATCACAAGGCGTGATTTACGCGCATCGTAATGCGCCTTCGCGGCGCGAGGTTGTCTCGCCAGGCGCGCTTCGCCCGCCTTGGTCGCGCGCTGATACGAGCGGGCTAATTCGCTTTTTATCCAGTCACCCATGAATCTCGCTCCATTTCTCCATCAGCAGCAAACGATGCTCAGATACGCCCTTCAATGCCTTCGACAAATCGCTCCGTTTCATGCGCCGATTCTCGATTAATCGAGGGTGTCCATTGGGCTCCCCCAGTTCGATCTTTGCCTCTGCTTCCGCTGAAAATACGTGAACGTGTGCAGGGTCATGGTCGTTTGGCCAAATCACAAACCGAAGACCGCCAATTCGGAGGACCGTGGGCATGGAAAAAGATAACCTATCGGATAGGTTTAATCAACCAACGCTAAACAGTGATCCCCGTTAAGCTCCCGGCCGAACTGGCTATGTATCAGTTCGCATGCAATTAAAGGCGCTGATCGTCTTACCTCAGCCGGCATTCGGCTCTTCGAACATTAATTAACGAGTATTGGCGCAACGCGTGTGGCCTGCCTTCGGGAACACCGTCGCCGGGCGCCGACTCTCCTCCGAGTTGCAGCAAGCTGAGCTCAGATCGCATGCCTTGCTTGCAGGATAGGCCAGCGGCAGCCGTTTGATTCAGCGTCGCGTTTCAGATGAACTTCAGGGGCACACCTGTTCCTTCTTGCGAACTACGGCAGTACGCCAATGGCAATTGATGAGGACGTGCGCAGGGTTCGGATCCACGTTCTACCGGAGTGACCCGCCAGTGCCGATAGACTGCCGTCGACCTATTGTGTTGAAAAACTAAGTGGTTTCGCGACCTTTCGGTCATTGGGTTTGTAGCAGGAAAGCCTTGGTTTCGAGAACTTAGCCTGATTGGCAACTTTGTCTGCCGTTTCTTAGGGTTCTAGCCTTGCAATATTGCCTCTACGTGACTCCAAACACGGGTCTTGGTGGCGCGGGGCATAGCCGCTTAGCCATTCGGCGCAGGTTCTGCGCTGTGGCGGCGAGCAGGAACTCATCGTGCGCACCGCTGGGTCCGCGCAATCGCAAACGATCCAGCTTCAAGATCCGCTTGAGGTGAGCAAACAGCACCTCCACTTTCTTTCGATCGTTGCGCGATTGCTTGTAACGGCGGGTCTTGGCCACGGCACGAGCAACATCGCGTGCAGATTCATAAATACTGCGAGTGATCTTGCGATATGGTGTGTTCGGACAGCAGCGGGATTTCATTGGGCAAATCGCGCATTCGGATTGCCTCGACTTATAGATAATCGTGTCGGCTTTGGTAATATGGGTGCGCGGGTTCGTGAAGACGCGCCACTCACTGCGCAGTGCATATCCTTGCGGGCATCGGTATTCGTTGAGTTGTTCGTCCCACTGAAAGTCGCTGCTGGGCAACGTTTCGCGTGTGCGCTGAGTGTGATCCCACACCGGCACATGGGGTTCGATCTGCTTCTCATTCACCAACCAGTTCAGCATCGCCGCAGTACCGTAAGCGGTATCACCGATCAAGCGCTGGGGCTTCAGATCGAAGCGCTCCTCGACCCGATCGATCATCGTCTGCGTGGCATTATTCTCTTCGGTGCGATGCGCGGCTGTCGCCTCAACGTCGACGATTACCCCGGCATGGATGTCGACCAGGTAATTAGTCGAGTAGGCGAAGAACGCGGGACATCCGGGAGCAGCAGTCCAGCGCGCTCCCGGGTCGGTCAGCGAGATGTTCTTCGGCGTCGTGCCAATCTGACCTTCTTCCTCGAGCGCTTGCAGATACTCGCGTACTGCGCGCGTTCCGAGCTCCGGGTTGCCCCAGTCGATCCCTTCCTCGCTTGGAACACCGCGGCGGCGGTTGGCATCGGCCTTCACGATGCTCGCATCGACCGCGAACCCTTCGCCTCGAACCAATCCTTCCGTCATGCATCGCTGCACAACGCCCTCGAACACGTGCCGGAAAACATCGCTCTCGCGGAAACGGCCGTGCCGGTTCTTTGAGAAGCTCGAGTGATCAGGAATATCCTCTTCTAGGCCGAGCCGGCAGAACCAGCGATATGCCAGGTTCAAATGCACTTCCTCGCACAACCGTCGCTCCGAGCGAATCCCGAAGCAGTAACCGACTAGCAGCATTCGGATCATCAACTCTGGGTCCACCGAAGGTCGACCGGTGTGGCTGTAGTACGCTGCGAGGTGTTGGTGTAAATCCGTCAGATCGAGGTATCGATCAATACTGCGGAGCATATGGTCCGTCGGCACGTGGTCGTCGAGGTTGAAGGAGTAAAACAGCCGGTCTTGCTTGCCGCTGCGTTGTCCCATCATGTAGGTGTGCTCCCTTCGATCTCCTGCAATTAAGACCTCGAAAACGAAGCACTATTCAATAGTTTTTCAACAAAATAGACCCTTCAGCGACGTTCGCGACGGGCAGCTTTGCGACGTCAGAAACCGCCCGCGGATGGTCGATTCCTTATCGCCCGTTGTCCGGCAGCTGTTCGGAGTACGCGACTGCGTGCGCGCGCCGCTACTCGGGCAGGTTCATCTTGCGCAGGAGCGCCTTGTAGCGGGCGTCCCCCCTCAGGTTCTTCAGCAATGGATCAAAGGGCACCCAATACACCCAGCCATCGTGCACCTCCAAGGCACGGTCCACCCATGCAAAGGCCCGATCAAGGTCATTGCGATTGGCGTAGACGACGCCGATCGGATACTCGACCACTCCCTCGTATTTCGCCTTCGCGACCGCGAGTGAGCGATCTGCCTCGGTCGTCCGACCCAGCGCGTCGAGGGCCAGCGCTAGCCCGACGTCTCGATACCTCTCGTCCGTTTCCTTTTCCATCTCCGCGAGTGCTGCAGCCGGTTCATGCCCCGCCAATAGCGCCCATCCAAGCAGGAAATGTAGCTGTGACGCAGTCGGGGCCAGGTCCAGCGCCTGACGATACGCCGCCTCTGCCTCCGCAAGCCTGCCGCTCGCGAGGTGGGCAGCGCTCAAGCCAGCAAAGCCACCATAATTCGACGCACTGAGAGGGTCCAGTAACACGGCTTTTTGCGCCAGTTGTAGTCCCTCATCGAAATGACCCTGGGTCAGCGCGATAACCGTCGCGACCCCAAAAGTGTCGGCATTGCCGGGATCGAGCGCGAGGGCTTGATGGATCTCCACTTCGGCCGCCTTCCAATTCCACTCAAGGCCGTACACAACGCTCAGTGCGACGTGGGTGTCAGATAGCTTCGGATCAAGCTTGAGTGCCTGTTCCGCTGCGTAACGCGCCTCGGAGCGTACGTCTTGATAATTTCCACTTGTAAAGAATTGCCAATCCGCGACACGATAAATTGCGAGTGTCGCCCAGGCGCGTGCGAACTTGGGATCCAATTTGAGCGCTCGCTGTAGATAGTCGACGGCCCGCTGGGCATCAGCGAGTTGCAGGGCATGGTTGTGGATTGATTGGGCCTGCAGATAGAGCGTGTAGGCCTCGGTGCTCGAGGTGGGCGTGGCACGCAACACGCCACCTTCAAGCAACGATACCCTGAGTGCCGTGACTACTGCAGCGGCAATCTCATCTTGTACCTTGAAGATGTCGTCCAGTTGCCGGTCGTAGGTTTCCGACCAGAGGTGATAGCCATTGTCGGCGCGTACGAGCTGGGCGGTGATACGCAAATGATTACCTGACTTACGAACGCTGCCTTCCAACACGTGTGCAACACTCAGCGCTTTGGCGATATCGGGAACGGTTTCCTGCTTTCCCTTAAAATAGAATGAGGACGTACGCGCCGGCACCCGTAGTTCAGGGACCTTAGCCAGCAGATCGATGAGTTCTTCCGACAGCCCATCAGAGAAATACTCGTTGTTCTTGTCCTCGCTCATGTTCACGAACGGTAGCACCGCGACCGACTTCTCCGAAATGGCTGTGGCAGCGGGAGTAATCGTAGGTGCTAGCGGCGCCACGACAGTCACTGGTTGCTCCGTCGTGACGTGCTTCGACAACCAGAACTTGTCGACGAGGAGATACGTGATCCCGAGCACGAGGACCACCATGATGGCGCGGTCCAGACGCTTCGCGGTCAAATTCCTAATCGACCGTTGCGGCTCAACCTCAACCGTCGGCTTCAAACCTTCCGGCGTGATCTCATACACCCACGCGAACAACAGGACTACGGGGAAGCCGATGACCATCAGAATGACAACCAAGCGGTTGGCCCAGGCCGGAACCTCAAGCATGTGAAAGATGACGTGTACAGGGTCGAGAATGAGCCAGCATGCAACCAGGTAGAGGATTCCGACTCGGATAATGTTGCGGTGTTTCAGCTGTTCAAGGAATCGCAAGTTTATCGCTGAGTGATGCGCGTGCACGTGTCCTGAAGCATGCGGTGCTCCGTCGCCCGGCCCGACACCTGGGGCCTGAACAGCCGGCGGCGGGGGGGCTCGTCGGCTGCCCCGCTTGTGATTCGGGTGGTTCTTCCGACACTCCCTACCTCTACATCCCGGTTGTGAGGCTGAAGGATGCGCCGGGGTCGTCTGCCTCGCAACTTGCGGTCTGTCGGCCGTCTATTATTCAGGTTTGCGGCTCGGCGCAATATGCCCCAGCCGGTGCATCGGGAATGGCCGCTATTCGGCGGGCATTCTGAACCCGTGTGTGTCCCCAGTTGGCCGGCCAACGACTGTCACGCTGCGTTCTCGACAGGGGTACGATCGGGTGCTAATTTCTGGTCACATAAGCACATATAACATCCCGAAGGGAGGCGTTAATGCTTACCGCCACGGCGATTGGGGATCTTAAGAAAAAGCTTCTGGGTACTTTACTAGGACCGGCGGACAGCGATTATGACGCGGTCCGGAAAGTGTGGAATGGGATGATTGATAAACGTCCCGCACTAATCGCTAAGTGCGCCGGACCGAATGACGTCGTGGCCTGCGTCGATTTTGCTCGCGAAAATGACGTACTAATCTCAGCGCGAGGCGGCGGTCATAACTACGCGGGGAAGGCAGTAAGCGACGGCGGCCTAATGCTGGACTTTTCCCTAATGAAGGGCATTAAGATTGATACTGCGCGGCGTACAGCGCGGGCTCAGACAGGATTGAAGTTAGGTGAGTTCGATCGCGAGACTCAGAAACATAGTCTTGCCACAACGTTGGGAGTTGCCACAACGACCGGAATCTCTGGTCTCACTCTCGGTGGGGGTTATGGTTGGCTTGCAGGCAAATACGGATTGGCGTGCGACAACCTTACTTGGGCACAAGTGATAACCGCCGACGGGAAGATTCTTGAATGCAGCGCGCAACAGAATGCCGACCTGTTCTGGGGGTTGCGCGGCGCGGGCGCGAATTTTGGGGTCGTCACCGAGTTAGAGTACAAACTCCATCCCGTGAGCACGGTGTTGGGTGGACCGATTTTCCATCCGTTAGGAATAGACGCGTTCCGCTTTTACGACGATTTCGCGCGCAAGGCACCTGATGAGCTGACTCTGATTGGGTCGGCAATGACAGGTCCCGGGGGAGCGCCAGCCTTCGCGACAGTGGTCTGCTATTGCGGACCGCCGGCCGAAGGAGAAAAACTGTTAGAGCCGTTGCGCACCTACTCGCCACCAATCGCCGACATGATTCAGCTACGTCCCTACGTGGAGATGCAATCCCTATTCGACGCTAGTTTTCCACCCGGCCGGCGCTACTACAACAAGGCGCACAACATTTCGGTATTGAGTGACGCAGCAGTCGAGATTGTTCTTCACTACGCGGCGAAACTGCCCACCCCAAGCTCGAGTATAGCCTTCCAGCAATTGCACGGCCTGGCCGGCCGCGTATCTGCAAGCGAGACCGCGTTCCCGCATCGTTATGATCACCACGTTGTATGGGTTGATCCTGTTGGGGACGATCCGGCGGACGATGAAAAGATGATTCGGTGGGCGCGCGAGTGCTGGGAGAAGCTTAATCCGTTCGTCGATCGCGCCGTCTACGTCAATGCACTTGATGATGTGCTCGAAGCGGGTGAACGCCCCGTGCGCGAAGCATATGGCGCAAACTATGAACGATTGCGCGATCTTAAGACCAAATTCGATCCGACGAATTTGTTTCGGCAGAACTCGAACATCACGCCGCGATAGCTGACTGCTGCGGCCGATTTCCCTGAGCGCAACACTCGCCAGGTGCTTCGCGGTTCCGCCGAAGTTCTGTCTTGAACGACCGCTATATGGCGGTCATTTTTACCCTGCGAATGTCGCAAAGCGGCCGGTTTTTGCCGGTGGGCATTCCGCTGGCAAATCAATCGAGAACGCAGGTCGGGCGGTCTAAGCTGACCGGTTGCGGCTGTAATGATCCGAATCTTAAGCACACCCCTAAAGGGCGACTGCTTGATCCGGTCGCTAGGCACCCACCGTCACGGCCCGGCCTGGGCCGACTTGGCTGGCCGCCAGAAGTATGGCCGGAATGTGTGGCGCGAGGTCAATCATGCGATTGGAGCGGGAACGCACTACCACGATCCCATACGGCAGTACTTTAATGTTTTGCTGAAACTCTAGATTGCGGTCGAGCGTTACAAATACTTCGCATACGCCATGTGCGCGGCGCAGTAGCTCGCCGTTTTTGATTCCTGCCCAGCCGTGACTATGCACGTTTGATGCCTCGTGAGCGACAAGCAGTGCGGCGAAGTCAGCAGGAAAATTCTCGTCAAGCAATATTCGCATCGGCCGCAACAGTTTCGTAAGCCGCGTCAAGCACCGCAATGGCGAATTCGCGCTTTACTGATGGAAACTGGTGCAGAAATTCATCAAGGCTCTCGCCGCCTTCCAAGTAATCGAAAAGGGAGCGGACTGGAACACGGGTACCGACAAACACCAAGCTGCCGCTGAGGATATCGGGGTCTCGGTGCGTAATATTGGCAAGTGTGGCCACGGCAGTTCTCCTTACTCCGGCATAAGTATAAGTCCGGTTGGCTCCAGCACCTAACCGTGAATTCGTCAACGGTGGCGCGTCATCAGAATCTATGTCACCAGCACAATCTGCCGCGATTGTTGAAGCAATCAGCAGTCAAATCGCACGCGTGCAGGATAGGCTCCCGGCGTCAATCGTCTAACATTTGGGGACGCTGGTCCTGAGGGGTCTGCCTCGGAGCCCGCTACTTGCCATCGCGGAGGGACTGCAGGTGGTCCGCCCATTGAGTCAATGCGTCGCGCTTCTCCTCGAGATATTGGTGGGTGTCATACGTCGCGATGATGCCGGGCGGCGCATGATTTAGGCAGCGCTCGGCGATATCCGGACGGATGCCGAGCTTGGCGAGGCCGGTGCGTACCGTTCGCCGAAGGTCATGCAGCGTGAACGCACCTACCTTGTGCTCGGCAAAGGTGTCGAGGTGACGTGCGATGCTGCGGGTCAGCAGCTTTGGGTCCATCGGCCCGTCGCCATCCTCAGCCGGGAAAACCCAGGGGCTTCGGCCGGCCGTGCGCTTCAGGCGCTTGAATTGCTCGACCGCCGGCTGCGTCAGCGGCACAGCGAAGGCAACGCCGGTCTTGGTTCGCTCGGCGGGAATGTCCCAGACCGGCGCCTTGGCCTCGAGATCCAACTCGGACCAGCGAGTTGCGGTGAGTTCCGATCGCCTGACCGCGGTCAGGAGAATCAGTCGAATCGCGATACCCGTATGCCTCGCTCGCTTGGTGACCTCGTCGACATTGGCGAGGAGGGCGGCGAGTTCCTCATCATCGAGGGCCCGCTGGCGCGGCCGTTCGGTGCCTCCCGGGCGAAAGAGCAGCTGCACCGGAGAGGATTCGACAATCTGCCGGTGGATGCCGTACCGAAACAATTGGGAGAGCAATCCGGCCACGCGATTGGCCATCACCGGGGCAGGGCGGTCGACAATCGCATCTAAGAGTTCAATCACTTCCCGAGGCTTGATGGTGCGCGCGTCGCGGTGTGCCCAATCGGCGAGCTCCTTCTGAAGGATTCGCTCGGCATACTCCGGGTGCTTGCGGCGCTGGCGCAAGTGCCGCTCGGTGAAGTCCTTGATCAGCGCCGCCACGTTGTGGGAATTGCCCGTGGCAGGCACTTCGACGGCAGCCCGCGGTCCTGGGCGGTTCATAGCGCTGCGCGGGTCGATCCCTTCCTGCAGGAGTTCGCGAAACCGCTGCGCCCTGGCGCGGGCATCTGCAAGCGACAACCCTGGAAACTTGCCAAGCGTAATGACGCCGGTCCGGCGCCGGAACTTGTACCTAAACCGAAACTCGCGGACGATGCCGCGGGTAATGGTTTTCCTGACCCGCAGCATGAGGCCGGCGACGGCGGGGTCCGTAAGTGTACCTAGACCGCGCTTTTCGACTGCGGCGCTAGTGAGCCTGACAAGGGGTCGGGGCATGGTGGTGAAAAACCGCCGTTTTAGGTTCACCTTAGGTACACTTTGCGGAGGATACGCGTCGCTACGCTGTGAAACAACACGCGCCATGCTGAGCGTCTAAAAGCCTATGAAACAAGGGATTTGTAGATAGATCAGCCGATGCAATCCGTAACAACCTCGTCGCATCCTGTTTCACCCTGGAATCCATGGGGTGCAAGGGGTCGCAAGTTCGAATCTTGTCGCCCCGACCATTTTTTCCTGCGAGCGACAGCCGCAGAGGCGCGGCGACCGGATCAAGCCTGCGGCTGGGACGGCTGGGCCGGGTGGGGCGGATGCAGCACGCGGTAGACCGATTCGCCGAGCGAGCGAATGGTGTATGGCTTGAGCAGCAATTCGCGAAAGCCCAATTCCTTCACTTTTTCCTCCGTCATGACTCCCCGATATCCGGAAAGCAAAATGATCGGCAGACCGGGCTGAAGCTCGAGCAGCTGCGCGGCGAGACTCGTCCCGCTTGCGTTCGGCATGGTGAAATCCGTGAGTACGAGGTCGAACTCGCCAGGCTGTTCGCGGAACGCGGCTAGCGCATGCAGCGGGTTGGTCTGCACGGTCACCACGTAGCCCAGCCGTTCCAGCATTCTCTTGCCGAGCCAGGCGAGCGGCTCTTCGTCGTCCACAAACAAGATGCGCGCACCGGACCCTTGCGGCACGGCGTCGGATTTGCGCGCAGGCGCCGCCTTCGCGGCGGCGAGGGCGGGGAAATAAAGATGGAACACCGTGCCCTCGCCAACTTGGCTGTAGACCGTAATGCTGCCCTCGTGGCTCTTCATTATTCCATGCACAACGGCGAGCCCGAGACCGGTGCCTTCGCCCACGGGCTTGGTCGTGAAGAACGGATCGAAGATCCGGTTCAATGTGGCAGCGTCCATTCCCGTGCCCGTGTCGCCCACGGTCAGGCGCACATAACTTCCGGGTTTCAGATCGGCGTGGCCGGCGGCAAAGTCCGCGGAAAGGTCCATCGCGGCCAGTTCGACGGTGAGCGTACCGGGCCGGGCTTTCATGGCGTACCAGGCATTGGTGCCGAGGTTCATGACGATCTGATGAATCGCGGTGGGGTCGGCCAACACCGGCGGAACCTCGCTCAGGCTGGTGTTGAATTCGACAGCCGTCGGCACGCTCGCCCGCAGAAGTTTCAAGGCTTCGACGACCGCCTCATCCAGCCGGGTCGGCTTGCGTTCGTGTTCCTGCTGGCGGCTGAAGGTCAGTATCTGCCGCACCAGATCCGTCGCGCGGCCGCTCGCCTTGGCGATCTCGTCCAGGCACTGCGCGCCGAACCCGTCATCGGCCAATTGCGCGCGCGCCAGATCGGTGTAGCCGATAATCGCGCCGAGAATATTGTTGAAGTCGTGCGCGATGCCTCCGGCGAGCTGCCCGATGGACTCCATTTTCTGCGCCTGATGGAATTGCTGCTCCAGTTTCCGGTGCTGGGTGATGTCGCGAAAGGCAAAGATGCGGCCATAATATTTTCCGGCCTTGTCGCGCACCGGCGAGGAATAGCGGTCCAGGATGGTGCCGTCCAGCATTTCAATTTCATCCCGACTGACCTCCTCGGGGTGTGCGTTAAGATGAGCCAGCCTTTGCAGGAAGCGTTTGGGATCCTTCACCTGTCCGGCGACAAAATTAAGCCGCTGTTCGGTGACGTTCGAACCGGCAATGGCCGCAGGCATCTTATGGATGTCGTTGAAGCGCTGATTATCGAGTATTTTGCGGCCCTGCTCATCGAGCATCAGGATGCCGTCCAGAGAGGAATTCAACTGTGCTTCCATCAGCGTGGTGCGCCAGCGCGCCTCCTGCTCCAGCCGCTTGCGTTCGGTGATGTCTTCCTTCACCGCGAGAAAATGGGTGATGCGTCCCGCCGCATCCGTGATCGGCGCCACCGAAGCTGATTCCCAGTACAGGTCGCCGTTCTTCTTGCGGTTGTGGAATTCGCCGTACCAGATATTGCCCGCGCTGATCGTCGCCCACAGATCGCGGTATTTTCCGGGGAGGGTCTCCCCGGATTTCCAGAGACGCGGATTCTGGCCGTTGAGATCCGCGGCGGCGTAGCCGGTCAGTTCGCACAACCTGGCGTTGACGTATTCGATCCGTCCCTGCGAGTCGGTGATGACGATGGAGACCGGGCTCTGTTCCACCGCCTGCGACAACTGGCGGATGCGCAACTCGGCCTGCTTGCGTTCGGTGACATCCATCCAGACGCCGATGATTTCCAGCGGCTGGCCGGCGCCGTCCAGGATGACGCGCCGGTTATCCTCGATCCACCGATAGCCGCCCTGTTTGTGGCGGATCCGGTATTCGGTGCGGTTCGTGCCTTGCCTCAGCGTATTTGCGATGCTCGCGATCGCCAGTTCGCGATCGTCCGGGTGAAGCGCCGCCAACCACCATTCGTAACTCAAGGTCTCCGCCTGCGTAAAACCCAGAATCGCCGTGATGTTGGCGCTGACGCCGATCGGAACGACATTTTGGCCTGCCATTCTGAGCTGGTAAATGACCGCCGCGCTGTGCGTGGTCATTTGTTCGAGCTGCGCGTGGGAGCTGCGCAGATCCTCCTCGACCCGTTTGCGGGCGGTGATGTCGCGCGACACTTTCGAGACGCCGATGATTTTCCCGGTATGATCCTGGATGGGAGAGGAAGTGACCGAGACGTGGATCCGCCGCCCGTCCTTGGTGATGCGCAAAGTCTCGAGATGTTCGACGCTATGACCGCGTTTGATCTGTTCGAGGATTTGCGTTTCCTCGGCATGCCGTTCGGCGGGAATCAGCCGCAGGATCGAAGTTCCGAGCATCTCGGCGGCGCTGTAGCCGAAAATCTTCTCGGCGCCCTTGTTCCAGCTATTGACGATGCCGTCGAGGTCTTTACCGATGATGGCGTCGTCCGAAGATTCGACGATGGCCGCGAGCCGGACGAAATTGACTTCCGCGCGCTTGCGCTCGGTGACGTCGCGAAAGAAGCAGCGGGCGACAGCTTGCTCGCCGGCCAACACCTGACAATTCACCGTGCCCTCGACGCTCAAGGTGCGGCCCGCCTTGGTGACGAATTGCGCATCCACTTGCGCTGCCCGCTGCTCCGTCATGAGTTGGCGGAACAACTCCTGGCATTTCGAGCGGCTCTGCGGGTGGACGATGTCGATGAAGTTCAAGCGCGCCGCTTCGTCGCCGCTGTAGCCGAGCACCTGCCGCCAGGCCGGGTTGACATAGACGATGCGCCCGTCGGCAGAGATGGTTTGGATCATCTCATGCGCATTTTCGAGCAGCTCGCGATAGTGCCTCTCGCTCGCGCGCAGATTCTCCTCGGCCTGCAGGCGCTCCGCGCGCTTTTGCTTTTCGGCGAGCGCGCGCTCCACGGCGCTGCCCAGCCGGCCGATGCCGTCTTTCAGCAGATAATCCGCCGCGCCGCGCTGCATCGCCTCCACGGCCAATTCTTCGCCCGCCGCCGCCGAAATGAGGATGAACGGAATGTTCCAAGCGCTCGCCTGCAATAGTTCCGCGACCCGCAATCCGCTGAATCGCGGCAGCGAATAAGCGGCGAGAACGATGTCCGGCGCATTCTTCAGTTCGGCAAGAAAGTCCGGTTCGCTCTCGATGCGTTTCCATTTTGGATCGAACCCGGCACGGCGCAGTTCGGCGAGCAGCAGATCCGCATCGGCCGAATCATCGCCAACGAGCAGAACGTTCAGCGGCGTAGGCACGGATCACTGTGTCGGCGGCTGCCGGCGCAGCGCGCAACGGAAAATCCGCCTCGAACAGGCCACGATCGTGATCGCGCTTGCCAAGTTGTCCATGAACATTGGAAGAACCGTCGGATGATGCACGCTTTCCCGCAACGCCGCCACTGCTCGGATGTTGCGCTGCGCTTGGCAGCGGGCGGGCGCCGCCGGCATCAGCGCAGGATCTGCCTGCCGGTACGAAAGAGCATGTACGCGGCGACCGCGAATACCACGGCGGCGAAGACGACCCGCAGCGTGTGGCGGTGGCCGCCGAAGCGGCTGGCGGCGGCGATGCCGAGCATGCCGCCCGCGGCGCCGCCAGCGATGAACTCGATCGCGGTTCGCCAGACGATCAGTCCGGAAAGTGCGTAATTGGCGGCTGTCGTCAAGCCGAAGACACCGACCGACAGCAGCGAGGAGCCGATCGCGTTCAGGATCGGCATGCCGCTCGAGAGCATCAGGCCGGGGACGATCAGGAAGCCGCCGCCGATGCCGAAAAAACCGGAAATCGCCCCGGTCAAGGAGCCGATGCCCGCCAGGCGCACGCCGACCGCGGGGCTTACGCGCACATCGGAGTCACCGCCGCCCGCGCGCGGCCGCAGCATGGCGATGCCCACGGCGAACATCACCAGGGCGAAGAGAAACAGCAGCTTTCGGCCGTCGACCCATTTGCCGAGCGTCGAGCCGGCGGCGGCGCCGAGCATGCCGCCGGCCGCGAAGATCCCCGCACAGAGCCATTTGACGTTGCCACGGCGCCAGTGGCCGGCGAGGTTGACGAGCGCATTGACGCCGACTGCGAACGCGCTCGTGCCGATCGCGGCGTGGGGACTCTTCATGCCGACCACGTAGAGCAGCAGCGGGACGGCGAGAATCGAGCCGCCGCCGCCGATCAGGCCCAAGGAGAAGCCGACGGCCGAGCCGCAAATTAGGGTAATGAGTGACTGCATGAATGAATGGGTCGCGCCGGCGCAAACAGTATATCGCTTAAGCCCGCGGCGATCGGCGCGGCGGCGCGGCGGCGGCGAGACGAAGCGGGGGCCCTTAGCCGCGCATGAAGGCGACCGCCGCCAAGCGGATGGCGTCCGACTGGGCGGGGTAGGTATGCAAAATGCCGGCCAACTGGCGCATGCCGATTCCGGCGCTCATGATGACCGATAGTTCGTTGATCATTTCGCCGGCTTGCGCGGCGACGATGCTCGCGCCGAGGATCTCGTCGGATCCCCGACGCACGTGGATCTTGACGAAGCCCTCGTCCTGTCCATCGGTGATGGCGCGATCCACGTCCTGCATCATGATCGTCACACTGCGCACGGCGATTGCGCGCCGCCGCGCTTGCCGGACGTGCAGACCGATGTGCGCGACTTGCGGATCGCAATAGGTGCACCAGGGAATCAGCAAATGCGATTGCCGGCGCCTCTTGAGTCGGAACGCGTTCAGCACGGCGATCTGCGCCGAAGCTTGCGCGACGTTCGTGAATTTGTGCTGCATGCAGACGTCACCGGCCGAATAGACGTTGGCGTTGCTGGTGCGCAGGTAATCGTCGACGTGTATTCCCTGCGCGGCGCCGAAATCGATCGCCGCCGCCTCGAGGCCCAGATCCTCGATATTCGGCACGCGACCGACGCTCAGCATGATCTGATCGGCGGCCAGGGAGAATTTCACGCCGTTGCTGACCGTGTCGACCCATTTCTCTCCGCCTTGCAGGCGGGCGCCGACCACGGTGGTATTCAGACGCGTCTCGACGCCGTCGCGCGACAACGCACGCGACAGCAATTCGGCGGCGTCTCGTTCCTCGTGCGGCAGGAATTTTGGCTCATTTTGCAGGATCGTCACCTGCGCGCCCATACGCGCGAGTGCCTGGGCCATTTCGCAGCCGAGCGGGCCGCCGCCGATGATCGCCAGGCGCTTGGGCAAGCGCAGCAAATCGAAAATCGTCGTGCTCGTGAGGTAGCCAACCTGCTCGAGGCCCGGAATGTCCGACGGCCTCGGCCGTGCGCCGGTTGCGATCAACGCCTTCTTGAACCTCAATGGCTGCGTGTCGACAAGCAGTGTCTTTTTCCCGACGAACCGCCCTGCGCCGAAGAACACATCGATGCCGCAGCTCTGCAAGCGCTCGACGGAGTGATATTCGGCGATGCGCGTGCGGATGCCGCGCATGCGGGCCATGACGGCCTCGAAATCGGCGACCGGGTCGTCGATTCGCGCCAGGCCGTACTCCGCGCCGTCGCGCACCGCGGCCATCGCGCCGCCGCTGCGCACGATCGCCTTCGACGGTACCGACCCCACGTTCAGGGAATTGCCGCCGATCCGGTTGCGCTCGACGAGGGCGACGGAGCGTCCCATGCCGACCGCCGTCGCCGCTGCGGCGAGCCCGCAAGGTCCGCCGCCGAGTATGACGAGATCGTAGCTCGCTTTGGGTACGGGATTACGCCAGTCGGACGGATGCACGCGACGCAAATAGCTCTCTTCAGCAAGTGCCTCGGCAGTCGGTATGCTGCGGTCAATCGACATCGCGAAGCCATCCGCCCGCGAATCCGGCGCGCCGCAAACCGAGGCGAACGGCCGCGCAGCCGCGCGTCAGATTCCAGATCAAACCGCTGCGCTGATTTTCGATCATCATTACGAGCAGTCCCTGATCGAGCCCGTAGCAGCCGGCCGACAGCCATTCCCCGGCGCTCGTCCTCAGCGTGGGATTGAAGCCGCTCGCGAACCGCTCTTCGCTTAAGACCTGCGGATAGGCCCCGAGCAGGCGACGGGTGCCGCAGAGCGCCGCATCGGCATCGAACGGCAGCGTCGCCGCCATCGCCCAGGGAGCGATGGTGCCGTCGTCCGGCCCGTAGGGCACGCCGCGCGACATGTAGCCGAAAAATCGGCGATCCCGGCAATTCGCCTGCATATCCTCCTGGCCTGGTCCGTCGCCGGCCGTGATGCCCCAAAGTTCTCTGCCGTATCCGGCGAAGCCGCGCGGATTGCGGGCCGCGTATTCGCGCTGAATGGCTATGGCGCTCTTGGTGTTCTCGAAATAGTCGCTGTTCGCTTCGCGCATGAAGGCATCGCGGATGCCGCGAAAGTCGATCCACGCATGCGAAAACAAATGAGTGAACAACGGGCCCGAATACAGGACATCCCGGCCGAGCAGGTTTTCCCATTGGTAGGTGAACGTCCACGCCGCGAAGATTTCGGCGGGCAGCGAAAAGGTGGGCGAGCCGATGCCGAGCACATAGAGGATCGTCGCCTCGTTGTAGCCCTCCCAACCGTAATGCAGGAATCCGCACTCCGGCTTCCAACCTTGCGCGAGAGTTTCGCCCGCGTTCTGCGCCCAACGCCAATCGACGCGCCGGTAAAGCGCGTCCGCGCGCGCGCGGATGTGCCTCTCCCGTTCGCCGTCGCCGTCGAAGAAGCACGCCGCGGTGAGCATCCCGGCCAGCAGCAAGGCCGTGTCGATCAAGGACAATTCGCATTGCCAGACCCGCCGGCCGTCATGCATGTCCAGAAAATGATAATAAAAGCCCTGGTAGCCGGTGGCGTCGGCTTGATCGTTATTGGCGCTCTGCCAAAAGAAATCCAGCGTTTTCGCGGTACGTGCCGCAGCGCCCTCGCGCGACAGCCAGCCGCGCCGCACCGCGACTGGATAGCACGACAATGCGAAGCCGACGACGGCGATGCTGCACGGCGAGCCGGGACGCGAGGTGTCGGCGATGAGGCCATTGATCTCGTTGGCGTAAGCGTTGAAATAGCCGAAGGCAGCGTGTTGCAGCCGTTCCAGCAGCGCCTCGTCGGAAAGCGCGAGGAGTGCCGGCAAACGGCCACTAAGCCGCAATTCGCACACTAGCGACCGATTGGCATGGCATGGTCACCTCCAGCCGTAGAAGTCCGTCTGTGACGAGCATGGTTTGGCTTTCGGGGCACAGACGCGAAGCGCCGTCCAGCTCTTGCACCATCGCCGCAGACAAATACTCGGGCTCGCCCATCTGTTGCCAGCGGCGTTTGGCGTTGGCGTGCTGCAGATCGATCCGCTGGATCGTGGCGGTGCGCAAAGCCTCGGCCCCCGCGATCTCGAATCTCACGAGCTCGGCTGAAATCGGCTGGCGCGGCAGAGCGAAATTACTCAGCAGGATCACCGCATCCTTCGCTCCGCGGACCAGCCAAGCATCCACCGTCGGGTGCGCGCCGTGCAAGGGCAACAGTTCCGTGCCGAGCCCGTGCAGCAGTTCGAAGGCCCGGTAGGCCGGCTTGGCGATGCCGTGAATGTTCAGCAAGCCGAAGCCGCCGTGAAAGGGCAGCGATGGAAAGTAATTCTCCTCGAAGATGTCCGAGAAGGTCCAATAACTGTAGCCCTGCACGAGACCTGCCGCTTCCAACACGGTCTTCACGATGAATGCAGCGGCATACGGATCGTCGTGCATCGCGTCGCGCGGGTTCGACGAGGTGCACCACTCGGTATAATAAATCGGCAGGGAGCCGGCCTGCGCGCGTGCGCCGCGCGCCTGCTCGCGCAGGATGCTGCGCGGGCTCGCGGCGAGCTGCGCCTCGGTATCGTCGCCCGGCCTGCCGAACGAGTCGGTCGGATAGTGATGCGTGCTGATGAAATCGACCGGCAACGCGTTCGCACGGCAATAGGCGATGAAATCGGTGAGCCAGGCGTTGGCGGCGGTAGCGGGTCCGCCCACGCGCAATGCCGCGTCGACCGTCTTCAGCGCCTCCGCCGTGTAACGGTACAGCACGAAATAGTCGCTTTGCCGACCGCTGCCGAAGGCCGTCAGGTTCGGTTCGTTCCAGACCTCGAAAAACCATTGGCGTACTTCTTCGACGCCGTAGCGTGCGACCCAATGCGCGGCCAGCTTGCGCACCAACACGGACCATCGAGCGTAGTCCTTCGGCGCCGTGACGTTCGCGCGATAGTGAAACACGGTCTGCTCGCCGGAGCTCAGCGCCGAGGGCATGAAGCTGAGTTCCACGAAGGGCTTCATGCCGATCGACAGCAGGAAATCGAATATCTGATCGGCGTTGAAAAAGGAATACAGCAGCCGGTCGTCCTCGCAGACCAGCGTGCCCATATCGTCCGACAATAGCCCGTGAAAACGCACATGGCGCATGCCGAGTTCGGCGTGCGCGCGGCGCAATTGCGCGCGCCAATCCTCGCGCAGGGCGAGCGTCGCATGGCCGCTGCCCACGGTATGTTCCCAAAAGTGAGGTAGCGCAGTCGCCGCTCCCGCCAGATCGCCGGTGAATTGCGCGGTCGCGCTCATTCGACCGCGGCGCCGCGCGCATACCGCGTGAAGGCGTCGGCCGTACGCATGCCGTGCACGCTAGCGAATACCAAGGCCGCGCTCTGTGCGCTGAGACACCTACTGCGCAGCCTCGCAATGCGGCGCAACGAACCGACGATGGTGCGCCACGGTGGCATGCTCGACGCCGCAAATGGAGCCGGTAGTTACCATGACACTCAGCAGACCGCTTTGCATGCTCGGGCCGGAATTCGACGATTTCCTCTACGCCCCGGTCGGCGATGATCCCAACGGCATGCCGCTCAGCGTGCTCTCGGCCATGGCGCGCCAGGATATGGACGCATGGCATGAAGCGGCCGCATTGGTTAGTCTACCGCGGCAAGCGGCGATCGAAAAACTGACCTCGGTGATCGCGGCAATTCCCGATCTGCCGTCGGCGAGCGCGGCGCCGGAGACCATTGCGGCACGCTTGATCGGTTTGCTGCCGGACCGGGGCGCAAAGCAACGCCGGCCGGATGTCGCTGCGCGGGGCGGCGCGCCGACCACGCTTGCCGCGCTGGCATCGCGTCTGTGGATGATCACGATGCTGATGACATTCGCGCTATTTTGCCAGTGGCTGGTGTTCGGCTCGCGGACGCCGGCGCGCGTCGTCAAGGATCCGCCGTCAGTTCCGAGCCAGACGATGCCGCGAGCGCCGAGCGCGCCCGCGGCGCCCGGACGCTGAACGGGGTGTTGCGCGTCAGGCCGCGACGGGCGCGGCCGAGGCGCGCGCGAACTGCAAACGATGGCCGTCCGGATCGAGAAAGACGCGTTCCACGGCATCCTCGGACAGCGGCCGCGCCGGGCCATCGGCCTCGAACAGTAGACGCGTGGCGGCGACGTCGTTGCTGCGCGGAATGGGCGCAACGGGTGCCGGCGGTCGAGCCTTGCCGCGGTAACACAACAACTCCAGATGCGGCGTCGCCACCGCAGGGGCGACGGCGGTGACCTCGACCTGCGCGTCCGGCACGCCGTCAAGACGACTCTGGGCGATGCCGTGGTTATCGCTGCCTGTGATCCGGCCGAGGCCGAGCGCCGCGTAGAAGGCAAGGCTGCGCTGCGTGTCGCCGACGACGATCGCGGAATGATCGACGCCCAAAAACACTGCACCGCCGGAGGAGGATTGCCAATAGGGCGGCACGCCATGCTTAGCGAACTGCAGCAGTTCGAGCGGATGACCGTCGATATCGCGGAACTTGAAGGCGGTGACGCCGCCCGATCGGCGCGGCAGGCGCTGCGGCCCGGGCGTTGAGATCGGCGTCCAGCCAGGGGTGCTCGAGAGGCGTTGCAGCGCTTCGCCCATGTCGGCGACGACGATGGCAAAATGCTGGAAGCGCGGATCGGACGAGGCGACGTCGGCAGGGTACGCGGCGCCGGGGTTGTCGAACTGCAGGAACTCGATCGTTTCGCGTCCGAGGCCGATGGTCACGCATTGCGCGCCGCCGCGCACGCGCAGCGCGCGCTCGAAGTGCGCGCCCGAGCGGCGTTCGCGCGACAGCAGCCGGCAGCCGAAGGCGTTCCGGTAGAAATGCAGCAGGCGATCGGCGTCGCCGCTCGACAGGCCGAACCCGGCGATGCGCCGCGCGCGCGGGCGCGGCGGCGCGCTTATGGCCACGCCGCGCCGCGGCGATCGAGGAAAATGCCGTAGAGCGTGTCGGAGGCGCCGATGAACAAGCGGTTCTTCAGAGGGCCGCCGAAGGTCAGGTTCGCCACGCGATGCGGAACGAGGATCTTGCCGAACAAGCGGCCGTCGGCGTCCAGACAATGCACGCCGTCGCCGGCGCTCGCCCAGACGTTGCCGTCCTCATCGACGCACAGGCCGTCGGCATAGCCGGGATCGATCTTGTGAAAGACATCGCCGCCGTCCAGGCGTCCGTGCGCATCGACCCCGAACACGCGAATGTGCCGCTGCGGCGCATCGCTCGTCTGCTCGCCGGTCTCGGCGACGTACAGCCTGCGTTCATCGGGAGAGAACGCGAGTCCGTTGGGGCCGTCGAAGTCGCCGGCGGCGATGCCGATCTTGCCGCTGTGCGGATCGAAGCGGTAGAGCGCCGGCGGTTGTTCGGATACCTGCCGGCCGCCTTCGTAGTCGCTTTGAATTCCGTAGAGCGGATCGGTGAACCAGATCGTGCCGTCGGATTTGACGACGACGTCATTCGGAGAGTTAAGCCGGCGGCCGTCGTGGCGGTCGATCAAGCGGGTGATTTGACCGTCGTATTCGGTGCGCAGCAAACAGCGCTCGCGGTGCGAACAGCTGATCAGGCGACCCTGCCGGTCGCGGGTCTGCCCGTTCGCGTAGCCGGACGGACAGCGGTACACCGAAACGCCGTGACCCTCGACCCAGCGCATCGTGCGATCGCGCGGCAGGTCCTGGAACAGCAGACAATTGGCGTCGCCCATCCACACCAGCCCTTCGACCCAGCGGAAACCGCTCGCCAGTTCCTCGAGAACCGCGTTGCCGAGCAGGTAGTGCGAAAAACGCGGATCGCGAATGTCGAATCCCGTCATCGGCGGCTACCGGAAAGGGCACGGCGATGCCGGCAGCGGCGCATCGTCGAACTGAACGACCATCAGGACCGCGGGTGCGTCGCCGACCGTGCCGGAGCGGTGGCCGAGCTTGCCGTCGATCTCGCGGCAATTCTGATCGGCGCCGAAGGAGATTTCGCCGCAGCCCATTTCGATGCGCGAGCCGTCCATCGCCTCGACGAACCAGCGCCCCGACAGGGGGATGATCCATTGCGGCCGCGGATTTTCGTGCCACGTGCCGAACCAACCGACCGGTTGCACCGTGATGAGACAAGTCATCGCGCCGCTCGTTTTGCGGCCTTGCCATTGCGGATCGGCGGGCGCTCGCATGGACTTGAACTCGAACTCGCCGATCGCACAGCGGCTTTGGTGGCTGACGCCCTGCGCATCGGTCCACAAGTGCCAGTAGGGCACGGTCGGCGCCGCGTTCACGGGCACGCGTCCCGCGGACAGAGCGCCGCGTACGGCGCCGAGGAGGCCAGCGGGTGTTCGAGAAAGCGCTGCACGCCCGCGGCATTGGTGCCGGTCGTCAACATCAGGAAGCCGCCCGCGAGGGCTAGGTTCTTCAAGAAATCCCAAAACATCTCGCGGCCTCGGCTCGCGCCTTGCAGACGAAAATCCGCGGTCCTCCAAAACGGCTTCCAGAGGATCGCGGTGACGATGCAGTAGCCGGCCAGTATCAGAGCGGCCAGGCGATCGGCGACGCCGGCGAGGATCGCCGCCGACATGGCGACTTCGACGCCGAATCCGGCGACGATGAGCGAGGCCGCCAGCGGGCGCGCCGGCAGCGCCTCGGAGGCCTGATCGACCGCCTGCGGGAAGTTCAGGATCTTGTCGAGCGCGCTGAACGGCAGAAACAGCGATACCAACAGGCAGCGGACGAAAATCGCGACGACGACGCTGAACAAATCCGCTCTCCTGTGGCCGGCCCTATCGGCGGCGCGATCATTTCTCGAGGCCGTGCGCCGCCGAGGCGGAGGCGATCAACGCCACGCCGATGAACATCATATTGATGCCGACGTATAGACCGACGACCCAGGTGGCGGTGTTCGGCCAGCCACTCCAGATCAGGAAGGCGAGCAGCAGATTGATCAGGCCGCTCGCCAAGGTCCATACCCAACTGCGCAGGAACCGGCGAAACTCCAGAGCAACGAAGACTGCGGCGATTCCCTCGACCAAGAACAGCACCGCCATCAGCAAGGTCAGCGACCTGACGCCCTGCAACGGCCGGGCGATCAACAAGGCGCCGACGGCGACCGCGATCACGCTGCTGATCACCGACCAGGTGCGGCCGGGCATGAGGTGCTTTCTGAAGGTCATCGTGGCGCGCACGAAGCCGCCGGCGATGAATAGCCAGCCGACCAGCAGCGTGACGCCGATGCTGGCCAGGTTCGGCAACGCCACCGCGGCCATGCCGAGGATCGACATGAGGATACCCTGCAAGAGGAACAGCCCGCGGTGCGCATGAATGGTTGCGAGCACGCGCTGGCGGGCGGCATCGATTTCCGGCATCTGCGCAGCGGGGGTATTCATCGTTCTCTCCAGCGGCCGATCGGCGAATAGTGCGCCATGCCGGCGTCGATTGCGAGCGCGCGGCGGTGCCTGCGAAAGTACTAGGCGTAGTAGCGGACCAAGGATGCGGCGATGCAGCCGGGCTTCGATTGCGCCTCGCGCTCGATCGTCACCTGCCATTCGACCTGTACGCCGCCGGCGATGTTCGCGCATGCGCCGAGCACGGTGCGCGGGCGGATCCTGGAGCCGACCATGACCGGCCCCGGAAAGCGCACTTTGTCGAGGCCGTAATTGACGGCAAAGCGCACGCCGTCTACCCGCAGCGACGCATTGACCAGAAACGGCAGCAGCGACAGGGTCAGGAATCCGTGCGCGATCGTGCCGCCGAACGGCGATTCGCGCCGTGCGCGCTCCTGGTCCAAGTGGATCCACTGCCGATCGTTGGTCGCCTCGGCAAACCGATCGACGCGCTGTTGATCGATCAGGAACCAGTCGCCGACGGCGACTTCCTGGCCCGTCAAGCCGTCCAGTTCACTGATATTGGCGATGACCCGCATGCGTAGCTCCGTTGATTGCAGCGCTCGATCGCCCATAGGCTAGCAGTTTCGTCGAGTGCATAGATTATTCGGTTCAGGCGACCGTGCACATCGCCACCCACGCCTTCAAGGCAATTGCATCTTGCCGCCGTAGCCGGTCATTTCGAGGTAGCCCTGGCCGATGCGCCGCCGCCGCTGATAGGCGCTCACCGCGCCCTCCCAATAAATGGCGCCGCTGGTCGCTCGCGCATCGTTCTCTTGATCGTCGAGCAATGGCCGCAATTCGAAGTTCAGGCCGCCCGCGCGTATCTGCCACCTCACCGGGTAGCGGATCGCGGTGCGCGGCGAGACCCAGGTGCGCAGCGGCGTGAAGGCGACGTCTTGCGGCGCGAGGATTTGCACGCGGCCGTCGGCGCCGCGCACGCTGCCGCCGGCCCAGAGCGCACCGCCGTCGGCGCCGCGGATGCGAAACGCCATCAGTGCGCCGCCGTCGTCGAGGTTCATGCCGATCCAATCCCAACCGACCGCGTGCCGATCGAGGTAGGCGCTCGACCACTCGTGGTCGAGCCAGCCCTCGCCGGTGACGGCGTCGCTGCGGCCGGCGCGCGTCACGCGGCCGCTGACGCGCAGATGCGGAATGCTGTAATAATAGCTGGCCGCGGACGCATCGGGGCCTTTGCGGCTGTAACCGCCTGCACCGTTCAACATCGGCGGCTGGGTCGGCGAGAACTCAAGATCGAAGGAAAAGCGAGCGCCGGCGGCGCGGCTGCGGTAGGTGCCGGCGCTGCGAACAAGACTCCATCCGCCGATCCACACCCGCGTGTCGCCGCTGTCGGCGCCGGCCAAACCGAAGCCTGCGCGCTCTATCCTCTCGGCGTGCCAGAGGCGGCCCCGCCGCGGATCGCTGATCGCGCAGTGGGCGATCAGCACCTGCCGTGGCGTGAATGCGCTGGGGTTTTGCCGCCAAATATCCGGCCGCGTGCGAAAGAACGTGATTTGAAAGCCGAGCGGCGCTCCGTCCGCCGTCTGCAACCAGCCCGTGACGTACCACCATTCGGTGCGAAACCGCGGATGGCTGCCGTAGTCGGCCGGAAACACGAGCGGCTGCCCGGGGTTGACGGGCGCGTACTGCGTGTCCGCCGCGCCTTGCCCGCCGGCGGCGCGCAGCGCGGCGCCTGCGCAGCACGCCGCGATCGCAATCGCGACCAGCGCCGCGATCGCGCCCGCCGGCGCCGTGCCGCGCCGCCTCGTCACCAATCCTCGCGCACCGCGCGCACGGCGTCTTCACCGACGGCCGCGCGGCCGCTAAATACGGCCGCCGCCGCCGCCGCGGCGACGAGAATCGCCCCGAGTGCGGCCAGCGGCCATACGGGGACGGCGAGATCGATGCTCCAATCGAACGATTGGCGGTTGATCACGTAGACCAGTACGAGACTCAGGCCGACGCCGAGCAGCAATCCGTACAGCACGCCGAGCGCGCTCAAGACGACGCCCTCGTCGGCCAGCAGGCCGATGATTTGCCGCCGCCGCATGCCGATGTGCCGCAGCATGCCGAACTCCGCGCGGCGGGCGAGCGCGGTCGAATTCGCCGCGAAACCGACGCCGGCAAGGCCGATCAACACCGCGATCGCCTCCAGCGCATAGGTGATCGCGAAGGCGCGGTCGAAGATTTGCAGCGAATGCTCGCGCACGGCGCCCGATGTACGGATTTCCAAGGGCGCGCCGGGCGCGAAGTCTGCGCGCACGCGCGCTGCGACCGCGGCGGCGCCGGCGCCGGGCGCCAGCCAGATCGAGCCCGCCGTGGCCGAGGCATCGCCGGTGGCGGCGAGATAGGTGGAGCGTTGGACAACGATCGAGCCATTGGGGTGCGCGTAGTCGCGCCATACGCCGGCGACCGTGAAGGGCTGCATGCGCCCTGCGAGCGGCAGCGCGAGCGTCGCGCCGGGGCGATAGCCGTACCGATCCTCGAGCGCTTCGGAGATCCATGCCGGCGGCGGCTGCGCGTGCGACGCGCCGCGCGCGCGCTGCACGATCGGCAGCACGCTCGCGGCGCTTGCCGGCGTCAGGTCGCGGGCGATCAACGCGACCGGAGCATGCGCGGCGTCGAGCAGAATCTGCCGCGTGCGCCGAAACTCGATTCTGGCGATGCCGGGCGTCGCGGCGATTCTCGCCTGATCGCGCGCCGACCAGAAGGCGGTATCGTTGTCCGGGGGAACGCGCATCTGGATGTCCGCCGGCAGCAATTTCGTCAACCACCGTTCGAAGGACACGCGGAACGAGTACACCATGATCGCCATCGCGACCATCAAACTGAAGCTGACGATGATCGAGGCGAGACTCAAGGTCGACAGCGCGACGTTTTCCCGCAATTGCGCCATCGCGGTATCGAAGACCACGCGCCCGGTCCGCGGCAGTGCATCGAGCAGCCGCACGGTCAACGAGGGGACGAGCAGCACGGCGCCGAACAACAGCGCGGCGATCGATGCATAGCCGAACAGCGGCAGGCGCGCGACCGGCGGCAGCAACGCAAGCGCGATGCCGAGCACGCCCAAACCGATTCCCAGGCGAAGACCCGCGCTGGCCGCGGCACCGCCATCGCCGTCGCCGTCGCCGCCCTTTAGCGCCCGCGCCGGCGGCCGGCGCGCGGCGGCGCGTGCCGGCAACCACGCGCCGAACGCCGAGACCAGCACGCCGACCGCGAAAAATCCGCACAATGCCCAGGGTTGCGCGCCGAGCGCCGCGCCGGCGGCGCTCGGCGCAGCGTTGCCGAGATTGCCGGTCAGCAGGCGCAGCAGCGCCGCCGCGAGCAAGGCGCCGCCGCCGACGCCGAGCAGGGCGCCGAGCGCGCCCATCGCGGCGCCTTCGCCGGCGAGCGCGAGGCGCAACTGCCCGCGGGTGACGCCGAGCGCACGCAGCAGCGCAAGAGAGCTGCGCCTGCGCAACACCGACAGCGATTGGGTGGAAAATACCAGGAAGGCGCCGCTCCATAACGCCACCAGCGCCAGCATGTTCAGGTTCACGCGGTAGGCGCGGGTCGCCGCCCGGGCGCGGTTGCGCTCGCGTTGCGGCGCGACCGCCAGCACGCCGGGAGGCAATCGCCGCGCGAGCGCGGCGCGGAATGCCGCGGGGTCGCGGCCGTCGCGCAGGCGCAAGTCGATCCGGTTCAGACGTCCGAGCCGATCGAAGATCCATTGCGCCGAGGCGATGTCCATCAGGCCGAGCGCTTGCGGGTAGGCTGCCGTCGGCAGGATGCCGAGCACTTCGAGCCGCCGCGGCGCATCGCCGACGATCACGGTGAGAGTATCGCCGCGCGCGAGGCGCAGCCGCTGCGCCGCCTCGCTGCTGAGATAAATGCCGTTGCTTTGAAAAAGATCCGCAGGATGCGCGCCGAGACCCGCGATCAGCGCCGATTGCATACGGGCGGCGCGGAACGGGTCTATTCCCAGCACCCGCAGCGCGCCGGCATGGCCGGGCAGCGCGGCGTCGACTTCCAGCATCGGACTTGCGATGCGCACGCCGGGATCGTGCGCCAAGGCGACGAACAGACTATCGGCAAAGCCGTCGGGCGGTCCGCGGACAATCACGTCGGCCTGGCCGACCAAGCGCCGCGTCGCCTGCGTAAATTGGCGCAGCGCCGCGCCATTGACCAGGTAAATCGATGCGGCGAGCGCGACGCCGAGGCCGATCGCGAGCACCGTGACGGCGGGAAGCGCCGGTTGTTCGCGCCATTGCGACGACAACAGCAGGCGCCAAACCCGCAACGCACCGCCGCTCGCGCGCCGTCGACCCATCTAACGGCGCTCCTCTGCCTTGAGTCCTCGAGGCCCCAATATCAGGATGCGGTCGGCGGTTTCCGCGGCCATGCGCGAGTGTGTGATCAGAACCCCGGCGGCCGCGTGTGCCTTGATCTGCGCGCGCAGCACCGCGAGCATCTGCGCGGCGGTTCGCGGATCGAGATTGCCGGTGGGCTCGTCGGCGAGCAGCACGCGCGGTTTGTGGACGAGCGCGCGGGCGATGGCGATCCGCTGTAGTTCGCCGCCCGACAATTCGCGCGGCAAGCGGCCGGCGAGCGTCTCTATGCCGAGCGCCGCGAGCATCTGCAGCGTCCGTTGCCGCTGCGCGGCTGCCGGCACGCCGAGCAGTTCGAGAGGCAGGGCGACGTTTTGCCGTACAGTCAAATATGGCAGGACATGGAACGCCTGGAAGACGAAGCCGACTGCCCGGCGCCGCAACAGGGTGGTCGCGTCATCGTCGAGCGTCGACAAGTCGATGCCGTCGAGCAGCACGCGGCCGCTATCGGCGCGATCGAGGCCGGCGAGCAGGTTCAGCAGCGTCGATTTGCCGACGCCGGACTCGCCCATGATCGCAAGGTAATCGCCTTCCGCGACCTCGAGGTCGATGCCGTCGAGGACCGCCGGACGATCGGCCGCATAGCGCTTGCCGACCCTTGCGAGCCGCAGTACCGCGGCTCGAGCCGCCGATGCCTGATCAGCCACCGCGCCGCACGGACGTCACGCCGCGTCGACGCCGATGACCGCTTTGACTTCGAGGAAATCGCGCAAGCCGTGCTCGCCGAATTCGCGGCCGTTGCCCGACATCTTGAAGCCGCCGAACGGCGTTTTCATATCGCCCGAGGCGCCGTTCAGGGCCACCTGGCCGGCGCGGATGCGATTGCCGACGCGTCGCGCGCGCAGATTGTCCCGCGACCAGACATAGGCGGAGAGCCCGTAGGGCGTATCGTTGGCGATCTGGATCGCTTCCTCTTCGCTCTTGTACGGCAAGATGCAAAGCACCGGTCCGAAAATCTCCTCGCGCGCGATCGTCATGCGGTTGTTGACGTTCGAAAAAATCGTCGGCTTGACGAAATAACCCTTGGTCAGGCCTTCCGGGCGGCCGCTGCCGCCGGCGATCAAGGTCGCTCCCTCGGCGATGCCGTTCTCGATATATCCCTCGACGCGATCGAATTGCCTCTTGGAGACGACCGGCCCGAGGTTGGTCTGCGGCGACGCCGGGTCGCCGACGACGACGCCGGCGGCGACGCGTTTGGCGATCGCCTCGACTTGCGCGAGCTTCGACTCCGGCACGAGCATGCGCGTCGGCGCATTGCACGATTGCCCAGAATTTTGAAACACGTGCAGCACGCTCTTTTGCACCGCGCGCTCGAAATCGGCGTCATCCAAGAGGATGTTCGGGGATTTGCCGCCGAGTTCCTGGTGCACACGCTTGACCGAGGCCGCGGCGTTGCGCGCCACCTCGGTGCCGGCGCGCGTCGAACCGGTGAAGGACACCATGTCCACCCCGGGATGCGAGGAGAGCGCCGCGCCGACCTGCGCACCGTCGCCGTTGATCAGATTGAATACGCCCGCCGGCACGCCGGCCTCGTGCATGACCTTGGCCCAGAGGATCGCGCTGAACGGCGAATATTCCGACGGCTTCAGCACCATCGTGCAGCCGGCGGCGAGCGCCGGCACGACCTTCGCCGCCACCTGGTTGATCGGCCAGTTCCACGGAGTGATCAACGCGCACACGCCGACCGGCTCCCATTGCAAGCGGGTCGTGCCGCGCTGTTCCTCGAACTGGAACGACTTCAGCACCTCGATCATCGCGCTTAAGTGACCGATGCCGATATTCGCCTGCGAGCCCTTGGCGAGCGTGATCGGCGCGCCCATTTCCACGGAAATGGCCGTGGCGATTTCATCGTAATGCGCCTTGTATGCGTCCAGCATGCGCGCGAGCAGCACCAGCCGCTCGGCCGGCGTGGTGCGCGAAAACGCCTCGAATGAGCGCTTCGCGGCGCCGACCGCCGCATCGACGTCCCGAGGGCCGCCCATCGAAATCACGCCGGCGACGGCTTCGGTCGCCGGGTTGATGACCTGGAATTCCTGCGGCTCGGCCGGATCGACCCAGCGGCCATCGATATAGAATTTCCGTTCGTCGTAGAGCATCGCGCTGCGCCCCCAAAAAAAGCCCGCCGGGCCAGAAAAAACATTCTACTCGATGCGCACTGTCGCCGCTCGCCGACAGCCGCCGGCCGCGCGTCAATCACTCGCACCGGCACGGCGAATAGCGATTAAACTGTGTGCCGACGCCGAATGGGCGCCGCTTCTTGGATGGCCGGTTATGCGTCGTTACGGCGTCGTTGCGTTGCTCGCTGTTGCGCTCGTCTCGGCGGCGGGCGCCGCCGAATGGAATCCGGTCAGGGTGGAGCCGGTCGCGATCGGGCCGCAGGCGAGGCGCATTATCGTCGGCTTTCGCGCGACGCCAGGCAACGCGCTGGTGACGACGGTCAACTCGCGGATGCGCGCACAAGGTCTTGCGGTCGTGCAGGCGCAGAGCAGCGCACAGGATGTCGCCGCGCTCGCCCTGCGCAGCGGCCTTGCGATGGCCTTCTCGCGCCAGCTGACGCCGAGCATGCACGTGCTTTTCTTGCCGAAGACGCTGTACGGCGCGGATGTGCTCGCCGCGCTCGCGAAACTGCGCGCCGATCCCGCCGTCGCATTCGCCGCCGTCGATCAACGCCGCTATCCGCTCGCGCTGCCGGACGATCCCTTGTTTCCGGCCACGGCGACGGCCGTGTGCGTGCCGCCCGACTGCACTCCGGCGCAATCCTACGCGAACGGCCAGTGGTTTCTGCGCACGCCGCCTTCGCCGGCGAGCAGCACCGACAACGATCTGGCGGCCACCGATGCCGTTTCGGCCTGGGCGATCACGACCGGGAGCAGCGGCGTCGTCATCGCCGACGTCGATACCGGCGTGCGCTTCGAGCACCCGGATCTGCTGCGCGCGGGCTTCGGCGGGCGGCTGCTGCCGGGTTACGATTTCGTCGGTCAGGACTATAATCCCAACTCGCCTTACAACGGCCTCGGGACCTATTTGATCGCCAACGACGGCGACGGCTGGGATCCGGACCCGTCCGATCCCGGCGATTGGCTGACGGCGGCCGACGAACAGAATGCGCTGTTTCCGGCTTCGCAGTGCGGCCCTCCGGCCGACAGTTCCTGGCACGGCACGCGCGTCTCCGGCATTCTGGGCGCGCTCACCAACAACGGCGCCGGCATCGCCGGCATGAGCTGGGGCCCTTGGATCCTGCCGGTGCGCGCCCTCGGCAAATGCGGCGGCTACGACTCGGACATCATCTCGGGAATCGAGTGGGCGGCCGGCATGCCGGTCAGCGGCGTGCCGAACAATCCGTACCCGGCCAATATCATCAATTTGAGCTTGGGCGGCAGCGGCTCTTGCCCCGCTAGTTATCAGTCGGCACTGCAGTCGGTGACCGCGCTCGGCGTGCTGGTGGTCGCCTCCGCCGGCAACGGCGGCAATCCGGGATCGACGGCGCCGGTCGATGCGCCGGCGAACTGCAGCGCCTCGGTAGCAGGCGTCATCGCGGTCGCCGGCTTGCGCAACGTCGGCACCAAGGTCGGCTACAGCAGCTCCGGTCCCGAAGTCGGCGTCTCGGCGCCGGCCGGCAATTGCGTGCAATTGTCGGGCGCCTGCCTGCGCTCGATCGACACGACGACGAACCTCGGAGCGCAGGGCCCGGGCCTGAACGGCTACACCGATCAGGTCAACACCAATTTAGGCACGAGCTTCTCCGCGCCGATGGTCGCCGGCGTCGCCGCGCTGATGCGCTCCGTGAACGCCAATTTGACGCCGGCCGAGCTGGCGGCGCGCATCGAGTCGAGCGCGACGCCGTTCCCGCCGAACACGGCGGGCCTGCTGGTTTGCCCCAATTCGGACCCCTCGACCGGCGAGTGCTCCTGTCCGAGCACGGGTCAATGCGGCACCGGCATCGTCGATGCGCTCGCGGCGGTCGAATCGGCCGTCAAGCCGATCGCGGCGGTCGCGTTGCCGGCGACGGTCGCGGCGGGCTCCAACGCGGTGTTCGATGCGAGCGGCAGCGCCGCGTCGTGCAACCGGTCGATCGCCTCCTATGCATGGAGCGCGAGCGGCGGCGTGACGCTCGCCTCGGCGGCGAACCTTGCGCAGGTGACCGCCGTGCCGGGATCCACGGCCGGCACGCTGACCTTGGTGGTCACAGATAGTAGCGGCGCGAGCGACACCGCAACCATCGACGTGCCGTCGAACGGCGCGCCGCTCGCGCCCGGAGTGCCGGCGTCGGCGGGTTCGGCCGCGAGCGCCTGCCCGGCGCCGCTGGCGGTCGCGCCGGCGGCGCCGACCGTCGGCGAAACCTTCGCGCCGGCGAGCGTCGGAGAAAACGTCAAATCGACGCTCTCCGTCACTTTCACCAACAGCAATCCGTTCGCGCTCACGCAAGCGGCCTTCAGCCTCACGCTGCCCGCCAATTTGACGATCTCCTCGTCGCCGCAGACGACGACCAGCTGCGGCGGCGCGCAGATCGCGGCGACCTACACGACGACCAGCGCGACGTTCGCCAACGCGGTCATACCGGCGAACGGCTCCTGCGGGCTCACGATTCCGGTGCAGAGCGCAACCGGCGGCACCTACATGAGTACGATAGGCGCGAATGCGCTGACGACGGGGCCGGCGGGCGCGAACAGTGCAACCGCGTCGGCGACCTTGACGGTCACCGCGCCGAGCAGCGGCGGCGGCGCGTTCGGCTGGCCGGAACTGATCGCCGGCGCGGCGCTAGTCTGTGCCAAGGGGCTGCGCGCGCGGCGCCCGCCGCGCAGCGTGTGACGTGCCGATGGCGGCCGCCCGGATAAATGCCCTAGCCGGCGTCCGCCGCCGCGCTAGGGCACGCCGGTAGGCTGATCTTGAATCGGGTATCGTGCCCCAGCAGGCTCGCCAGCGCGATTTTGCCTCCCGCCTCGTCGATGTAGCGGCGCACCAGCGCAAGTCCGGCGCCGTGCGGCGGCCCGTCGGCCCCGGGCGGCAGCGTCGTGAAACCGGATTTGAAGATCAGCTTGATCGCCTGTCGGTCGCCGAGCGCGGCGGCGTCGGCGCGGCTGATCAATCCCTTCGCAGCGGCCGTCTCGCGGATCAATTGCGGATCGATGCCGCGGCCGTCGTCCGCAAAGCGCATATCGAAGCTGCCGTCCGGCAACGACTTGAACGTCAGGCGCAGCGCGGCGCGGGCCGGCTTGCGTCTCTGCAGGCGCTCCGGCGGCGCTTCCACGCCGTGAATCAGCGCGTTGCGTATCAATTGCACGGCGACATTCTTGACCGTCGCCTGATAGGCCGCGGGCACTTGTTCCAAGCCGCTGCACTCGAGCGCGGCGCTCCTCGTGAACTCGGCCGCGATATGTTCGGTCAGCGCGAGCAGCGCATTCTCGAGTTTGCCGGCGCGCGCGGCGGCCCTGGCGAGCGGCGGTTTCTCGCAGGTCTGCAGTGCGGCGATGAATCTCGGCGCATCGATGATCTGCGTGCCGTTCTGCGTCAGGCGTCCGGCGAAAGAGGCTCCGGCTTCGGTAGGCTGCGGCTGGGCGTTTTTCGTCAGCGAACGCAACAAGGCGAATTGACCGAACAGCTCGTCCAATTTGACCGCGAGGGGTAGGAAATCGCCGCCGCTCAAGGTGCTGCGGCTGCGCAGCTCGAGCAGTGAATCCTCGAACATGCGCGCCGCGTTCTCCAAGGCCGACAGCTTGAGCGCCGCGCCCTCGCGCCGTATGCGGTCGACTTCGTCGAGGGTCTCTTCGAGCTTGTTGCGGAACGCCGCCTGCTCGCGCGCCGGCTTCTTCAAGATGCGGTTGATCGCAGCCATCGCCGCATCGGTTTTTTTCACGGAGGCCGCGAAGCGCACCGGCCCCATGTGCAGGATGCTGCGCAAAAGCTCGGCTTGGGTCTGCACTTCGATCCGCAGATCGGCGAGCTCCCGCGATTGCTGCACGAACGCCGTCTCGTCGGCGATCGACACCATGATCAAGCCGCGGGCGCTGCGCTCTGCGACAGTGCGGAACTCAAACCGGTAAAATGCCGTTGGCAAGGATCCATCGCCGTTCGGCATGCGCACTTCGACGCCGATGCCGGCGCCCGCGTCGACGGCCGCCTCCGCTCGCAATCCCGCGAGCGTTGCCTGGATCGTCGCCACCGCCTTGTCGCCGAGCAGCGGCCGCAGCAGATCCTGAAAGCGCACGTCGGTGAAGTCCCGGCGGCGCAGCAGGGCATACGCCGCGGTGGAGGCCTGCGGCATCACGCAGTCCGCGGCGTCGACGAAGAGGATGCCTTGCGCGCTGTTCTTTAGGATCGCATCCTGCGCGAGGCCTGCCTCGTCGATCGGCAGCCCCTCATCGTCTTTCCTGCGCTGCGCTGAAGTTGACATCTTCTCAAGACTGCCAAAGCGGGCGAACCGCGGGGCTGATCGGCGTCACAACCTCGGTCGCGCGGCGCCCTGCAACCGTGACGCGCGTCACAATCATCAAGCGACCGCGGATACCACCGGGTCGAGATCCGCGAGCAGTTCGTCGGCCGAGGCGTAGCGCTCTTCGGCCCGTTTGGCCATCAGCCGGTTCAGCAGCGGTTGTTGAGCCGCCGTGTTCGGCGGCAGCAAGGGGATCGGCGAATTGGAATGTTGCGCCATGATCTCGACGGCGCTGCGGCCGACAAACGGTTTGGCGCCGGTCAGCATCTCGAAGAACATGACGCCGAGACTGTACAGATCCGTGCGCACGTCGACACGCTGGCCTTGCGCTTGTTCCGGGCTGATGTAGTACGGCGAACCGAGAACCTGGCCGATGCCGGTCATCGTCGCCTCGTCGATCGCACGGCGCGCCAGACCGAAGTCGATCAGCACCGGTGCGTTGTCCTCGCGCAGCATGACGTTCGCCGGCTTCAAATCGCGGTGCAGAATGCCGAAAACATGGATCACGCGCAGCGCCTCGGCGATCGCGCGCAAATAGTAGACGCTTTCCTCGACGCTCAGTGGGTTGCGCAGGCGATCGCGCAGGTCGCCGCAGGGAAAATATTCCATTGCCAGGAACAAATGCTGCGGCAGGCTGCCGAAATCGTATATTTCGGCGATTGCGCGGTGCGCAATGCTGGAAATGATCTCGTATTCCCGTTGGAATCGTTCCGCATCCTCGAGCTCCCGCGCGCTCGTGCCGCGGCGCATCGCCTTGACCACGACGTTGCGCCGCAAGCGTTCGCCGCGAGCAAGATAAACGGTGGAGAAATTGCTGGTGGATATCTCCTTGATGATCGAATAGCCGGGCACGGCGATCGGCGGCTCGCCGTCGCCGGCCGCGGCCGCTGGCGCCGCAGCGCTGCGTTTCGTGCGCGCTTCGCCGACCGCCGCCAGCAGCGACTCGCGATTCAACCCCGCGAGGGGCAAGTAGTCGCTGGCGCCGTTCTTCATCGCGCGTACCGCGGCGGTCTCGCCGCCATTCTCGGCGAGAACGATGCAATGCAGCGCGGGGTGCTGCTGCAGCAGCTCGACCATCGAAGCGATGCCGGCGGCGGCCGATCCCTCGGTCGCGAAATCGATTTGCAGCATCAGCGCATCGGGTTCCGCGGCGCCGAGCAGATGCGCCAGGGTCGCCGGGTCCCCGGCCGGCAGTGTCGTCACCCGCGCTTCCGGCCAATGGCTGGTCACGTGATGGTTGAGCCACTGCAGGCGCTTCGTATCGGTGCCGACGAGCAGCAAATTTGGAGCGCTTGGATCTTCCATAAATTCAGCCGTGCATTGTCAATTCCGAGGCGCCGGCCGTACGCCGAAACGGCCCGCAACCGGCCCGCAACCGGCCGTAGGTACATAATCTAGCGCGCTCTGCAATGAAAAAATGCGCGGACGGTCCGAAATTTTGAAACCAACCCCCCCTTTTGCAGGTCTGTAGGTGAGTCCTCGTCAACACCTTAAGGAAGGGGCGCACTCTAATGGGCAGTATCAGAACATGGTCGCTCGCCGTCATTGCGGGCGTTTTGGTCGTTGCCGTCATGCACCAGAGCTCCACGGCGCAGGCCGACTCCCTGCGCGGCGGCCATTCGGCGACGGCGGCGCCGGCGGCCGGCGCGGTCGCGGCGAACGCGCCGCAAGTCACCGGCCTGCCGGATTTCTCGGGGCTGGTCGAGCGCAACGGTCCGTCGGTCGTGAACATCAGCGTGATCGAAAAGCGGCAAACGGGGGCTGCGGTGAACAATTTGGGCAACGGCGATGACCCCTTGTCGCAGTTTTTCCGTCAGTTTCAGATGCAGCCGCAAGACATGCCTCCCGAGCGCGGTATCGGCTCCGGCTTCATCGTCAGTTCCGACGGCTATATCCTGACGAACGCGCATGTCGTCGATGATGCCTCCAAGGTCACCGTCAAGTTGACGGACAGGCGGGAATTCACGGCAAAAGTCATCGGTGTCGACCGGCGCAGCGACGTCGCCCTGATCAAGATCGCAGCGACCGGTTTGCCGGCGGTGCACTGCGGCGATCCGCAGAAGATCAAGCCGGGACAATGGGTGGTCGCCATCGGCTCACCGTTCGGCTTCACCAATACGGTCACCGCGGGCGTCATCAGTGCGACGGCGCGCGCGCTGCCGGGCGAGAACAACTACGTGCCGTTCATTCAAACGGACGCGGCCGTCAATCCGGGAAATTCGGGCGGCCCGCTGTTCAACATGCGCGGGCAGGTGATCGGCATCAATTCGCAGATCTACAGCCGCACCGGCGGCTTCATGGGCATGTCCTTTGCGATCCCGATCGACATCGCCTTGAACGTCAAGGATCAGCTCGAACGCACCGGCAAGGTGCGCCGCAGCCGGATCGGCGTCGAAGTCCAGGACGTCAACCAGCAGCTCGCTGAATCGTTCGGGCTCGGCATACCGCACGGCGCCCTGATCAGCGGCGTGGATCCGAAGGGTCCTGGCGCCCGCGCGGGTCTGAAGCCGGGCGACGTCATTACCAGCGTCAACGGCCGCCGCATCGACCGTTCCTTGGATCTGCCGACCATCATTGCCGCGTTGCCGCCGGGCAGCGCGGCGCGCCTCGGCATTTGGCGCGACCACAAGAGCACCCAGATCGACGTCCGTACGGTCCTGCTGCAGGATCAGTCGATGCGCCTCGCGAGCGGCAACGGCGCCGGCGATGGCGGCAAACTCGGCGTCGCGGTGCGTTCCCTGAATCCCGATGAACAGCGCCAGCTGCACACTCGCGGCCACCTGGTGATCGAAAGCGTCACCGGACCCGCGCTGACGGCAGGACTGCAAGCCGGCGACGTCGTGCTCGGCGTCAACGGCCAGAGCGTCGACACGATTTCGCAGCTGAAGAGCGCGGTGGCGCATTCCGGCCACAACGTGGCATTGCTGATTCAGCGCGACAATGCGCAGATCTACGTCCCGGTCGACGTCGGTTAGGGCGGCCTTCGGGATTCGTTGTACTTAAGCCTGGGAATCGGCTCTAATCGCGGCGATGCAAACCGCCGCGCCGCTTTTCCCCGCCGCCCCGCAAGCGGCCGGCCGTGCGCCGGCCGGCTCCTTGGATGCGCCGTTCCTGCCGACGACGCGGGCGGAAATGCGGGCGCTCGGCTGGCAGCAGTGCGACGTCATCATCGTCAGCGGCGATGCCTACGTCGATCATCCGAGCTTCGGCATGGCGATCATCGGCCGAGTGCTGCAGGCGGCCGGCTTTCGGGTCGGCATCGTCGCGCAGCCGAATTGGCGCAGCATCGATGACTTTTGCGCGCTCGGCGAGCCGCGGCTGTTCTTCGGCGTCACCGCCGGCAACATGGATTCGATGGTCAATCGCTACACCGCGGATCGCCGTGTACGCAGCGACGATGCGTACACGCCGGGGGGGCAGGGCGGACGGCGGCCGGATCGCTGCGTGATCGTCTATGCGCAGCGCCTGCGGGAGGCGTTTGGACGACTGCCGATCGTCATCGGCGGCATCGAAGCGAGCCTGCGGCGGATCGCGCATTTCGACTATTGGTCGGAACAGGTTCGCCGTTCGGTGCTCGTCGACTCGAACGCGGACCTGCTGGTATTCGGCAACGCCGAGCGGCAAATCGTCGCCATCTCGCAGCGCCTGGATCGGGGCGAGCCGATAGCGGCGATCACCGATCTTTCGGGTACGGCATTCCTGCGCACGGCGAGGCCCGATGGCTGGATCGAGATCGATTCCGGCGAGCTCGACGAGCCCGGGCCGGTGAGCGCGCCGCTCGATCCGTACGCCGCCGGCGCGCCGCGGGCCGCGGTGGCGGCCGCGTCCGCCGCCTCCGTCGTCAGGCGCAGTCGCCAGGTGCCGAACGCCGCGCGTGCGCGCAGCGTCATCCGCATCCCTTCGTACGAGGCGGTCAGCCGGGATGCCGTTCTGTATGCGCACGCCTCGCGCATCCTGCATCTGGAATCGAATCCCGGCAATGCCCGCGCCCTGGTGCAACGGCACGGCGCGGTCGATGTCTGGTTGAATCCGCCGCCGCTGCCGCTCGCGACCGCCGAGATGGACGCCGTCTACGAATTGCCCTATGCGCGGCGGCCGCACCCGTCCTATGGGGCCGCCAAGATACCCGCCTACCAGATGATTCGGTTTTCGGTGGCGATTCAGCGCGGCTGCTTCGGCGGCTGCACGTTCTGTTCGATCACCGAGCACGAAGGGCGCATCATCCAGAGCCGCTCCGAGGATTCGGTGATCCGCGAGATCGAGACGATCCGCGACCAGGTGCCCGGATTTACCGGCGTGATTTCGGATTTAGGCGGCCCGACCGCGAACATGTACCGGCTGCAGTGCAAGAGCGTGGCGATCGAAACGGCGTGCCGCCGCCCATCCTGTGTCTATCCCGGCATATGCCCCAATTTGAACACGGATCACACGCCCTTGATCAAGCTGTACCGGCGCGCACGCGCCGTCGCCGGCGTCAAGAAAGTGCTGGTCGCCTCGGGCGTGCGCTACGACCTCGCGATCGAGTCGCCGGAGTACGTGCAGGAACTCGCGGCGCATCACACCGGCGGCTACCTGAAAATCGCCCCCGAAGCGATTGCCGAGGGCCCGTTGTCGAAGATGATGAAGCCGGGCGTCGGCAGCTATTACCGTTTCAAGGAGCTGTTCGACAAGTATTCGCGCGCAGCGGGCAAGGAACAATATCTGATCCCGTACTTCATCGCGGCGCATCCGGGTACGAGCGACCAGGACATGCTGGAACTCGCTTTGTGGCTGAAGAAGAACGGCTTTCGAGCCGATCAGGTGCAGGCCTTCCTGCCGTCGCCGATGGCAACCGCGACGGCAATGTACCACTCCGGCAAGAATCCACTGAAAGGCATATCGCGCCGCAGCGAGAACGTCACGGTGCCGAAGGGGGTCAAGGTGCGCCGCCTGCACAAGGCGTTCCTGCGCTATCACGACCCGGATAACTGGCCGCTGCTGCGCGAGGCCTTGAAGCGCATGGGGCGCGCCGACTTGATCGGCAACGGCAAGCAGCACCTGGTGCCGGCGTATCAGCCGGCGCGTGCGCAGCGCGAAGCGGCGCGCGGGCGCGCGGGCGCGGCGCTGCCGTTCCGCACGCAGCACAGCGGTTTGCCGAGGGCGCCGGCCGGGCGCCGCGTCGGCGGCGGCAAGCGCCGCGGCGCCTGATCGCTAGCCGGGCGCGAACGGGCCGCCCGGCCGTCCGGCGAGCACCGCCTGAATATGCGCGACGATCGCCAAAGCGATCGCTTGCGGCGAGGCGGCGCCGATGTCCAGACCGACCGGACCGTGAATACGCGCCGCGATCCTCTGCAGCGGCTCGCCGGCCTCGACGAACAGACGCTGCCGCCGCGCCGCCGGACCGAGAAGACCGATATACGGCGGCGGTTTGCTGGCGAGGATGCGCAAATACGCGGCGTCCGCGGCCAGATGATGGCTCATGACGACCGCGGCGTCGAAACGCAGAGTGTCCAGCCGCAGCGCGAGTTCTTCGGGCCGTGCGCAGATCACGCGCACCGCGTGCACGAACCGTTCGGCGCAGGCGAACGCGGGGCGATGATCGTAGACGGTGACGCGCCAGCCGAGTGCGGCGGCGAAGGTCTGGACCGGTATCGCGTCGGCACCGCCGCCGCACAACAATAGGCTGGCGGGCAAGCCGACCTCGGCGACGAACACCTGCAGGTCGCGGCCGCGAAACGAAAGACGGCGCAATTCGGCGCCCTGCGCCGGCGGCCGCGCCGCGCACTCGGCCAGCAGGGCTTCGAGCGCATCGGCCGGCGCCATGCCGCGGGTGCCGTGCACGCCGAGCTCCGCTTCCCCCGCCGCGCCGCCGACGACCGTGGCCATGACGCCCACGCTCTCGGTCTGAAGGCAGCGCTGCAGATACGCGACCCCCGGGTAAACCGGGGGCAGCGCCGGCTGCAGCCAGATCTCCATGGAGCCTTCGCAGCCCATGCCCAATCCCCAGACCGGATCGTCGGAATCACGGGCATCGAAAGTCGCGCGCTGCGGGCGGTTCTTGGCGAGTGCCTGCGCGGCGCGTTCGCGCAAATCCGCCTCCAAGCAGCCGCCGCTCAAGAGCCCGCTCGCGGCGCCGTCGGCATCGATCAGAATGCGCGCTCCCGCCTTGCGGTAGGTCGAGCCCGCGGTGCCGAGCACCGTGGCCATCACCAGGGGCGCGGAGCGCTCTTTGGCGACGGCGAAGAATGCGCATAACCCGCTCAATGAATCGTCCATTCGGCGCAGTGTAGCGGAATTGCTTGCTAGGCTCCGCCCGCACCGATTAGAGTTCTCGGCTGTCCAATCGGTTCCCGCCGCCATTCATCCAAGCGAACGATCATTGGGAGTGCCGTATCGGCGGCTGCGGCAGCGGGCGAGAGTGAGATATGCATCAATGGATCGTACATAAATTCGGCGGCTCGAGCGTGGCCGACGAGGGATGCTTTCGGCGCGTCGCCGACATCTGCGAGGCCTCGCACAACCCCTGCGAGGCCATCGTCCTTTCCGCGTGCCGCGGCGTGACCGATGCGTTGCTCGGCTTGATCAAGCTCGCAGAGCGCGCGGACGGGGATTATCTCGCGGCGCTGGAGACGCTGAAAATACGCCACGCCGCGCTCGCCGCGGCCTTGATATCGCCGGCCGCGCGGGATGCGTATTGCGCCGAGCTTGCCGCGGACATCGCCGACATCGGCGGCATGCTGCACACGGTGCGGCTGATTCGAGCGGCGCCATATACGCTGCAGGACGTCATCGCCGGCTACGGCGAGATTTGGTCGACGCGCCTGTTCGCGCCGTTTCTGCGTGAACGAGCGCGCATCGCCGGCGAGATACTGTGGATCGATGCACGCCGCGTGGTCGTCGTCGAATGGGGGCCTCTGGGGCCGGTCGTGCAATGGCCGCAGAGCGAGCGGCGCATCCGCGGCGTCGTGCCGGAGAATTTCGTCGGACGCCTGATCGTCACGGGTTTCGTGGCGACGACGACCAAGGGGTTGCAGACGACTCTGGGGCGCAACGGCAGCGATTTTTCCGGGTCGATATTCGGCGCGTTGCTGCGGGCCTCCGAGATTCACATTTGGACCGATGTCGACGGCGTGCTGTCGGCCGATCCTAAGCTCGTGCCGAACGCACAGGTGATCGACCAGCTGTCGTACAACGAAGCGATGGAGCTCGCGTATTTCGGCGCCAAAGTGATCCACCCGCAAACGATGGAGCCGGCGATTGCGCGGGATATCCCGATTTATATCCGCAACACGTTCGCGGCGTCGAAACGCGGCACGCTGATCTGTTCGCAGCCGACCTCGGCGCTCAAGGTCAAGGGCATCACGACGATCGACCCGGTCGCGCTCTTTAATCTCGAGGGTGCCGGCATGATCGGCGTACCGGGTACCGCGCACCGTCTTTTCGGCGTTCTGCGCGATGCCGGCATCTCGGTGATCCTGATCTCGCAGGGCAGTTCGGAGCATTCGATCTGTTTCGCGATTCCCGAGGCGCAGGCGCTGCGCGCCGAAGATGCGCTGCGCCGCGCCTTCGAGACGGAACTGCGCGCCGGGCACATTCAAAGCGTCGATGTCGAAAGAGGGATGAGCATCCTCGCGGTGGTCGGCGACGGCATGGCGGGCGTGCACGGCGTCGCCGCGCAGGTGTTCGAGTCGCTGGCGCGCGCCGCCGTCAATGTCCGGGCAATCGCGCAGGGCGCTTCGGAACGCAACATCTCGGTCGTCGTCGACGGCAAAGGAGCGGCCAAGGCCCTGCGCGCGGTGCACGCCGGCTTCTACCTCTCGCCGAATACGCTGTCGATCGGCTTGATCGGGCCGGGCACGGTCGGCCGGGCGCTGCTTGCGCAAATCCACGGGCAAATGGCGCGTTTGCGCGCGTTGAACGTCGATTTGAGAATACGCGGCATCGCCGGATCGATGAGAATGCTGCTCGACGAGCACGCGATCGACCTGCAGATCTGGCCGCAGCGCCTCGCCGAGAGCGGCGAAGCGCTGGACCTCGGCAAATTCGTCGAGGCGGTACAGGCCGATTACATTCCGCATTCGGTCATCATCGACTGCACGGCGAGCGCCGAGGTGGCAATGCACTACGGCGCCTGGCTCGCCCGCGGCATTCACATCGTCACCCCGAACAAGAAAGCCAACAGCGGGCCGCTGACGTATTACCGGGCCTGCCGCGACGCGGCCCGCGCGGCAGGCTCCCATTACCTCTACGAGGCCACGGTGGGCGCCGGGCTGCCGATCATTCAGACGCTGCGCGATTTGCGCGCAACCGGCGACGAAATCGTCAGTATCGAAGGAATTTTTTCCGGTACATTGGCTTACCTGTTCAACGTCTTCGACGGCCGCGAACCGTTCTCATCGATCGTGCGCAGCGCGAAGCAAAAGGGCTATACGGAGCCGGATCCGCGCGACGATCTGTCGGGGCTGGATGTCGCCAGGAAGCTGATCATCTTGGGCCGTGAAATGGGATTGACGCTGGAGATGCCGGACGTGCGCGTCGAGGGGCTCGTGCCGGCCGAGCTCGCGGACTGCAGCGCCGCCGAATTTCTGCAGCGCATATCGCAATTCGACGGCGCGATGGCCGCGGCCTATGCGGATGCGCAGGCCCGCGGCCAGGTGCTGCGCTACGTGGGGCGAATCGATGCCGCCGGCAATGCGACCGTCGGCCTGACGCGCCTGGAGAACAGCCACGCATTTGCGAACATCGCCTTGACCGACAACATCGTGCGTTTCGCGACCGGCCGTTATTGCGACAATCCGCTGATCGTGCAGGGGCCGGGCGCCGGCCCGGAAGTGACCGCCGGCGGGGTCTTTTCCGACCTATTGCGCCTCTCCGCCTATCTCGGCGCCCATTTGTAGTCCGCAACGTCCAAGGAATCCGCGTGCTTACCGACGTCACCGCCTTTGCTCCCGCGACGGTCGCCAATGTGGGGATCGGCTTCGACATCTTGGGCCACACCGTCGAGGCGATCGGCGATCGGGTGCGTGTGCGGCGCATCGATGAGCCGACGGTGCGGATTCGCTCGATCGTCGGCAGCGCCGAGACGCTGCCGGCCACCGCCGAGAAGAATACCGCCGGGCGCGCCGTGCAGGCGCTGCAGGCGGCGCTCGGCCTTGCCTACGGATTCGAACTGGACATAGAGAAGGGCATTCCGCTCGCCTCGGGATTGGGCGGCTCGGCGGCTTCGGCGGTGGCCGCGGTGGTAGCGGCGAACGCCTTGCTCGCCCAGCCGCTGCCGCCGCTCGAATTGTTGAAATATGCGATGCAGGGAGAACTGGTCGCCAGCGGCTCGGTGCATCTCGACAATATCGCGCCGAGCCTGTTCGGGGGGCTGATACTGACGGTGGGCATCGATCAGCCGCGCGTCAAGAGGATTCCGGTCCCCGCGGCGCTGCGCTGCGTCCTGGTGCATCCGCACATGCTGCTCGGCACCCGCGAGGCGCGGGCGATGCTGAAGAGCGACGTCAGCCGCTCCGACTTTGTCTGGCAGACGGCGAACCTCGCCGGCTTCATCAGCGGCTGCTATTCGGACGATCTGGACATGATCCGCGACTCATTCAACGACGTCATCATAGAGCCGCAGCGTAATTCCTTGATTCCGGGGTTCCAAGACGTCAAGCGCGGCGCCATGTCGGCCGGCGCGCTCGGCTGCTCGATTTCCGGAGCGGGGCCGACGGTGTTCGCGTGGTCCGAGATTCAATATGCGGAAGCCGTGCGCGGCGCGATGGTGGCTGCGTTCAGCGAGCACGGATTGCGGAGCGATCATTGGATATCGACGATTGAAAACTACGGTGCGCGGGTGGTGAAGGCGTGACGTCCGGCTTGCAATATCTCAGCACGCGGGGCAAGGCGCCGCCGATCGCCTTGAGCGAGGCAATCGTGCGCGGCTTGGCGGTCGACGGCGGCCTGTACGTGCCGAAGCGGCTGCCGGCGGTCGAACCGGGCGCATTCGCCGGCGCTTGCGGGCTTGCCGCCCTTGCGCGTACGACGCTGCGCGGCTTCTTCGAGGGCGACCGCCTGCAGCCTCAGCTCGGCGAGATCGCCGATGCGGCGATCGATGCGCCGGCGCCGACCACGCCGATCGCGGCGAGCGCGGATCCGCTGTTCGTGCTCGAACTGTTTCACGGACCGACTGCGGCGTTCAAGGACTTCGGCGCGCGCTTCCTGGCGGAGAGTCTGCAGCGGCTGCAAGCGCCCGCCGCGGCGCCGCTGACGATCCTGGTCGCCACCTCGGGCGACACCGGCGCAGCGGTGGCGGCGGCGTTTCATCGGCGCCCCTGGGTGCGGGTCGTGATCCTCTACCCGAAGGGCTTGGTGAGCCAGCGGCAGGAGCAGCAGCTGACCTGCTGGGGCGAGAACGTGGCGGCGCTGCGCGTCGACGGGACCTTCGACGATTGCCAACGTCTGGTCAAGGAGGCGTTCCTGGATGCCGCGCTCGGCCGCCGGCACCGCTTCAGCTCGGCGAACAGCATCAACATCGGGCGGCTCTTGCCGCAGATGGTCTACTACGTGGACTCGAGCCTGCAGATCGAGCGGCGCACCGGGCGCCCCGCGAACTTCGTGATTCCCGCCGGCAATCTTGGCAACGCGCTTGCCGCGGTCTGGGCGCGCGCCATGGGCTTGCCGATCGATCGCATCGTCCTGGCGCACAACGCCAACCGCACCGTCGTCGACTTCCTCAGGACCGGCGAGTGGCTGCCGCGGCCGAGCGTCGCGACGATTGCCTCGGCGATGGACGTCGGCAATCCGAGCAACATGGAGCGATTGCGCGCGCTGTGGCCGTCATGGGAGGAATTGCGCGGACGGATCAGCGCCGACAGCGTCGAGGACGCGGCGATCCGCGACCGCATCCGCGAGGATTACCGGCGCTACGGGCGCGCATGGTGTCCGCACACCGCAACCGCCGCCGAAGTTTACAGCCGCCTACCCGCCGAACAGCGCGGCGACCGGCCGTGGGTCCTGGTCGCGACCGCGCATCCGGCTAAATTCAATGAAATCGTGGAGCCGCTGCTCGGCAAGCCGATCGACGTGCCGGAGAGTCTCGCGAGGCTGCTCTGCCTGCCGCGCACGGTCGCCGACGTGGCGCCTACATTGCAAGCCTTGGCCGCGGCGATCGGATGAACGCTGCAGCGGTCCCGGCGCAGTGGCTCGCTCTCGTGATAGCGGCGCTCATCCTGCCTGTGGGCGCGGTCGCGGCCGTGCGCGCCTATCGCCGCCGCGCTCGGCGCCGCGCCTTGTTGTCGCGCTTGCAGCGCATCGCCCTGCAAGCCGTGCACCAGGTGCTGGTGCCGGACGGCATGGGCGGATACATTCATGTCGATCACCTGCTGCTGACGCCACGCGGCGTCTTGATCCTCGACACGCGGCGCGTTGCCGGCGTGATATTCGGCGGCGATCAAATGAGCGAATGGACCGTGATGGCGCGCGGACGCCGCTACACCTTCGACAACCCGCAGCCGGCGCTTTACGATCGGATTGCGGCGGTCAAAGCGCTGGTCGACGACCTTCCGGTACAGGGCCTGTTGGTGTTTTCCAACCTGGGAAAATTCGCCAAGGGAATGCCGAAAGGCGTCATCATGCTGAACAGCCTGGAAGTCGAATTTGCGGCGGTCGACCGCGCCAGCGTGGATCCGGCGGCGATCGCCGCCTACGAGAGCGCCTGGCACGGCCTCAGCGCGCAGCTGCGGGCGAGCCCGCATAGTTTCACGAACCTGTAGCGCCTGCGAGACCGAACAGTCGGCGCGCATTGGCGCTGCTCGCCGCCGCCAGCGCGGCGAACGGCGCGCCGCGCAGCATCGCGACGGCGCGGGCGATATGCGGCAGAAACGCCGGTTCGTTGCGCCGCGCCGCGCTCTTCGGCACCAGATCCCGGGGCAGCAAATAGGGCGCGTCGGTCTCCAGCAACAAGCGTTCCAGCGGGATGTGCGCGACCGCTTCGCGCAGCGCTGAGCCGCGCCGCTCGTCGCAGACCCAGCCGGTGATGCCGATCGACAGGCCGAGCTCGAGGTAGTCGTCGAGTTCGCGTCTGCCGCCGGTAAAGCAGTGGGCGACGCCGCCGGCCGGCGCCGGCAAATATTCCCGGAGGATCGCGATGAAATCCGCGTGCGCGTCGCGCTGATGGAGAAAAACGGGCTTGCGCACCTCTGCGGCCAAGTCCAATTGCGCGACGAAGGCGCTGCGCTGCGCATCGCGCGGCGAGAAATCGCGGTAATAGTCGAGGCCGCACTCGCCGATCGCAACCACTTCGGCGCGCTCCAGCAGGGCATGAAAATCCGCGCGGCTGGAACGATCGAAGCGCGCCGCGTGGTGGGGGTGGACGCCGGCGGTACTGTAGAGCACCGACGGATGCGCGGCGGCCAATTGCGCCGCCGACCTCGAACTCAGCAGATCGGCGCCGGTGACCACCTGCTGCACCACCCCGGCGGCCGCGGCCCGGCGCAGCACCTCGCTGCGGTCCTCGTCGAAGCTCTGATGGGCGAGATTGGAGCCGATGTCGATCAAATCAATCGTCAAGCCACGTCACCGAATTATGGTAGGGTCCGCTCGCATTGTAGCCGCGCGATCCGCGCCGCGGGCAACCATGGGGGGCGAGGATCATGCTTAAAGTTCGCTGCGTCGCCGCCTGCATTCTCCTGGCGGCGGGCTCGCCGACGTTTGCGCAGCGCGGCGGAGATCTGCAGGCGCAGATCATCTACGCCTTCCAAACGGAAGACCTCAACCGGCTGCACGATCTGGTCGAGAACCTCGACGCCAAGGTCGCGGACGGTGCGGCCGACGCCGACCTGCGCTATCAGCTGGCGCACGCGCAATATCGCTACGCCGAAGTCGGCGGCGGCCATTTTGCGGCCGCCGCGCAAGCCGCAGCCGCCGATTGCGTCGCGCAGCTGCAATGGGTGCTCGAGCGCAATTCGCGCTCGGTCGAGGCGCTCGCCCTGCAGTCGGCCTGCTACGCGCAATTGGCCGACTGGCGCCGCTTCGAGGCGGTGTTTCTGCGCGCGCGCGCGGCCGCTAGGCTGCGCGCCGCGTTCCGGCTCGCGCCGCGCAATCCGCGCGTCCTGCTGTTGATGGCGACCGAAGCCTTGGCGCACGCCTCGCCGGCTTCGGCCGCTGCGCGCACCGCCCTTAAGCGCCTGCGCACGGCGGCGCGGCTGTTCGAGCGATTGCCTGCGACCCGCGTCGACGCGCCCGGCTGGGGACACGCCGAGGCGTATCTTGCGCTCGGCAAGGAACTGCGGCTGCGCGGAGATTTGCTCGGCGCCAGGAACTGGGTCGAACGCGCCTTGATCGCGGCGCCGGACTACAAGGCCGCGCAGCGCGAGATTTCGCTCATCGAGAAGCGCTGAGCGCGCCGCCGCCAGCCGCCGCGGCCACCGGCCGTCGGCCGCGAACCTGCTATCATGCGCGCAGATATGCACCAGGCGGCGCCGTAGCGCGTGAATACTCAAGGCACGCAGTTGTCGTTGTTCGAGACGCACACTGCCACCGAACCGTTTGCGGTGCGCGTCAGCGCGCGGGCGCGGCGTTTGACGGCGCGCGTACACATCGGCGGACGCGTCGAAATCGTCGTGCCGGTCGGCGTCGGCGCGAAAACCGTGCGCGAATTCGTCCGCCAGTTTTCCCCGTGGATCGACCGCAAAGTCGCCGCGATGCAATGCGCACCGCAGCCCGAGGAGTTGGTCCCGAAGACAATCGAGTTCGGGCTGAGCGGCGAGCGCTTCGCCGTCGACTGGCAAAGCGCGGCGCAGCGCACGCTGCGGGAGGAAGATCGAATGCTCATCGTGCGCGCCGCCGATGCGCAAGGCGCGCGGCTGCTGCTGCGCGCCTGGCTCAGGCGGGCAGCCGCCCCGCGCCTGTCGCCGCGTTTGCTGCTGCTCGCGGAGGAACTCGGATTCAAAGTCGCGCGGGTCTCCATCCGCTGTCAACGCACGCGTTGGGGCAGCTGTTCGAGCCGTGGCACGGTGAGCTTGAATTGCTCGCTGTTGTTCCTGCGCGCGGCGGTGGTGCGCTATCTGTTCGTCCACGAACTCGCGCACACGAGACACATGAACCACTCGCGGCAGTTCTGGCGGCTGGTCGAGTCCCTGCAGCCGGAATGCCGCGGCTTGGACCGTGAATTGCTCGCCGGCTGGCGCACCGTGCCGGGCTGGGTATTCGACTCGTAGCCGATGAACGAGATCCCGACGCCGATCAAGCCGTTCGTCGATTTGAGCGACGAACAAGTCCATTGGGATTTGACCCAATCCATAAGCTATTCGCAATACCTGCGTTTGGACAAGCTGCTGGACGCGCAGCATCCGCTCTCCTACCAGCACGACGAGATGCTGTTCATCTCGATTCACCAGGTCTCGGAATTGTGGATGAAGCTTTCCCTGCACGAATTGACCGCGACGGTCGACTGCATCCGCCGCGACGATCTCGGCCCGACCTTCAAGATGTTGGCCCGCGTTTCGACGATCCAGCAGCAGTTGCTGCAATCCTGGGACGTCCTGGCGACGATCACGCCGTCGGATTATTCCGCATTCAGGAATTCACTGGGCAAATCCTCCGGCTTTCAGTCCTGTCAATACCGGCTGCTCGAATTCCTGATCGGCAACAAGAATGCCGAGATGATCAAGGTGTTCCGCAGCGAACCGGCGAGCTACGAACAGCTGGAACGCGCGCTCAGCGCGCCGAGCCTGTACGATGAAGTGCTGCGCTTGCTGAGCCGGCGCGGTTTCGAATTGCCCGCGCAGGCGATCGACCGCGATTACACGCAACCCTATCAAGCGAGCAAGCAGGTCGCCGCCGCCTGGCTGAGCGTCTATCACAACGCCGAGAAGGAGTGGGACCTTTACCAATTGGCCGAGCGGCTGACGGATTTGGATTACAAATTTCAGCTCTGGCGATTTGCGCACGTCAAGACCGTCGAGCGCATCATCGGCTACAAGCGCGGCACCGGCGGTACCGGCGGCGTCTCCTACCTGACGAAAGCGCTGGAATTGAAGTTCTTTCCGGAACTTTGGACGATCAGAACCTCGATGTAGGCCATACGCCGGTGAACATCCAAGAGCAGCTGCAAAACGTCAACGTCGCCTCCAGTGAACTGCTGGCCACTCCCGAGCAGGTCAAGCGGCGCCTGCCCTTGACCGACAAGGCCGCGGGCACGGTCCTGAAGGCGCGGCAAAGCGTGCGCGCGATCCTCGAGCGCGCCGATCCGCGCTTGTTCGTGGTCGTCGGCCCTTGCTCGATCCACGACGTGCGCGCGGCGCGGGAGTACGCGCAACGGCTCGCGGAACTCGCGCAGCGGATCGAAGGCAGCATCTTGCCGATCATGCGCGTCTATTTCGAGAAGCCGCGTACCACGGTCGGCTGGAAGGGATTGATCAACGATCCGGATTTGGACGATTCGTTCCACATCGAGAAGGGCATTCTGCTGGCGCGCGAATTGTTGCTGCACATCGCCGAGCTCGGCCTGCCGGCGGGAACCGAAGCGCTGGACCCGATCATGCCGCAGTATCTATCGGAACTGGTCACCTGGACGGCGATAGGCGCGCGCACCACCGAGTCGCAGACGCACCGCGAAATGGCGAGCGGCTTGTCGACGCCGGTCGGCTTCAAGAACGGCACGGACGGCAGTCTCGCGGCCTCGATCAATGCTCTGCAATCGGTGCGCCGCCCGCACCATTTCCTCGGCATCACGCAGCAGGGCCAATCGGCCGTGTTCCGCACGCGCGGCAACCCTTTCGCGCACATCGTGCTGCGCGGCGGCGGCGGCCGCGTCAACTACGATGCGGTCAGCATCGCCGTCGCCGAACGCGAACTCAAGGCGGCGAACCTGCCGGCGAACATCGTCGTCGATTGCAGTCACGGCAATTCCAACAAGGATCCGGCGCTGCAGCCCTTGGTCGCCGAGAATTGCGTGACGCAGATCGTCGACGGCAACCGCTCGATCGTCGGCCTGATGCTCGAGAGCCATTTGCAGGCGGGCAACCAGCCGATTCCGAAGGATCTGTCGACGCTGGAATACGGCGTGTCGATCACCGATCCTTGCATCGATTGGCGCACCACCGAGGAGTTGTTGCTCAAACTACATCAATCTCTGCAAGGCGCCCGACGCTGACCCGCGCCGGCGCTGCGCGCCGCTTCCACAGGCGGTAGCCGAGCAGCAGGCCGAGGCCGCAGGCGTACAGCAGAGGCTCGCGGATGTCGCGCTTGACCTGCCACCAGAAGTGCCAGACGCCGAGAATCGCCACGACGTAGATCAGCCGATGCAGTTCGCTCCAGCGCCTGCCCAGGCGGCGCATCGAGCGGGCCGTCGAAGTCAAGGCGAGCGGAATCAACAACAGCAGGCCGAGCAGTCCGATCGTGATGTACGGCCGCTTGGCGATGTCCTGCCAAACCGCGGCGAGATTCGCGCTCTGATCGAGGACGACATAGACGGTGAAGTGCAGCGCCAGGTAGAAGAACGAGTACAAGCCGAACATGCGCCGCAAGCGCAGCGGCAGCAGCGACCCCGAGAGATCCTTGAGGGGCGTCATGCACAGGGTGATCAGCAGCAAGTTCAAACCCCAGCGGCCGCAGCCGTGCAGCAGAGCCGCTACCGGATCCGCGCCGAGCGAATAGCCGCCGAATGCGAATGCGCCGGCCGCCATGCGCAGCGCCGGAGCCAAGCAGGCGATGAACGCCGCGGGCTTCAATATCCAGCGGAAGGTGCGCATCAAAAATTTCTCCGCAGGTTCATGCCGCGGTAAAGGGCCGCCACTTGCGCGCCGTAGCCGTTGAACGGCAGCGTCGGAATCCGCGGCGCGAACAGGCCGCCGCCCAAGCGCCGTTCGGTGGCCTGACTCCAGCGCGGATGATCGACCGCCGGATTGACGTTGGCGTAAAAACCGTACTCGTTCGGTGCCGCGCCCGCCCATGTGGTGATCGGCTGCGTTGCCGTGAAACGGATGCCGACGATCGCCTTGATGCTCTTGAAGCCATACTTCCACGGCACGATCAGCCGCAGCGGCGCGCCGTTCTGATTGGGCAGCAGCTTGCCGTACAGGCCGACGACCATCATCGTCAGCGGGTGCATGGCCTCGTCGATGCGCAGTCCCTCCACGTACGGCCACGGCAGCACCGGCACGCGCTGCCCGGGCATTTGTCCGGGGTCATAGAGCGTCTTGAACTCGACGAACTTGGCGTTGGCGGTGGGTCGGAAGCGCCGCAGCAGGTCGCCGAGCGGAAAGCCGACCCAGGGCACGACCATCGACCAAGCCTCGACGCAGCGGAACCGATAGATGCGCTCCTCCAGGGGATGCGGGCGCAGGATATCCTCGAGATGGAAAGTGCCGCCGCGCTCGGCCGCACCGCCGACCGTCACGCTCCAGGGCCGGGTACGAAAGTTCTTGGCATTTTGCGCGGGGTCGGATTTGTCCGTGCCGAATTCGTAGTAGTTGTTGTAAGTCGATATATCCTGAAACGTGTTCGGCTTGTCGGCGACGCTGTCCTTGGCGTCGAACGCATAGGCGAGCGAACCCGGGGCTGGCCCGGGTGCGCGGGCCGCCGCCGCGTTCAGCACTTGCACAGCGGCAAGACCTGCGCCGCCGGCCAACAAAGCGCGCCGCGACAGGCTCGTCCCGCAGGGGGTGATCTTGTCCGGCACGCCCTGTTCGCCCGCCGCCGTTTTCTTGCGCATTTCCGCTCCCGCTGTCCGCTGGTTCAGGTTGCCGTTCATGGACTAGACCGCGCGGAGCGGCGATTTGTTGCAGAGAATCGTCGATCAACGCCAGACGTCGACGGCGATGCCGGCCGCCCGGGCCGCCCGCCGCGCCGCACCGCGGGCGTTGACCAGGACACCGCGGTCCGCAAGGCCGAGGTAAGCAAGGTCCGCGGCGCTGTTGCCGTAGGCGGTGGTCGGCCGGCCGGGAAATTCGGCGCGCAGGGCCAGCAGGCAGCGCCGTTTCTCCTCGCCGCGACGGTTGGCCGTCGCGAGCGCGCCGTCGAGCCGATCGCCCCGCCAGCGCACCTCGGTGCATATCGTCGATTCGAAACCCAAGGCCGCGGCGATCCGCGGCACGTACAGATCCGGGCTCGCGGACAGCAGGACCAATGCATCACCGGCCCGGCGGTGCCGCTCGACGCAGCGCAGCGCCGCCGCTCGAAACGCGCCGTGCGCCCGCAGCGAGGCGACGAAGGCATCGGCCCAACGATCGACGGCGGCGCGTGCATCGCCGCGCATCGCGATGCGGATCAGCCGCGATTTCAGCAGCGCGCGATCGTGGCCGGCCAGCAGATAGGCCGCAACGGCGGGCGGCAGGCGCCAAAGGCGCAGCAGGCGCCGCGGATGCCGCGCCAGGTAGCCGCACAGAAACGGCAGCAGCGTGTCGCGCCGGGTCAGCGTGCCGTCGAGATCGAATACGGCGACGCCGCGGGGATTTTCGGTCTCGTTGGGCGCGCTCATAGGCCCTCGATGATGCCATGCTCGAACCGCGGCCGAAAATCGGCGCCGATGAGCGCAGGGTGCGCCGTCTATGCGTCCACGCTACGCGGCTTTGCCGGCTTGCGCGAGCTGGCGCAGGACGAACTGCAAAATGCCGCCGTGGCGGTAGTACTCGAGTTCCTTCGGCGTATCGATGCGCAGCTTCGCCTCGAACGCCGTGAGCCTGCCGTCCGCGGCGGTGGCGGTGACTTTCACGAATTTCGCGGCGCCCTTCTGCAATCCCCTGATATCGAAAGTCTCCCGTCCGTCGAGGCCGAGGCTTTGCGCGCTGTCGCCGTCCTTGAACTGCAGCGGCAACACACCCATGCCGATCAAATTGGAGCGGTGAATGCGCTCGAAGCTCTCCGCGAGCACCGCCTTGACGCCGAGCAGCATCGTGCCCTTCGCCGCCCAGTCGCGTGAACTGCCGGTACCGTATTCCTTGCCGGCGAATATCACGAGCGGCGTACCCGCGGCCTTGTATTTCATCGCGGCGTCGAAAATCGGCATTTGCGCGCCGCTCGGCAGGTGAATGGTGACGCCGCCTTCCGTGCCCGGCGCCAATAGATTGCGCAGGCGGATGTTCGCGAACGTGCCGCGCATCATGACTTCGTGATTGCCGCGGCGCGCTCCGTAGGAGTTGAAATCCGCCGGCTGCACGCCTTGCGCCAACAGGTATTGCGCCGCGGGGCTGGTTTTGGCGATGTTGCCGGCGGGCGAGATGTGGTCGGTGGTCACCGAGTCGCCGAGCACCGCGAGCGCGCGCGCCGCAACGATATCGCCGACCTCGGCGGGCGTCATCGTCATGCCGTCGAAGTAGGGCGGATTCTTCACATAGGTGGATTGCCGATCCCATGCGTAGATGTTGCCGGCAGGCGTCTTGATCGCGTTCCAATTCGTGTCGCCGGCGAACACCCGGGCGTAGACCTCGGCGAACATCGACGAATCGACGGCGGCCGCGACCGTCTTGGCCACCTCGCCGGCGCTAGGCCAGATGTCCCTTAGATGGACGGGCTCGCCGTCGCGGCCGATTCCCAGCGGCTGCGTGACGATGTCGACGTCCATGCTGCCCGCCAGGGCGTAGGCGACCACCAGCGGCGGCGATGCCAGGAAATTCATCTTGATTTCGGGATGCACGCGTCCTTCGAAATTGCGGTTTCCGGAGAGCACGGAGCTTGCAATCAAATCCGCGCTCTTTACCGCCGCGGAGATCTCCGGCTTCAAGGGACCCGAATTGCCGATGCAGGTCGTGCAGCCGTAGCCCACCGTGTAAAAGCCAAGCGCCTCCAAATCCTTCAGCAGATCCGCCTTGCGCAGGTATTCGGTGACGACCCGCGAGCCGGGCGCGAGCGAGGTCTTGACCCAGGGTTTCGCGGTCAGCCCGCGGGCAACGGCGTTGCGCGCCAGCAGGCCGGCGGCGATCAGCACCGCCGGATTGGAGGTGTTGGTGCAGCTCGTGATCGCGGCGATCAGCACCGCGCCGTCCTTGACGTCGAAGCGATTGCCGCCGAGCACGACGGCGGCGCCGGCAGCCGCGACGGCAGCGGCGCCGGGATTCTTGCGGGCGCGTTCCTCGCTCATCGCGGCGACGCTCGCCCGATAAACGCGCTGCGCGAGGCGCAACGGCACGCGATCCTGCGGGCGCTTCGGGCCGGCGAGCGAGGGCTCGACGGTCGACAACTGCAACTCGACGATGTCGGTGTAGTCGGCCGGCGCGGCGCCGTCGATGCGCCACAAGCCCTGCGCACGCGCGTATGCTTCGACCAGCGCGGTTTGTTCGGCGCTGCGGCCGGTCAGCGTCAGATAGCGCACGGTTTCCGCGTCGATCGGAAAGATCGCGCAGGTCGAGCCGAATTCCGGCGACATGTTGGCGATGGTCGCGCGGTCGGCGAGCGGCAGGCTCTGCAGGCCGTCGCCGAAGAATTCGACGAATTTGTCGACCACGCCCTTCTTGCGCAGTATCTCGGTGACGGTGAGCACGAGGTCCGTCGCTGTGGTGCCGGCCGGCAGTGAACCGGCGAGTTTGAAGCCGATCACCTGCGGGATCAGCATCGTGACCGGTTGACCGAGCATCGCCGCCTCCGCTTCGATGCCGCCGACGCCCCAGCCGAGTACGCCCAGTCCGTTGACCATCGTCGTATGCGAATCGGTGCCTACCAGCGTGTCCGGATAGGCGAGCCTCGAGCCCTTGCCGTCGCCGGCGAAGACCACGCGCGCCAGGCGTTCGATATTGACCTGGTGGACGATGCCGGTATTCGGCGGCACGACCTTGAAGTTGCTGAACGCGCTTTGTCCCCAGCGCAGGAACATGTAGCGCTCGGCGTTGCGGGTAAACTCGATTTCGTTGTTGCGGCGCAGAGAGTCGGCGGTACCGTATACGTCGACCTGCACGGAATGGTCGATGACCAATTCGGCCGGTGCGAGCGGGTTGACGCGTTGCGGGTCGCCGCCCAGGCGCAAAATGGCGTCGCGCATGGCCGCGAGGTCGACGATGCACGGCACGCCGGTGAAGTCCTGCATGATCACGCGCGCCGGGGAGAACGCAATCTCATGTTGCGGCTCGGCCTTGGGATTCCAGGCGAGCAGCGCCTCGATGTCGCGCTTCGTCACATTGACGCCGTCCTCGAAGCGCAGCAGGTTCTCGAGCAGGATTTTCAATGCGAACGGCAGCCGATCGACGTTGCGATCCGCGAGAGCCGCCAGACTGTATATTTCGTAGCGCTGCGAGCCGGCAACGAGCGTCGAACGCGCGCTGAAGCTGTCGGTCATGTTCCCTCCGCGGCAAACTCGTGATTATACGTGATCGGATCGTGCCTGCGGCCATCGCCGCGGTCGAATGCAGGCGCGATCACGCCGCCGCCCAAACACCGATCGCCGTCGTAGAAAACGGCGTATTGGCCGGGAGTCACCGCGCGCGCCGGCTCGCCGAGATGGACCTCGGCATTTGCGCCGGCGCCGGCAGCGACGCGCACGCGGCACGCGAGATCGCGCTGCCGATAACGCGTCTTCACCGCGCAGGCGAATTCCCCGTCCGCCGGCGCGCAGTTCAGCCAGTGCAGGTCGGCGACCTCGAAACGCCCACAGAGCAGCAAGGGATGATCCTGGGACTGCACGACGATCAACGCATTGCGCGCCGCGTCCTTCGCGGCGACGTACCAGGGCGCCTGCCGCGCACCGGCGCGACCGCCGATGCCGAGGCCCGCGCGTTGGCCGAGCGTGTAGAACGGCAAGCCGCGGTGGCGGCCGAGCACGCGCCCGGCGTCGGTTTCGATCGGGCCCGGGGATTGCGGCAGGTAGCGGCCCAGAAACTGCGCAAACGGCCGCTCGCCGATGAAGCAAATGCCGGTGCTGTCCGGCTTGTCGTGCACCGGCAGGCCGGCCTCGTGGGCGATGCGGCGAACCTCGCCCTTGGTCATCTCGCCGAGCGGAAATAGGCTGCGGGCGAGCGCCGCCGGCCGCAAGCCGTGCAGAAAGTAGCTTTGATCCTTGGCGCCGTCGACCGCCTTGAACAAGCGGCTGCCGTCCGGCTCGTGGCGCACGCGCGCGTAATGGCCGGTCGCGATCCAGGCGGCGCCGAGCCGCTGCATGTGCTCGAGGCAGACGCCGAACTTGATCTCGCGATTGCACAACACATCCGGATTGGGAGTTCCGCCGGCGGCATATTCACGCAAGAAATGCGCAAAAACCCGGCCGCGATATTCCGCCGCGAAGCTGGCGCGATGCAGGGGAATTCGCAGGATCTCGCAGACGCGGCGCGCGTCCTGAAAATCACCGGCCGCCGTGCAGTAGGCGTCGTCGTCGTCCCAATTGGACATGAACAGCCCCTGCACGCTGCAGCCCGCCTCGCAGAGGCGCAGGGCCGCCACGGCGGAGTCGACGCCGCCGGAGATGCCGACGATCACGGTGCCGGCGGTCGCGGAGTTCGAATTGGCTGCGGACATGCGCCGATTATACGGGCGCGGCGCCGCGGCCGGGCGCCTACATGTACATCTGCCGCATCTGCGATTCCTGCATGCTCGTGTTCCAAACCTCATCGAAGAAGTTCAGATAACGGCGCACGACCGCCGGATCGTTCATGTCCGCAATGCCGTCCCAGCGGTCGGTCCGCAGGCGATAGACCAGCGCCTTGTCGTCGGCGATGATGAAGGCGCCTGCGCTCGCCGCGTATTCGGCGCTCATGGAGCGCATGTCGATGCAGCTCGTCAGTCGCCGCGCCAATGCGAGGAAGCGGTTATTGTCGACCATCGCCCGCGACGGGTCGGCGAGCAAAACGCGCACTTTGGCATAGGAGCGGGCGAGTACCAGGCGCTTGATGGCCTCGAGAAACGGCTCCTCGCCGTAGATCATCGGCTCTAGATCCTGCGTGAAAATCGACAGCAGGCGCTGCGCCGATTTGGCCACTTTGAGGCTCGCCTCGCGCACCTCGGGCATCGCTGCGAGGATCGTGCGGCTGCCGGCGTTCGCGTCGACAGCGCTTGCCGCGGCGTCGATGTCGCCAGGTCCCGAGCGGTGGTCCGCGCTTTCCGACATATCGCTCAGCCTCGCTGAAAATGAACGGGCGACTGCCCCCATAACGGATACCAAGCGCCGTCATCCTACCGTTTGCGGCGCAGCGGCCGTGCCAACTGCGTCACGTTTCGCCGTTTCGGCGCAGCGGCCGGGCCGGGGGCCTGCGAGCCTCTACGGCCGCGGGCGCCGCGCGAGCAGCGGCGCAAGGCCGAGGTAGCTTGCCGGCTCGAGCTCGAGGAGGCGCGCCTTGTCCGCCGGCGGCAACGGCAGCGAGGCTATGAACTCCTGCATCGCCGCCCGGTCGACGGCGCGGCCGCGCGAGAAGGCTTTCAGCCGGTCGTAGGCACCGGCGATGCCGTGCGCGCGCATCACGGTTTGCACCGCCTCGCCGAGAACCTCCCACGCCGTGTCGAGATCCGCGCGGACCCGCGCCGCGTCGAGCTCGACCTTGCGCAGTCCGGCCGAGAGCGCATCGAAAGCGAGAACCGCGTGCCCCACGGCGACGCCGAAATTGCGCAACACCGTCGAGTCGCTGAGATCGCGCTGCCAGCGCGAGATCGGCAGTTTTTCCGCGAAATGGCCGAGCAACGCGTTGGCGATTCCCAGATTGCCTTCCGCATTCTCGAAATCGATCGGGTTCACCTTGTGCGGCATGGTCGATGAACCGACCTCGCCTGCGACGACGCTCTGCCTGAAATAGCCGAGCGAAATGTAGCCCCACATGTCGCGCGCGAGATCCAGCAGCACGCTATCGGCGCGCAGCAGCGCATGCGAGTATTCGGCAATCCAATCGTGCGGCTCGATTTGCGTCGTATAGGCGTTGGCGCGCAGCGCCAGCGAGGCGACGAATTCCGCGCTGAACGCCGGCCAATCGGCGTCCGGCAACGCCGCCATATGCGCATTGAAATTGCCCACCGCGCCGTTGATCTTGCCGAGGATCGCGACGCGCTCGAGGCCGTCGCGCTGCGTGCGCAAGCGGGCGGCGAAGTTCGCCATTTCCTTGCCCACCGTGGTCGGCGTCGCCGGCTGGCCGTGGGTCCGGGCGAGCATGCCGGTGTCGGCATGACGTTTCGCGAGCGCATCGAGAATCGCCTCGATTCGATCGAGCATCGGCAGGATGATCTCCGCGCGCGCCGCTTTCAGCATCAGCGCGTAGGCGAGGTTGTTGATGTCCTCCGAAGTGCAGCCGAAATGCACCCACTCCAAGTCGCGAATGCCTGCGCCGCGCGCCTGCAATTCGCCGCGCAGCCAATGCTCGACGGCCTTGACGTCGTGGTTGGTGCGCGCTTCGATTTGCTTGATCGCCGCGACATCGGTCGCCGCCGGATCCCGGCTGATCGCCTGCAGCCAGCTGCGGCAAGCGGCGGGCAGCGCGGCGAGCGGCCCGCGCGCGGGCCCCGCGGCGAGCGCCAAGAGCCACGCGCATTCGACCCGCACCCGCTCGCGCATCAAGCCCGCCTCGCTGAACAGCGCGCGAACCGCGGCGAGCTTGCCGGCGTAGCGTCCGTCCAGGGGCGAAAGTGCGTCGATCGGCCGGGTAGGCATCGGAGTGTGGCATCACACGGTGATAGAATGCCCGCATATTACCGCAACCGGCCAGAACCCGCGGAGATGCACGAGATGACGACCGCCGGCTATCGCGTCGAGACCGACAGCATGGGTGCCGTAGAGGTGCCGGAGGGCTGTCTGTGGGGAGCGGCGACGGCGCGCGCTTTGCGCAATAGTCCGCCGAGCGGCTTGCGGATGCCGCGCGGCGTGATCCGCGCCTTGGGGCTGATCAAATATTGCGCGGCCGGCGCGAATGCGGAACTCGGCGATCTTGCGCCGGAACTCGCAGCGGCGATTCAGGCGGCCGCCGACGAGGTCGCCGGCGGCATGCACGAAGATCAATTTCCGCTCGACCTGTTCCAGACGGGCTCCGCAACCAGCACCAACATGAACGCCAACGAGGTCATCGCCGCGTTGGCGTCGCGCCTCACGGCGGTGCGCGTTCACCCGAACGATCACGTCAACATGAGCCAGAGCAGCAACGACGTGATTCCCACCGCGATTCACCTCGCCGCCACGCTCGCGCTGTTGCAGCGATTGCTGCCGGCGATCGAGCGTATCGGCGCGGTTCTCGCGCGGCGCAGCGCGGAACTCGCCGCGGTGGTGAAGACCGGCCGCACGCATTTGATGGATGCGATGCCGCTGACGTTCGGCCAGGAACTGGGCGGCTGGAAGGCGCAGCTCGACGCCTGCCGCGCGCGACTGGAGGCGGTGTTGCCGCGCCTCTACCGGTTGGCGCAGGGCGGCACCGCGGTCGGCACCGGGGTCAACGCGCGGCCGCAATTCGGCCGCATGTTCTGCCGGCTGCTCGCCGCGCGCACCGGCGCGCCGTTCGCCCCCAGCGACAATTACTTCGCGGCCTTGTCCGCGCAGGACACCGCGGTTGAATTGTCGGGGCAATTGAAGGTGTTGGCGGTGGTCGTCATGAAGATCGCCAACGATTTGCGCTGGATGAACAGCGGCCCGTTGGCGGGTCTCGGCGAAATTTCATTGCCGGCTCTGCAGCCCGGCAGCAGCATCATGCCGGGTAAAGTCAATCCGGTCGTGGCCGAGGCCGCGGCGATGATCGCCGCGCAAGTCATCGGCAACGATGCGGCGATCACCATCGCCGGGCAATCCGGCAATTTTCAATTGAACGTCATGCTGCCCGTGATCGCGCACAATTTACTGCAGAGCATCGAATTGCTGGACATCGCCTGCAGCACTCTGGCCGAGCGGGCGCTCGCCGATTTTCGCGTCAACCGCGACGCCGTCGAAGCCGCGCTCGACCGCAACCCGATATTGGTGACCGCGCTGAACCCCTTGATCGGCTATGAGAAGGGTGCCGCGATTGCCAAGCAGGCCTATGCCGAGGGGCGTCCGATCGCGGAAGTCGCGGCGGAAATGACCGGCCTCGGCCTGGCGGAATTGCGGCGGCTGCTCGATCCAATGTTGCTGACCAAAGGCCGCGGCCCGGGCAGTGCGGGCTGACGAGCGGCCGATGGACGACGGCTATACGCGGGCGCGGATCCGCAGCGCATTGCAGCCGCGGGCATCGAGCGCCGACGAGGATATGCAATGGTTGGCCGGGTCGGCGCCGGAGATGCAGGCGCGCGTGCGCAGCGCGTTGCCCGAGCCGCGGGTGGCGGCGGCGGTCCTCGTGCCGCTGGTCGAGCGCGGCACCGGCTTCTCGGTGCTGCTCACGCAGCGTGCCGCGACGCTGCGCGATCACGCCGGCCAGATCAGCTTTCCGGGCGGCCGCGTCGAACCGCAAGACACGGATGCCTGGCATGCGGCTCTGCGCGAGGCGCGCGAGGAGATCGGCCTCGCGCCGGAACTCGTGGAGTTCGCGGGCTATCTCCCGGATCACCTGATCGTCACGGGCTACCGGGTCACGCCGGTCGTCGGCTTCGTCAGCGCGGAGTATGCCCTGCGGCTGGACGCGTCCGAAGTGCAGGATGCGTTCGAGGTGCCGTTGCAGTTCATCTTCGACGAGGCCAATCATCGCTCCCGCGTGCGTCAATTGGGCGACGTCGGCTTGACCGTTTATGACATCACCTATGGGGAACGGCGGATCTGGGGCGCTACCGCGGGCATGTTGATGACGCTGCGCCGACTGCTGCGGGAGCGCGGCGGCGCGCCGCGATGACGGCGCTGACGGAGCTGCTCGCGGTCGTGGCGCGTTTGCGCGCCGTGGACGGCTGCCCCTGGGACCGCGAGCAGACTTCGGCTTCGCTCGCGGTTTATGCGATCGAGGAGGCCTATGAGCTCGCCGACGCCGCCGAGCGCGGCGATCTGCGGCATTTGCAGGCGGAACTAGGCGACCTGTTGTTTCAGGTGGTCTTTCACGCGCAGATCGCCGACGAAGCGGGCCACTTCGATTTCGACGCCGTCGCCGCCGCGATCCGCGACAAACTGGTGCGCCGCCATCCGCACGTCTTTGCAGCCGCCGCCGCGCTCAATCTGACCGAACAATGTGCCGCATGGGAGGCCATCAAGGCCGCGGAGCGGAGCGGCGCGGCCGGCCCAGCCGATGCCCCCGGGCCGGGGGCCGGCGCCGGCTTGCTCGACGACGTACCGCGTTCACTGCCGGCGCTGATGCGCACGCACAAGCTCGGCAAGCGCGCGGCCGGCGCGGGCTTCGATTTTACCGAGGCCCGCGGCGCGGCGGACAAGGTCGCCGAGGAGCTCGCCGAGGTGCTGGCGGCGGCCGGCGAGGGGCCGGGCGCAGGACGCGCGACGCGCGTCTTCGAGGAGACCGGAGATCTATTGTTCGCCGCGGCCAATTTGGCGCGCAAGCTCGGTGTCGAGCCGGAAGCGGCGCTGCGCGCGGCGAACGCCAAATTCGAGCGCCGTGTCCGGCGCATGGAGGCGCTCGCCCACGAGCGCGGCGGCGACTTCGCGGCCTTGGACGGCGCGGCTCAGGAAATGCTCTGGCGCGAGACGAAGCGCGGCGAATGAACTCGCCGCGCGGCAAGGATCGGGGCGCGCCTCAGACGTTGAAGCGGATCCCCTGCGCGAGCGGCAACTCCTCGCTCCAATTGAGCGTCGCCGTTTGCCGCCGCATGTAGGCCTTCCAGGCGTCTGAGCCCGCTTCGCGGCCGCCGCCGGTGTCTTTTTCGCCGCCGAACGCACCGCCTATCTCGGCGCCGGAGGTGCCGAGGTTGACGTTGGCGATGCCGCAATCGCTGCCATCGGCCGCCAGAAACCGCTCCGCCACTTGCAGCCGATCGGTAAAGATCGCCGAGGACAGTCCGTACGGCACGCCGTTGTGCAGCGCCAGGGCCTCGTCGAGGGTGGAGTAGGGAACCAAATAGAGTATCGGCGCGAAGGTTTCGGCCTGCACGATCGGCATCCCCGCGACGGCGCGTACGATCGTCGGCTCGACGAAGTGACCGGGCCGGCGCAACGTCCGGCCGCCGTGCAGTATCCTGCCGCCCTGCGCGACCGCGTCCGCGACGGCCGCCGCAAACCTCTCGACCGCGGCCGCGTCGATCAACGGGCCCATCAGGGTCAGGGGGTCCAAGGGATCGCCGATGCGCACCTGGCCGTAGGCCGCGATCAGGCGCCGTTCGAGTTCCGCGAGGCGCGACTCATGCACCAACACGCGCCGCGTCGACGTGCAGCGTTGTCCGGCGGTGCCGACCGCGCCGAAAACGATCGCCGGAACCGCCAGATCGAGGTTCGCCGCCGCATCGACGATGACGGCATTGTTGCCGCCGAGTTCCAGCAGGCTCTTGCCGAGCCGCTCTGCGACGCGCACGCCGATACGGCGGCCGACCGGCGTCGACCCCGTGAACGACAGCAGCGCGACGCGCCGGTCATCGACGAACTTTTCCACGAGTTCGGTGCCGGCGTCGATGAATAATTGGAAAATGGGGGGCAGCGAGTGCCGTTCCAGGACCCGGTTGCAGATCTTCTGCACGGCGATCGCGCACAACGCGGTCTTCGGCGACGGCTTCCAGACGGTCGCATTGCCGCAGACCGCGGCGAGAAAGGCATTCCACGACCATACGGCGACCGGGAAATTGAACGCGGATATCACGCCGACGACGCCGAGCGGATGCCACTGTTCGTACATGCGGTGTTGGCGGCGCTCCGAATGCATCGTCAAGCCGTAGAGCATGCGCGATTGGCCGACGGCAAAATCGGCGATGTCGATCATTTCTTGGACTTCGCCGTCGCCTTCGGCCTTGATCTTGCCGTTCTCCATCGTCACCAGACTGCCCAAGGCGTGCTTCTGCAGGCGCAGTTCGGCGCCGACCAGCCGCACCGCCTCGCCGCGCTGCGGCGCCGGCACGCGGCGCCAGAGGTCGGCCGCCGCAACCGCCGATGAGAGGACGCGATCGTAGTCCGCCGCAGTCGCCGCGCGCACCAGTGCGAGCCGTCCGCCGGTCGACGGATTGCTCGACTCGAGCAGCGTGCCGCCGCCGGCGCCGTTCCAGCCGTGGCTCGCGGACCAGGCGCCGCCGTTGACGGCGTCGAGGCCGAGCGTCGCCAGCGGCTCGGCGCAGACGGCGGGATCTTGCGGGCGTTGAGATGCATCGAGATTTGACATGGCGGCTCTCGCTTGGCGCTGCGGCGCGATCTGTAGGCGGCGGCATTTTGGCTCGGGATCGCCGGCAATGCCACTGGGGTTTGCGCTCTTTGCAGGCGCACACGGGTCTGTGTAGCATCCTCGCTCATGTCGAGGAGCACCGTATTGACGAACTGGCATCCGGCGAGCTGGCAGAGCCGCCCGGCGGCCCAACAGCCGCGCTATTCCGATCCGCAGGCGCTGGAGCGCAGCATCGCCGCATTAAGCCGGCTGCCGCCGCTGGTCGTCTCTTGGGAGATCGAGGCGCTGCGCGCGCGGCTCGCGCAAGCCGAGCGCGGCGAACAATTTCTGCTGCAGGCCGGCGATTGCGCGGAGAGCTTCGAGGATTGCGAATCGGACAATATCGCGCGCCGCCTGAAGATACTGCTGCAGATGAGCCTGGTGCTGCTGCAGGGGCTGAAGAAGCCGGTGATCCGCGTCGGACGCTTCGCCGGGCAGTACGCGAAGCCGCGCTCGGCGGACACGGAGACGCGCGACGGCCTGACCTTGCCGTGCTATCGCGGCGACAACGTCAACCGGCCGGGCTTCAGCCGCGCGGAGCGCGAACCGGACCCGGAATTGCTGCTGCGCGGCTATGAGCGAGCCTCGTTGACGCTGAATTTCGTGCGCGCGCTGATCGACGGCGGCTTCGCCGATCTGCATCATCCGGAATATTGGGATCTGGGATTCATGCGCCATTCGCCGCTGCGCGAGGCCTATCAAGGCATCGTCGATTCGATCGCCGAATCGCTGGATTTCTTCGAGTCGATGAGCGGGCAGCGCGTGCATGCCGCGACGCGCTGCGAGTTCTATACCAGCCACGAGGGGCTGCATCTTTTGTCGGAACAGGCGCAGACCCGCTACATCGCGCGCCAGCAGCGCTGGTACAACCTGGCGACGCACATGCCGTGGATCGGCATGCGCACCGCGAACCTCGACGGCGCGCATGTCGAGTACTTTCGCGGCATCTCCAATCCGATCGGCGTCAAGGTCGGCGCCGGCATGAGCGCCGAGTGGCTGCAGGAATTGGTGCAAATCCTCAATCCGCAAAATCAACCGGGCCGCTTGACCTTGATCCACCGATTCGGGATCAAGGATATCGAACGGCGCTTGCCGGAGATCGTCCGCGCGGTGCGCGCCACCGGCAGCCAGGTCCTGTGGGTTTGCGATCCGATGCACGGCAATACCGAGACCACCTCGGGGGGAATCAAGACGCGGCGCTTCGACAACATATTGGCCGAAGTGGAGGCTGCATTCCGCATCCACGGGGAATGCGGTTCGACGCTCGGCGGCGTACACATCGAATTGACCGGCGAGGATGTCACCGAATGCATCGGCGGCGCGCGTGGACTCGCCGAGGCCGATCTGGCGAGGGCGTATAAATCGGCGGTCGATCCGCGCTTGAACGGCGAACAATCCTTGGAGCTGGCAATGCGGATTGCGCAGCGCGCCGGCGCCGACAGGCATCTGCTCAAGCGCCCAGGAGGCACCCCGCCGGGATAATTACAAAGTTAAATAATAAGATATAAAACAAATACATACAATATTATCCTAGAAATATTGTGAATTTAAGCGGGACTTTTTTCAAAACCTCGCTTGCCACGATGCGCCCAGGTGCTATTCTGCCCCGGGTACCGCTCCCGCCCGCTAAATGTTGCAGCGCCGACGTGCAGAAATTTTTGGGCCAAATGCCACGGAATTTTGCGCCGCACCTCTCTCTTTGAGAGTCCGGCAACGGCACGGATCGGATCGGATGGGCCCATCCGAAAGTTGAGCCAAGGTTGGATTGCGCTCGGGTTAGTCCAAGTCCGGCGCGATCGACGGCGGGCTACGCGGAATGCCGCGTAGCCCGTTTTCTAATGCCGTTTGAAATCTTGCCATGAACAGCGCTTACGACCCCGGCTGCCGCCGTTGCCCGCGCCTGGCGGGCTTCCTCGACGCGGTAAAGCGCCAGCAAAGCGACTATTTCTGCAAGCCGGTGCCGGCTTTCGGCGACCCCGGGGCGCGCCTGTTGATCGTCGGCCTTGCCCCCGGCATGCACGGCGCGAACCGCACCGGCCGGCCGTTCACCGGCGACTTTGCCGGGGTCCTGCTGTATTCGACCTTGCATCGCTTCGGACTCGCGAGTGCGCCAACGTCGCTCGGCGCCGACGATGGGTTGGTACTTTACGGCACGCGCATCACCAACGCGGTCAAATGCCTGCCGCCCGGCAATAAGCCGCTGCCCGCGGAGGTGTCGGCGTGCGGCGGCTTCCTGCGCGAGGAGTTGCGGGCGAGCCGCGGCGCGCGCGTGATCCTGGCGCTCGGCACCATCGCGCACGCGGCGGTTCTCGGCGCGAGCGGATTGAAGCCCGCACATTACCGCTTTGCGCATGGCGCCCTGCATGCTCTGCCGGAGCGGCGCGTCCTGCTGGACTCGTATCACTGCAGCCGCTACAACACGCAAACTCGCCGACTGACCGCGCAGATGTTCGCGAGCGTCATCGCCCGCGCGGTCGAGCTCGCCGCATGAGCGTCGCTGCGCCGCAGGCGCTTTCTCCGCGATTCGACGCCAAGTCCTTCGTCGACGGGCTGCCGGCGCGTCCCGGCGTCTACCGCATGCTGAATGAGGCCGGAGAGATCCTCTACGTTGGCAAGGCGCGCAGCTTGAGAAATCGCGTCGCCTCGTATTTCCAAAGAGGCAACGTCCATCCGAAGGTTCAGGCGCTGATCGCGAAGACCGCGGCAATGCAGGTGACGATCACGAACTCGGATACGGAGGCCTTGCTTCTCGAGTTGAATCTGATCAAGCAGCACCGGCCGCGGTTCAACATCATCCTGCGCGACGACAAGAGCTTCCCGTTCCTGCGCTTTTCCGCCGATCACGAATTTCCGCGCTTGAGCCTGTACCGCGGCGCGCGCAAGGAGTCGGGCCGTTATTTCGGGCCCTACCCGTCGGCGGGCGCGGTCCGCGACACGCTGCAGGAATTGCAGAAGCTGTTCCGCCTGCGCAATTGCGAAGACTCTTTTTTCTCCAATCGTTCGCGTCCTTGTCTGCAGTACCAGATAGAGCGCTGCAGCGCGCCGTGCGTCGGCCTGATCTCAAAGGAACGCTACGCCGAGGACGTCGGCACCGCGGTCAAGGTCCTGGAAGGGCGCAACGACGAAGTCAACCGCGATCTGGTGCGGCGCATGGAGACGGCCGCCGAACGACTGGAGTTCGAGGAGGCGGCGAAGCTTCGCGATCAATTGGCGAAGCTGAAAAGCGTGCAAGCGCAGCAGATCGTGACCGCGGATGCGCGCCACGACGCGGACATCATCGCGGTCGCGCCCGGCAACGGCGAGTACTGCGTCGCGCTGATGTTCGTGCGCGCCGGCCGCAGCTTGGGGTCGACCACGTTCTTTCCGCGCGCGCCGTTCGCCGAGCCGGCCGAAGTGTTGGCGGCGTTCGTCGCGCAGTATTACGCCGAGCGCGAAGCGCCGCCGGAAATAATCGTCGCGCAGAAGTTCGAGGAGATTCCCGTGCTGCAAGCGAGTCTCGGCGCGCGCGCGGGGCGCCGCGTGCGCATCGCCGCCTCGGTGCGCGGCATTCGCGCGCGCTGGCTCGAGATGATGCAGGAGAACGCCGCGCAGGCCCTGAAGATGCGCTTCCTCGCGCGCGCGAGCATCGCGACCAATCTCGAGGAGCTGCGCGAGATCTTTGCCCTGGCGCGCACGCCGCAGCGGCTCGAGTGCTTCGACGTCAGCCACACCGGCGGCAGCGACACGATCGCCTCTTGCGTCGTCTACGGCGTCGAAGGCGCCCTGAAGAGCGAGTACCGCCGCTTCAACATCGCCGGCATCCGCCCGGGCGACGACTACGCGGCGCTCTACCAAGCGCTGACGCGCCGCTACCAACGGGTGCAGAGCGGCGAGGTGGCGGCGCCCGACGTCTTGCTGATCGACGGCGGCAAAGGCCAGCTGGCGCAGGCGGCCCGCGTGCTCGAGGAAATGCGATTGCAGGGCATCGCGCTGATCGGCATCGCCAAGGGGGCGGACCGACGCGCAGGCCAGGAACAGCTGTTCTTGTTGGGTCGCGAGACGCCGATTATACTGCCAGCCGATTCGGGCGCGCTGCATTTGCTCCAGCGCGTGCGCGATGAGGCGCACCGGTTTGCCGTTGCGGGACACCGACGCAAGAGAGCCAAGCGTCATAGCCAGTCCATCCTCGAGACGATACCGGGTTTGGGGCCGGTGAAGCGGCGCGAACTGCTGAAGCAATTCGGTGGGCTGCAAGGGGTACTGCGTGCCGGTATCGACGATTTTGTGCGGATTCACGGCCTCGGCCAACGCCTCGCCGCGGTAATCTATGAGCACCTCCACCCGGGCCGCTGAACGAAAACACTGGATGAATCTGCCGAATGCGCTGACCTGGCTGCGCATCCTGATGATCCCGGCGATCGTGATGCTGTTCTACCTGCCGTTCTGGTGGGCGGACCCCGCCGCCTGCGCCGGCTTCGCGTTCGCCGGCATCACCGACACGCTCGACGGCTACTACGCCCGCAAGCTCGGCCAGACGTCCCGGCTGGGCGCGTTTCTCGATCCGGTGGCCGATAAGCTGATCGTCGCCTGCGCGCTGGTGCTGATCGTCAGCAAGGACCCGCGCTGGTATACGGTGATCGTCGCGATCGTGATCATCGGCCGCGAGATCGCGGTGTCGGCGCTGCGCGAGTGGATGGCGGAGATCGGCGCGCGCAGCCGCATCGCCGTCTCCGTGTGGGGCAAGGTAAAGACGATCATGCAGATCGTCGGTTTGTCGTTCCTGCTTTTTCGGCGCGACTTGTTCGGTGTGCCGATCTACGCGCTGGGCCTCGTCCTGACCGTGATCGCCGCCGCCTTGACGCTCTGGTCGATGATTCTCTACCTGCGTTTGGCGTGGCCGGAATTGCGGGGCAGTTCAATGCGTTAGCGGGATTGTCGGGGTCAATCACCTTGACTCCGGGCGGCGCAGCCCTACAATTGCTGGCTTTCGCATCGGGCGGGAATAGCTCAGTTGGTAGAGCGCAACCTTGCCAAGGTTGAGGTCGCGAGTTCGAGCCTCGTTTCCCGCTCCAGTTTGTGCACCATCCTGGGCGCCTCCGGGATGCGGATTTATGAATCTCGGGGCTAGGTGGCAGAATGGTCATGCAGCGGCCTGCAAAGCCGCGTACGCCGGTTCGATTCCGACCCTAGCCTCCACCATTTGAAATGCCGCCTGCGCCGGTGGTGCCCCGGGCCGGAGTCGAACCAGCACAGCCTTGCGGCCAACGGATTTTCTTACCCCGACGGCTTTGGCCGCCGCGCCTGTTGCGCGTTCGGGGTCTGGAGTGCGCCACGACCGTGACAGCCCTGCGCCGACTGCCTTAGGTCCCCGCCGTCCACTCTCTACACCTGCCGGCGCCGCGATGGCGCGCGCCGGATTGGCTCGGCGTTGCCGCGGGCCATGCGGCCCAGGGGGTTCGCCGACTTTGACGGGATCCAGCGGGCCGTTTCCATGCCCGCCGCTCAATTACCAAGTCCGTTGCGTCTACCAATTTCGCCACCGGGGCACGCCGCTAGTCTACCGGTGCCGGGCGCTGCGCCGATAGTCATCGATCCTTAGCGCGCGGCGTTGCACCGCGGTAGCCTCAACTGGTTGATTTCGCTAAGCTCGCCGCCACATGAACGGCGCGCCCCGAAGTCTGTCGATTGAAGATATCCACGTTTGGCGTGGCGATCGTCACGTGCTGCGGGGTGTGAGCTTCGGCGTCGAGTCCGGTCAATTGATGCATATTTGGGGCGCCAACGGCACCGGCAAGACCACCTTGCTGCGCGTCGTCTGCGGTCTGCTGCGCCCCGAGCAGGGCAGAGTCGCCTGGTCGGGTCAAGCGATCGACGGCGTGCGCGCCGAATACCAGGCGGCGCTCGCCTATGTCTCGCACGAGCCGGCCTTGAAGGCGGATCTGACTGCATTGGAGAATCTGCGCTACTCGGTCGGTCTGAAGCGGCGCGTGCCCGAGGCAGAACTGCGCGCCACGCTCGAGCACTGCGGGGTCGGGGCCTGCGCGGAACTGCCGGCGCGCGTGCTCTCCGCCGGCCAGCGCCGCCGCGTCGCGATGGCGCGCGTGCTCGCGATGCGCGCGCTCCTGTGGCTGCTCGACGAGCCGTTCACGAATCTCGATGCGGCGGGATCGGCGCTGCTGCTGCGCATGCTCGAGGAGCATACCGGGCAAGGCGGGCTGGCTCTGGTCGTCGCGCATCGAGAGCTCGACCTGCAGCGGCCGATCCTGCGCATGGAGCTGTGCGCATGAACGTCGGCGCATGGCGGGCGATGCGCCTGATATTGCAGCGTGAACTGTGTCTCAGTTTCCGCAGGCCCGATCAACTATTGCAGCCGCTGGTGTTCTTTTTGATCGTGACCACCTTGTTCCCGCTCGCCCTGAGCCCGCAGTTGTCGCTGCTTCGAGACATGGCGCCGGGTGTGCTTTGGGTCGCGGCGCTGTTATCGTCGCTGTTGTCGCTGGAGGCCTTGTTCAAAGTCGATGCGGACGACGGGACCTTGGAGCAATTGGCGTTGTCCGCTCAGCCGCTCTACGTCATCGTGATCGCCAAGACGATGGCCCATTGGCTGGTCAGCGGAGTCGCCCTGGTGGTGATGTCGCCGCTCGTGGCCACGGCCCTCGCGATTCCGGTGCATGCATTTGCGACGATGATGGCAAGCCTCGCGCTCGGTACCTTGACCTTGAGCTGGCTGGGGTCGATCGGCGCCGGCTTGACGGTGGGCTTGCGCCGCGGGGGTGTATTATTGTCGTTGATCGTGCTGCCGCTCGCGATGCCGATGCTGATTTTCGGCGCCAGCGCCACCGATCGCGCGATCGGCGGCGAAAGTCCGGCGGGCGCGTTGTACTTTCTCGCGGCGCTGTGTGTATTTACGAGCAGTCTGGCGCCGCTGGCCGCGTCTGCTGCGCTGCGGATCACGCTGGAATAACCGGAGGGCGGCCGTCACCCATGTGGACTTGGTTTTATCGACTCGCATCGCCGCCGCACGTTTACCGTACGGCCGCGGCGCTCGCGCCGTGGTTCTTGGCGCTGGCAGCGGCTATGATCGGCTATGGTCTCATCGACGGGTTGGTATTCGCGCCTCCCGATTATCAACAGGGCGATGCGTTTCGCATCATCTACGTGCACGCGCCGAGCGCGTGGCTGTCGCTGTTCGCCTATACGACGATGGCGGTAGCGGGCGCGATCGCCTTGATCTGGCGCATCAAGGTCGGCTTTGCGGTCGCCGCGGCGGCCGCGCCGATCGGCGCATCGTTCACGCTCGCCGCCTTGGTCACCGGATCTCTCTGGGGGCGCCCGATGTGGGGTACTTACTGGGCCTGGGATCCGAGACTGACTTCGGAGTTGATATTATTGTTCTTATATTTCGGCGTGATCTCGCTGCGCAAGGCGTTCGAGGATCCCGCGCGCGGCGACCGCGCGGCGGCTTTGCTCGGCGTCGTCGGCGTCATCAACGTGCCGATCGTGCATTTTTCGGTCACCTGGTGGAATTCGCTGCATCAGGGCGCAACCCTCGCCAAATTCGGCAAGCCGACGATGCCAGGGAGCATGTTGTGGCCGCTGCTGGCGATGTTATTGGGCTACATGTGCTTCTTCGGCGGCGTGCTCTGCATGCGCTTGCGTGGCGAGGTGCTGGACCGCGAACGCCAGGCAGTGTGGGTGCGCGAGGCTCTCGCACCATGATCCATCGCACGGGCTTTTGGGCGATGGGCGGCTATGCCCGCTTCGTGTGGCCGAGTATCGGATTCGCCGTCGCGGTGTTGGTTTGGAATCTCTGGTCCGCGCGGCGCCATCACGCGCGGGCGCTGCTGCGCGCGCGGCGAACCGCTGCGATGGCGAGGAGTGAAAAATCATGACCCCGCGTCGCAAGCGCTTGTTGGTCGTGCTCGGCATCTTGGGCGGCGTTTCCGCTTCGGTTGCGCTCGCGGTGGTCGCCGCACGCCAAAACATCAGCTTCTACTACGATCCGAGTCAAGTCGCACTCGGCAAGGCGCCGGCGACCAAGCGTTTCCGCCTCGGCGGCATGGTCGTCAAGGGCAGCGTCCAACGCAAGCCGGGGGACCTGACGGTGCACTTCGTACTGACCGATTTCGCGCATCAGGTGCCGGTGACCTACACCGGCGTGCTGCCCGATCTGTTTCGCGAGGGGCAGGGCATCATCGCGCAGGGCACCATGGACGCGAACGGCGAATTCGTGGCCGATCAAGTACTGGCGAAACACGACGCGAAATACATGCCGCCGGAAGTGGCTGCGTCCCTGAAGCACAAAGTCGCCGGCAAGCCGACGAGTTGAAAGCGGCCGCCGCGGAGCATCGCCGATGATACCCGAGTTGGGAATGTTCGCCTTGATCCTCGCGCTCATGCTCAGCATGGCGCAGGCCTTTTTCGGCCTCATCGGCGCCTGGCACGTGAGGCCCGCCTGGATGTCGGTCGCGAGACCCGCGGTGGCCGGCCAGTTCGTGTTCGTCGCGACGGCCTTCGGCTGCCTCGTGTACTCATTCATCGTCAACGACTTTTCGGTGTTGTACGTCGCCAGCAATTCGAACACGGCGCTGCCGCTCTTTTACCGCATCGCCGCCGTTTGGGGAGCGCACGAGGGCTCGCTGCTGTTGTGGATCATGATTCTGTCGACCTGGAGCCTCGCCGTCGCCGCGTTCAGCCGCGGCTTGCCGCAGAGCTTCGCGAGCCGCGTGATCGGCGTCATGGGGCTCGTCAGCACGGGCTTCCTGCTGTTCACGCTGTGGACGTCGAACCCGTTCAAGCGCCTGTTCCCCGCGGCCGTCAACGGCGCGAGCTTAAATCCGATCCTGCAGGACTTTGCGCTGTCGATTCACCCGCCGATGCTGTACACGGGATATGTCGGATTTTCGGTGGCGTTCGCATTCGCCTGCGCGGCGATGCTCGAAGGACGCCTGGATCAGGCCTGGGCCAAGTGGACGCGGCCATGGACGATTTGCGCGTGGATATTTCAGACGATCGGCATCACGCTCGGCAGCTGGTGGGCTTACTACGAATTGGGATGGGGCGGTTGGTGGTTCTGGGACCCGGTGGAAAACGCATCGTTCATGCCCTGGCTGGTCGGCACGGCCTTGATCCACTCGCTGAGCGTCACCGAAAAGCGCGGCATTTTCAAAAGCTGGACGCTGCTCTTGGCGATCTTCGCGTTCTCGCTGAGCCTGATCGGCACGTTCCTGGTGCGCTCCGGCGTGCTCGTCTCGGTGCACTCCTTCGCGACCGATCCGAAGCGCGGCGTGTTCATTTTGGCGGGTCTGGTCGTGACCATAGGCGGATCGCTCGGCTTGTACGCGTGGCGCGCGCCCAAGCTCTACGTACCCGGCGGGTTCGAGCTGTTTTCCCGGGAGTTCTTCATACTGGTCAACAACGTGCTGCTGGTCGGGGCCGCGATACTCGTGCTCTGGGGCACGCTCGCGCCGCTATTCTATGAACTGCTCCACCTAGGCAAGATCTCCCTCGGGCCGCCGGTGTTCAACTTGATGTTCCTGGTGCCGATACTGCCGTTGATGGCGTTTCTTGCGGTGGGCATGCATTCGGCATGGCGCCGCGGCAAATTGACCGCGGCGGCGCGACCGATTTGGTGGCTGCTCGGCGCGGCCGCGGTCGTCGCGGCCCTGGTCGAGCGCTTCGGCTACGGCTCACTGCATTGGGCCGGCTTGCTCGGCTTCGCGTTCGGCATGTGGATCATTTTCTCCTCGCTGCTGGAGCCGTTGCGGCGCTGGCGCCAAGGCCAGAAACTGACGGCGGCGGTCCTCGGCATGACGATTGCGCATTTCGGAGTCGGCATGTTCGCGATCGGCGTCAGCACCGTCAACACCTACAAGATCGAGAAAGACGTCGCGATGAAGCCCGGCGAGGTCTTTTCGATCGCCGGCTACGACTTCAAGTTCCTGACCACGAGCAAGGTACCGGGACCCGATTACGACGCCGTGCAGGCGCTGGTCACGGTGAGGCACGACGGCCGATTGGTCGCGACGTTGAGGCCGCAGAAGCGGCATTTCACGGTGCAGCAGACCGACAACAGCCACGCCGCGATCGCGGTGAGCTTGGCGCGCGACCTGTTCGTCGCCATGGGCGATCCTCTCGGCGGCGGGGCGTGGAGCATGCGCATCCAGTACAAGCCGCTGATCCGCTTCGTCTGGCTCGGCGCCCTGGTGATGGCGCTCGGCGGCGCCGTCGCCGTCAGCGACCGGCGCTACCGCGTCAAGGCAGTGGCGACCGCGGCCGATGCGATCGCGCCGGCGCCGCCGAATCCGCCGCCGAAACCGCTGCCGGGTGTCGCCTGATGTGGAAGTACCTACTGCCGGGGGCCGCTTTTCTGGGCTTGATCGTGCTGTTCGCCTTTGGACTGAATCCGAAGCGCGACATTCACGAACTGCCGTCGCCGCTGATCGGCAAACCGGCGCCGGAGTTTACGCTGACCGACGTGCTGGACAAGAGCCGCACCGTCAGCAACAAGGCCCTGACGGGCCATGTCTATGTCTTCAACGTCTGGGCGACCTGGTGCAGCGCCTGCCGCGAGGAGCACGAGACCCTGCTGAAAATTGCGAGCCAACACGTCGTGCCGATCCTGGGATTGGATTGGAACGACGAGCGCAGCCGGGCGCAACTGTGGCTGCGCGAGCTCGGCGATCCTTATGAGGCCGTGGGATTCGACGACAAGGGACGGGTGGCGATCAATTGGGGCGTCTACGGCGCGCCGGAGACCTACCTCGTCGACCGACGGGGACATATCCTGTTCAAGCACATAGCGCCGATGACGATGGGCGTCTGGGACAGGGAATTCCTGCCGCGGATCGCCGCGGCGCGCCGGGGCGGCGCGTGAGCCGCGGCTTTGCGGCAATGCCGGCGGCCCGAGCGGCGGCGCTCGCCGCAAGCCTGTTCCTCACCGTCGCGGCGCACGCCGCGGGCGACCATGGTCTACTGGCAAATCCCGCCTTGCAGACGCGCTACGAGCACATCACGCAGCAATTGCGCTGCTTGGTATGTCAAAACGAAACCATCGCCGATTCCAATGCCGAGCTCGCCGCGGAACTGCGCGGCGAGGTTCGGCAGATGCTGCTCGCCGGCAAGAGCGACGCGGCGATATACCGTTTCATGAAAGCCCGCTACGGAGAGTTCGTGCTCTACGACCCGCCGCTCGACGCCAAGACGGTCTTCATCTGGGGAGCGCCGTTCGCATTGCTGCTGGTCGGCGCAGTGGTGATTTATCGAATAGTGCGGTTCCGGTCGCGGATGCCTCTCGACGACGACCCGAGCAGCGGCCCGCCGGCATGATCGCGTTCATGATCGTCGCGGCCGTCATGGCCGCGATCGCCGCCGCCGCGGTGGCCGTTCCGCTGCTGCGCGATCGCCGCAATCGCCCGATAGCCGCGCTGGCCGCCGTGCTCCTCGTCGTCGGCGCGGGCGGGCTGTATGCGCTGTGGAGCACTTGGGACTGGGGCGCCGCGCCGCAGCCCGGCGCCGCCGCGGTGAGTCCGCAAGTCGCGGCGATGGTCGCGAACCTCGAACGGCACATGCGCGCAGATCCGCAGGACCTGGCAGGATGGCTGATGCTCGGCCGATCCTATGTGGCGGTCAACCGCTTGGACGATGCGATCGCCGCCTTCAACCGCGCTTTGACGTTGAGCAAGGGCACGAGCCTCGAGGCGACGATCGGCTACGGAGAGGCGCTCAGCATCCGCGCCGGCGGCGTAATAACGCCGCACGCCGCGCAACTATTCGAAGACGCGATGATGATGGCGCCGACCAATCCAAAGGCGCTGCTGTACGGCGGCTTCGCGGCGGCCGTCCGCGGCGATCGGGCGCTCGCGCGCAGCCGCTGGCAGGCGCTGATCGCCATGCATCCGCCGCAGCCGGTCGTGCAGATGCTGGATGCGCGAATTGCCGAACTCGGTCCGCCAGCCGCGGGGGCGGCGGCGCCGGATGCGGGGTCGGCGAGCGCTGCCTCGCCGACGACTGCCTCGCCGACGACCGCCTCGCCGACCAACGCCGCGCCGGCCGCGACGGTGACGGTCCGCGTGATGATCTCGCCGGCACTCGAGGGCCGCGTTCGCGCCGGCGTGCCGCTGTTCGTCTTTGCGCAACGGCCCGGCGGCAGCGGCCCGCCGCTCGCGGCCAAGCGCCTGACGACGGCGGCGATAGGCACGGTGATTCGCCTGTCGCGCGCCGATTCGATGATTCCGGGGCGGGTGTTGTCGGCCGGTGAGCAGGTCGTGATCACCGCGCGCATATCGCCGAGCGGCGAACCCCTGCCGGCCGCCGGCGATATGTACGGCGAATTGACTTACGATGTCGGCCATGACGGCACCGCCAATCTGCTCATCGATCATGTCACGCCTTAGGCCGCAGCGATGAGCACGGCGACGGATCTGTTTTCCGGACGGATATCGGCCGAGAATCTCCTGCCGTATCCCTGCATGCGCGACAGAGACCGCGAAGTTCTCGGCATGATCAGCGAGGCGATCGATCAATTCCTGGGACCGAAACACGCGGACTTCAAGCGCTGGGACCGCGACGCCGCGACGCCGGCGCAGTTCATTCAAGGTCTGCGCGATCTCGGTTTGTTCGGCTTGATCATCCCCGAGGAATTCGGCGGCCTCGGCCTGTCGAACGCGGGCTATGCGCGCGTGCTTGCGCAAAGCAGCCGCCACGACAGTTCCGTATCGCTGACCATAGGCGCGCACAGCTCGATCGGCATGAAGGGGATTCTGTTGTTCGGCACCGAGGCGCAAAAAGCGCGCTACCTGCCGAAGCTGGCGAGCGGCGAGCTGATCGCGGCGTTCTGCCTGACCGAATCGACGGCGGGCTCCGATGCGGCGTCGATTCGCACGCACGCCGCGAAGAACGCCGACGGCAGCTGGACGCTGAACGGCGAGAAGATATGGATCACCAACGGCGGCATCGCCGATCTATACACGGTCTTCGCCCGCACCCAATCGCCGGCCGGCAAGATCACCGCCTTCATCGTCGAGGCGACATGGCGGGGCGTCAGCCACGGCCGTCATGAGGACAAGATGGGCATTCGCGCCTCCTCGACGACGACCGTGAGCTTCGCCGATGTGCACGTTCCCGCCGACAACGTCATCGATGCCGAAGGTAAGGGTTTCAAGGTCGCGATGGCGATCCTCAACAACGGCCGCACCGGTCTCGGCGGCGGCGCGGTCGGCGGCATGAAGGCGGTGCTGGCGATGGCGACCGAACAGGCGCGCGCGCGCAAGCAGTTCGGCCACGCGATCGGCGAATACGACCTGGTTCGAGAGAAGATCGCGCAAATGACCGTCGATTGCTTCGCGGCGGAGAGCGTCGTCTGGATGGTCGCGCACTACATAGATTCGGGAGTGGCCGATTATTCGGTCGAGGCCGCGGTCAGCAAGGTATTCGCCAGCGAGGCGATGCAGCGCTCGGCGTACGAGGCGCTGCAAATCGCGGGCGGCAACGGCTTCATGTGCGATTATCCTTATGAACAGGCGGCGCGCGACAGCCGCATATTGACCATATTCGAGGGGACCAACGAAGTCCTGCGCCTGTACATCGCCTTGTCCGGCCTGAAGGATCTCGGCCGCACGTTCGGCGAGCTGAAATCGGCGATGGACGATATTTTCAATCATCCGATCAAGGGTTTCGGCGTCCTCGGCGACTACGCCGAGAAGCGCCTGACGCAGGCGACCGGCATCGGCCGCGATCGAATTGCGAGCCAAGTGCCGCAGCCGCTGCGCAACGCCTGCGAGATTTACGAGAGATACACCGTGGAACTCGCCAAGGCCAGCGACTTCGTATTGCGCAAGCACGGCAAAGCGATCGCCGACCGCCAATTCGAGTTGAAGCGCATCGCCGACATCGCGATCGACTTGTTCGTCGGCCTGTGCGTGCTGTCGCGGGCGGCGTCGCTCGCCGCCGCCGGCAGCACCGCGGCCGCCGGCGGCACCGCGGTCGCCGGCAGCAGCGCGGCCGCCGGCGCGCAGGCCGCGGCGATCGCGCGGATTTTCGCCGCGCAGGCCAAGCGGCGCATGGCGAACAACATCCGCCGCATTACGCGCAACGAGGACGACTCCGTGCGCGCGCTTGCCGCATATATTCTGGAGGAGGGCGGCGGCTACGTCTGGGACGTGGTGTAAGCGGCCAAGGCGGCTGCGCCGGCGCCGGCTGCGCAGGGCGGAGGATCAATCCATTGCCGCATGCGTCTCCACGACGCTGCCGCCGGCGCGCGGTACCTGCAGCAGCAGCAGCAGGGGCATCACCAGCACGGTCAACAGCAGCATCAGCAGAAAGTCGTCTATATAGGCGATCATCGCGGCTTGTTGATTGACGAGCGCGTTGAGCGCGGCGGCGCGCGCCGGCTCGGCGACGTTGAAGGCGTGGACGATCGCCGGGTCTTGCCAGGCGGGACTCGCGTAGGTGACGCGCTCGACGAGCGCCGCGTGCGCCGTCGCGGCGTTGCGCACCAACATCGTCTGCACGAACGAAATGCCGATGCTGCTGCCGATGTTGCGCACCAGACTGAAGATCGCGGTGCCCTGAGCGCGCATCGACGGCGCCAGGGTGGCGAAGGTCGCGGCCGCCAAGGGCACGAACACGAAGCCCGTGCCGAAACCCTGGATCAAGCCCGGCCAAATGATGTCGCTCTGGGATACGGACAGCGTGTAGCGGCTCATTTGCCACAATGCCAGGGCGGTGCCGGCGAAGCCGAACAGCAGCAAGAAGCGCAGATCCACTTTGCCGACCATGCGGCCGACGATCAACATCGCGATCATCGTGCCGATGCCGGCGGGCGCGGTCACGAGGCCGGTGGTGGCGACCGGGTATCCCATCAGGTCTTCGAGCATCGTCGGGATCAGCGCACGGGTCGCGTACAAGACCAGGCCGACGATGAAAATGAAGACGAGTCCGGAGGCGTAGTTGCGGTTCTTCAGCAAGCGGTAATCGAGAAACGCCTTGTTTGCCGCGATCATGCGCGTGTGCGCGATGAAATAGGTGAAGGCGACGACCAAGACGACGGCTTCGATCCGGGTTTCCATCGACGAGAACCAATCGTTCTGTTCACCGCGGTCGAGCAGCAGTTGCAGAGCGCCGATGCTGAGGCTGAGCGTCGTGAAGCCGAACACGTCGAAGAACATTTGGCGCGTGCCCGGCTGCGGCCGGATGTATCGCCAAATGCCGTAAAAAGCGAGTATGCCGACCGGGATGTTGATGAAAAACACCCAGCGCCAGCTGTAGCTGTCGGTCAGCCAGCCGCCGAGCGTCGGCCCGAGGATCGGCCCGACCATCACGCCGAGGCCCCAGATCGCCATCGCCGGGCCCTGCTTTTCGGGCGGGTTGATGTCGAGCAGGACCACCTGCGCGAGCGGCACCAGCGCGGCGCCGAATACCCCCTGCAGCAAACGCGCCGCGACGATCTCGGCGAGCGATTGGGAGAATCCGCAGAGCGTCGAGGCGACCGTGAACCCGGCGACGGACGCCAGAAACACCCACTTTTGACTGAAGCGGTCGCACATCCAGCCGGTCAACGGCGTCGCGATCGCCGCCGCAACGATATAGGCGGTCAGGACCCAGGTAATCTGGTTCTGGGAGGCCGACATGCTGCCTTGCATGTGCGGCAGCGCGACGTTTGCGATCGTCGTGTCGAGCGTCTGCATGACCGTCGCCGCCATGATCGACAGCGTGATCATTCGGCGGTTGAGCGGCCGATTCACGCCTGCGCTTCGACGATCTGCTGCAGGCGCTCGAGGATCTCGGCGGCGATGCCGAGCGCCTTTGGATCGACCTGCGCCAATATTTCACGGCGGAAGGCGTCCGCCTCGGCGCGCAGTTTGGCGTACAGCCGCGTGCCCTCATCGGTCAGTGCGATGCGTTTGACTCGGCGGTCGGTCGGCGACGGTGCGCGCACGACGAGCCCGGCTTTGGCGAGCCTGTCGATCATCGCCACGATGGTTGCGCCCTCGACGCCGAGTTGGGCGGCAAGCTCCGATTGCGACAGCGGCGCCTTCGCCTTCGCGGTCACCGCGATCGCCAACCAACTCGCCTGGCTCATGCCGAGATGTTTGAGCCGGTGGTCGAGCGCTTGGCGCCAGGCACGCGCGGTGCTGTGCAGCGCGGAGGTAAAGCGCTCTTCGACGGCAGGCATTTTCACAGCGTCCTAATAGTTAGCATACTAATAAAAATAGCATGATGGCAGGCAAAATGCAGCGTTTTATTTTGGAGCGCCCGTCGCGCATCGTTCGACGGCGAGGACGGACGGCAAGCCGTGCGGGAACCCGCCATGCGCGCCGCTGTCCACTGCTGATCGACTTGAGAAAACAATCGGAGGCAGCGCGATGGACCATGCATCTCTGACGCCGGTGCGAATCGCCGGCGACGGCTTCCTGCCCGAGCGCGCGGCCGGCGACGCCATGGCGCTTGATGTCGACGATCCGGCGACACTTGCGGTCACCGATTTCACGCGCGAACATCCGATCACGGTCGACGAAGAGCGGCAGATCGATGCCGCCTTGCAGGATATGATCCGCTTCGGCGTGCGCGCGCTGCTCGTGCTGCGCGAGCGGCGGATCGTCGGTTTGATCACCTCTTACGATATTCAGGGCGAGCGACCGCTGCAGTTTCTGCAAAACTCCAATTACGAGCATCATCGCGACGTGCGCGTCGGCCATATCATGACGCCGTGGCCGGATTTGCTGGCGGTCGATTGGCGCGCCGTGCAAAGTGCGCGCGCCGGCGAACTGTACGACGTCCTGCGGCACGCCGGCCTCAGCCACTTGCTGGTCGTCGAGAAACGCGGCGACGATGCGTTGGTGGTGCGCGCCTTGGTTTCGCACGCGCGCCTCGAACGGCAGTTGAATGTGTTTGCCGGCAACGCCGCGGCGCGCGACGCCCGCGCGGCGGCTGGCGCAGCGGCCCCGCGCAAGATCAGCGGCGCCTAGCCGCAGGCGCCGCAGCCGGCGCGCGGCAATCCGATCGCACTCGCACCGCCCCCGGCGATCGGCGATAATGAACCGCGGGATGCCCTCGAGCCGCTGGATTCGCCGCCCACCGAACTGGATTCGCCGTGAAAAATACGCACATCAAGACCGAGTTGCCCGGGCCGCGCGCCCGCGCGCTGATCGCACGGGACAACGCGGTCGTCTCGCCGTCCTATGCGCGCGATTATCCGTTCGTGATGTCGCACGGCCGCGGCGCCGAGGTCTGGGACGTGGACGGCAACCGCTTCCTGGATTTCGCCGCCGGCATAGCCGTATGCGGCACCGGCCACAGCCACCCGGCGGTCGTGCAGGCGGTCAAGGACGCCGCCGAGCACTTCCTGCACATCTCCTCGGACTTCTGGCACGAAGGGCAAATCAGACTCGCCGAGCGCATCAACGAGATCGCGCCGATGCAGGGGCCGGTCATGAGTTTCCTCGCGCAATCCGGCACCGAGAGCGTCGAGGCTGCGCTGAAACTCGCGCGCCACGTCACCGGACGTCCGCGGTTCATCGGCTTTTTAGGCGGCTTCCATGGCCGCACGATGGGCTCGCTCGCCTTCACGTCGAGCAAGTACACGCAGCAAAAGGGCTTTTTCCCGACGATGCCCGGCGTCACGCACGTGCCCTACCCGAACGAGTTCCGGCCGCTGTACGCGGGGTCCGACCAGGGGCGCGCCGCTCTCGACTACATCGAGGAGGTCGTGTTCGCGAGCAACGTGCCGCCGGCCGAAGTTGCAGCCGTGCTGGTCGAGCCGATCCAGGGCGAGGGCGGCTATCTCGTGCCGCCGGACGGCTTTCTTCAGGGATTGCGCGCGCTCTGCGACCGGCACGGAATTTTGTTGATATTCGACGAGGTGCAATCCGGCGTCGGCCGCACCGGCAAGATGTTCGCCTGCGAGCATTGGGGCGTCGTTCCGGACATCATGACGCTCGCCAAAGGCCTCGGCTCCGGACTGCCGATCGGCGCGGCGGTCGCCAAGAAAGCGATCATGGAGCGATGGCCGCGCGGCGCGCACGGCAACACCTTCGGCGGAAACCCGCTATGCTGCGCGGCGGCGCTCGCGACCATCGACCTCATCGAAGGCGGATACCGCGAGAACGCGGCGAGAATCGGCGATTACTTCATGCGGCGGCTGCGGCTGCTCGCCGATAAATACCCCGTGATCGGCGAGGTCCGCGGCAAGGGCTTGATGATCGGCATGGAGCTGGTGACCGACAAAGCGAGCAAGACGCCGGCGCGCGCTCTCTGCGAAACCCTGCTCAACCGGGCCTTTCAGAACGGCTTGCTGCTGCTCTCCTGCGGGGCGAGCACGCTGCGCTTCATGCCGCCGCTGATGATCGGCGAGAGCGACGTCGACGAGGCCGTGACGCTCGTCGAGCTGAGCCTTCGGCAGGCGCTCGCCGCGGGCGCGGCGCCGAAGAATTGAAGGGCTGATAGGCATACCCACCGGGAGCATGACGATGAATCTACTTGCAGTGACGGCGGGCGATTGGCACGAGCGCGCCTCCAAGCTGCGCTTCGAAACGCGCCACTTCATCGACGGCCGCCACGTGGAGTCCGTCGCCGGCGGACGCTTCGCGGTCGTCAATCCGGCCACCGGCAAGCCCTTGTGTGAAGTCAGCGCCGGCACCGCCGCGGACATCGACGTCGCGGTCGCGGCCGCCAAACGCAGCTTTGCCGAGCGCGTATGGAGCCGCAAGGCGCCGCGCGAGCGCATGGCCGTGCTGGCGGCGTTCAGCCGGCTGATCGAGGCGAACTCGGAACGCTTCGCGCTGCTCGACACGCTCTGCATGGGCAAGCCGGTTCGCGACATGATCGCGATCGACGTGCCGGCCGCGGCGACGACCTTCGCCTACTTCGGCGAGCTGGTCGATAAAATCGACGGCGCGGTGACGGCCACCGCCGCGGACGCGTTCCACTACATACTGCGCGAGCCCCTCGGCGTCGTCGGCTGCATCGTGCCGTGGAACTATCCGTTGTTGATGGCTTCGTGGAAAGTCGCGCCGGCGCTCGCCGCCGGCAATTCCGTCGTCTTGAAGCCCGCCGAACAATCGCCTCTGTCGGCGGCGCTGATGGCGGAACTGTTCATCGAGGCGGGCGGCCCGCCGGGCGTCTTCAATGTCGTCAACGGAATGGGCGAGACCGCCGGGGCGGCGCTCGCGCTGCACAACGACGTCGCCAAAATCGCCTTCACCGGGTCGACCGAAATCGGCAAACAAATTCTGGTGTACGCCGGTCAGTCGAACATGAAGCGCGTCAGCCTGGAATGCGGCGGCAAATCGCCGCAGATTTTCCTCGCGGACCTGCCGGATATCGACGTCGCGGTCGGCTACGCGATCAACGGCATCTACGGCAACATGGGCGAGGTCTGCAATGCCGGATCGCGCCTGCTGATCGACCGGCCGATAGCCAGGGAGTTTCTGGCGCGCTTCATCGCGCGCGCCGCAACCGCGTACCGACCGGGCGACCCGCTCGATCCGGCGACCAACATGGGTCCGCTGGTGACCGCATCCCATCGGACCCGGGTCATGAATTACATCGCCCGCGGCAAGCAGGAAGGCGCGCATCTGGAATTCGGCGGCGGCGCTCCGGAGCTGCCCGGCGCGTTCGTCAACCCGACGCTCTTTTCCGGGGTGAACAACCGGATGACGATCGCACGCGAGGAGATTTTCGGACCCGTCGCGGCGGCGATCGAAGTCGACGGCATAGAGCATGCCATGAGCGTCGCCAACGATTCGATCTACGGCCTGGCCGCCTCGGTATGGACGCGGGATCTGACGGCTGCCCACAAGGCGGTGCGCGACCTGGAGGCGGGCGTGATCTGGGTCAACTGCTTCGATCATGGCGACATGACGCAGCCGTTCGGCGGCTACAAGCAATCCGGCCAGGGGCGCGACAAATGCGTCGAGAGCCTGATTTCCTACACGCAGACGAAGTCCGCGTGGATCAACCTCGGCTGAAGCGGGCAGCGCAGCGGCGCTGGCTTGTAGGCGGTTTTTTATATTATACTCGTAACATTATAAAATCGGCGCGCGGCGGGGTTGCTGGATCGTGAGACGGGTGCAGACTCTCGGGCTACTGGGGACGGGCGTGATAGGCGGCGGCTGGGCGGCACGCGCGCTGCATTTCGGCATCGACGTCATTGCCGCCGACGTCAAGCCGGAAATGGAAGCCTGGATACGCGGCGCGGTCGCCAACGCCGAGCCGGCGCTGGCGCGCCTGACGTTCGCGCCGCTGCCGCCGAAGGGCAAGCTGTCGTTCACGACGGACCTGGGGGCGATGGCCGAACGCGCGGATTTCATTCAGGAAAACATACCGGAGCAGCTGCCGCTGAAGCAGCGCGTGCTCGCCGAGGTGAGCCGCCGCGCGCCGGCCGACGTCATCATCGCCTCCAGCACCTCGGGACTGATGCCGAGCGATCTGCAGCGCGACATGCTCGCGCCGCAGCGCTTTTGCGTCGCTCATCCGTTCAACCCCGTCTATCTTCTGCCGCTCGTCGAACTGGTCGGCGGCGAAAAGACGGCGGCGGCGACGATCGAGGCGGCGGCGGTGTTTCTGCGCTACATCGGCATGCATCCGCTGCACGTGCGCCGCGAGGTCCCCGGCCACCTGACGGATCGATTGCAGGAAGCGCTGTGGCGGGAAATCCTCCACATGGTCAACGACGGCGTGGCGACCACCGGCGAACTCGACGATGCCATCGTCTACGGCCCCGGCTTGCGCTGGGCTGCGATGGGTACCAATTTGATCTACCACCTCGCCGGCGGCGAATCGGGTATGCGCCATATGCTGGCGCAGTTCGGCCCCTGCCTGAAGTGGCCATGGACGAAGCTGCAAGCGCCGGAACTCACCGATGCGTTGATCGACCGCATGGTCGAGGGCACGCAGGCACAGGCGGGCGGGCGCTCGATCCGCGAGCTCGAGCGTCTGCGCGACGACTATTTGGTCGCCGTGCAACAAGTGCTGCGCCAGTACGACATCGGCGCCGGCGGCACGTTGCGCAAGCTCGAGGAGCGCTTGTACCGGGATGCCGCCGCATGCGGCGCAGCGGCGGGGGATCCCGCAGCGCCGTTGCGGCTGGTCGAACCCGTGGTGCGGCCGGAATGGGTCGACTACAACGCGCACATGACCGATTACCGCTACCTGCAGGTGTTCGGCGAGGCGATGGACGCCCTTTACCGGCGGGTCGGCGTCGACGAGGCGTACCGCAGGTCCGGCCGCATGTTCTACAACGTCGAGACGCACGTGAAGCATGCGCATGAAGCGAAAGTCGGCGAGCCGCTGTACGTCACGACGCAGCTTCTCGGCGTCGACGACAAGCGCCTGCACGTCTTTCACCGCCTGCATCGGCGGCGCGACGACGTGCCGATCGCCAGCGGCGAACAGCTGCACGTGCACGTCGACACCGGCGCCGTCCGCGCGGCGCCGATCGATGCGGCGGTACGCGCGAAGCTCGACGCGATCTGCGACGCGCAGGCCGCTTTGCCGGTGCCGCGCGAGGCGGGCCGGCACATCGGCCGGACGGGCGCCTAGAGAAGCGCCGTGCCGAAGATCGTCGACCATGCGAAGCGGCGCGACGAGATAGCGCAAGTGGCCTGTCAGGTCGTCGCGGCGCACGGCTTCGAACACGCAACCGTGGCGCGCATCGCGCGCGCCGCCGGCTATACGACCGGCATGGTTGCTCATTATTACGATTCCAAGCAGCAGATCATCCTGGCGGCCCTGCGCCTGATGCTGACGCGCATCGAGGCGCGTTTGACGCTGCGCCATGAGCGCAGCGACGCCGATCTGGTCAGCGTATTGTCCGAAGCCCTGCCGATCGATGCGCAGCGATTCACGGAGTGCGCGTTCTGGATGGCGTTCTGGGGCCAGGTGTCGGCGGACAGGAAGTTACGGCGCCTGAACGCCTGGGTGCATCGCGAATACCTGCGGCTGTTTGCGCGTTGTTTCGCAGAGCACTGGCGCGCCTCGTCGGCCTGGCCAAAACGGGCCCGCGAGCAGGCGTTGCGTTCGGTGGTGACGTTCATCAACGGCTTGACCGCCAGCGCGGTGACCAGTCCGGCCGACTGGCCGGCCGCCGTGCAGCTCGCGCAGCTGCGCCTGCAGCTCGATCTGCTGCGGGCCTGGGCCGAGGGCAAGCCTCCGCGCCCGGCCGCGGCCCGCTGAAGGAGATTGGCAATGGATTTTTCGCTCACCGAAGAACAGCAGCTGATCATCGAGACGACCAGGAATTTCGTCCGGAACGAGCTATACCCGCACGAGCAGGAGGTCGAGGAGACCGGCGTGCTGCGCGAGGATTTGCAGCGCGCATTGAAGGCCAAGGCGATAGAAGCCGGTTTGTACGCGGCCAACATGCCCGTTGAAGTGGGCGGCGCCGGCCTCGACGCGGTCACCTGGGTCCTCTACGAGAAGGAGCTCGGCGCGACCAACTATGCGCTGCACTTCTCCTGTGTCGGGCGCCCATCGAACATTCTGCTCGCCTGCAGCGGCGAACAGCGCGAGCGCTACCTGCTGCCGACGGTGCGCGGCGAGCGCACCGAGTGCCTGGCAATGACCGAACCCGGAGCAGGCTCGGATTTGCGCGGCATGAAGACTTCGGCGGTCGCCGCGGGCGGCGACTTCGTGATCAACGGCACCAAGCATTTCATCAGCCACGCCGATCACTCCGATTACGTGATTCTGTTCGCCGCCTCGGGCGAGGAACGAGTTGCGCGCGGCGTGCGCAAGAAAATCACCGCTTTTCTGATCGACCGCGACCACCCGGGCTTCGTCATTCGGCCGGGCTACAAAAACGTCTCGCATCGCGGCTATACGAACAGCATTCTGGAATTCAACGATTGCCGCGTGCCGCAATCGGCGATCCTGGGGGAGCTGCACCGCGGTTTCGAGGTCGCCAACAGCTGGCTGGGCGCGACGCGCCTGCAGGTCGCCGCGACCTGTCTCGGGCGCGCGGAGCGCGCGCTCACGCTGGCGACGCAATGGGCCGCGGACCGCATTCAGTTCGGCCAGACGATCGGCAAATTTCAAGGGGTCGGATTCAAGCTCGCGGACATGGCGGTCGAATTGCGCGCCGCCGAGCTATTGGTGCTGCAAGCGGCCTGGAAATACGATCAGAAGACCGGCACCGACATGGACATGGCGATGGCCAAGCTGAAGGCGACCGAGGTGCTGGCGATGGTCGCCGACGAAGCGCTGCAAATTCACGGCGGTATGGGATTGATGAGCGATTTGCCGCTGGAACGGATCTGGCGCGACGCGCGCATCGAACGCATTTGGGAGGGAACCAGCGAAATTCAGCGGCTGATCATTTCACGCGCCTTGCTGCGCCCCCTGGGCGGCTGATCGCGGCGGCGGTCCGCCGGCAGCGGCGCCGGCGCCGCAGCTAACGCCCGCTCCAGCGCGGCTTGCGCTTCTCGGTGAACGCACGCGTGCCTTCCTTGAGGTCCTCCGAGCGCACCACGCGCTGCACCAGGTCGAGCGCGTCGTGCAGCGCAAAGGCCTCGTGCTCCGGGAGCGCCTCGCTGTGGCGAATCAGCTGCTTGATCGCAGGGAACAAGAGCGGCGGCCCATCGGCCAACTGGTGTGCGATCTCGCGGGCCTTCGCCATGGCCTGACCCTTGGGCACGACGTGATTGGCGAGGCCCCAATGCTTCGCCTCCGCGGCATCCATCCACCGCCCGGTCAGCAGGAATTCCACGGCGACGTGATAGGGGATGCGCCGCGGCAATTTGATCGTGCCGGCATCGGCCAAGACGCCGACGTGGATTTCCGGCAGCGCGAACTTCGCGTGCTCCTCCATGACGATGATGTCCGTGCCAAGCACGACTTCGAAGCCGCCGCCGCAGGCGATGCCGTTGACCGCGGCAATGATGGGTTTGTTGAGGTTTCGCGGGTAATTCAAGCCGCCGAAACCGCCGACGCCCCAATCCTCGTCCGATTTCTCGCCGGCGGCCGCGGCTTTCAAGTCCCAACCGGGGCTGAAGAAACGCTCGCCGGCGCCGGTGATGATGGCGATGCGCATCTCGGGGTCGTCGCGGAACGCGCAAAACACGTCGTTGAGGCGCCGGCTGGCCGCCAGGTCGATCGCATTCGCCTTGGGGCGGTCGATCGTGACCTCGAGTATCGCGCCGTCCTTGAGTATCTTGATGCCGTCCGTCATGACTCACTCCTCGTGCAAGCGTATCACGGCGTCCACCGCCAGCGCGCCGCACCCGGCGGGGCGCACGATCAGCGGGTTGACGTCGATTTCCACGCAATCGTCGCGGTGCGCCGAGGCGAAGCGCGCGACCCCCTGTACCGCGGCGAGGAGCGCGCCGATATCGCCGGCCGGCTGGCCGCGGAAGCCGCCGAGCTGCCTCGCCGCGCGCAGCCTGCGGATCCCATTCTCGATGGATGCGGCGGTCCACGGCGGCAAGAGGTTCACCGTGTCGGCGAGCAGTTCGGTGAACACGCCGCCGCTGCCGAGCACGAGGACCTGGCCGAATTGCGCATCGACGATCATGCCGACGAGCAGTTCGGCGACGCCGTCGCTGATCATCTCCTCGACCAGCAGCGATTGCGACACGGCGGCGAGCCGCAGCGCGGCGGCGGCGACTTCGCCTTCGCTGCGCAGGTTCAGGGCGACGCCGCCGACTTCTGTTTTGTGCGTCAGATGGGCGCCGACCGCCTTGAGAACCACCGGAAAGCCGAGCGCCGCGGCCGCTGCGGCCGCGGCGGACGGCGTCGTCAGGGCGCCGCGCGGCGTCGGCACCCCGAAAGTTGCGAGCGCCGCCTTGCCTTCGTATTCGCTCAGGTTGCGGATGCGCGCCGCAGGCGCCCCTCGCGGCCGCGGCAGGTGCAGCCGCGGCCCCGTGCCGTTTCCCCAAGCCTCGCCGACCGCGGAGGCCGCCGCGCAGGCCTGCAGCGCCTCACGCTGGCCTTGCAGGGGCACGACATGGCCTTGCAGGCACAGCCGGCGGATTCTCGCGCCCATCGTTTCCGGCAGCGAGGCGATCAGCGCCGCGCGCGACGGCGCGGCGGCGGCGGCGGCGATGAATTCCTCGATGGCGGCGTCGAACGCGGCCGTGTCGGCGGCGTGATCCGGCGGGCAATCGAGCATGAAGCCGACCGCATCGTAGCCGCTGTGCAAAACCGCGTCGAACACCTTGCGCAGGGCCTTGGGATCGAACCACAGATAGGTGTGCATGTCGAACGGGTTCGCGACGGTCACCCGGTCGCCGAGCAAAGCGCGCAACTTCGCCGTCTGCGGGGCCGGGAACGGCGCAAAATCGAGATCGAGATCGCGGGCGACGTCGGCCGTCATCGCCATGTCGCCGCCGGACGCGCCCATGACCAGAAGCTTGCGGCCGCGCAGCGGTCCGCCGACGTGGAAAACCTTCAGTGTTTCGCAGAGCGCGCCCAAGGTGTCGCAGCGGGCGAGCCCCGCCTGCCGGCAGAAGGCGTCGAAAACCGCGTCGGCGCCGGTGAGCGCGCCGGTGTGGCTGTGGGCCGTACGCTCGGCCGCCGCAGTGCGCCCCGATTTGACGACGGCGATCGGTTTGCCGGCGGCGCGCGCACGCGCGGCGGCGCGCGCAAAGCCGTGCGGATTCTTGATTCCTTCCAGGTACAGGCCGAACGCCGTGACCCGCGGATCATCGGCCAATAGTTCGATCAGATCCTCGACCGCAAGCCGCGTCTGATTGCCGACCGTGAACAGGTAGCCGATCGGCAGCGACCGGTCGTTGAACATCAAGGTCAGCGCGATGGTGCCGCTTTGGCAGATCAGCGCCACGCCGCGCTCGGGAGGGGTGCCGACGACTTGGTCCGGCCAGAGGGCGACGCGATCGAAAAAATTCACGAAGCCATAGCAATTCGGCCCGAAGAAGGGCAGGGCGCCGGCGCTCTCGAGGAGGCTATGCGTCAGCGCCCGGCCGAGGTCGGTGCCGGTCTCGGAAAAACCGGAACTGAAGCAGACGAAACCGCCGCCGCCGCGGCGCGCGAGCGCCGCCGCAACCGCCGGCGCCTCGTGATTCGGCACCGCGAGAAATGCCGCATCCGGCGCGCCCGGCAGATCGTCGACCGAACGATAATAGACGGCCGATGGCGTCGAGCTCCTGCGGGGGTGCACGCGCCAGAGCGTGCCGCCGAAGCCGATCGCCTCGCTGCCGGCGGCGACCGCGTCGGTCCATGCGCCGGCGCCGATCAGCGCGATGCTGCGCGGCGCGATCAGGCGGCGAATGTCCGGGTCCGGCATCGGCTTCAGCGCTGCTGCAATTGAAGCTTGCGCGAGCGCGGAATCTGGTCGCTGCGGCCGGCCGCGGCGTGCCGCAGCGCCTGCAGGCGCCGTTCGATCTGCGCGGGAAACGGCGCGCTCGCCGGCCGGTCGCCCTGCTGCACGTGCAGCAGCACCGCCTCGGCGGCGGCCACCGGCGCGGCGATGCGCGCGCAGCTGAAGAGGCTGCCGGCGATGAAGCGCTTGCGGTCGCAGTCCAGCACCGCGGTGCGCACCAGCAGCTCATCGGCAGCCGTTACCTCGTGCAAATAATGAAAATGCAGCTCGAGCGTGTACAGCGTGCAATGCGTGCGCGCGCGGTACTCCTCGCCCATGCCGAGCTGCTCCATGACGTCGTCGATCGCACGGCTGAAGACGACGGCGTAATAGGCATCGCGCAAGTGGCCGTTGTAATCGATCCAGTGCGGTTCGATGACGGCCCGGTAGGGCGATAATTCGTTCAACGCGGCCGCACTCAATGCAGCTTCAATCGCTCGCGCGCCTCTGCGGGCGTCAGCACGCGCGCGCCCATGGCCTCGATGATGGTGCGCGCCTTCTGCACCAGCTGGGCGTTGCTCGCGTAGACCCCTTTGCTCAAATAAAGATTGTCCTCGAGGCCGACGCGCACATTGCCGCCCAGCAGGACCGATTGCGCGACCCATGGCATCTGCATGCGGCTGATCGCGAACGAGCCCCAGTTGCAGTCGGCCGGCAGCGCATTGACCATCGCCAGCAGATGACCGACGTCGGCCGGCACGCCGTAGGCAATGCCCATGCACAATTGGATCAGCGATGGCGCTTCCAGCAGCCCCTCCTTGACCAGCTGCTTCACGAACCAGAGATTGCCGGTATCGAAAATCTCCAATTCCGGCTTGACGTTCAGGTCCTTGAGAATCGCCGCGCCCTTGCGCAGGTAATTGGGCGTCGACAGATACGCACGGTTGCCGTCGCCGAAGTTCAGGCTGCCGCAATCCAAGGTCGCGATCTCCGGCTTGTACGATCCCTCGGCGCACAGGTCGATCACGTGGCGCATGCGATCCTCCTGGCTGACGAAATCGCTGCCGGGGCCGGGCGTATCCGCGAGCCCGCGGTCGCCGACGACGATGTAGCCGCCCATTCCGCAGGTGAGATTGACGATGACGTCGACCTTGCTGTCGCGCACGCGCTTGACGACCTCGCGGTAATGGCGCGTCTCCATGCTGAACGCGCCGCTGTCCGGGTCGCGTACGTGGATGTGCACGATCGCCGCGCCGGCTTGCGCGGCGGCGACGCAGCTGGCGGCGATTTGCGCCGGGGTGATCGCGCAGTGCGGGCTCTTGGTGACCTTGGTGTCGTCGCCGGTGACGGCGCAGGAAATGATGACTTCGTGATTCATTGCGTTGCAGTCTCCGTCGGCGCCGGCACAGGAGAATTATATTATCGTGATCATAATAATTACGCCAGCCCGGCCGCCGCGGGGGCTCGAGGCGGCGCCCCGCCGTGCCGTTTGCCGGCCAAGGCGCCGATGATCTCGGCCTCGCTGCAGACGCCGAGCAGCCGGCCCTCCGCGGCGAGCAGCACCGGGTGTCCGCTGCTTTGGCGCAAGTGGATGATTTCCTGCAGCGACAGGCTCGGCGGCGCGACGCACAGACCGTGCCCGCCCGCCGCCACGGCGCCGCCCTCGAGGATGTGCAGTAGCGGCCGCGATTGGCCGTCGACGCGCAATTCGCCGATCCGGTCGTTCGCGTCGAGGAACAGTTGATAGCGGCGGCCCGGGTCGAGCCATACCGCGCCGTCGGCACCGCCCAGGCGTGCGCGCGGCTGCATGATCATGCCGCCGGTGAGTACCTCGAGCGGATTCATGTGATGCACGAATTCGGCGACGTAATCGTCGGCCGGGGCCATGACGATGTCCTCCGCGGTGCCGGTTTGCACGATGCGGCCGTTCTGCAGGATCGTGATACGGTCGCCGAGACGCAAGGCCTCGTCCAGGTCGTGGCTGACGAAGAGGATGGTTTTCTTGACGCGCGCCTGCAATTCCAGCAGTTCATCCTGCAGTTTGGCGCGGATCAAGGGGTCGAGCGCCGAAAACGGCTCATCCATCAGCAGGATGTCCGCGTCGGTCGCAAAGGCGCGCGCCAGTCCGACCCGCTGCTGCATGCCGCCGGAGAGTTCGGCGACGTGGCGCTCCGCCCACTGCGACAAGCCCACCAATTCGAGTTTCTCGTCGACGATCTTGCGGCGCGCCGCGGCGCGATCGCCGCGCAGTTCCAAGCCGAGGCCGACGTTGTCGCGCACCGTGCGCCAGGGCAGCAATGCGAATTGTTGGAACACCATCGCGATGCGTTCACGGCGCAGCCGCCGCAGCTGCTGCGAGTCGCAGTGGGCGACGTCGATCTTGGCATCGCCGGCGTCGATCAAAACGCTGCCGCGGCTGACGCGGTTCAATCCGTTCGCCGCCCGCAGCAGCGTGGACTTGCCGGATCCGGACAGCCCCATCAGCACCGATATCTCGCCGCGCGCGACGCCGAGACTCGCATCCGCTACGCCGACGATGACGCCGAATTTCTCCGCCACCTGCGCGCGCGTGCCGCCGGCGTCGAGCAGAATCTCGGCGTCGCGGATTGCTTTGCGGCCGTCGCGGCCGCCGCGCCGCGCAAACAGAATGTCGACGGCCTTGAATTCGATCGCGGTGCTCATCGCGGCGCCCCCGTTTCCTTGGGGCGGCTGATGCGGTCCAAAATAATCGCCAGCAGCACGATCGTGAACCCGGCCTCGAAGCCCATGCCGACTTGCACCGAGTTCAGCGCGCGCACCACCGGCACGCCGAGGCCGCCCGCGCC
>Ga0307372_10000192_pt1 | contig 105201 bp, 91 predicted proteins | sample OX1MG_FD_202533 | JGI IMG/M metagenome (GOLD analysis project Ga0307372, IMG submission 202533) | Soil microbial communities from Risofladan, Vaasa, Finland - OX-1 | ecosystem: Environmental > Terrestrial > Soil > Coastal area > Acid sulfate soil | place: Finland: Risofladan, Vaasa | collected... | reverse complement strand
CCCTGACTCCACGCAATGCTTGGTCACCGGTTCGCGAACCCAAGCACCCCGCTGAACACGGCAACCGACAGACTGCACTCCGGTTCCACGAGAAGAAGGCTTCAGAATCCACGAACCCACGGGGGTCGATGGCGATGCCCTTCTCACCCTTACGGACATGGCGGCCGAGTTCCACCCAGCGCCGGAAGCCGGCAACCTGGGTGGCGTCGGACCGCTGCAGCCCGATAAGGAGAATGTTGTTCGGGCTGTAACGGTGGAACCGGGCGGCCACGGTGAGCATCCGCTGCCAGGTGTCGGATTCGGTCAGCCCGGCGACCGCGGTCTGCAGCCGCTGGTGGATCTCGGTGAGCCGGTCCGCCCGGTCGGGGCCGGTCACAATGTCCCGCCGAGGCGGGTCAGGCACGCCGGGGCGGAGCCGGCCAAGGCGTGGGCGTGCTGGCCGTGTAGCGGCCGGATCTGCAGCCCGGCCAGTGCGGCTGCGGTGGCGAGGTCATCGGCGGCGGCGTCCAGGGTGGTCACATCAGCGGCGGTCAGGGTGAGCAGCCCGGCGACGCTGTAGGCGCGGTGACCGGCGGCGAGTTCGGTTTCCAGGTCGGCCGCCCGATCGGCGGCGTCCGCCTCGGCGGCCGGGGTGAGGAAACCGAGCCGGGCCCGGTCTTTGGCATCGAGGTCGGCCTGCGCGCGGGCGGCCCGGGCGCGGCGCAGCGCGGCAGCTGTCGGCACCGGCTGCAGGTGCAGACTGACTGTGCGCACGACGCCGCCCGGGCAGGCAAGCAGCAGCGGGTCCAGCCAGCCGGCCCGGACCGCAAGCCGCGGCCAACCGGTGACGACGAAACCCCGCGCGACCTGGTCATCGAGGCTGATCTGCCGCCAGGAGGAGCGCCGGCTCACCCAACCAGCGATCGGCGCGCAACCGGCGACTGGTAGGGCCGGCCAGCTGAGCAGCACCACGGCCAGCTCGGCCGGATCGAGCGGGGCGACCGTGAGATCGGCGTGCAGAAGCTGGCGGGCCAGCCCGCGGACCAACCCGGCAAGCAGCTGCGGGTCGCCGCGGCGGACCGACCGGGCGGACAGCCGGACCGCGAGCAGCATGTCGTGGTCGACGGCGACCCCACCGACGGCGGCCTCCAACGTTGACGTCGCGGCGACCAGCCGGGCGGGTGGGGCCCAGCCGGGACCAAGGCTGCGGTGCACCAGCTGCAACCGGTCGACCTGGTCCGCCTGCGCGAAACCGATCAGCGCTTGCCCCCAGGCGACCAGCAACTGCTGCTGGTCGCCCGGGTCGAGCAGCCGCAGGGCGTCACCGCCGGCCACGGTGAACAGGACGACCGCAGTGCCGGCCCGCTCGTCACGCAGCAGCCCGACCCGGTCGGCGTCGACACCGATGATGGCGAGCCGACCGTATTCCGGTGGCAGCCGCAGCCGGCGCACCATCGGCCGGCCGGAGGTCAGCGGGATAGCCGGAACAGGGAGCCGCCAGCGGCGGGTGCCGGTCGCGGTGTCGACGACGACGCTGGTCACCGGGGCGATCCAGCCGATCAGCGGCGCACCGGCGACCGGCACCGTCGCGATCAGCAGGGCAACGAGCGCCGGGGCGACGGCCAGCGGGATCGGCAGGTGGGCGGCGAACGCTGCGACGCAGGCGATCAGCCCGCCACCGAGAGTGGCCACCCGGGGGGCACCGAGGCCGAGCCACAGCCCGGAAGTGGGACCGGCGAACCGGTCGCCGGGTGCTGTCAACGCGGGATCGGCGTGGCTCATGGCCGGCTCCCCGGGCCGGGACGGCGGGCGTCGCCCGGTCGGGGCGGCGGAGGCGGGGCCGCGGGCCGCTGCCCGTTACTGGCGGGGCTGCCCGGCGGAGTCCGGGTGCCGCCGGCGGCAGCTCCGGCGGTGCCCGGTGTCCGCGCCGGCATCGGCAGCGGTGCCCGGCCGGTGAGCGCGGCGCCGGTCAGCCGGCTGGCCGGATGCGGGGTAAGGGCAAGCAGCTGGCCTCCGGTGCGCCGCGCCCGGCTGGCTGCGGCGGCGCCGAACCCGGTGACCGCCGCGGCTTCGGCGGCCAGCGGGACCACCCGCAGAGTCAACGGCAGGGCGAGGCTCCCGAGGAGCAGCAGCGCGATGCCGACCGCGACGGTGTCGATGCCGCTGGCCAGCCCGGTGGCCGGGTGGGCAAGCGCGGCGGCGGCCAGCACCATCACCACCGTGATGACCAGTTGGGTGAGCACGACCGCGGCCAGGATCTCGACCAGCCGGCGGGTCCACCGGGACGTGGCCGACCAGAACAGCCCAGCCAGCGCAAGCGGAATGAACGCGACGATCAGGTAGATCAGCGCGGCCCGCACGGCCAGCTCGATCCAGATAACGAACGAGAGCACCGCGACCACCAGCAGCACCAACGCGAGCACGACCCCGGACAGGCCGGGCACCGGGGCGGCCAACCCGAGACTGCCGCCGAAGTGGGTCAGTGCCCGGGCGTAGCCGTCGGCACCGCCGATGCCCGCGTGCACCACCAGGGCGCACGCCCCGTCGACAAGGTCCAGGACGAGTTGCAGACCGGCGCGGGCGACCAGCAGCAGCGGGGCGATAGCAAGCGGGGCGAGCACCCCGTGGCGGAGCGCACCCGTAGGCCGGCCGGCGAGGATCTCACCGGTGACCCCGACCAGCAGGATCGGGACGGCGAACACTGCGGCAACGGCGATCATCGCCCGCCAGGGGCCGGTGAACCAGCCGTCGAGGTGCACCTCGGTGGTGGCCTGCAGCGCGGCGGTCATGTGCCCGAACATCCAGCCGGCCAAATCTCGCAGGCCGGCGGTGAAGGCGGCCCCGATCGGGGACAGCAGCGCCCCGATCCCGCCGGCGACCGCCTTGCCGGCGCCACCGAACAGCCAGGTCAGCAGCCAGCCCATCAGTGCACCGTCCCGCCGATGCCGAAGGCGAAGTTGACCAGTGCGACCGCCGCGCCGGCGATCAATGCGCCGACCGCCCCACCGAGGACCATCAGCCGACCGGAGCTGGCAGCGCCGTAGTGGCCCGCCCGGCTACCCAGCCCCCACGAGGCGGCGCCAGCCAGGATCGCCAGTACGCAGGCGAGCAGCACCCACGTCATCAGCCCACCCACCATGGCGGCGAGCTGGGTGGTGCCGGGCAAGTTCGAGTTCGGGTTGACGATGATGCCGGTGGGCATGGCAGCCTCCGCAGGTCGACGGTGAAGCGGTCGACCTGCAGGCTGCTCAGCTACTTCACCAAAACTTCACCGGCCAACGCCAGGACGAGAGGGGCGACCCGGCGGTGAAGTAGGCGGTGAACACGGAGCAAGCGCGCAACTTGCCATGGCGGATCAGTCCGATGCCCGAGGTCGCTCAAGAGCACGGCTTCGGTGAGCGGCTCGGTCTGGGAGAGCAGAGCGCAGGCGGACGCAACGTGGGCTCCATCCGACCGATCAACGCACACACCGGCGCTCAGGTCGACGAACAGAGCTGGCAGTGATGCAGCATTCCGAAGGAACAGCCACCACGCGGGGAACGGCCTCCGGATCGCCGCCTCTGTGCCGGTCGTGGCCTGCTACGCGGGCGCGGTCGGAGAGCGCCGATCACCCAGTTCGGCGGCGTGCCGTGGCCACCGCGGAGACGTCGAGAGGATCCGCGCTCGCATGCTGGAGCAAGCACCTCGGGCCGCCCCGAAGGGGGATCCGTTTCCGGTGATCATCAGCTCGGCCGGGGGGCTCTCTGCCAGAGTTGGGTCATGGCCACAACGAGCTTCGGCTACGACGGTGACGGCGGCCTCGGCGATCGGCTACTCGCAGCCGTGCTACGCGGTGAGAAGACGGCGACGTCGTCGCTGGCCGTCGAGTACCTCTCCGGCGAATCGCTGCCGCGGGTCGGCCAGCAGTCCGAGCTGGTTGACCACGCCGGCCGAAGGCATGGGATGATCGAGACGACACGAGTCCGGATCATCCCGCTCGACGCAGTCGGTGACGATGTGGCGAGGGATGAGGGCGAGGGCTTCGCCGACGCGGTCGAGTGGCGCCGGGCTCATGAAGCGTTCTGGGGCGAGACCATAGAGATGATCCGCGCCGACGCCGGTGACTCCACCTGGGAGCTGCGAGACAGCGAGCCGGTCGTGGTGGAGTGGTTCCGCCTCCTCGACGACCAAGGGCCCACGACGGGCTGACGCCGCGTCGTACGAGGATCCGTAACCGCAGCTGCCGCCGTTGTCGTGGCTTGTCTCGGGCTGGCGAGGGGGTGCGAGGAGTGCTGTGGGCTTCAGGAGTAGTCGGCCCAGATCCTGCGCTCGGTGCCGTCGACGGTGACCTCGCCACCGTAAGGTAGGAGCCACTGGGGCCGGGTGTGCCCGAAGGGCACCCCGACGCAGACGACCGCATCGGAGTTGTAGCGGCCGACGACGTCGATAGCGACGTCGCGCTGAGCAGAGCGGTAGTCCGTGCGTTCTGCGGCGGACGGCTGCTTGTCAAAACTCGACGCAGGTGGACGTGCCACGAGCAGGGCGCCGGCAGCGGCGAGCAGTCCCCGCTCACCGAGGGACCGCAGGATCCACCCGAACTCCCGGGCCGGGATGATCTCCTCGCTGGTTTCCAGGATCAGCACCGCGCCGTCGAGCACCGCGGGGTCTGGCGGGAAGCGCCCAGTTGCGAGGATCCACTGGAGGACCTCGACGCAGCCACCCCAGGTTCGGCCGGTCACGGTGCGAGCGGGACCGCCCCACGCCCAGGCTTCGGTGGTTTCGCGCTCGCCGTACTCGCTGAGCGCGGCGGGGTCGGTCCAGTCCTTGCCGAAATCTTCGGACTCGCCCGGGTCGGTGACCTCGAGGCGCTCGCCGGTCAGCAAGGCCGCGCGGAGCGAGGCACTGTGGCAGGCGTCGACCGCTGGGCCGGGACCCAGCTGGACCTGCGTCGAGCCGCCGTGGAAGCTGGCGATGCCGTGGGTCCACAGCCACGACAGCAGATTGCTGTTGTCGCTGTAGCCGCAGAACGGCTTGGGGTCCGCCCCCACGGGGCCGGGGTCGAGGTGCGCCACGACCTGGATCTGGTCCTCCCCACCGATCGTCGCGACCACGGCGCGAATCTCCGGGTCGGCGAACGCAGCGTTCAGGTCAGCCGCACGCTGCCGCGGGCTGGCGCCGACCTGGCGGGTGGTCGGGTACTCGACCGGGACGAGGCCGGTGATCTCGCTCAGGCGCCGCATCGCCTGCTCGTGAACCACCGGTGCCACGCCCGGAGCAGCGAACGACGGCGAGACCACCGCTACTTTCTCACCACGACGGGCCTTCGGCGGGTGCATGAGCTCGGGGACCATACGTCCATCCGATCAGGACCGCACGGCTCCGGCAAGCGCGTTTCCCCCGCCCCGCGTCCAGCCTTCGGTCGGTGAAGGTCAAGTTTGCCCACGCCCTGGACAACTGCGACCGACCACCCGTGTCCGTGCCGCATGACGAACGGCCTACGGGAACGCCTGGTGGCAGAAGGTTCCCAAGAGCAGGTGTCCCGTATACCCCGCCCGAGAAGAAGCCCGGAGACCCCCCGCTATGCGGGGCACGCCCGGAAGCCTCCTCGACCGAGTGCAGGGGTGTTGCACGCAGCCCTGCGGCACCTCTCCTCACGGACGAGCCGCTTGCTGGGATTAGCACTGCCGGATTGGCCGGGCGGTGCGCTCGTCGAGCGAGCAACCACAGATCGCCCGCGGCCTCGCACCCGCTCCGAGCGACGGATCGCGTGTGTCCTTACCTAACCTCCGCATCGATACGGCCCTCTCCCGGACCGACCATAGCCGTCTACTACACGCCGGGTCGAAGGGTTCAGCGACGGTGCTCTTCGAACGCGAGGGTGCCCGCGCATGGCCTTGTCGGACCGAGCCGACGCCTACTGCGGAGGAGACTTTCTGGTCTCGGGTCAGCCGGCTTGGCGGGCGGCGCACCGCTGGGCGAGGGTGTGGAGCCGGTCGAGTTCGCGGTCGGTGTCGGGATGCACCCGGTCAGCCAGATCGGCTTCGTCTTCGATGACGGTGTGAAGCTGTTTGGCGTAGATCTGCACCATGCCGGGTCGGCCGGCTTCGGCGGCGGCGGTTGCAGCCAGCAGGTACAGCGATTCCTCGTACGGGTTGACCTTGATGCCGGCGGCGGCGGCTGTTTCGGCGGCCGGGTAGTCGCCGTGGGCGAGGTCGGTTTCGGCGAGGTCACGGGCCAGGTCGGCGGCGGCGGAGCAGATTTCGGAGACGTGGTTTTCGGCGTAGATCCATTCGCAGCGGCGCCCCAGCCCGTCGAAGGGGCGGCCGCGCAGCAGGGCCAGCGCGGCCCGCTTTTGGCTGGGGTCACCGGCGGCCAACGTTTGGAAGCGTTGCCAGTCGCTGCCGATCGTCGGGTCGAGCCGGTGAACGGGGCCTTTGCTGATGGCGGCGTCGAGCAGCGCCCGGGCTTCGGCGAGTCGCTGGCTGACCACTTGGAGGTGGTAGGGCTTGTCCGGCCACAGCGCGGTGGACAGTTTTTCGGAGTCGACGCCGGAGCGGTGTAGGGCGAGGTAGACGATGAGTTCGAGCACCTTGAGCCGCCGTGGTGCGGGCGCACCGAGCAGCTCGACGGGGCCGAGGATGCAGACTTCGATGCCGGTCGCGGATTCGGCGGCTGGTGCCTGGTCACGGGCCTGTTGGTAGGTCGGGTCGTCGGCCGGCACGTCCGGCGGGGTCAGCTCGATCACCCGGGCCTGGACTGCCTGCCCGCGGGTGCCGCTGGTCGCCGCCGGGGTCGGCTCGCTTGGGTGCGGCGCGGGGACCGCGGGGTCGGCGAGGGGGACCCGGACCGCGGCCAGTGTGTCGGCGAGGGTCGCGAGTTCACCCGGCTCGGCCCGGACGGGGGTCAGCTCCCCGAGCCCGGGGACCCTGAGCAGTCCGCTGGCCTCGTCGAGCTGGCAGGCTTCGGCGTCGGGGTGCGCACCGAGCAGCACCGCGAGCAGGGGGCTGGCCGGGTCGCGGCCGGCCACGGCCAACTCGTCCGGCAGGGCGTCGGCGGAGATGCCGGCGAGCAGCAGCAGCGGGGTGGTGGCGTCGCCGGCGGCGCGGGCCGCGGCCACGGTGGGGGTGTCCGAGTCGGCGAGTTCGGCGCGGACCCGGTCGGCGTAACGGACGAGCTGGGTGAGGTTGTCGGGGTCGGGGTCGACGGTGTCGAGCCGGTCGATCCCAGGCAGCTGCGGCAGCAGGCCGTGGGCGGTGTGCACGTGGGCCAGCGCGGCCCACGGAGCCCCGGTGAGTCCGAGAGCGATGCCGGCCGCGATCGGCGCGGTCTGCTCGATGGGGCCGGTCAGCGCGAGCAGGCCGACGGCTTCCAGGTTGAGGAAGACGTCGGTGTTGTCGAGTCGGCCGATCGGGGCGAGTGCGGGCGCGGGATCCGGGTCGGCCTCGATGGCGTAGGTGAACGGCCCGGCCTCGGCCGGTAACCGCCACCGGCCGGGCGCCGGTTCGGTGAACGGCGCTGGTGGCGGGACAGCCGGGTCGGTGAACAGGATGTCGATGGCGCCGTCCGGTTGGGCGAGCACCGCCCGGACGGTGGTTCCGTGGGGGGCTTGGGCGGCGGCGAGTCGCACCGCCTGGCGGACCCGGTCAGCTACCGGCTCGAGCTGGTCGGCGGCCCGGCGGATCGCGGCCGCCGCTGGTGGCTGGGGGCGGGGCCGGCGGTCGCGCCGGCGATGGTGCTGGGCGCTGACCGCGGCCCGGCGCAGGGTGGCGGCGGCCGCGGCCAATCCGAGTCCGAGACCGACCCCGAGGCCGACGCCGGCCGGGGTGATCGGGGCTGCCGGCTCAACTGCCCGGCCCGGTGGCGTCGAACGGGGGTGCCCGTCGGTCGGGGACAGCACCGGCGCCTCGCCGCTGACCGACGGTTCTCGTGTGGGGGCGGGGGGGACGGATCGGGGTGCGCTGTGGTCGGGGGCGACTGGTCGCGGTTGGCCCTGGCGAGGGATTACCGGCGGGACGTCAGCGTCGGCGGGCAGTCTGGTCGCGTCGGCGGGCAGCAGCAGCACCCAGGCGGGGCGGATCAGGTTGGCCCGGGTCAGTCGCCCGCCGTCGGGTTGGAGCCGGCCTTCGTTCAACTGGTAGATCTCGCGCCAGCGCTGCCCGTCGCCGAGATGACGTTCGGCGATGTCCCACAGGTTGTCGTGCCACCGGCCGTCCGGCGGGGCCACCACGTACACCCGCAGGTCCGCCGACTCAGGCAGCAATGCCGACCGTGAAACGCTGGCCTGCCGGCCCGGGTCGGCGGTCGGCGGGACCAGGCATTCGGCCGGACTGGTCGGGCGCGGTGGCTGCTCGGGACGGACGGCGGCCAGCGCCGTGGTGTACGCGGCGGGCGCGGCGGCCCGGGTGAGCACCACCGCAGAAACGGCGTGGCCGGTCACGGTCAGGGTTGGGCCGGCGCCGAGGGCGATCAGCACGCTGACCACCAGCTGGTGCGCGAGTCGCTGGCTGGCCCCGCCGAGGGGAATCCGCCGGGCGGGTCGATCGGACAGTTCGGCCCGCACCTCTGCCGCCACGCACACCAACAGGTGCGCCCAGGCCAGCCAACCCAGGATCGTGACGAACTTCAGCACGGTGCCGGCGGCCAGCGGCGCGGTCAGCCCGTGCCCCAGCCCGGCCAGCGTCGGCCAGCTGTGCGGGCCCGGCCAGCCGACCAGCAGGATCAGGGCAACCGGCGGACCGGCGAGCAGCACGAGCAGCGCGAGCGCGGCGCCCAGCCCGGTCGCCTGCCGGGAGATCGGCCGGGCGCGCGCCGTCGAGGCGGGGGCGGGGCGGCGGGTCATGGGCCTGTCCCGGTGAGCACCCCACGCTCCGGGTGGGCGGTGGCCGCCCCTCGGGTGACGAAGGTGTCGTATCCGATCAAACCCAGCAGCACGGTCGCGGTGTGGGTGGTGACGGTCACTGTGACCCCGTCCCCGGTGACCGTCGCCTGGCAGCCGTCGGCGGGTTCGGCAGCGGCCACGAAAGCGCAGGCGGCCACCCGTGCCGCCGGGGCGTCGATCCGGTCGATGCCGGTGGACCGGTACGCGGACAAGTCGAGCTGGTCGGCGCCGGCCCGGGCGGCCTGCCCGGCGAGGTCGGCGGCGTGCTGACGGGCGGTGATCGCCCGGCCGCCGTCGATGACCAGCCCGGCGAGGGCGAACAGGCCCAGCGCCAACCCGACGGTGAGGACCGCGACCATGCCGTCGTCGCCGGCACACCGCCACCGCCGCCTGTCGCATTGGGCTGTCATGGCAGCCCCCGGTAGATCTCGATGGGTGCAGCCATGGTCGCGGTCAACGTCTTGTGCCCGGGCAGCCCGGTTCCGGTCAGCCCCGACAGATCTGCGGTGCAGGCCACGCTGACCCGGACCAACCCGCCGGGACGGAACAAGGTGGTGTCCACGGACACGGCCAGCTGGGTGCAGTTCATCTGCTGACCGGTCAGATCGGCGGTGGCCGCGGTCCGGGCGGCGGCCACCGCGGCGGCCGGGGAGTCGGTCAGGCTGGCCGCCCGGGCGGCGTCGCTGGCCGCGCCTTGCACCAGAGCGTCGGCGCCGGCGATCCGGCCGGCCCCGACGACGAACAGCAATACCAGCATGAGCACTGGGGCGAGCAGCACGAACTCGACGGCCACCGACCCGCCGTCCGCAGCTGCCCGCCGGTTCACGACACACCACCGGGAGGGCTAGCCCCGGCGGGCGCCGAACCCGCGGTGGTGCCGGGGACATCGGGGTGGAACTGCTCGATCGGCCCGGTGGCCACCGCCCGGATGGTCAACGCCAGCCCGGGGATGATGCTGACTGCCCGGCCGGTGACGATCACGGTGGCGGTGGTCGTGGTGAGGCTGACCGCGAAGCTTGGGGCGGTGACCAGGTCGGGGCCGAGGGAGTGCACGTAGCCGAGCCCGGCGGTGCTCGCCTGGCTGTCCACGAGGCTGAGGCTGGTGGCAGAGCGGACGGTCCGGTCGGCCTGCTCGACGGCGGCGAGCAGCACCTGACGGGCGTAGTAGTACAGGGCGGCTTGCACCACCAGGAAGACGACCAGCATCAGCACCGGGGCGAGCAGCACCAGCTCCACCGGGGAGCTTCCCCGCTCCCCGGTCCGCCGGCTGCGGGTGGGCGTGCGCGCGGTCATGGTCGGTGTCGTCGTGACGTGTGTGCTACGGGGTGTTGAGGTTGATCTGGTGGGCTTTCTGGGTGACCTTCGCGTAGATCAGGGTGCCGACACCGATCGCCATCGCCGCGCCGATGGTCACGATGATCACCCACTGGATGGTGTCGCCACGGTCGGTTCCGCCGGTACGGACCCGGTTCCGCACCGTGGTGAACAGCGCGGTGAGCACGGCCAGTTCGGGGGCCAGCACCGCCAGCAGCGGTGCGGCGAGGCGGGTTGGGCTGGTGGGTCGGTAGGTCATGGGCACCTCCGCGGTTCGATGGGTCAGAAGCTGAGCAGCTTCGCGACGGCCGGGTAGCCGAGGAACAGGAGGAACCCGAGGGCCAGAACAACCTGGGCGACGAGCATCGCCTGGGTGGCCTCGTTGGCCCGGCCGTGCAGGTCGGACAGTTCGCGGTCCCGCAGCGAGGCGGCCTGCGCCCGCAGGCTGGCCTCGGCCTGCGCGCCGCCGCCTTCGACCAACGCGAGCCGGGCGGCGGTGTCGACCAGCTCGGGCAGGGCCAGCTCGTCGCCGAGCCGGCCGAGCGCGGCGGGTGGGCTGAGTCCGTCGGTGCGGGCGTCGGAGAGCGCGCCGCGGATCCGGGCGAACGCGTCGCCCCGGCCGAGCCGGGCGGCGTCGGTGAGCGCCTCGGCGAGACCAGCGCCGCTGGCCATCCGCATCGCGACCAGGTCGAGGTAGGCGCCGACCGCGGTCCGCAGCCCGCGGCGGGCCTGACCGGCCCGGGTGCGGACCTGAACGTCCGGCAGATAGAAGCCGGTGAGGGCGCAGCCCAGGCCCAGCCAGGCCGGGACCAGCAGCGGCACCGTGATACCAGCCAGCCGGGCCACCCCGGTGAGCAGAACCGGGGTGAGCAGGCCGGCGAGGGTCCAGCCGAGCTTCGCGGCGGCGAACTCCGCCGGGTCCAGGTCGAGCACCCGCAGGTCCGCACCCAGGCCGGGGCGCAGCCAGCCGCGGGCCGCCAGCGCCGCCGCGACCCGCCCGCCGACCACCGCGGTGACCCAGCGGCTGCTACCGGCCACGGGGAAGGTCGGGCGGATCGCGGGACGCCAGGCGGCGGCCGCGTCGAGTCGGGTGAGGGTGGTCAGCGGGTCAGGCCGGGCGGGCCACAGGCCGACAGCGAGCAGCAACAGGCCGCATCCCAGACCGGCGCCGGCGAGGATAGCGGCGGTCACCGCGGGGTCCCCCGGGCCGACGGGCCGAGCAGCCGGACGACCGGTTGCGGCGCGGACAGCCGGCGCAACCAGCCGAAGCCGAAGGTGAAAACGGCGACGATCACGGCGAGCATCAGCTGACCGGCCGGGGCGCGGTAGGGGGCCACGTAGCCGGGGTTGAGCAGCGCCAGACCGAGGCCGACGGTAATGGTGACCGCCATCACGATGAGCACCCCGCGGCGGGTGCCGCGGCGGTCGGCCTCGACCTTGCGGCGGACCTCGAGCTGGGCACGGGCTGAGCGGGCCAGCGCGGAGAGCACCGCGACGAGCTGCCGCCCCTGGGCGTGCGCGTTGAGGATGAGCGCGGCCACGATCAGGTCGGCGTCCTGGTCGTCCAGCTCGTCGGCCAGCGTCCCCAGCGCCTCGGGCAGCGGGACCCGTTCGCCGACCCGCTCGGCGAGGGCGGCAAGTTGTGGGCGGATCGGCGCGGCCGCCGCGGGCACGCTGGCCAGCAGCGCGTCCGGTAACGCGACCCCGGCCGCGGTCAGGTCGCGCAGCGATTCGGCCCACCCGGCCAACGCCTCCAGCCGGGCGGTGGCCGCTTTCGCGGCGGCGACCCCGCCGAACAGCCGCGGCCAGAAGTAGACCAGCCCCCCCAGTGCCGCGGCGACCGCGACCCAGCGGGTGGCCACCAGCACCAGGACGGCTACCACGGCCGCGCCGGCCGCCCGTTCGGTGTCGCGTCGTGACCAGCCGTGCCGCGGCCCGGCCGCGGGGCGTGAGCCGAGGCCGATCATCAGCAGCCCGGCACCGACGCCGGCGCCGCAGCCGACGACCAGGATCAACCGGGTGGTCATCGGCGAACCAGTTGGGTGTGGGGTGAGTAGCCGTGCGCGGCGAGCCGGGCGGCCCGGGCTGGGGTGATCGGCGCGGCCGGCTCGGCGAGCAACTCCCCGGGGCTGGTGGCGAACACTTCGGAGGACACCACCTGGGTGCCGTCCCAGCCGACCACCTCGCGGACCGACTCGACGAAGCGGTGCACCCGCCCGTCCGGCAAGCTCACCCGGCGCATGTGCACCACGAAGTCGATGGCCCGGGCGATCAGCCGGCCGGTGGCCTCCACCGGGACGTGCGCCGGGCCGCGCAGCGCGTAGTCGGCCAACCGGTCGAACACACTGAGGGCGTCCCGGGAGTGGCACGACGACATCGAGCTCGACGCGCCCTGACTCATCGCGTCGAGCATCGCGGAAACCTCGCCGCCGATGATCTCCCCGACCAGGGTGCGGTCCGGGTTCATTCGCCGGGAACGTTCAACCAGTTCAGCCAGGCTCATCCCGCCGACGCCTTCGGCGTTGGGCAGCCGCTCCTCCAACGCCCGGACGTCGCGGTGCAGATCCGGGAAGTGTTCGATCCCAAGTTCCCGGAAATGCTCGATCGTGATGATCGACTCGTGGTAGGGGATGGCGTTCGCCAACGCCCGCAGCTGGGTGGTCTTACCGGCGAACGGCTCCCCGGAGATGATCAGGTTGCAGGCACCGTGGGCCGCGGCGGTGAAGAAGTCCAGGAGTTCGGTGGAGAACGAGCCTCGTTCGTGCAACTCGTCCAGGGTGATCCGCTGCAGCCGGTACAACCGGATGGACACGGACGGGCGTTCGCAGACGCTCATCAGGGCGTGCATCCGGGAGCCGTCCGGCAGCCGGGTCTCCAACCAGGGGTGCACCGGGTCGAACGGGCGGCTGGACAGCCCGCCGTAGGCGCCGATGGTGCGCACCCACTCGATCAGCTCGGCGTCCGAGTCGGCCACCGCTGGACCGGCCACGAGCTGACCGTCGGTCTTGTGCAGCCACACCCGGTCGGCCCCGGTGATCTCGATCGCGATGTTCGTCCCGTCGTTGATCAATGGTTGCAACCGGCCGAGCCCGAAACGGGCGGCATAGACGGCCTCGGCCAGCTCACGGTCGTCCTCCGGCGGGGGCAGCGGCCCGCCGCGGGCGGCGAGTTCGCGGCGACGGAAGTCCTCGATCGCGGCGGCGATCAGGCTGCGCCCCAGCTCCCGCTCGTCGTCGTCACTCAGCAGCCGCTGGCCGGTCTCAGCGCGGGCCCGCCGGGCCGCCCGCAGCCGCTCGGCGACCTCCGCGCCGAGTTCGCGGACCAGGGTGTAGTCCACAGCTCAGCCCTCCCCCGCCGACGCCAGCTCGGCCGGCCTCGCGACCGGTGCGGTGTCGGTCGGCCCCGCCGGGAATGCGGGCTGGGTGAAGACGGCCAACCGGCCGGCCAGCTCGCGGGCGGCGCCCAGGTAGTGGCTGCGGTCCAGCCGGCGGGTCCACGGCGCGAACAGCCCGCCCGCCGCCGGATCCTCTGGCAGCCAGCCCACCATGTCGACCGCCAGCCCGGTGCCGGCCAGCAGGCCGCGCAGCTGCTCGACCGGGGCGGCCGGGGCGAGCCCGCCGACCGCGACCGCGATCAGTCGGCCGCGGCGGCCGGGCAGCTGGTCGGCGGCGGCCAGGGTGTGCCGGCCGTGCGCCAGACCCGCCACGCTGATCCGCACCAGCACGACCAGCAGGTCCGCGCCCGCGAGGATCGGCAGCGCCGGCCCGGCAGGGGCGAGCAGCCCGCAGTCGCAGACCACATCCACGTCACGCAGCCCGGCGAACAGGTGGGCCAGGCCGGGCCAGCTGACCGACATTGCGGCGGCCTGGGCGGGGGACTCCACCCCGACGAGCACCGGCAGGCCGCCGGCGACCGTTTGCACATGCTCGGTGAGCCGGTCCGCGGTTCCCCCTTCACGCACCGCCGGGGCGAGGGAGACCAGGCCCCGGTCGCGGGCCAACGGCCGGCCGTGCTCGTCGGCCAGCCGCAGCGCCAGGTCCCCGCCGGAAGGGTCACATTCGGCCAGCACCACCGGTGTCGGCCACACCGCCGCGAGCGCCGTCGCCGCGGTGGTCGCCCCCGGGCTGGCCTTGCCCCGGGTGATCGCGAGCAGGGTCACGACCCGGACCCCGCCAGCAGCGCGAGGCTGACCGTTCCGGCGGCGGCGGCGCTGGCCACGCTCACCGCCTGGCCGGGGCCGACAGCCAGATCGACCAGGGTGGTGTCACTGGTCGGGTCCGGCTGCACTGACAGCACCAGCGCCGCGGGCACCAGCACCCCGCCCGGGCTGGCCGACCCGCCGCCGGTGTTGGTGGCGACCTGTAGCACAGCGACCCGGTCACCGGCGGCCAGCTCGCCGCCGGGCAGGCTGCCCGGCTTCAGCGCGACCCCGACCACCTCCTGATCGCCGGTCGGGGTGCCGGCGGCGGTCAGCATGCCGGTCTCCAGCAGGGTGCCGGCCGGCAGGTCCGCGGTCAGGGTGCGCCCGACCAGCCGCGCCGCCGCCGACGCCGGGATCGCGTTCAGCCCGGACCCGGACAGGTGGGCCACCCGCAGGTCGGCGGCCGTCATCGGCTGGCCGATGCTGACCGGGTGGGCCAGCGCCAACACGGCGAGCTGCCGGCTCGCCCCGGTGTACAGGACGCCGGCGGTCACCGCGCACACGGTGATCAGCACCGCACCGGCGGCCGCGGTCAGCGGCCGGCGGGGACGGCGCAGCCGGGGCAACCGCTCGGCGCGCGCTCCCCCAGGTGAGCCAGGAGTGGAGCGGCGAGCCTCGGTCAGCACGCCCTGCCCGTTCGCCCGATCAGCCATGCGCGGACCTCCCGGAGTTCTCAGCTGGAGCTCGACGAGACGACGGTTTCCCGCTCGGACACTTGCAGCGGGAACCGGTAGGAGCGGGTGATCGCCGGCAGTACCCCGGTCAGCCCGCCGGAACCGACCCAGCTGACCTGCCAGCTCACCGTCACCGTCACCGTGAAGTAACGCTCGTTCGGGTCCGGGCCGCGCTGCGGCTGCGCCGCGCTCGACCGTGTGTAGGTGTGGGTGCACCGCGACTGTTGCCCCGACGCCGGCACGTTCCGGTTGTACGGAGTTCCCGCACCGTCGCAGACCAGCGCCCGCGTCCCGTCACCCGCGTCCCACGTCGACGACATCGGCCGCGCCGTCACCACCGCCCACAGCCCGCCGACCCCGGTCCGCTGACGAAGCGTCCGCCACTGCGCGGGCGAGACCCACCACCACGTCGCCAGCCCCGTCAACGCATCCGTCGGATTGTGATTCGCCGCCGGCATCGGCAACGGCAGCAAGCTCTCCGCCCGCTGCGCCAGCACCGCCGGGGTCACCCGGGCCGGCGCGACCGGCACCGGCAGCAAAACCGACGCCGACGTGCCGAAGCGACCACCACCGCCGATGAAGATCCCCTGGTAGACCTTGCCGTCCTGGCAGTACAAGGTGAAGAACGCGCCGGAGTAGCCCGGCGACAGCAAGCTGCGGGTGTCGGCAGCATCGAACACGAAGACACACGACACCCCGCCCGGGCCCTTCATGTACACCACCGGCACAACAGACCCAGACGAGCGCCTGGTCGACGCCGGGGCACTTGTCGTGGTGATGGTCGTCTGGATGTCTCCTCGTGTCGGGTCACCGGTCACGACGATCGGTTTCGGGTGCCCACCTTCACCCTGGGAACCAGCGAATACGGGTGTGGCAGCAACGCCCGTCCAGGCAACCAACATCCCCGCCGCAAGGGCCGTGATCGTGGTCAGGCGGCGCACGGTCAGCAACTCGTTTTCGGGTAGGTGACGAAAACGACACGCCACTCACCGTCCGCACCGAGGTGCATGGTGGCGACGATGTGGTTCCGCGATACGCCGACGGTCAGGTGACGGCCGGTCTTGCGATCCTGCAGTCCGGTGCTGCGCGAGTCCGCGCAGTCATCGATTACGGCGATTCCGCGCGGAAGCGAGAACACGGCGATCTTCGGCCGGGGCACGTCCTGGCCGAAGAAGACCTGGCCGAGTTGGTCTGCGTGCGCCATTCCGTGCAGCAGTGAGGCGAGTTCGGGATCGCCGCTGACCTGGGACAGCATTTGCAGCCGCTTGCCGGGCGCGGCCCGGGACGCTGGCGTGAGTTCGGACCAGAAGGCGGTGTACTGCGTGAGGGCGCGGGTTTCGGCCACCGCTGTCGGGTTCGGTGAGGCCGGTCCGTCGCTGGCCGGCGGCTGTTGGAGTTGGACGTGGTTCCCTACCGAGCACCCGCCGACGATCAACCCGGCAGCGATCAGCGTGCCGATCCGACGCGCGGCGCAGCGCCCCCTCACCGCCCCCCAGCATGCCCGTGTCATCCGGGTGCCACCGCGTTCCTCCGCCGGTAGACGGACCGGGCGGCTGATGTTGCTATGGAGTACTGCATCCGATCCGGACATGTCAAGATTCGGGCCCTTTCGTTCACAGCGTCGTTCCCTCCTCCCAGGTGCGTGTGGTCCAACCCTGCTCGGTGACTTCACCAAAACTTCACCGCGAGGCGGGCGGCCGGCGGTGGTGAAGTTTTGGTGAAGTCCGCCGATCTTGGCGCCCCCGGCGCGGCGGCGCGCCCGCCGGCGACCCGCCGCGACGGTCCTCGCGGTGAAGTCGGCGGTGAAGTCGGTGCGGACCGTGGCGGCCATGGAGCGTGGATGGAAGGTGCAGGCGGCCGTCGACGCCGTCGGGGAAGCGAGCTGGCGGGTGCGCGCCCGGGCGACCGGTACCGAGCCGGGTCGGGCGCCGCACCTGGTGGTCCGGGCCGGGCCGGTGCGGGTGTACTGCCTGGACGGGCGGGCGGTGGCCGACCTGGCCGCGGCCTGGGCGCAGGCGTACGCGACGACCTGCCACCTGCTGCCGGTGCGGCTGCCGCGCTACCGCACCGCGGAGATCACCGCCGGGCATGCCTCGACGGTCGTGGAGACGGTGGTCGAGGGTCGCCAGCCGTGGGACGTCACGCCCCCCGACCCGGCCCACCCCTATGCGGCGGTGAGCACCGGTTGGCTGGTCGTGCGGGTGCACGATGTGGCGGCGTTGACGGTGCAGGTGCGGGCCTGGTCGGAGGCCACCGCGCTCGGCCGGCAGGTGCTGCGCAGCCGGCCGGCGTCGTTCAACCGGCTGCTGGCCATCGCCCGGGACGTGGGCTTCGTCGAGCGGGAGCGCCACGCCGCCCTCGAGCGGCCGGCCGGCCGTGACCGGTAGTCCACAGCCCGGCTCACCGCCCTGGCGCACCGGTGGCGGCCGGGGCACGCTGAAGCGTCGCTGGAGGTGGTTATGAGCTACGAGCTGTTCGTCGTGCAGGACCTCGCGTCCTGGCGCCCGGGCCGACGCCTCGGCGTGTTCGACACGTTCGACGCGGCCCTCGCCGACCGGGACCGGGAGGTGGCGGCGGCGGTCGAGACCGCCGGGGAGCCGATCGTCGTCCGGCACGTCGTCGTCGGCCCCGGCCGGGAGGGCCCCCGTACCGTGCATCAGCTCACCACGTCGCTCGGTGCGGATCGGATCACCACCGAGCAGGGGACGCCGAGCGCCGAGCTGGTCACCGGTTGGCTGACCCAGATCCGGGCCGCGGCCCGCACCGGTGTCCCCGGGTGCTGACCGGCCGAGGCTGGCGCCAATCGCCAACTCAGGCAGCGGCATCGAGCAGGACGTCGGCGAGCTCGGCCCGCAACTCCTCGGCGCCGACCCGGGCACCCGCGAGGGTCGCGAGCGCGTCGTCGAGCCGCCAGGTGACCAGCTGGTCCTGGCGGGCCAGGTACAGCCCGACCGCGTCGACCTCGTAGCGATCGTCGAAGTCGAGCAGCGCGTAGCAGACCGGTTGGTAGAGCCCGGTGTCCGGAAGCCGCCGCGGGTGCATGGTGGCCTTGCAGTCGACCAGGCAGCCCCGGCAGTACCAGTCGGCGTCCGCGCCGCCGACCAGATCCGAACCGACGAACGTGACGCCGATCTGCACATCGGTGCTGGCCGAGTAGGTGCGCATCGCGGCGAACCACCCGTCGGCGTGCCTGCCCAGCAGGGCCTGCAGGTCGGCCAGGTAGCCCGGGTGCACCCCGGCCAGCAGCACCTCCAGCGGCGGCACCGGTTCGGCGAGGGACAACGGACCGACCTCGTCCGCACGTTCGTCGACCCGCGGCAGGCCACGTCGGTAGACGGCCTCCAGCCAGGCCAGCGCCACACAGCACCGGTCGAGACGTTCCTCGACCGTGCCGGGCAGCAACACCGGGCGGGTCCGGTCGTCCGGACGCCACTGCTCGACCAGCGCCGCGACAACGTCGAAGAGTTCCTCGCAGCCGGGGTCGGGCCAGCCGATCTCGGCGCAGGCCCGCTCGAGAATCCAGGCCCCGATCCGCGCCGGCTCCAAGCTGAGATCGTCGCTGAGCGCGAACCGGTGCCGCAGATCGATCGCGGTACCGAGAGTGCCCCACGGCACCGGGTCGGCGTGACACGGCCAGCCGCACACCGTGGGCGCCGGGTGCAGCCGGGCCAGATAGTCGGCGCGCAGCCGGTCGGCATGCGGCAGCCGGACGCCCAACCACCAGCTCAGCGGGCTGTCCGGCGTTGCCAGATCCCTGGTCAGGCTCATGGTGTCAGCGTGGAAACAGCGCGCCGGTCCGTCCAGCCCCCCGACGCAACCTGTGGATACCCCTCCGTCCCGCCCCGGCGGCGCGCAACGCGGATCCGCCGGCAGGGCACTCCCCCGCCAGCGGATCCGTACGGATGGCCCGGCGCGACGTACGGGGCGGCCCACCTGCTGACGGCCGCCGGGCGCGTCGGGCCTACCCAACCTGCACGGCATCCTCGTAAAGCACGCCTGGCGCCAGGTCCGGACGGGTCCCTGCGCACGCCACGGGTCAGCGGCCGAGGCTGCGCCCGGCCGGGACGACGGGATGCGCGGCCGGCTCCAGGCGGCCGGTATCGGCGATCTGCGCCACGGTCGGCGGCAGCAGATGGGCCAGCCGGGTCGGACCCGGCGGGTGGCTGCGCTGCCAGCGGGCCGGCAGCTGGGTGAGCGGGTCGGTGTGCGCGAGCGCGCCGGGCAACAACTCGTCGGGATCCCCGCCCCGACATCCGGTCTGCAGGACCCGCAACCCGGCCGCCCTGGTCGTGCGGGCCAGCGCGGCTTCGACGACAAGCCGGCCGTAGGCGTCGAGGGAGGCCGGCACCGGCACCGACTCGATGAGTCGGAACAACGCGATCCCGTCGACCCCGGGAAGATCAGCCCGGCCGAGGGTGGCCAGCACTGCCGCCGGGTCGGCCGGCAATCTCTGGGCGGTCAGCTCACCGATGGCCCGGTAGGCGGCGGCACACGTCGGGTCGGCGAAGTCGCCGACCGACAGCCAGCCCGCGACCTCGCCGAGTCGCTCCGGGGCAAGGAGCAGCGTGCCCACAGTGACCCGTTCGACGAGCCGCTCGCCGCCGTCACCGGCACGCTCGGAACCGTTCGGTCGGCGCAGCGGCAGCCGTCCCTCGGCCGGCAGGCTCACCGACGTGCCCGCGAAACTACGGCGAGCCTGCCGCCAACGGCGCAGCCCGCCCTCGATCCGGGCCCGCTCACCTGCGGCGAGTTCGAGCACATCCTCGGCCGGGCCGGGGCGGACACCGGCCAGCCGCTGCCCGGCAGCCAGCACCTGACGGCGGATGCTGCCGGCGAGCACGTGCGCGGCGTAGTAGCCGGCCGACGCCGGACTGGGCACCTCGGCCGCGAGCTGAGCCACCTCCCGGGCGGCGCCCAGATCTCCGCCTCGCGCCAGGGCGACGCCCAACGTGACCTCATCCACCGCACGGGCCGCCTCGCGTAGCCGGGCAGTGGCCGCGAAAATCCGTCGGCACACCGGATCAGCGAAGTCCAACCGGTCTAGCCACGCGAGGGAGCTCGCCGTCGCGCCAGGAGCGACGATCATCGAACCCACCACGATCCGCTCGGCCCGCCCAAGATCCGTATCCATGGCGACGACGCTGCTCGGCGACTTCACCGCCGGCTTCACCAACTGCGGCCACGCGGCCTGCGGTGAAGTTTTGGTGAAGTCGCCTCCAGGAGCCGCCCCGGTGTGCTCGATGCGCCCGGAGACGTGCCAGGGACGTTACCGAGGCGCGTGGCGACCGGGCCGGCAGAGCGCGACACCGGTTTGGGCGGCGGGCCTTGCACCCGCTGTCATCTCAGGGGTCGAGACAGCAGCGGTCCCAGGCCCATCCTCGACGCCGCACCTCCTGGTAGAAGGCCTCGTTGTCGCCCCACTCACGGACCAGCCAGCGCCCGATGGCCACGATGGCGACGGTGCGTGCCCCTGCCGAGTTGAGGGCCGCCGCCGCGGACTGCGCGTGAGCCCCGGTCGTCCAGGTGTCATCGATCACGAGGACGTCTTCTGCGACGACGCTTCTTGTTGCCTTGAACCGCTCTGCGGACTGCTCACGCTGCCCGGCTGAAGGGTTATCAATGCTCAACAGATCCTCGTAGCGCGATCGGGTTATCTCCACGAGTTCCGCGACGATCTCGCGGAGCGGATGCGGGCCAGGCCGCCCGCTTGTGCTTGGGACGACAGTGATCCGATCGAATCCGTCGATGCCGACGTGGCGCGCGATACAGGATTCGTGCACCGTGAGCCACTTCCACAGCACGGCGGCCAGGCCTACGGTTCGGCTCGCCCGGATCTCCGGCGGCACTGTCGAACGCTTATACGTGTAGAGCTCTCGTGCGAACTGCAGCCCGGCCGGCGCGAAAGACATGGGCACGACAACATCCGCGACCTGTCGTTCACCGAGGACTCTGCGTGCTTGGTTGCACGGATGGCAGCGCGGGTACCTCTCGTCCACAGCTATGTGGCAGACACTGCAAACGCCGGGCAGTGCGGGCGGCGGGAGGTACAGGAAGTTCGCATAGGGACCGGCGATCTCATCGACGGTTCGCCGCGAGGACCCGTTCACTCCCAGACGAGCTCTACCGGTGCGAGGACCTGGTCCAGCGCCGTTAGCACGTCGTCTAGGCCGTCGACGACCACGGTGCCCGGCCGCTGGGCGTAGTCACGGGCCCAGTCGTGGGCGAGCAGGCTCCTGAGAAGGAACACGGGCCGTCCGTGCTCCAGAGCCATCCGGGCCTGCATCCGAGCCCCGCTCCGGTACGCAGCCTCGATCACCACGGTGGCCGCCGCGTAGCCGCTCATCACCGCGTTCCGCATCGGGAAACTGTGGCGCGTGGGGGCAGCGTCGGGCCAGAACTGCGAAAGCACCAGGTGTTCGTCTCCCAGTCGTCGCTGCAGCTGGGCGTTCTCCGGCGGATACGCGCGACTGATTCCGGTTCCGATCACGGCGACGGTCCGGCCGCCCGCATCGAGCGCACTGGTGTGGGCGGCGGTGTCAATGCCCGCTGCCAGACCGCTGATCACCGTCGTGCCTCGCGCTGCCAGCCCGGCAGCGATCTCCTCGGCTCGGCGGACCCCGTCCGGTGAGGGTCGCCGCGTTCCCACCACGGCCACACCGAACCCGTCACGGGGGTCAAGCCGCCCCCGGAAGAAGAGGAACGGCGGACGTTCATGGATCGTCAGAAGCTGCGCCGGGTAGTCCTCGTCGAGCAGGGTGACCAGCTGCATCCCCTCGGAATGCCATGTGCCGATCGCGACCCGGGAGGCGTCGAGCTTCTCTGCCACCGTCGGGGAGCCGGCGAACAGATCGCCTTGGCCCGCCGGTTCGGCGATCAGCACTTTGTACGCGCTGCCGCAGCTTTCGACGTCGTCGGCGATCTGAGCCCAGCCGGACTTGCGGTCTCGAAGCAGGGCGAGCAGGGCGGCTTGTTCGGTGAGCCGATCCACATCACTCACCCTAGGCCCCTCGTCGTGGAAGCATTGGCAGGCGCGCTCATTACTGATCGTGCCCCTTGGCTACGACGTTAGGCCAGGCCGCTGCCTGGGCCGGGGGCTACCGGCTCAGTCCGCGGCTCGGGTCGAGCCTGGCCGCGGCAAGGGTGAGACCTGGGCCGCTGGCCTCGCTGCTGGCCATGCGTTGCTGGCGTGAGCTGAGCAGCCGCTCGGTCAGCGCCGCCTGCAGGAGCTCGGCCTGTTCGTCGCTGCGGATTCTGCTCAGCCGGGGATGGTCGACGTGGTGTTCGGGGTCTGGGTCGACGAGACCGAGGCTGGTGTAGAGGTGGTTCGCCCGCCGCCCCCGGCTCATCCCGACGTAGCCGGCTTCCCGGCACAGCGCCGTGCTGCCGTACACCAGCGCAGTCTCCACCGTGATCCCCTGGGCGCGGTGGCTGGTCAGCGCGTAGCCGTGGATCAGATGGTCCGCGCACCACTGCCCGTCGAGGGTGTGCGTGCGCCCGGCGGCGGTGAGCTCGATCCGCCCGGCCCGAGGATGCAGGGCGGTGATCTGACCGCGGGTGCCGTTGAGCAGCCCGCACCGGTAGTCGTTGGCGGTCACGACGACCTCCTCGCCCACCCGCAGACCCAGTTGGCCGAGCTCGGCGGTGACAACGATCTCGGCATCCCCGAGCAGGTCATGCTCGATCAACGCGCCCCGGATCGCGGCGTTCAGGGTGTGGGTGTCGACCCGCCGGCTGGTGATCGCGACGATCCGGCCGGGGCCGGCGGTCCGCCGGTCGGCGAGGTAGTCGGCCACCAGCTGCTCCTGCGCGGTCCGGGTGCTGGGGGTGGCGTGCACCCGGCCGTGGGCCAGGTAGGCGTCCACCGCGGTGGCCACGTCGCCGTCGCGGAGCTTGGTCAACGCGTCGATTTCCCAGCGCTGCTGCTGGCGCTGGTTGCCGCCGAGACGCTCAGCTGCCGGCCCGCGGGACAGGACCGCGAACAGCCCGCCGGCGTCGATCTCGGGGAGCTGACATGGGTCGCCGACGAGCACCAGCTTGCCATCGGCGGCGGTGGTCAGGCGCATCAGCTCGAGCAGCTGGCGGGTGCCGACCATGCCGGCCTCGTCGACCACCAGAACCGCTCCGGCCGGCAGGCCGACCGGCGAGTGGGTGTCCGGGTCGACGCGGTTGACCTCCATCAGCAGCCGGGCGAGTGAGGAGGCGCAGATCCCGGCGCCGTCGTGGAGGGTTTGCGCGGCAATCGCCGCCAGCGCCGCCCCGAGCACCGGGTGGCCGGCCTGCTGCCACGCGGTCCGGGCGGCCGCCAGCGCCCGGGTCTTCCCGGAACCGGCCGGGCCCACGAGTACCTGCACCCCGGCGCCCGAGCTGGTCAGTGATCGCACCACCTGGGCCTGCTCGCCGGACAACCCGGCCCCCGTGATCGCGGCGTCCACGGTCGCCGCCGGCACCATGCCGACAGCGGCCTTGCGCCGGGAGCGGGCCAACGCGAGCGCGTCACGTTCGGCGCGCAGCATGTCCACCGTGCTGTAGCGGCGGACGTCCGCCGGAAGTTCCGGTGCCAACGCGACGACCTGCGGGTCGCGGATCAGTTCGGTGGCCAGTGTCCGCAGCCGCTCCACGGTGACGTTCGCCCCGGCGGGTAGTTCGTCGCAGAGCCCGCGCAGCAGCCCGCGGCGGTCGAAACTGGCCCGCCGGAAGGTCAATCCATGCGGGGCGAACAGCCGGTCGGCCAAGACGTCGGCGGCCGGGACGTCCGGTGGGGTGATCCGGTGCAGCACCTCGGTCAGCTCGGCCGGGTCGAACCCGGCGTCGACGGACCGGCGGGTCCACTCCTCGCGCAGACTGGTCTCGCCGCGGTGCCGCTTAGCCGGGCGGGTCACCAGGGTCGCCACGTGTGCAGCCTTCGGGTCGTCCCGGCCGACCCGATCGAGTTCGGCTTCGATCTCGGCCCGTCGCCGGGAGAACAGCCGGCGCAGGCCGATCGGCACCCCACGGATGTCGGCGATACCGTGGCGCACCGGCGACCAGCCCACCCCGAGGTTGGCGGTGAGCTGGCCGCGTAGCACCGCCTGGTAGAGGTGGCCGGCGGTGAACGCCTCGGCGTATACCGCCCGGGTGTCCAGGGCGGAAAACCGGCCGTCGACACCGCGGACCAGGTTGACCAGCACGACGTGGGTGTGCAGCTGCAGATCCTCGGCCCGGCTGGCCCGGTGTTCGAACGCCACCCCGATCAGCCCGTCGGTGCCGATCCGCAGCGCGGATGCTCCGTCGTGGTGGCCGCGCAGTGCGGTCGCGCACCGGCGCTCGAGGTAGCCGACGGCCTCGGCGACCGCCGTCTCGTGCGCGGACCGAACCTGCTCGGCCACCGCCGACCCGGACAGCCCGTACAGCACGCTGACGCTCTTCGGTGGGGAGAAGCACACATCCAGACCGGCCCGGCGGACGTCCACCCGCTCCTCCGCGGCCGCCAGCGCGGTCGCGAACCGATCGACCCCGTTCGGCTGCCGGTACAACCCGGTCGCGTCCACCCCGACGGCCGCCGCCAGCACGGCGATCCGGGTCGCCGGTGCCGCCGCCCGAGGTAGCCTCGCCCGGCTGCGGTCCCGGTCCACTGCGGCGGCGAACCGGGCGAACTCCCCGGCCCGTTCCGGATCCGCGATCAGACGCTCGACGCTGACCTGCTTCTCCGCGGCCTTGCGGGTGATCGCTTCCACCAGCGGGCGCAGCGGCAGCCGTGCCCGGTCCGGCAGCCGACGCACCGGCGCGACCAGCGGCCTGCCATCGGTGTCCCGCCCCGCCAGCAACGCGCGCAACCGCTCCTCCCCCGCCTCATCGAGCTCCCCGACCAGCCCCAGCCCGCGGGCTCCCGCACCGATCCAGACACCGCGCCGTTCCCCTTCCCCGGTGTAGTAATCGGCCGGGCAGCCCGCCTGCCGGCGCAGGTAGTAGTCCGCCGCCGACCGTCCAGCCCCGAGCCGCCCGATCGAGATCATCGCTGGCCGGCCGAGAAGGCTGCCGCACCCACCGGATGCCGGGGTCGGGGCTCGTTCCACCGGCGCGAAGCCGGTCCGTCCTGAGTGCGCACGGGGCCAGCGTCGGCAGCGACTTCACCGCCGACTTCACCGCAGCCACCAGGCACCCAGCAGCGACTTCACCAAAACTTCACCACCGGCCGGCCGGCGACGCCGTAGGCAACGGCGAACTACGCTCAGCGGGCCGTGCGGAGGGCGCGCCGGTGCCCACCTGGGAGCCAGCGGTCCAGCCGTCAACCGCGGCCGGGAGGGAGGGGCCGCCGCTCGGGGCCGGCCCGGGGGCGGGAAAACACCGACGTCCAGGCCGTCCTGACCTCGCATCCGACCTGCAGACCCGGCGCCGACGAGCGCCGAAGTAGTCCACGACCAGCACCCCAGCCGACCGGGCGGCAGTACACCCCGTGCCCGGTACCGCACCGTCTTCATGATCACCGAGAGGACAGGCCCACACAATTGTCTCTTTATGCCGGGACCGGCATAAAGAGACCTATGCCGGCTGGGCTGTTATGCCGGCTTCCGGTTCGTCGTGGGGCGCTTTCCCTTGCTGGCTACGGGTTCGGTTCTGGAGGGGCCCGGCATAACTGCCGCGAGTTGATCAAGCAGGCCGACCATGAGCGAACACAGCGCGTCCTGGACGAGATCGACACCGCCGCCGCCAACCCCCACCCGCACGCCGAGGACGGACTGAGATGACCGGGCTCGTCTGGGCCGACGTACACCTCGGAGTAGGCACCCACGTCCGCTGCCACGGCAAGGGCCGGCGGGAGCGGACCACCCCGCTCACCAGACCGGTCGCCGCCGCGCTCGCCGACTGGCGACGCGAACGCGACCCCGCCCCCACCGAACCGGTGTTCCCCACCCGGGCTGGCACCCGGATGTCCACCGACGCTGTCGCCGACCTGCTCGCCAAGCACGTCGCCGTCGCCTGGCAACGCGCCTCCGCCGGGGACTGGACCAGCTACGCCGCCGAATACAGCCGCCGGAACGGCCCGAACAACGCCCCCGACCCTCGCCCGCGGTGATCTTTCCTGAAGGGCTATTCCGACAGTTCCAATATCCCACTCCGCCAGAGCACGCGGACCTGGCGATCAAGGAAGCGGCCCTCGCCCGCACCGCGCGCCAGCCGCTCGCCCGGCGTCGATACCGGCCACCGGACCGACTGCTTGCCTTCCTCGAAGCGCTGTAGTTATGCCGGCCACTGCGCGGGCCAGATCGCCTTGACCAGCCGCAACGCCGCACGACGCACCGGAAGCCGGCATAACTGCTCAGCCGGCATAGGGATCACGATCCCGAGGCCGCTGGGGCGAATTAGCAAGGGTGACCGGCGGACGCTTGGCCAGGCCGGTTTCGCCGTCGCAATCGGAGGTGCCCCGTCGCGTTGGCCGCTATCACGCACCGAACGGTAATGACCCGTCGGTGCTCTGACTGATCCGTCACGACCAACTTCCTGTGGCCAACCGCTTGCGCGCACGCAAGTCGCCCGAATGTCGGCGCCATCCTCCATACTCCGCGAGTGACCCAGCAGACCAAGGCGCCGAGCGCGGCGAGCTACCTCGCCCACCCCGTCATCGCGGTAGTAGACGCCACCGACGAGGCAGTAGCGGTTTGGTGGGTTCGTCTCGTTCGGATGAGTCAGATGAATGACCGCATCTGCGGCGCCTGGAGGCTCGCGCATAGCGACGTGGACACGCTGCATTCGGTGATTGCCCGACGAATCGGCCTTGCGACCACAGCCGGTCAGGTGGGACTCGACAAGGCGGGCGGTCTGGGGATGGCCCGCTACGTCGACCGGCTCCTGGAGGCTGGGACAAGCTCCAGGACATCCGTACGAACCGGTCGGTACTCGAGGCCGCTACCGGCGACTCCGTGACCTCCGACCCCGAGCCTCAGCTGTTGGCTCTCGTGCTTGTCGGTGCTCGATGAGCCTGACCTTCGCGGCGATCGACGTCGAGACCGCGAACAGCGAACGAGGCAGCATCTGCTCCTTCGGCGTCGCGGTGGTCCGCGACGGCCGCGTTGCGGAGAAGCATCACTTCCTGACCCGACCACCCAGAGAGTTGGACTGGTTCGACGGCTTCAACGTGATGCTCCACGGCATACGTCACGAGGACGTCGCCGATCAGCCCCGCTTCCAGCAGCGACTCGCCCAAGTCCTCGACATTGTGGGAAACCTTCCCGTCGTGGCGCACAACGCCGCGTTCGACATCGGCGCAATTCGGATGGGATGCGACGCGGACGACCTGGACTGGCCAACCCTGACGTACGCGTGCTCGCTGATCATGTCTCGCCGCGCGGGCCTTGCGCTTCTGAGCTATCGACTGCCGGTCGTTTGCGAAGCGCTCGGCCTCCCCTCCGGACAACATCACAGAGCTGACGATGACGCGGAAGCAGCGGCACGAGTCGTGTTGGCCCTCGCCGAACGGCAGCAGGCTGAGAACCTCGAAGACCTGGCTCGCAGCCTCATGGTTCGGTTGGGCAAGATCACGCACACCGAATGGACTGGCTGTATCCGAGCGTACGCGGGAGCGGCTCAACGGCCCACGGCGAACCTCGACGCCGACCCCGATCACCCCTTGTTCGGCAAGTCGATCGCCTTCACCGGAGGGATCAGCATCGTCCGGGCGGACGCATGGGCCCTTGTCGCCGACCTTGGGGCCACGCCCTTAAAGGCTCCGAACAAGCACACCGACTTCCTCGTCATCGGGGACGGATTCGCCGGAACTTCCGCCGCAGACTTCCGCGCAGGCAAGGCGGCCGCAGCCGTGCGAATCAACGCCAAGGGTGGGCACATCGAGGTACTCACCGAAGGAGACCTCCTAGACCTGCCCGCCGAAACGACGACCTCTGGATCACGCGTACAGGCGCCCGTCTAGCAACCCGAGACCTGGCTGCAAGCTCCCCGGGGCACCAGGAATAGCACGCCGGGCGGGCCGGTGGATGGCGGCGGTCTGAGGGCTGTCCATAACGACGCTGTTCTGGATCACCCCCAGGCACCTCGCGTGAGGCTCCGTACCGATGGGTCCTGGTCTGATTCAGCCTCTTCCGTCCGGGGGTGGCCGTAGCCTTACCGGGGTTCGGGGTGCGATGTCGACGACGGCGTGAGGGGTGGCTGATGGGACTTCTAAACAGAATGAAGGCGCGAGCGGCCGAGTCCGCCGCCCGCCAAGCCGAGAGGCTTCCGCCAGCGCCGCAAGCTCCCCTTATCCCTCCGCCGCTGGCCCCCAAGTCTGCTCGGCCGGCAGCACCCAGACCCGCAGCCAAGCAGAGCGAGCCCACCGACCCGTGGGTGCCGTTCGGCCAGGCCGTCAATGTCGGTGGTCTGACGCTGTACGGGGGCCTGCTCAACGTCGGGCCTCGTCTGCAGTCCCTGTCACAGTGGCGAGGTGACGAGCCGGAACCCTCCCTGATCAAGCCCACGTTGAAGATCAACATGAGCAACCCCGACGACGCGGGCGCGGGCGTCGGGTATTGGGCGTCGTACAGCAACCTGAGCCCCGAGACGCGGGCCGGCTATCTCCGCTGGCTGGCCGAAGGCCGCAATCGTCCCGGTGGCCCGATCGGCTTCATGTTCTTGTACTTCTACGGGCTCGAACGCCGTCTGCTCGTCGACATGCACCAGGCCGGGACCGTGGCCACCGAGCGGCCCGTACTGATCAACGAAGTTCAGCGGCTGCTCGACCTGTACGGCGATCACAGCTCCGTCAGGCGCTACCTCAGCGGACTACTCACTGCCGTGACACCCCTTGACGGGCCCCGCAGATACCTGGGCGCCCCAACACCTGCCGGGTACTCATGGGAGATGCCGTTCGACACCGCGCTCGGGCTCGGACAGCTCGTCACCGACGGAAAGGCGATCCCGACCGCATGGGCTCAGGCATGGTGGCAGAGTCACCCGGACTCTCACCCGCGAACCGCCGTTCAACGTTGCCCGCCGGAGTTCGCAGAGGTCTTCGCGGCCTTGTACACGAAGCAGTTCGGTGAGGGACTCGTACTCAAGCCCAACAAGAAAATGCTGTCCTGGCAGTACCGGCCAGCAAGCCCGAGCATGAACGGCGGCATCACTGTGACCGCGGACGTTCCCGACGTCCGTACGCTCAAGGGCCCGTTCAACAAGCTAGCTACAATCGCAGAACAGGCGACGGACAGCCTGGACGCGTACAGCCGTCATGTGCGCAAGAACCCGTTACGAACGCTCTCACCACATGCCATCGGGCTGTTGCCACCAGAGGTCCAGCGAGTCGGCGATGCGGACACGACGGCGCTCCTTGAGTACGCCGCTGCTATGGTCGAGGGATACACCGAGCGCTCGGTTCGCCTCGTCGAGCTGACAAGCCGTTGGGGTAGCCCCTCGTTCGTGAGGGCTGACGCCGACGCGCTGGCCCGACTGCTCGAGCGGCACTCCATCGGCATCGAGCCCGACGTCCGCTTCGGCGGCCCCGTACCCAAGCCTGACTCGCGTGTCGCGCTGTTCCGCCGCGGTGACAGCCTGACGTCCGCGCCGACACCCGCGTACCTGGAGGTGGTCTCACTCGTGCAGCTTGCCGGTGCTGTGGCCGCGGCCGACGGTCCGGTGCGCGAGAACGAGATGGACACCCTCGTCGAACACGTCAGCCGGGGTGCTGGGCTGAGCGCCGACGAGCAGGCCCGGCTTCGCGCCCACCTGCTCTGGGTGAGTGAACACCCACCGACGCCAGCAGCACTGCGCAAACGCGTGGACTTGCTCGATGACAACCAGAAGGAGCAGGCGGCCCGGCTCCTGGTGGCGGTGGCCGCTGCGGACGGACAAATCACACCGGCGGAGATTGACGTCCTGGCCCGGCTCTTCGTTGTCTTGGGTTTCCAGTCCACGGACGCGTACGCCCAGGTCCACGCCCTCGCGGCGGGTCAGGGGCAGTTGCGAAAGCCCACCGTGCGCCCGGTCGCGGACCCGCTCGCCCCCGCGAAGACGTCGGGGCAGCCCTCACCCGGCTTTGCCTTGCCGCCCAGAGAATCGGCGCTTGGCGTGCCAGCTCCGTCCGACGTGGAAGCCCTCCAGGTATTCGCCCTCGACCCCGAACTGCTCGCAAAAACGCGTCAGAGCAGCGAGCAGGTAGCCACCCTTCTCGCCGGCATCTTCACCGAGGACGAGCCCGTTCTCCCCGCGCCAGAGCCAGCGGCAGCTGCCTCAGACGACGAAGAGCAGGACACCGCATCCGGTCCACCGCTCGTTGGCGGACTTGACGCCGCGCACAGTGATCTGCTTCGCGTCCTGGCAGGTCGTCGGACCTGGAGCCACGCCGACTTCACCGCCGTGTGCGCCGAGCACGCCCTGCTTCCAGACGGGGCGCGGGACACCCTCAACGAGACCGCCCTCGACGTGGTCGGCGACCTCGTTTGCGAGGGCACAGATCCGATCGACATGAACAGCGACGCCCTACAGGAGATGCTTTGAGCGCCCCAGACGACGCGACCGTCGTTCCCATGAGACTGCGGCCACGAGACCGCGATGCCGTGGTCAACAGCCTCCGGGCCGGAGTCGTTCCGCACGGCGGCTTCCAGCACATCCAGGTCGGCAGAGCTGCGGAAGTAGCGGCACTCAGCGCCGACCTCACGAGGGTGGCCGACGGCGGCAGCCTCGTGCGATTCGTCATCGGCGAGTACGGAGCGGGCAAGACTTTCTTCCTGAACCTCATCAGCTCCATAGCCGCAGAGAAGAAGCTGGTCACCGCTAGCGCTGACCTCAACCCGGACCGCCGTCTTCAGTCGAGCACCGGCCAGGGCCGATCGCTCTACGCAGAGCTGATGCGCAATCTCGCCACCCGGGCCCAGCCTGACGGAGGAGCGCTCGGAGCTGTCGTTGAACGCTTCGTGACGAGCGCCCGCGCTGAGGCTGGCAGCCACGGGATCGAGACTGGCCAGGTCATCGCCAAGCGCCTCGAACGCCTCTCGGAGATGACCGGCGGATATGACTTCGCACACGTCATTGGTCAGTACTGGCGGGGGTACGACACAGGTAACGATCAGCTCAAGACGGATGCCGTTCGTTGGCTGCGCGCCGAGTTCACCACCAAGACCGACGCTCGCATAGCGCTGGGCGTGCGCACGATCATCGACGACGGCTCGTTCTACGACAGCCTGAAGCTACTAGCGACGTTCGTGCGCCTCGCTGGCTTCACCGGGCTGCTGATCTCACTCGATGAGTGCGTGAACCTGTACAAGCTCGCGCACACGCAGAGCCGCAACGCGAACTACGAGCAGATCCTGCGCATTGTCAACGACTGCCTGCAGGGCCAGGCCATCGGCCTGGGCGTGTGTTTCGGGGGAACGCCAGAGTTCCTTATGGATGGTCGGCGAGGGTTGTACTCCTACGACGCGCTCCGCAGCCGTCTCGCGGAGAACTCCTTCGCGATTGGTGGGCTCGTCGACTTCAACAGCCCGGTGCTGCGTCTGGCGAACCTCACCCCGGAGGACCTGTACGTGCTCCTCGGCAAGCTCCGTCACGTGTACGCCGCCGGTGACACAAGCGCGTACCTGATCCCGGACGAAGCCCTTGAGCAGTTCATGCAGCACTGCCGCACGCGGGTGGGAGACGCCTACTTCCGCACCCCACGCACCACGATTCGCGAGTTCCTCAACCTTCTCGCCGTTCTCGAACAAAACCCTGGCCAACACTGGCAGAGTCTACTGGGCAAGATCGAACTCGCCCCCGAGTCCAACCCCGACCTTGAGCCCCTCCCGGACGAGACGCCCGAGCGCACCGAAGTAACGGCTCCGGTGCCTCCGGCCGACGTTGAGCAGCCCAGTGGGTTTGACAGCCCCGCCTTCGATACAGGCATCCATGGCGACGATGACGATGACCTCGCCACCTTCAGACTCTAACCGGACCCTTGACGTGGCCTCAACCACCGGATCCGGCGCGTCGACCGCCTTCGACCAGCTCGCTGTCCATGTGCGTCGGTGGGTCTACGACGAGGCGTGGACCGGGCTACGCGACGCGCAGGAGGCGGCGATACCGCTGATTCTTGGTGGGCGACATGACGTGCTCATCAGCGCGGCAACTGCGGGCGGCAAGACCGAGGCGGCGTTCCTGCCCATCGTCAGCGCGCTCTTGGACACACCCCAGGCCGGCGGCGGTATTCACGTCTTGTACGTCGCTCCGCTCAAAGCGCTCATCAACGACCAGTACCAGCGACTGTCCAAGATGTGCGACGGCACCGACGTCGAGGTCCATCGCTGGCACGGGGATGTCGCAGCGGACCGCAAGCACAAAGTGCTCCAGAACCCGGGGGGGATTCTTCTCATCACCCCAGAGTCGCTCGAGGCCATGTTCGTCCTGCGGGGCACGAAGATCCCGGGCCTATTCGCGAGCCTTCGTTACATCGTGATCGACGAGCTGCACGCTTTCCTGGGAACCGAACGGGGTGCGCAGCTGCTGAGCCAGCTGCACCGTCTCGAGCTCGTCGCCCGGCGCCGGGTCGTCCGAGTCGGGCTGAGCGCGACGCTGGGAGACATGCGTCTTGCGGCACAGCAGCTCCGGCCCGCAGATCCCGACCACGTCGCGCTCGTCGAGAGCTCCGAGGGCGGCCAGGATCTGCAGCTGGCGATCCGCGGCTACCTCGAAGTGCCACCACCACCGGCCTCCCGACCAGCAGCCTCGACGCACGGCCGGGGTGGTGCTCAAGCAGATGCTGGGGGTAGCGGCTCCGCCGAGGAGCTCGACGACGACGACGCCGAGACGAGCCGGGCTACGCCCGAGCGTCAGATTGCGGAGCACCTCTTCGCGGTACTACGCGGAAACGACAATCTCGTGTTCGCCAACAGTCGAACGAATGTCGAAAAGTACGCCGACCGGCTTCGGGTTCTGTGCGAGCGGACCAACCTGCCCAACGAGTTCTTCCCGCACCACGGCAGCCTGAGCAAGGATCTGCGGGAGGACGTTGAAGCGGCGCTCAAGGACCCGAGCAAACCCACGACCGCGGTCGCGACAACAACGCTGGAGATGGGCATCGACATCGGAAGCGTCACCTCGATCGCGCAAGTCGGCGCCCCATTCAGCGTCGCCAGTCTGCGTCAGCGGCTGGGCCGCTCCGGAAGGCGCGGAGAGCCCGCCGTCCTCCGCGCGTATCTCATCGAACCCCAGACCGACGCACGCACTCCCTTAGACGACCAGCTCCGCGGCGGACTGGTTCAGACCACCGTGATGCTTGAGCTGCTCCTGCAAGGCTGGTGTGAGCCGCCCGACCCGGCGGTCTTGCACTCCAGCACCCTCATCCAGCAGATCCTTAGTCTCATCGCCCAGCACGGCGGTGCGAGGGCGGAACAAGCGCACCGCGCGCTGTGCGGACCAGACGGACCGTTCCAGGGCACCGACCCGAGCCGCTTCACCGCGCTGCTGAGGGCGCTGGCGGCAGCAGACGTTATCGAGCAGGACCCGGACGGCGCTCTGCTGCTTGGCGAAGTCGGCGAGCGGGTTGTAAACCACTACAGCTTCTACACCGCATTCCAGACACCCGAGGAGTACCGCCTTCTCAGCAACGGCCGGCAGCTGGGGACACTGCCGGTCGACTTCCCGCTGTACTCGGGGCTGCTGCTGGTATTCGGCGGCAAGCGCTGGCAGGTCATCAGGGTCGACGACCGCCAGCGGACCGTGGATCTTGTCCGGGCAAAGGGCGGCCGGCCGCCCGCGTTCGCTGGCGGCGGACCCGACATTCACAACCACGTAAGAGCCCGGATGCGCACTTTCCTCGGCGGTACGGACGTCCCCGCGTACCTGAACCCATCGGCACGACGGATGCTCGAGGAGGCCCGTTCGGTGTTCGCGCGCGAGAACCTCGGCCAGGTGGGCGTCCTGGACCGCGGGTCGAGCACCATCCTCGTTCCCTGGGTCGGCAGCAAGGCCGCGCATACACTCGCGATCCAGCTCCGGGCGGCCGGGATTGAAGTCGTCGTTGACGGGCTCACCCTGACATGCGAGAAGAACACCACCCTTGAGGTAGTCGAGGCACTGTCCGACCTTTGCGCTAGCGGGCCCGCTGATCCGGTGGCCCTCGCGGTCGGAGTCCAGGCGAAGGAAGGCAACAAGTACGACGCTTGGCTCAGCGAAGCGCTCCTCAACCAGGACTACGCGGCGCGAGCCTTCGACACCAGCGCCGCACACACCGCCGCCGAACGTCTCCTTCACGAGGTCCAGCTGATGCCGGAGGAGGCGGCCAACACCGTTCCGAGCGACGAACCCGTCGACGTCGACCGCCTGGCTTAGACGCCGCAACAAGGCGCCACTGTCCAGACGCAAGCGAAGGCCCCCGGGGACTCAGGCACAAGATGCCGAACGGTGCAACCCCAGCGGGCACCGCGCACCGCGCTCTGGACTATCAGGGGAGCCCGTTCGGGCGAAGGTGACGCGGTACCACCAGACGCCGCGCAGCAAGGCCAGCAAAGTGTCGGAGGAGATGCGCACAATGTGCATCGACGGTTCGGGAGAGGAAGCTGTGACGGTGGAGTTCGCGCCTCCGGACGAAGAGGAGCCGGCACTGTCGCCCGCCCCGGATCAGCCGCCGCATGTGGGCCGGGTGATCGGCACCGAGGACGCGACACCGCTCGTCTTTCACGTCGCCCTGGGTGAGGAGCAGTACCTCCAGCTCGATGAGGTGGTCGCGTCACGAGCCGCCCTCTGCCGGGCGGTCGCACCGTGACCACCTCAGGCGTCGTCACCCAGGTGACCGGACGGCACGAAGGGGCAACATTCGCCTCGGACGGCTTCCTCATCAGCGATGGCGTGCATGGCGAGTAGCCGGGGGGTGAGATTCCTCCCGGCTACTCGCCAACATCCCTCGAACCGCCGCGCCAGCCTCCCCCCGATGCACCTGGCCCAGGGTCAGTGGAGCTGGGCGGTGCGGGGGGTGATCTCCTCGGCCAGCTCGACGTACCGGCACAGCACGTTGGCGAGCCGCATCTGCTCGACCGTGCGACAGCGCACCGCGAGCAGCGACGGGCTCCCTACCACGACACACAGGGCCTTCGCCCGTGACACGGCCACGTTCAGGCGGTTGCGGGAGTAGAGGAACTCCATCCCGCGCGGCACGTCCTCGGCGCTCGACGCCGTCAGTGACACGATCACCACCGGTGCCTCCTGGCCCTGGAACTTGTCGACTGTGCCCACCCGGGCGCCAGCCGGCAGGCGCTGGGCGAGCAGGTGGACCTGGGCGTTATACGGGGCGACCACGAGGATGTCGTGGATGCCGAGCGGGACGCGTGCTCCTTCACGGTCGGTCCACTCCCGGCCGACCAACGCCTCGAACACCCGAGCCGCCACCTCGGTCTCCTCGACCGACGACGTGCGGTTCCCCTCGTGCTCAACCCCGAGCCACCGCAGGCCGGCTCCTCCTACAACGGGTCCGTCATCGACGCGCTGGAGGGCACAGCGGTCCTCGCTCTGGAGGCGCCCGTTGTAGACCTGCTCGGAGATGAACCGACAGATCTCCTGGTGGAGCCGCCAGCTGCGGTCGAGGAAGAGCCCGAGATGCTCGGGCACCGTGGCCTGACCGGCGAGCACGTGGTCAAGCCCGGATACCCCCGCGCCGTCGGGATGCGTGCCCTTCGACGGCTGCGCCAGCTGACGGGGGTCGCCCACCAGGATCAGGTTGGATGCGGCGGGCGCGACGGCCAGCACGTTGGCGAGCGACAGCTGGCCCGCCTCATCGACCACGAGCGTGTCGACTGCGCCGGCCATCCCCTCCCTGGCAAACAGCCAGGCGGTGCCGGCGACGACGTTGACTGCGCCTGCCGCCACGACGGCCTCGACGTCGTCGTTGCTCGTCGTGGTCCGGACCGACGGGTGATCGACACCGCCGCCGTCGTCGGACACCTTCTGGACGGCACGCAGCCTGATGTCCTGCCTGGCCGCTTCGCCGGCGACGCACATGAGCAGGTTGGAGATCACGGCGTGGCTGTTGGCGGTGATGCCTACCGTCCGCCCGTCGGCCACCAGCGCGGTGATCACCCGCGCCGCGGTAAAGGTCTTGCCCGACCCGGGTGGTCCCTGGATCGGCAGGCACGAGCGCTCGAGCCCTCGGGCCAGGCGGATTGCGGCAGCGAGCACCGGCTCGTCGCTGCGACGCAGGGGATCCCCCTGACGGACCCCGGTCACCCGGGGTGGGCGGCCGGCGAGGAGCTGCCGGGCGGCCTCGGCCGGGCCCGGACCATCGATTCCGTGGTCGAGCAGCGCTTCGGCCACCCGTCGCAGCGAGGCCCGCTGCTCGGCGGTTCGGATCGGCCCGCCGGGGATCAGGGCGGACGGATGGGGGGCCGTTGAGGTGGCGCCCCGTCGCAGCTGGAGGGTTCCCCCTACCGGGTCGACGCTGACCAGGGTGCCGGGTCCGGGGATCTTCGCGCCGGTGTCGTACTTCATCCGCTCGGTGGCCGGGTCGAGCACCTGCGCGCCGGCCTGGAACTTGTGCTCCTGGGCTGGGTCGAACTCGTAGCGCCAGATGAGGGACCGCTTGTCCGGCGTTGGCTGGCCAACCGGGCGCAGCCCGGCGATGGTTTCGGTGTCGGCGAGGAGGTCGGCCTCGTCGCAGCGCAGGACCCGGTCGAAGTAGCGCCACCACTCGGGCTTGTCCTCGCGGCGGTGCCAGCGCAGCAGATGCGCCATCAGCCAGCGGGACCGGGTCTTCTCATCGGCGTCGGTCGGTGGGTCGACGCGACTGCCGAGCAGGCGACCGGCGAGATCGTCCTCCTCCGTCGGTGTCTCGGGCGGGGTCTCGTCACTTGCCGCCACCGATCGGCTCGCGGGACGGACGACCTCCTGTCCCGCCGCGACTACGTCTTTGCGGCGCTCCTCCAGCCAGTCGCGTAGGCGCCAGGTCGACCCGACGTCATCGCGGTTGTATGCCTCGATGTCATCGAGGATCTGCTGGTCGCCGGTCTGCAGCCACCGCTCGTAGCCGACAATGCTGGTTTCGGAATCGGTGATCTCGCCGGTGCGGGCGCCCATGTAGAGGGGCTCAAGCTTCTTCAGCGCGTACGACGGTGAGCCGATCACGAGGCCTTGGCGCACCACCCGGTACAGGTCGACGAACACGGCGCCTCGTAGCAGGTCGTCAAGCTCGGCCTCCCGGGTGCCATAGCGGCCCATGAGCCTTCCGAGCGCGTTCGGCTCGTAGGGCGCGTAGTGGTACACGTGCATGCGCGGATGGAGCCGGCGCCGCTCGACGATCAGGTCGATGAGCTCCTCGAAAGCCCGGCGCTCCTCGGCTGCGGTGTGGGCCCAGAGCGCCCGGAAACCGAACCCGTCGACCTCGGCCCAGCCGACGCCGTGGAGGTACTCGATCCCGACGGTCCCGACGTAGGGGTCGCCCTCGATGTCGTAGAACAGGTCGCCGGGATTGGGCTCCGGCAGCGCCGCGAGCCCGCGGTCGGCCTCGACTGGAAGGATCAACTCCACGGGCGGCGCTTGCCCGACCCCCCTGGCAGCCTGGAGGCGGGCCTGCTGCCGCAGCCGAGCGAGGGTTGCCGCGCCGACGCCGCGCACCGCCAGCGTGTCGGGACTAGCGGCCAGCGCGGCCAGCGTGGCGACCCCGGCGGCCTCCAGCTTGCGGGCCTGCTCCCGGGTGAGGGTCGCCACCCGGCACAGGTGATCGTCGTCCTCCCGGCGCTGCTCGCACGCCTCCACCCAGCGGCACACCGAGCAGTGCTCGACCGGCAGCGGGTAGGTAACCCGCCGCCCGGCGAGCGCGGCGAGGAAACGGGCGCGGGCTGCCCGGTAGTAGGCGGCAACGTCGGCCAAGCGGACCGTCTCGCGGTGCTGGCCGCCGAGCACGACGTGGATCTGCTGTGGGGCGACCCCCTGGATCCGTTCCACCTGTTCGGCGTAGTGACAGAGCTGCAGGATCGCCGACGGCTTCACATGGCGAGCGAGCTTGGTGTCCTCCGGCTCGTAGCCGTGATCGCCGAGCGAGCTCGGGTGCCCGACCTTGCGGAGGAAGTCAGCGTGACCTCGCCACGCCACGTCGGCGGTCTCGTCGAGAAACGTCGCCTGGAACACGATGTCGATACCGGCCCGCATCGCACGGACGGTGTCGGCCTCGCGTCGACGGAGCGCGGCGAGGCGGTCGACGTCAACAGCGGGTTCGGCGATCTCGGCGACGCTCAGCCCGGCATCGGCCAACGAGGCAAGGTAGGCGGCCTCATGTTCGAGTCCACGGCGCTGGAGAACCTCGAGCTCGGGGTCATCGCGGGTGGGCTTGCGCAGGCCGCCGTCCAGCGCTTCGAGATCGAGCACCGAGAGGTGCCCGCAGGCCAGGTGCCCCACCAGATCGGTGGCGCTCACGATCAGCTTCCCGCCCGCTCGATCCATACCGACTTGCCCGCCGCCTCTCCCTCACTGTCTCACGCGGGCCTGCCGGAGATCAGCACCGACCAGCCGGCCTCAGTTGGGCAGCGAAACCACCGTCGCGCTGCCAACGCTCTCGTACCGGCCCGGCGTACAGGTGAGCACAATGATCTGGCAGGACCGGCCAGCCACCGAGATGACTGCGCCCATGCGGTCGAGTTTGCGTGGGTCGCTCCAGCCAAGCGCGTCATCGAAGATTACGGGTGCACCACCGTCGGCGGCGACGATCGATGCGCAGGCCAGTCGGCTGATCATGCCGAGCTGCTCCTGCGCACCGCCGCTGAGGTCATCGAAATCGAGAGTGACTCCGTCGAGGGTGCGGCGTGCGATGCGTAGGTCGTCGTCGAGTTCGACCTCGAGTGAGGGACGGAACACAAGGCGACCGAGCTGCTCGATGCGCTCTCGGAAGGGAGCAACGTAGCGATGGTGCGCCTCTGCCCGTCGCTTGGCGAAGGTGTCGAAGAGGAGCTTGGCCGCTGCGGCCCGTGCCTCGAGCCGCTCGTGATCGACGGTCAGGCGGACGAACTCGGACTTCGCGATGTCGAGCTTGTTGGCCAAGCCCTCTTCGCCTCTAAGTGCCAGCTTCGTTCGGAGGTCGCGAGTGGTGACCTCATTGTCGTGCAGATCGTCGGCAAGCCGTTTCTTGACTGCACGGGCATTCTGCAGGAGCTCCTCCACCGAGCCGGGGTCTTCCGCTGCGAGTCGTGTTTCGGCCTCTTTCAGTTCTTTGATACGGGCAAGCACCGCTGACTCGGTATCGGCCAACTGTTTGGCCACGTCCTCGTCGACGACGTCGTCTCGCGCTACGTCGAGCGACTCTTCGGCCACGCTCAAGGCGGCTTGGGCCTGCGCGAGGAGCGCCTTGGAAGTGGCATCGCCCAGATCAACTTCCTGGACTGCGGCCGAAGCAGCGACAAGATCCTTCTCAAGGCGCTCGCGTTTCTCCCGGCACTCCTGCAGGACGCGGTCGCACTCGGAGGCGAGCACCTGAGCCGAGCCGAGGTCGGGCGGGATGGGAGGCTCGGGCGGCCGTTCGGATTCGTAGCTTGCTACGTGAGCCGTCAGTCGCTCGACCTTCTGGGCTAGCGCCTCGCGCGTGAGGTCGCGTAAGTCTTGATCGATCGACTTTGCGACCTCGACGAGCACTCGCTCTGCTTCGTTGCGAGCCGCCGCGGCCTTGCGCGCATCCGCTAGGCCGGTGACGTGCCCCTCCTCGCACACCGACGCGAACCCGGTCTGCGCCTCGGCAAGACGATCGGCAAGTACCTGAGCCTCGGCACCAGCCTTGACGACCATGCTGACCGTGCCCGGCACGATCACCTCGACCGACCCTGCCACGACGATCTTGTGGTGTCCTCCGGATTCGAGAACGACTGATCGGCCGTCGATCTCGATGCCGATGTCGGTCAGTGCCTCGGTGTTGACGGTGGCGGCTGCGCTCGCTGCTGACGCCCCGGCCTTCGCGAACTCCAGGTGCGCATCCTCGATGCGCTTGACCAACTCATCGTCGACGTGGCTCGCATCGAGGACTGTTGCAGCTTCCGAACGGCGGCGCATGGCGTCCAAGACCCTGTCGTTACGCTCGGACAGTTGCTCCATCTCGATCTGCTGGCGCCGGTAGTCGCGGTCGCCGAGGGCCAACCGTTGGGCGATCTCGGCCTCACGCACCTCGCCCTTGCAGACGTCGAACGTCTTCTGCGCCTCGCGCCGACGATCCTCGACCTGAGTGCGAGCGGGAAGTGCGGCCGCTACCTGCGACTCGAACTCGGCGACGGCATCGGCCGCGTCGGCAGCCCGCTGGACGAGCTCGGTCCGGCTCTTGCTGACCTCGAGCGCGCGGTCATGGTGTGCTTGGCCCGTGTCTTTCAGGCCCGCCAGCCGCTCGACCTCGTTGCGGTGGGTCTTGATGGCTTCAAACCGGGCGACGAGATCGTCGAGCACCTCGTCGTGGTCCTTCTGCTTGTTGACCAGCGCTGCAGTATCGGCCATGAGGCGCGCTACCTGCTCAGCATCTTCCTCTAGGCCAAGAAGGATGGCCTCGAACTCGGCAACCTGTGAGGCACTCGCAGCGACGTGAGCCGAAGCGGCTGTTCGGTCAGCTCTCGCCTGGCCGGTCGCGGTCCAGTAACGGTCTCGTTCGGTGGTGATCCGAACCCAGAGATCGTCCTCGCGATCACCCGCGGAGTCACCCCCGGCGGCAAGGTCGAGCGCTCGACCCAATGATCCGCCTGCGAAGGCGGCCTGCTCAAGCTGGGTGCCCTGCCTTAGGCGTAATGCCTCCCACAACCCGCCGTCAAGGGTCTCGTCAAGGATCGAACGCACCTTGTCGTGAGCTTCTCGACCCGTGAGCTGGGTCCTCTCGGGTTCGAGGATCTCAAGCACCGTCTCCTTCTGCCGGTGCCAGCGCTTGCGGTAACGGAAGCGGTACGGACCAGAGGACATCTCGATCTCGACCTCGGCGCCCACATCCCTTCCTGCCGGCTTCACCGCCTTGACCCCGCGCTTGCTGGAATCGTGGCCCTGTCCGGGCGGATTCCAGGCATCGTCACAGTGGGGCCAATTCAAGTTGACACGGCCATGGAATCGTCACGCTCGGCGAGAACGAGGTCGATCGCCTCAGAGAGAGAGGTCTTGCCGACCTCATTGTCACCCTCGATGATCGTGACCCCCTCGTCTGGGAACTCGACCTCGGCATCGATGATCCCGCGGTAGTTGTGGAGCTGGATTCGATGAATCCTCACGACGCGACCCCCGCCAGCCGGTAGAGCAGGCCCAGCGCATCACGGGCTTCGAGCGCGTCATCCTCAGTTCCGGCTCCGAGCTCGCGGAGGTCCTGGAGTGCATCGACGGCGAAACCCGACAGTCCGAGGCCCTCGAGGTCGTCGCCATCAGGCAGGACGACAAGGTCACTGCGTCGCTCCCACCTCTCCAGCGCACCTAGGAGATCCGAGGCGAGCTCGAGTGTGACCTCGAGTTGAGCCATGTCGGCGAGCGACAACTGCCCGACGAGCGAGAGCTTCACGATGGTCCGCTGCTTGTCGGGAATCCCATCGAGGAACTGCTTCACCCGCTCACAATCCGGGAGGCCTACCAGGTCGAAATGCTTGCGCAGGAAGTGCCAGCTGCCGACCCGACGGGGTTCAACGGAGATCGAGCCAGCCCTCAGATCGACGATCAGAACATTGCCGGGATCGGTCTCGTCGTAGTCCGTGGGCTCAGGCGCACCCGAGTACCAGACCCGACCGGTGCCACCGACTGAAGTAGTGGAGTGCCGATCGCCCAGAGCGACGAAATGTATCTTGCCCGCAGAAACCGCAGTCTCGACATCAGCGAGCACGATGAGTGCAGGATCGGTCGGGTTGGGCGACAAACTGTCGGTGGCGCCGTGGCCCACGACCACCCGGAGCATTCCGTCGGCAGGCAGGTCGTTGATGGCACGCGACACGAGGTCGACTAATGGCCGCTTGTTGGGCCAGGGAGCCCCGATGATCGTGACGCCTGGTGCGACCGGTCTCTCGACGCTGGCATCGAGGGTTACGACGTTGGGTGGACGGTTCTCAAGGAAGGTCTTCGAACGGAAAATTGACGCGGCGTCAATGGGGTCGTGGTTGCCCGGAAGCAGGTAGAAGGTGACGTCAGGAGTGGCCTTCATGGCGTCGAGAGCGCGAACCACCACCTGGCGCTCGACCTGGTTGGACTCGAACACATCGCCGCAGACCACAACGAAGGAGCAGTCCTCCTTGAGGGCAAGGGCGCCGATGGCGCCGATGGCCTCAATTCGTGCTGCGGTGAACCGGGCTTGAGCCTCGCCCTCAAGGAAGTGTCGGGTCATCCCGAGTTGCCAGTCGGCGGTGTGCAAGAACCTGGTCACGTAGCGACGGTACAAAAGTGGTGTGACAGTCGCCGTGGGTGGCGAGCAGCCGGGGGGAATCTCACCCCCGGCTCTCCTAGAAACGTACGGTTGCGGTAGGGACCTGTGGGGTGCCAGAGTCGCCGCACGAGCCTCCGACCCGGAGCTTTGCCAGCCGAAGGAGGGCCGCAGTGTCGGGCACGTCCAGCGATCGGCCAGATTCCGCAAGACTCGGCTCAAAGCTTCCGGGGTAACCAACGAAGCCGTGCGTTTCACGCTGAAGGACGGGTCCTGACGCTGTCCGCCCGGGCCGCGACGCGAATGTGGCCGGTGCTGATCGATCGTCCCACAAGCGAAACGTCTTGCGAGAGGTCGATCAAGGTCCGACGGCTCGACGCCAGACCTACGAATGCGACGGTGAGCCGTGCGGCTGCTGGCCGGCGCTCACCTGACCGGGGGGCACCCGGCGACAGTGGCCGAGGTCCCGGAACTTGACGTCGCGGAACCTGTGCATGGTGACGGGTTTCTACGATCACGCGGGGGTCTCCATGGGGAACGGTGGTCGTATGGGTGCCCGGTTCGAGGAGCTCGACTGGAGCCCCACACCGATCGGTGAGCTCTGCCTCCGCCGACGCCGCGACCCGGTCACCGGCGTGGAGATCTTCGAGGTCAAGCTCGGCGAGGAGTTCCTCATGTCGAGCCTGTTCACGGTCGCCGAGATCGAAGTGGCTCGGCTCGCGCTGGCCCGCCTCCACGGGTCCGAGCTCGACGTCGCGGTGGGCGGACTGGGGCTCGGCTACACCGCCCAGGCCGTGCTGGTCGATGAGCGGGTACGCGACCTGGTGGTCATCGACGCGCTTGAGCCCGTGATCGGGTGGCACCAGCGCGGCCTGGTCCCACTCGGGCCGATCCTGACCGCAGATCCTCGCTGTCGGTTGGTGCACGGAGACTTCTTCGCGATGACCGACAGGTCCGGGTTCGACCCGGAGACACCGGACCGGGTCTTCGACGCCGTTATCGTCGACATCGACCACTCGCCGCGGCACCTGCTCGCCGACGGCAGCGCAGGCTTCTACGGTGTGGAAGGGACGCGCCTGCTGGCCGGGCACCTGCGGCCAGCAGGCGTCTACGCACTGTGGTCCAACGACCCGCCCGACGACGCCTACCTCGCGGTCCTCGCGGAGGTGTTCGTCGACGTCGCCGCGGAGGTTGTCAGCTTCCCCAACCCACTCCAAAACCGTAGCGCCACCAACACGGTCTACCTGGCCACCAAGCCGACCTGACCCCTGGGCCAACTCCGCCGACTACGCGGACGCAGCTGCGGCTCGTGAACGGCGATCCAGCCGGACGTGCCGACCGGCACGCGCGCATGGCCCGCACCGGAATGGAACGGTGTGAGGGTCCAAACCCCCGGTTACGGTCGCTGAGCTGGCAAAACGTCGCGGCTGGCGAGCTTCCACCCCGGCTGGCGATCCTCGCAGAAAGGGTATCCGAATCGAATCTTGGTGGGTGCCAGCGTCGCACCGCCGGTGCCTCACCGCCGCGGACCCTGGAAGACCGGCAATCCGCACGGTCAAGTTGAGGTCGATGGTCGGCCCCGGCGGGCCGCCCATCCGGACATCCGGGCGCACCCGACCCCGGCTCAAGTCGTCGACTCGAGCCAGTGTCTCGCCCGAGCACTCAACTCGGCGGGGTGCATGGCAATCGGCACCCGCAAGCTCCGCTGGGGGGCGCCCTACCGCGCCAGCCGACTCGGTCGAGGCTGAATCGGGGTTTCGGACCCCTTCAGGCCATGACTCGGTCCTCGGAGTCGGGCGACGTGTGCAGGCACTGGCCCCGGGTGAGGGCCTGAAACCAGTTCTTCGTCCGGAGAGGGTGTGTGCCGGGACGCCACCCTGACTCCCGAAACGAACCGGTCGTCACCCACGCTGAGGTCGTGGCGCTCAATGGGAGCCGCGAGCGTCCGCCGGACTCATCGCTGACGCCCAGCGTCTGTGGTCGTCGTCCCTCAGGTAGTCCTTCACGACTATCCGCCGGCCTCGCGGGAACCCGAACCCCCGTGGTGTCAACTCACCCGACTAACGTGGGGATCAAGGCTGGCGCGCCAAGACCCTGTCGGGGTCGTGGAGCACCACGGTGCCCGCGATGTGATCGTGCAGCGACTTACGTTCCTTGCCGCTCATCATGAGGATGAACGACAGCAGCAGGGTGATGAAGCCCAGAATACCCTCGACGAATCGTCCGACGGTCTCGCGCAGGACCATCCACCCCCAGCCAGCCACCCGCCGGGTTTCCGGCCGCCAACACCGCATGCCCAGAACCTGCAGGGCCGGGGTTTGGCCGCGACCCCAGACGATCAATCCCCAAACGACATACCCGACCACCAAGGTCACCACCAGCAGCGGAATGGCAAGGAAATAGGCGCCGATCCGCCGCCCGGTGTTGGCCAGATGCACCCCCTGGGGCAGGACCAGCCCACAGCCCGAGTCGAAGAACATCCCCGCCGGCACCGGGGGCGCACCGTATTGCCCGTAGCCCCCTGCGGTGTTGACTGGCCCGGTTGGGACCGGCTGACCGGCCGGCGACCTGTCAGCTTGCGGGGCCCACACATTCGGGTCAGATGGCTGGGTCACACACCCACGCTCCGTCTCTGTCACCAAGCCGGCAGCACTCCGCGGCTGAGGGTACCGGCCGGACGGTGACTACGCGTCGGAGTGGGCAGCGATCGGAGCCGAGCGCGGACCCTTCCGGCCACCGCTGGGTGCCGGGCAGTCAGATCCGCACGCTCGCCACCCGGGGCCAAGAAGGTCCTAACTGAAACTTTCCTAACAGCCTGATCGCAGTCCTCGTCACGCCTTGCCCGACCGCGGCGACGTCTGACCGTTCCCGTGGTCTCGGGTCGGCGAGGCCATGCGGCAACAGACCGTGGTAGGCAGCCCGCTCGGTGCCAACGTGCACCTCGGCGATCCCGTCAGCGTCGGCGGCTTTGGCACTGCGGACGGTGATCGCGGGGGGTGCTCGTCGGCGCAGTCTAGTCGGCTCTACGACCTTCGCTCCCGGTTTGCCGAGCGCGGTGATGGGCCGCTACCGGCTGCGAATCAGAGCGGCGGCCGCGGAGAGTGCGGATCTACTCATCGAATGCCCCGTTGGTGATGCGCCCGAGCACCGTGTCTTGGAGGAGTTCACGAGCCTTCTCCTGAAAGCTGGCGATGCGGGCGTCTCCTCTGGCGAGGACCGATGCCGCGGTGACAGTGAGGTAGTCGAACGTCGCGACGAGGAGCATGAGCCAACTGGCCCTCTGCGACGGCTGAGCCCATACGAGCCGAGTCTCCTGCCCTCGGGTGTCCAGCAGGAAGTCGACCCCGAACGCGTGGGTGGAAGCGGAGGACGCACTCCAGACGCCAGGAATCCACTCCATCCTCGGCTCCCTCGCCAGGCCGTCTAACCTCGATCCTCGGGAAGATAGTTCCCTTGAGGTTTTGGGGTGCTGGGGGTCAGCGTGGCGGGAAGCCGAACTTGAGTTTGCGTCCTCCCCACCATGGGATGGGGATGTCGAGTTCGGGGTAGCCGGCGTCGATGAGCACGGGGGTGTAGGTGCGTAGCGCGAGGTCGATGCGGACGTGGTTGTCGGTGACGGTGACGGTTCCGGTGTTGTCGAGGAAGTGGCGCCAGATCCGGTCGGGGGTGGCTTGTTCGTAGCGTGGGAGGGTGCGGGCGAGGAGTCGGTAGCAGTTGCCGGCGGCCACGGTGAGGGTGGTGTCGAGGTCCACGTTCAGCGGTAGCCCTGAGGACAGCGCGTTGAGGTGGAATCCGGAGATGTCGGCGTCGAGTTCGTTCTCGATGATCATCCGCTCGGCGTAGCGGGCGAACAGGTCCTTGCCGGCGGTCGCTGCGAGGTCGTTGGTGATCAGCAAGGTGGGTTCCTCGTGCCCGATGTTGCGCACGGCGATTTGCCGTAGCGGATGGGTCATGCCTTTGAGGCGCACGAGCTGTTCGTGGATCTGGGGGCGGCGGTAGCGCCCGGACCGTTTGATGGTGTGGGTTGTCCAGGCGGAGGCGGGCAGTGCGGCGAGTTCCTTGAGCACGTTTTTGCCGCGTTGGCGCAGGGTGAGGAAGGTGATACCGCGGGCGCACAGCTCCTCGAGCATGTCGTAGGTGGTGAGCTGGGAGTCGAAGCACAGCAGCCCCGGGTCCTGGCCGGACACCCGTTGCCAGTAGTCGGCGAAGGCGAGCACCTCACCGGCCTGCTCGGCCTTGGTCAGGTCAGCGTTGGCGTAGACCATCTCGGTGGACGCGTGGTCTTGGGCGAAGAACGTGAGCACCGAGCGGGTCCGCTGCGAGCGGGTGGGCACGTAGTGCTTCTCCAACGGGACTTCCTGCCCGTGGTGGCGGATGGCGTGGAAGTCCAGGTTGAACCCTGCCTCGCCGGAGTACAGGCCGATCTGGGAGCAGCGCCGCGCGAGGCCCTCCAGAAAGGAGACGTTCGAGGAGCGCTTGACCCGGTAGGAGTAGCTGGTCAGGTGGGTCGCTTTGGGTAGCGCGCTGAGCCCGAGCAGCAGCCCGAGTCCGGGGTCTGCCCCGAGCGGGAAGGCGTTCGCGGCTCGGCCGCGCCGCGAACATTTCAGCAGCAGCTGCGAACCCACCGAGTGGAACGAAGACAGCACCGTGGTGCTGGGATAGCGAGCGGCGGAGACGAGGGCGTCGAGGCCGAGTTCGGCCATCGCTGGCATCAGCAGGTACAGCCCCGCGTGGTCACACGGCCAGCTCGCCCCGGTCGGCCAGTCCGTCAGGGCGCGCGCCTTGACCGGCTCGGTGCGCGGCGGGGGCCCGCCGGGACCCCGACGGCCCAGGCGCTCGATGCCTTCGGCGTGCAGGATCGCCCACACCGTCTGGGTGGATGCTGGTGATCCCTGCGCGTGCAGCGCGGCGGCGATCTCGGTCACCGAACGGTCCTGTGCGCGCAGCACGAGCACCCGGTCGCGGATCGTCGCGGACTTGCGCGGGCCTTTCGGGCCGGGCTTGGAGGAGCGGAAGAACTCGGTGCGTCCGGCGCGTAGCTCGGCGGCAAGCTGGTGGATCGTCGCCGTCGAGTAGCCGAACCGCGCGGCGACGGCGGCTGAGGAGGCCCCCTCGACCAGGTAGGCGCGAAGAGCTTCATAACGGCGCTGCGCCGGCAGCGCCGGCTTCAGGAAGTACTCGGCGCCCGTCCTCATCGCTGTAGGTGATTTACTAGAACCATGATTCTAGATGGTAGCGTTGTAATCGCCCGATGGATGGAACCTTGCGCGGCGCGTCCTGGCCTGATTCCTGGCGTGTCCGGGGTTATCGCACTGCTATGGAGCGGAGTTACGCCCACAGGCAGGATGCGGCAGCAGCCCCGCCGACGCATCGTTATGAGAGATCCCCTACAGAACCGGAGCGGGTCGGCGCCCGACAGCCTTGTACGCCAGGCACTTCCAACGATCACCGCGCGCGGAACGCCCTAACTCATCCGCTCGACGGGCTCCCGAGGATCGAGGCTAATGTGGCCTTCACGGGGCGGCGGGTCCGCGCCGTGCCCTGGCAACCGCATTCCTGCCAACGTGAGTCGATATCCCTGACCTTGTCGGCGTGGCGCGCTGTCCAGGACGCGATGTCGTAGTACTTCGGGGCCCTGGGCGCGGTGTCGGCCCATTCTTTCAGCGCTCCGCGCTCGTACCGCAGGGCCCGGCATCGGGCGTCGCCCCCTTCTCGGTCATCGGCGATGAAGCTGAGGTGAGCCCACACCTCCAAGAGCCCTCGTATGAGTCCGTAGGAAGCCAGTGACGTCTCAGGCATCCACAGACAGAGCAGGCCCGAGCGGTAGGTCGAGGCCGCAACGAAGTGCAGCCTCACGACGCTCGATTCCGGCATTGCTGCTCCCGTTGCCTCCTCCGAACGCAGGGCGTCGATCAGTAGAAGGGCCGCCTCCCCGAAATCGGTCGCGCGCGCAATCACAGGGGTAAGGATGTCACTGGGCATTTCGAGCTGGTTCACACTCGAATTCTGCCGGGTGCCACACTTCCCGTTGACACCCGTAGCCCCCGGGCCGGCGTGCATCGATTCAGCGAGACAGATCGTGACCCCATCACCACCAGCAAACCGCTTGTCGATAGCCCCGCGAGAGGCGAGCCTGGGTGAGTGACGGTGACTCGCGAGGTCGGAGGCGCCCTTCTGCGCGCCTATCTGCCGTATCCCGACGGGGCTCGTCGGCAGCGCGTCCGCGACGCTGCCCAGCGGCTCCAGCTGACGGAACCGTGGCCGGGTGATGACGCTACGCCGCTCGCGGTGGCAAGTCTCGCGCTAACGCGGCTTCTCTGGTTACAACGCCAGACGCGTCAGGCGGCATATCTGAGACAGACCGAGGCCACGGCGCTACTCGCGCGGACCTCGATCGAAACTTGTCTCGTGGGTCTCTACTGCCTTCATCACACCGACGCGGTCAACCGGTTGCGAAGTGGGAACGCGAAGTCCATGCAAAGGCTCTTCAGGTTCCTCGTGGATATCGACCTCTTGCCGCGCGGCCTGTTCGAGGCGGTTGCCGAGGTCATGGGTGAGTCGGCACAGCCCGTGACCGCGAAGCAGATGGTGGAGGCCATAGCTGCCGAGCCCGCGCGGTCGATCGCTCACAGCCTCTACTTCCGTTTCTACGATCCCCTGTCGACCTTCTCCGCACACGCCGGCGGATTGGCGCTGTTGCGTCACGTGAGAAGACGTGGGCGCGTCACGCGGAACCCGGCGGCTGCGTGGAGCCGCCGCTCGGCCCTGCGAACGGTCGACGCCTCGGTAGGCGTGCTGGCCGCTGAGATCGCCCGGCGGAAGGGCGAAGATGCCGAATCATTCCTCCAGTATGCCCACGATCACCTCGAACGGGCGTTCATGCCTGTTCTTACGCTTCTGCGGACCGGGGTAGCGGACGCGGCGGTGAAATGGCGAGAAGTCCCGGGGTTCATCCGTGACTTCGTCGTGCTGCGGCGTGACGCTTCAGCCGGACGACTCGATGAACAGCGGGTACGTCAGCACGCCGAGGGACTGTTCCGACGGTGGACCGCCGCGGTCGAGACTGGACTCGATGACGACGTGCTCGAGAGGCTGGTCGTTAGGGTCACGGACGCCGTGGTCGACGAGTTTCGGCGCGACCGATCTCTTGAGCCATGATGGGCGGACCTCGCCACTGCCGAACCCGCCTGCGCCGACCAAATGCGCCCCACTGACGCGGAACGCCTCCTCCCGAGTTCGCGCAAGATGTGGTGGGCCTGGCGGGTGAGCTTTCGGGCGACCAACCGAGAGCGTGGCCAGGTTGGCACCGGCGCGGGCAGCGACCGCGGTGTGGTGGCCGTGGTCGCGGTTGGTACGTTTCGCGGCGGCCTCCCGCCTCGAACCGCACTCGGCGCTACCGCGCCGCCCTTGGCGGGCGAGATGATCGCGAGTGAGTTTGCCGGCACATGAGTACACAGTGATGTCGAACCCGGTTCGCGATCAGTGCGGAGGAATAACGGCGTTGTAGAAAAGTCGGGTGCCCTCCTGAACGTGTGGCGTCGTCATGTGCGGCCGCGTCGCGACGGCGGGGTGAGCGCGAAAGGGGCCACACGCTGCGCTGCCTGATGCTCACGGCTGCTTCGAGAGACCGCGACCCCCCGTGCTGCTGTTTTGGCGGCCCGATCCTGGTGCCCTCAGCTGGCGGGGAGCTTCACCTGCCCGGCGGCGATCATCCTGCGTAGCGCGGGGACGCCGAGCGGTGTGGGTCGACGCAGGTGCACGAGCACATGGCATGTCGGGCACAAGGCGGTGAGGTCCCTCACCGTCGTCACGGTCTCATTCGGGATGTTGGCCAGCGGCTGCCGGTGATGGGCTTGCAGGACCGAATGCCAGCCACCGGGCACCAGCGCCCCATAGTCCGCGCTGCATGCTGCGCATACCCCGCCGGACGCGCTCACACACTGGTCACGCAGCGACCGGTTACGCGTGCGGCGCAGCAGAACAGCCTCCGATCGAATGTTCTCCACCGCCGACCGGGCCTTCTCCTCCTCGCTCAGGGTGGGTGACTTCAGCAGCTTCAACAGCCCAGCTTCAACGCTCTCGGGAACCCGACAGGACCTGCGCGGCTGTTCCAGCCACCCCCAGGTGAGCTGAGCCCGGATCCACCGTCGCGTGATGTCATGGCGTCCCCGCCGGCTTGTTGATCTTGGTCGTGGTTTTGGACACTGGGTATCTGCCGGTCGGTCCGGCTCTTCCACTTCGTGTTCCGGGTTGGGGCTGGTGGGCCGGGTTGGTCAGGGAGTTGCGAGCCGTGGTGGGGCGCCCATCGTGGCGTCCCAGAGCTGCTCCCAAGCGGGCTGCCAGGGCCATCGCTCGGGGAGGTGCAGGACCAGCTTGCGGGCGGAGTGCGCCAATCGTGCCGGCACGTTGATGAGCTGGGCGCGCAACGTTGCGGTGGTTGCTCGGGCGTGGAACGTCGACGCCAGGCAACCGGCGGAGCGGGTGAGGTTGAACGCCATCGCGGCCAGCACCAGCCAGGCACTGTTCGCTGTGAATGACCCTGAAGGGCAGTGGGCCATCGGGCCGGCCTTCAGGTCGGCGATGACCTGTTCGATGATCGCGTGTTCACGGTGGCTCTGCTCGGCCTGCACCAGCGTCAACGGGCTGTCGGTGAACACGGCGTGGTAGCGGTAGACCGCGAACAGTTCCTGCTGCTGTGCCGTCAGACCCTTGTTCTTGTTACCGGTCTTGGGCTTGCTCATCGGGTTGAGGCGCTTCACCCGGCGCACGATCAGCCGGGCGGTGATCTGCTCGCCCTTTCGGCGGCTGGTGAACGCGGTGAACTCGATCTCGGCGATCTCCGCGTCCGACACCAGCCGCTGCTCGTCCTCGTCCCAGACCGCGTTGGGGTAGCTGATCGGCGTCCACGCATCGTCGGCGATCTGGGTGATCTTCTTGCGGACAGCCGGGTTCATCCGGGCGGTGATCGAGAAGCACGCCTTCGCGCAGCCAGCGGCGGCGATCACGTCGTGGCTGTAGAACGCGCTGTCTGTCAGCGCGCAGCACGACCAGGCCCTTGCCGGCTGGCCCGCCGGCGCCGCAGGCTTTCGCGGTCTTCAGCGCATCGGCGACCAGCCGGGAAGCGCCCCGGGCGCTGTTCGCGTTCCCGGACCGCAACCGGGTCGCCGCGATCACCGGCCGGGACAGCGGCGTGGACACGATCCCGATCAGCGCGTTCAGGCCCTTCACCCCCGAGTAGCCGAACCCGGCACCTTGCTTGGCGTAACCGTAGGTGGCCCGGATGGTGTCGTCGATATCCACCCAGGTGACCGCCTCGGCGCCGGCCAGCAGTGGTGTCTGGGTGGCGAGCTCAGCGAGCAGGTGAGCGGCGATGCTGTCGAGCTGCCGGACGTGGCCGAAGGTGAAGGTCCGCAGGAACGTCCCGAACGTCGACGGGGCGTGGATGCCGGTGAACAACCGGTCCATCCCGCCATGCCGGAGCAGGTCCAGGTCATCGATCGAGTCGGCCCCCGCGACCATCCCAGCGATCAGCGCCGGGATCTTCAGGTGCGCATTCGCGCTGCCCTTCGCTGTCAACGTGAGCTTGTCCGCGACCAACTCCGCCAGGCCACAACGCTCGGCCAGCGCGACCACCGGAGCGAGCCCGCCGCACGACACCAGATTCGGATCGTCGAACACTGCCGACACCTGGCTGGCCCTGTGAGAAACTTGCATCCCGCGGATGCTCCTTCTGCGAAGTAAGAATACGGCCCTAGACAAGCCACATTCTCCTTACACAGCAGGGCACCCGCGGGTTACGACCTGCCCCCGCGACCTACTTCCGCGGTGGATCCGGGCTGAGCCATGACCGTTTCCCGGTCCACGGGGGCCAGCAGCAGCTCCACGTCAACGAGCCTGGAGTAGTAGCGCCCGTCACGCCCGTCGTACCTGGGCATCGTGTCGATGCGTCCGTAGGCGACGAACTGCATGGCGTGCCGGCCGGAGAGGTAGATGAGTGCGGTGTCCCCACGCCAGGCGGTCTTCGCCACGCTCCAGGTGAACGATGTGCCCCTCTGCGCTGCACGGCGGAATAGCGGCAGATAACTGTCGCTTAGATCCTCCACAGCAGGGCAGGCATAGATCGCCACGCCTTGCATCCTGTCAGCAACCCGCCCCGCCAGCCACAGCACATCGAGCGACCTCTTCGCCGCACCACAGTGTCGACTCGGCTCGTTGATCTTCCTGCCGACTCCCGACACAGCGGGATCCGACTACCGGCCGCCTCATCAGCGCCCCCAGCGAGTTCGATCGCCGCCAGCGAGGTACGCAGGTCAAGAACCTCGCCCCAAAGCCTTCGAGGTACGACGAAACCGCGCACCTCACGCTCCATGACGAACCCTGACGGTGCGCAGACGTAGTCCCGACCCCGAATCCGAACGCCGCCAGGCGCCCCGGGCAACGGCACCTCCTCACGGTCCTCGTCCCCGCGGCCAACCGTGGACTCACGCCTCACAACGCCGACCATGATCCCGCGTTGGCAGGGCCCCGCGCCTACGGCCAGTGACGAGTCCATGGTCAGCAACCAGAGCCCCTTCGGATCTCGCCGTGGCGAGCGAAGATCATGCACAACGCCCGCTCGTCACAGCATGAAGCGCCGATGCCATCGGTAACCACTCGATTGGCGGAGTCCACGCCCGGCAGCACACCGAAGCCGCTCTCGTGCTTCCGAGTGTCGCGGGCAGCCCCTCCCTCCCCTCGTGCCTATCGGACGGTCAGATCCGCACACTCGTCACAAGAGCCAAAAAGGTCCTAACCGAAATTTGCCTAACACCAAGGATGCTCGGATTCAACCGACCAGAGTCACCCGCGAGGCTGGTCAGTTGTGGACGAACCCGCCGGCGGCCGGGGAGGCACCGTTGAGCAGCCCGGGGGCGGCGTAGACGACGGCGGTGAACTTCTCCAGGGCACCCGGTGGGTAGTTGTGCAGGGTCACATAGATCTGCCCGGCGCTGTTCAACGGGCCGAAGAACACCGGGGTCAGGGTGTTGTTCGCGTTGATCCGGTAGATCCGCAGGTCCCGCCCGCCCTGCGGTGGGCCGGTGACCACGTGCACGACGATGGTACCGCGGCTCGGGGAGGTCACCCCGGCGTGCACGACCACCCGGATCTGCAACAGCTTGGTCACCGACGTGACCCCACCGGAGACCACGTAGTAGCTGCGCTGGATGTCCTGCCAGCGGAAGAACGAGTAGGCCCCGGAGGAGTCCGCAGTGGTGGTCGCGGCCTGCACGTAGCTCGGGGTGCCGTAGGTGCGCTGCCAGAGGATCACCGTGGCGTTCGGTGCGGCCGAGCCGTTGATCGTCACCGCGTGGTCGCCGTAGATCAGCGCCGGCACGTTGATCGTCGGAGTGGGCGCAGTCGACGGCGGGGAAGCGTAGGTGAAGACGTCGGCGTTCGACGGGGCCGAGGTGCCGTACGGCGTGGTCACAGTGACGTTCACCGGTCCGCCGCTCGTTGTCGCCGGGGCAACTGCGGTCATCGACGTGGCGTTTGCCACCGAGAACCCAGATGCGGGCGTGGAACCGAACTCCACCGCAGTGGCACCTGTGAAGTTCCCCCCGGAGATCGTCACCGTGGTACCACCCGCAGCCGGCCCGGACGTGGGGTTGACCCCACTGACGGTCGGCCCCTGCGGCGAGGTGGACAGCGCTGCAGTCGCGGTCCCCCACGCTCCGTCAGCCGTGGCATACTCCCCGGTCGACCAGACGACGTTGGGGTCCACCGGGTCCGTCGCGGCAGCTGAGTAGTCCCCCCACCGCGGGGTGCTCGATTGATAGTCGGCCAGCCCCGGCTGGATGGTGCCGCCACTGAGGGTGCTCGCTCCCGGCAGCTCGCTGGTGACGGCAACGGACGGGTAGCTCGACGCCGAGGACACCGTGAACACCGCGTACATGGCCCCGGCCTGGTCCAGTCCGGTCGCCGGGTAGTACAGGTCGTCACCGGCGGTGGCCACGTCGAAGTCCTGCACCACGGTGGGGCTCGCCGTGCCCGACACCGACAGTTCCACCAGTCGCAGACAGTCCCGCTCCACGGTGTCCCCTTGGGGCAGGCAACCATCGGTGGCGTCGGTCCACAGCACACCGTTCTGCCACACCGCGGACAGGATCCGGTCATCGTCCTGGCTGTCGTTGCTCGATCCGCCGGACTGCACCGGGGCCGGTGGCGGGGACATGGAATAGATCTGCGGGTAGAACCCAGTGAGAGTCACGTCGCTGGCAGCCGGTGTGCCACTGATCGCAAAGACCCCCAGCGCCGGATAGGACTGGTCCTGGACGCTCCCCGTGGGGTCGGCGTCGTTGTAGACCATCCAGTCCACATTGCTGGCACTGAGCGCCTGGGCCGGCGCGGGACGCGGAGGGGTGTTCGCGCCGCCGAACGTGGTCTCCGGCACGCTACTCGCCCCGGCGATCACCGCCGATTTCTGAATCACCCACACCTCGGAGCCGGTGAATGAGGCGGAGACGAAGTCGTTCCAGGTGAGTATCACGTCTACGCTGTCCAACCCAAGGGTCGGTTGGTCGGTGACCACCCCCGCGGTGGAGTCGACAACGTAGACGGTCCAGCCACCGGTGGGGTCCGACGTCGTGGAGACCGCCAGGTAGACCTGGCTGTCACCGGCCGCATCGAGGGCGAACCCGGAAGCAAACCATCGCCCCGAGATCGTGTCGAAGAGCACCCGTGGATCGGTGACGTCATAACCGGTCGGCACCCCGAAGAAGGTGTACGCACTGCTCGACCCGATGAGTTGACCGGACTTCGACCACACGGACACCGAGTCGTTGACCATCTCGAGCAAGGTTTGCGGGCCCGCGGCCAGTTGCGTATCCGGGGGCTGGGCCTGCTGCGTGGTCCCGAAAGCGTTCACCTGCCGGGCCAGGCTCATCACCGGGAAAGCGGTATCGGCGTAGAGACTGCCGCTGAACTGCACCACCCGGCCGCCGCGCGCCACCAGCGCCGAACCGGCCGGTGTGAAGGACTTCTGCGGGGCGCCACCCCCCGCTGTCGACGTCGGGTAACGGGTGTGTGAAATGGCGGCTCCGGGCAGCAGCAGTCGCGGATGAAAGCCCTCAGCCGGTCGGCCAAACAGCGAACGCAGCGTCACGACCGACTTCCGGTGACCGGTGTGCGCCACATCCCGAACCGGACTGTGGACGGTGGCAGCGAGCGCTTGCCCGGTGTTCGCCATCCCTCCGGCGATGGGGAGCGTCACCGCTGCCAGCACCACGGGGAGCACCCAGGCGGCTGCTCGGGACCGCCGCGGACACCGCCGCACAGGCTGGTCCAGTCGGCTCTCCCGCCTGAACGGCGGGCGTCTGCTCCGCATCATCCCAAGGCCGAGGCGACGACCCACAAACGTCGGACAGCCCGTGGACGGGAGAACCGGTGGAGGTTCCCGCGGAAAGGGTTCCTCACTACCCCGACGTTGACGACCACGGGGTTGATGGTAGAGCCCCCATGCGGGTCCGCGGCCGGGTCAACCCGAATCGCGCCAGGTGGCTGGAACCCTTCGCAAGTATCCGCGGCGCGACGGCCCCGACCTGGCCGGGATCCGGTACTGTCCCGCTCGCCGCGGACGACGGACTGGTGTTAAGCCGGAGCCAGCCCGGTCGAGATCGAGGTATGCCCGTCGGTACGGGGTGACCCTCCCCGGGCAGCTTGATGGCACGGCCAGGTGCCAGCCAGGCGACGGCACCAGACTCCCGCCTTTAGACCGGCGCTGCCGGTCGTTCCACTCGAAGACGCCGCGACAGGCCCGTCAGGTCGGCGCTCGGATTCAACGGACCAGACCTGTCGGCTGCGTACAGGGCCGGCAGCCGTAATAGCCAACGCAGGCCGGCGACGATAGGACTCAGCATCGATGACGAGTTCGTAGCTGGTGGCGATGAGCCGATCAACCACGGATTGGGCGAGTCGGGTCGTTCATCAGGACCAGCCATCGGCGGCGTCGGAGTTGGAGGGTCGGCAAACCAGGCAGGCGGCTCCCGGGTGCGGTTCGTTGCGGGTGCTGCTCATGCCCCGATGGTTGCTCAAGCCCAGGGGGTGAATGGCTCGGGTGGAGTTCCTCGCCAGAAACCTGCGCTCGTCCACGAGGGTTGAGGTAATCTGGATTCGCCGCTGGAGCATCAGCCTTCCGGGTTGGGCGGCCGATCTTGCAGCACGAGTCGTCGCACTCGGTCGTCGGCGGTGATGAGGTCGGGCCGCTCCAGGAACAGGGTGCGCAATGCCCTCACTGCGAGCGTGGCCGCGTCGATCGAATCATCAAGGACGTTTGGGACGCTCGGGTCATCCCCGCCGTGGAGTATTCTGCTTCGAGTGCCGTACAGATCCTTGACGTGTTTGAACATGGCCTTCCGCCGGCCCTCATCCTTTTCCAGGAGAAGCGAAAGTGACGCGGCGAGTTGGAAACTGATCTCGTGGCTCGCTGGCGTGAAGAGACTTTCGAGACTGATCATGGCATCGATCAGACTGTCCGTTGGGTGGCGGCGTTCGCCGAGCGCGGACAGACAACGCCGAGCTGCGATGCCGAGTCGCTCGTGGTAGTGAGTGCCAATGAGCCGCGACATGGTTGCGATCGCTTCAGCGTCTGCCGCGTTCACCCGGTAGGGGGTCGTGAGCCCGGGCTGATTCCCCGTTCGTGCCAAGCCGGGGGCCCAGGGAGTGAGCATCATCGACCACGCCTGGGCGACACCCACGGGCGGGTCACGTTCCACCGCGAGCGTGACGGCCAGGGCCGCTTTGCGCGCGGCGTCGTCGGCAGCTTGCCTTGCGGGCGCGCCGTGGACACGGAACATCTCGGTGGCATCGTCACCGGGGAACGCGCGAAGACCGACGGTGCTGATGAAGACCGACGTCTCCGGGAGCACCTCGGCGTGCAGAAGACCACGCTCAGCGGTGTCGAGAGGGCTGCGTAGCACACCGAAAGGCAGCGATATTGAGGTCCCTTCCGGGATCTCAACACCGGTGAACCCGTACACCGTCGTGACCAGGATCTCCTCGCCCGACATCAGTGAACGGAAGTCGTAGACCGCCGCCCGCGCCCGTTGAACGTACGCTTCCTCGGTCAGGGTGCCGTCCACTAGCCAACCTCGAGTCGCATGCCCGAGCAGCTCGACTCCCAGGATCGCCAGCTGGCGCCCAGTCAGGTACCCGTCCGTGAGGTACACGGGTCCAAGAATGATCGACGCGTGATACTCCGCGGGCCGAAGGAACTGACCCCTGCCAGGACCGTGGAAGACCCCGGCCAGCAGCGGATCCGCCAGCGCGCGTTCGCAGAATTCAGCGCCCCACCCACTTCTCCAGTAGGCCGCATGGAGGCCCGTGAAGAGCGCGCCCCTGGTCGGATCACGCGCCAACTCGGCAACGGTCGGATATACAGCGCGCGCGATAGCAGCGAGCATCTCCGCGAGGGGATCGGAGACGATCACTTCCGCGAGATTACTCGCTCCGTCCACGACGAAACGCCTTCCGGCCCATCGACTCCGATGGGTCTCTACCCGCTGGATTCGCCACCGTCGACCGGGTCGGCCCGCACGACATCGACGGCGATCTGCACGATGCCGTCGCTGTGCACGAGGGTTCCCCGGAGTCGTGAGCCGACCCGTCCCAGGACAGTGCCTACGCCGAGACAGCGCCTGTTGCCATGAGGGTGTGGTCGCCCCTCATGTCCTTCGCACCGAGGGAACTACCTGCCCTCACCGGGGAGGTGTCCGGGGAACGATGGCTACCCGCACTCCCGCGGACGGCTAAGGTACCCGCTCAGCCGGCACGGGGGGCGACGACCTGTGGGGTCACAGCACACACGGGCACCTGGTAGCTGACGCCGACACAGGTCCGCCCGGACCCCGTCGACGCCCCGACCAGTGGCCGTCCCTCCAAGGTGACCTCAACCTGGGTTCCTCCCCCACTGTTCGACACGGTCACCGTGACCGGAGAGTGCGGTTCGGACGGGACGGATACGGGACGCGCCGCCGTGTCCACGGCGGGAGCTGCGCCACGGAGCGAACCCACGGACACCCGCTGCGAGGAGTCACGGCAGACGGTCTTCGTGCACTGCTGGGTCGCGCAGCTGAGCCACGCTGCGAGGTCGTTCGGATTGATGGCGCAGACGATCCGCGGGGCAGCGGTGCGACTGACCGCCGGACCGGTGATCACTGTCGTTGTCGTGGTGGCAGCGACGGCACCACCGGCCGCTGCGAGGACAAGGCCGGCAGCACCGGCGATCGTGGCGACGGTGGTGCGCACTGGGTAACCTCCTGGCTGGCTGCGGATCATTCCGGGCAAACTACTCCAGTCGGTGATCTCCCGCCCCGGGCGCGCGTCGACTCATCAACAGTGCGCGTAGGCGGGGTCGTTGACTCATCCGGAGATGCGCGCGTGGCGCACCTCCCAGGCTCCGCTTCCTGTTGCTTTCAGGCCTCGATCATGGGACTGACGAGGTGCCAGCGGCGGGCCGTGACCGGGGTGATCGTGACACGGTAGAAGCGGGCAAGCCGGGCGGAGAAGGTCAAACGCAAACCGGATGCGCGTCGTGTTGGACCAGTCCGGCCCGAGGCCGGTTTCATCGCGCGCGATCCCTGAGATGCCGGCGACAGCGATCGGCGTGAACGTCAGCCCGACACCGGCGATGACGGGCCTGCCCGGCAGGGCAGCGTTCCCCGGGCCCGTCCCCGTGCACGGTGATGCGGGACAGCCGCAGCCGGCCCGCCGCGGAGACCCGTGGTGCCACCCGCCGGAGCGCCGGTGGGCCTTCCCGGGACACCGGACAGCTGCTGGCGCCTGTGCGCCCATGATGATGGTCGCCGTCTGCGGCCCAAAAGGTGAAACCGATCCGCAACGGCGCAGCGCCGAGCACCGTCTGCAGGTGCCGGGACGGGAAGGATCGGCTGGCGAACACCGCCGGTCGACACAGAACGTGACCAGGTTCGCGCCGTTGACCGACCGCGACCGGAACAGCGACAACCCTGGACGGTCGCGGGGAACACCACACGCAGCGCGCCGCAAACCCCGACGGTGAGCATCACCGGCGCCCTGAGTGCGCGGCGCGCCAGGGTTCCCGCGGGGTGGTTGCGGGTTGTGGTTGTTCGGGGGGTGCGCCGGCCGGTGCGACCGGCGGGTGGTCGGGCCGTGCGGTGGGAGTCGGGGTGTGGTAGGCGCGTCGGGTGGCCTGCCATTGCACACCGGTGAGCACGATCCCGAGTATCCCGGCGGTGCCGACGACGGTGGCGGGTGACCAGTGGTCGGCGGCTGCTCCGGCGAGGCCAATCGTCAGCCCCTGGATGACGGTGATGCCGGTGGCGGCGAGTGCGAACGCCCGGCCCCGGGCGGTGTCGTCGATCGCTTCGACGAACAGGGTGCGGGCGAGCAAGCTGACCGACATGCCGGCACCGGAGCAGGCCACCAGCAACACCACGAGCAGCAACCCGGGATGCCACGCGCACAGCCCGAGGGGGATGCACACCAGCAGGGTGAGCGGAGTGAGTCGTTTCACCCGGGCTGCCGGGCGGGTCCGGGCCGCGAGCAGTCCCCCAACGACGTTGCCGACGGGGTTGGCGGCCAGCAACAGCCCGACGGTTGCGGCACCCGGGCGCAGCGTCGCGGCGTAGGGCGCGGCGAGTCCCTCCGGCACGATGGCCACGGCAGCGGCGAGCCATACGGTGCGGACCGCCATCCAGGCTTGCCGGTTGCCGGTGACGGTAGCGAAGGTGACACGCAGGTCCGTAATGGCGCGGCGCCCGATCGTCTTCCGGTCGGGCGCCGGGTGCGGATCGTGGGCGGCCGCAGCGCGGTCGGGCACTCCGCGGCGCAGAATTGCGGCGCTGATCAGGAACGTGGCGGCGTCAAGGATCAGGGTGGCCCGAGGAGTGAGGGCGAGGAGCAGCAGGCCGCTGGCGGCGAACCCGACGACTTGCCCGCTTTGCTGCACGATGCGGTCGGCTGCCAGCGCCCGCGGGTAGCCGGCACCGGCGGCTTGGGGCAGCAGCGCCGCCCGGGAGGCGTCGAACGGGGCCTCGGTTATCGTCACCAGTGCCAGCAGCAGCCAGGCCACCGGAAGCGGAAGCACCGGCAGGGTCAGTGTGGCGATGAGCACGGCCCGGATCAGGTCGGCAGAGATCATCACGGTGCGGCGGGGGCAGCGGTCAGCCAGCCCGCCGAGCAACGGTCCGCCGATCAGTGCCGGCAGGAAGGTGAGCGCGTAGGTGAGGCTGGTCAGCAACGCGGAGTGGGTTCGCTGGAAGACGAGCACGCTGACCGCAACCCGGGCCAGCTGATCACCGGCGGTGGAAATGAGCGAGGCGGAGAGCAGCGCGCGGATCTCCCGGTTACCCGCCAAGGCCCGGTAGGGGCCGGCACCGGCCGACCCGGGTCTCACGCGCTCGCCTTGCGTGTCCCCGGGTTGGTTCGGGACAGCGGGATCACCGCCGCGCCCGCGGGCCGCAGCCGCCGGGCGTCACGGTTGCTGTCGAGAAGTTCGGTGAGTTCGGTGAGCGGCATCGGTCGGGCGATGAGGAAGCCCTGCGCCTGGTCGCATCCCATCACCTGCAGTGACCGCAGCTGCTCGTCGGTTTCGACACCTTCAGCGACCGTGGCCAGGCCGAGTTGTCGGGCCAGCCGGACGGTGGCCTCGACGATGGCGCGGTCACCCGGTTTGGAGTTCATCTGCGCCACGAACGAGCGATCAATCTTGACCTCGTGCAGATCCATGCGTTGCAGGAAGGTCAGCGAGGAGTACCCGGTGCCGAAGTCGTCAACGGACAGCCGGACCCCCAGCGCCCGCAAACCGGTGAGCACCCGGTCGACCGTTTCCAGTTCGATCAGCGCCAGTGTTTCGGTGATCTCAACAATCAACTGCCGGCCGGGTAGGTGGTGTTCGGAGAGCAGCCGGGCGACATGGTCGGGGATGGAGTCATCCAGCAGCGTGCGGGCACTGAGATTCACGGCGACCGTCAGGGCCGCGTGACCACTGCGGCGTAGCCGGGCCAGGTCTGCTAAGGCCAGCCCCAACACGCTACGGGTCAACTCGTTGATCAGCTCACTGTGCTCCAGTACGGGGATGAACGCATCGGGGCTGAGCAGCCCGCGGGTCGGATGCTGCCACCGGCACAGTGCCTCAACACCGGTGATCCCCCCTTCCCGGAGGTCAACCTTGGGCTGGTAGTAAAGCTTGATCTCGTTACGTTCCAAGGCGCTGCGTAGCTCGCCGAGGATCGCCAACCGGTCGGGATTCTTCTCGTCAAGAACCGGCTCGTAGCAGCGGACCGGTTTGCGGGTGCGTTTCGCGGTGTCCATCGCGATGTCCGCGCAGCGCAGCAGCTCCTCGATGCCCCTCGCGTCGTCGGGGGCCACCGCCAACCCGACCCGGCCCTCGGCGACGAGCCGCAGGTCATGCACCGGGATGGCTTCCCGCAGGCAGGCCGCGACCCGGTCGGCGAGTTCGGTGATCTCCACCAGACCGGTCCGGTCCGCCAACAGCACAGCGAACTCGTCGCCGCCGAGGCGGATCAGTTGGTCCTCGGGCCCCTTCAGCTGGCCGAGCCGCACCGCCACCTGACGCAGCGCCTCATCACCCGCACCCTGGCCAAGGGTGCTGTTGACCTGCTTGAAGTTGTTCAGGTCCACCAGGATCAGCCCAACCCGCCGGCCGGTCTGAATCGCCTGCTCGATCGCGGTCTCACCGATCTCCAGCAACAAGGTGCGGTTACCCAGCCCGGTCAGGCTGTCCCGGCGGGCCTGCCGCCACGCGTCGTCCGCCGCCGCCCGCAGCAGCTCGGCGTTGCGGCAGGCAGCCGTGTACATCTGCGCGTTGAGCACCGCACCACCCGCGGTCGTGGCCAACGCGGCCAGCAGGTGCCGCTCATTGTCGCCCAAGCCCGGACCGGGCAACCCCAACCGCAACCCGCCCACACTCGACGCGCCGGCGCGAAGCGGAACCACCACCGTCAGCCCATCCCCGCGGGGGCGGATCGACAACTCCCCGACCACCGCATCAGCTTGATCAACGGGTGTGCCCACCAGCCATCGCGCGTCCTGGCCGGGTCCGGCCCGAAAAACCCGCAGCTCACCGGACTCGGTCTGCGGCAACAGCACAATCTCAGCCACCTGCACACCGAACAGGTCAGCGGCCTTCGCGCAGACACTGGCCAGCACCTCGCCTTCGGCCAGCCCCGGTAACGCCCGGGTCGCCACATCGAGCCGCCTGAGCGAATCAAGGTCGTCACGGGCCCGGACCAGGCGCCGCATCAGGCCGGAGCCGCTGGCGATCAACACGACAATCGCCACGATCAGCGCGCGGTCCCACCGCCACGCTGCCAGCACCGCGACCGCCAAGATCACGTTGCTCACCCAGATCAGCAGCCGATAACGGCTGCCCTGCCCGAACACCACCAAGGTTCGCTGCCCCGTCGACAGCCCGAGCACCGCACTGACCAGCAGGCCCTGCACCACTACCACCACCGCGCTGGCCAACGCCAACGCCGGCCACGACGCCGGACCAGCACCTACCCGCCCGGTGAGGGCCAACACCCCCGCCCCCGCGGACGTGGCGACCGCAGACGCGGCCACGTTGAAAAGCGATTTCAACGGCGCCCGGACCCGCCGGAACACCTCCACCCCGGTCAGCGCCAGCACCGTCACCGGCACCACCGCAGCCGGCCCAACCAGCACAAAACCGAGCAGCAGCACCGCCTCACCCGGGGTGAACGTCACCTTGTGGCGACCTAGCCGCACCCGAATCTCGCTCAAGTCCGCGAGCACCACAAGCAACAAAACCCCGGCCAGCCGCAGCGCGCTCGGCGAGGACGCCACGCCGAGCACCGCGCAGGCCACCGTCGCGATCGCGCCTGCGCCCAGCACAGCACTGATCAGCAGATGCAGCCGACGGTCATCCCGACCCTGAGACACCGGGTTTCGCCCTTCCCTGCGGCAACCTTGTCAACGGCAAACGTTGGACAATTCGGATAATCCGCCCACACTGCCCACGACCACAAGGGTTCCCGCCCCGGTTGGTCCACAAATGACCATGAGTGACCAGGCCCACCGGCAACCCCGAACCCCGAACCCCGAACTACCTTTCCCAGCGCAACGCTCAAGGAAGCGAGCAAACCTGCCGATAAAGCACCATGGAGCCACCCGCTGATCACGGCTGGCTCCAGGCGCTCATCGTCTCGGGGTGATACGGGACACGGCTTAACCCCACTTCTCTGTGAGCGACACGAGACACCTCCGTTCGGGGGTCGACCGGGTTCGTTGTGGTAACAGCCAGGTTGGCCCTTGGACGGAGGCCTTAGCCATGGTCTTTTCGGATCAATTCGCCTGGTCAGCATGAGTTTGTCCGTATAACCCGCTAACCAGCCCACCGGCCGGCAAACGCTCGATCAACCGCTGCCCACATCGGCAACGACCTGGCAGCAGCGGTGACGAGGAGTCGAATCCGCGTCGGGAACTGCCCAGGTGCGCTGACCCCGGCCAGGCCATCAGCGACGGACGCCGCGGTCCAATTCGTGACCCACCCGCATCGCCGGTCCCTCCACCGTTCACCCTCCCCCGCGACCGTTCACGCCCCACCTGTTGCCGGTTGCAACACGGCGCGGCGCTACTACGCCATTACGTTGCTGCTGCTGCCCCGTCTATCGCTGCGCCGGCGAGGTCACAGACCTTGCGTGCCCCCGGCTGGATGCCTGACCGTCAGATACGCACGCTCGCCACCCGGGGCCAAGAATGTCCTAACTGAAACTTTCCTAACACCATCGACGCTCGGATTCAACGGACCAGACCTGTCGCCTGCGTACGGGGCCGGCAGCCGTAATAGCCAACGCACGCCGGCGACGATAGGACTCGGCATCGATGACGAGTTCGTAGCTGGTGGCGATAAGCCGATCAACCACGGATTGGGCGAGTCGGGTCGTTGATCAGGGCCAGCCGTCGATGCCAGCCCAGGATGATCGCCGGCTGCACCCCGAAGACGCCCCAGCGTCGCCGCGGCAACACCCCCGCCAAGGCGGCCAGCAGCGCCCGGTCCGCGGGCTGGTACCTGGGCCGTTTCACCTGCCGGCGGAGCACCGCGATCTCGTGCCGCAGCGCGAGGATCTCGATCTCCTTGGCACCATCCGAGCGGGTAGCCAGCAGTACCAAGGCGAAGAGGCGGCGAAGACCCAGGTAGATGCATGACCACGGCATCCGTCACGGCTCCGAATCGAAGAGAAGGCCGCGACTGAGCGAAAACGATCACGATCTGGGCGGCGACACGAGTTTACGCACCCTACAAGGTCCCGACCGTGGACGTCACCACCGACAAGGGGCACGGCCGAGTCGAGACCGGACCATGAAGCTCGTGCAAGCCCCGAGCAACATCAGCTTCCCCAACGTGGGTCTGGCGATCGAACTGACCCGCCGACGTAAGCCCTTGCGCGGTCACCGCTGGACGACCGAGAGCGTGTACCTGATCACCGACCTGGACTATCAGCAGAGCACTCCCGCGCTGCTCGCCGACGCCCAACGCGGCCACTGGGGCATCGAGAACCGGCTGCACTGGGTCCGTGACGTGACGTTCAATGAGGACCTGTCCCAAGTCCGGACCGGAGCCGGACCCCAAGTCATGGCCACACTACGTAACCTCGCGATCAGCGTCCACCGAAGGACCGGCGCCACCAACATCGCCGCCGCCTGCCGGCACGTCAGCCGGCATCCAAGTCGGGTCCTGCCATTGCTCGCATAACGCTCAGGTCAACTTTGCCGGGACCCTGAGGCACCCCCTTGGGAACTACTTCGCAGCCACCGGCTGGTAGCGGTCTGCGTAGGAGTAGGGCGGCAGCAGGTCGACGCCGTCCGGGTTGTCGAGGTAGCCCGGTCCGGTGCCCTGCACACCGTCGTGCCCATACTGCCAGACGATCCGGTTGCGGCGCGGGTCGATGACGATGACCCGGTCGTTGTAGTCGTCGTTGAGCAGGATGTCACCGTCGGGCAGGGCCATCGCGAGCGACGGGTGATTCAGCTCGTTCGGACCGCTCGTGACATCCCACCGCCAGATCGCCTGGCCGGCACGGTTGAAGATCAGCACCTGCCCGGGGGAGGAGTAGTCGACGGTGAGGTAGCGGTCGGGGCCGATGGCGTTGGAGTCCGACGGGTAGGCAATGTTCGGCGGGTTGGTCGCCCAGTAGACGTGCCCGGCGGTGTCGATTTCATCGACCCAGTCGCCGTTGATCTCGGTGACAAGGAAGTGACCGTCGGGCATCGGGAACATTCCGTTCGGACTGCCGTACTGCGCCGGCGGGTTGTGGGTGCAGGACCCGATCGTGCCTTCGGACCAGGCCAGCGCGTGCCCGCCGTAGGGGATCTCGATCAGGCGGCAGTTCTTGATGTCGGCGGAGAACACCCGGCCGCCGGGCAGCAGCATCGCGTCGTCGGGGTTCCACACGTAGTCCGGGCCGGAGCCGGGGACACCCGGATGGCCGTAGCGCCAGACGATCTTGCGGGTGGCGATGTCGATGACGGTGATGACGAAGTCGTCTTCCTGGGTGGCGATGATGTAGCGCCCGCCGGGAGCGAAGAACGCGTCGTCGGGGATCCGGAAACTCTGCCCGGGGGCGAGGTCGCCCGGCCGCGGCCAGCTCCAGCGGACCCGGCCCTGCGGGTCGACGATCAGCAGCCTGCTGTTCAGCTTGTCGGCGATCAGGACCGGCCCGGGCAGCACGGCCGGGTCGGACCCCACCGTGAGGTAGCCAGGATCCCCGGCGGAGGCCACGGACAGGTTGCTGGGCGGGTCGGCGCGGGTCAGCCGGCGAACATGCTGCGCGGGGCGGTGGGTGCCCGGCCGGCCGTCGGCCCCGACTGGCTTTCTGTCGCCGGGCGAGCGGACGACCGCGATCGCGACGAGGGCCAGCACGGTGAGCAGCCCGGCGACCGCGACGCGCCGGCGCAGGTACACCGCAGGGCTGCGCCGGCGGCGGACCGATGCTGGTGTCGGCACGCTTAACCGCCCTCTCCCTCTCTATTGCGTAGGAGATTCTCCCGTACCGTCGCTATCCGGCCCGGCACATCCCCGCGCACGGCATAGCACCCGGCCGCCCCATCGGTGCGGGCGGGTGCTCCTCGGAGCCCAGCCCGACGCCGTCACCGTCATCGCCAGCTCCTCCGGGTCCGCCCCGGCCAACGGCACCGCCAGCGCGAACGCGGTCACCCCCAGCCGGGCCGAGGCCGCCGACAGATTCGCAGCAAACGTCTCCGCCCCGCCCACGATCAGGCCGACCCCGCTTACGACCGGTAGATCCGTGCGTATCGCGGTCGCTGGTCAGATGGACCACCATTTCGGGGGTTGGCTGCCACGCTGCCTGGCTATCCGCACCGCGACTAGGCGCACGAGCACTCCGAAGACGACTAGCAGGACGACGAACGCGGGCATCGACCCGAAGGACAGCAAGTAGGCGACGACGGTCGTCGTCGCCCCCCACAGTCCTACGGCCGCGAGGGTCTTCGGGGTCACGGGCCGCCGGGCTGGTGTCTCGGGCATGTCCCCGTCGACCCTAGCCCTTGTGACTCTTATTCCGGGGGTTGTCCGCACGCCTGTTTTCGTAGTGAGTGGCTGTTGCGCGGCCGTCGCCGGACCCGGCCGGGCTCCCGGCAGGGTCGGTAGTTCGACCCTGGCCTCCTTGGCGATCTCTCGCAGGAGAAGCGGCCCGTTGGCCGCAAGCTGGTCCAACAAGTCTCGCAGTCGACGCGGTCCCTCGAGAGTGATCAGCGCGCAGAGCGCCTCTTTCGCGACGTAAATATCGGGTGTCCCGCCTTCGACGAGCGCGCGGAGCACCGGAATCGCCGTCTCGACGCGCCGGGCCGCTATCGCGCGCGCCGCCAGGACGGCGCGGTCTCCGTCGGGGTGATGGAGTGCCCAGATGAGCTGCTGCTCGGGGGTGAGCCGTCCCGGCCCCTCAACGGGACGGCCACAGGTCCGGCAGGGTCCGCTCGGGTGCTCGTTGGTCGAGTAGCAGTAATAGCACCAGTACACGGTTTCGGGTCACCCCGCGTGAGCCACGGGACGCTTCATTCCGGCGCCCATCTGCCGGTCGGATCTGATGCATCGAGCGAGTTCGTCAGCAATCGAGCCATGTCGGCGAGCTGGTTCAACGTGTCGCGGCGTCGGGTGAGATCTCTGACCGACGCCGCCGTCTCGTTCGCAGTTGCCGACTTGGCGTCTGCCGCCTTTCGGAGCGCCAGGGCAAGCCGGCCGGCACCCTCGACGTAGCGGTCGTCGAGCTGGCGCTGGAGGCCCCGCAGGTGGTCGAGCAGTTGGTCTTGGAAGTCGGCGCGGGCTCGTCCGGCGTGCTTGTCGAGCTGCAGGACTGCCTGCGACTCGAGGTAGCCGGCGACGCGCCGACGTCCGAGCCCCCTGGGCAGGTGCGTTCGGAGGGTTGCGGAGAGCATCTCGGTGGTGCCGGGATCGACGGCGAAGCTGTACCGGAATCGTCCGGTCGGGTGCAGGCCCGCGAGGGGGGGCTGTTCGGGAAGCTCGATGCTAAACAGCTCGGCGATCACGGCTCTGGCTTCCCGGATGTGGGTAGCGAGCTGCTGCGCCAGCCGGGATTCGAGGGCGGATAGATCGTCTTCGAGCCGCGTGGTCTGGTCTGCTCTCCAGTTCTCGACGACGAGGCGCGTCGCGTCGGCGATGTAGTCGCGTCCGCGCCGCTCGAGCTCGCCCAGGGACGCCTTCGATTCGTCGGCGAGTAGCCGGTGGACGGCGTCGACGATGGCGCTTTGCTGGCTAGCGACGAGGTCCGCCGCCGCCGCGGAGGTCTCGCGGATGAGGCGGCGGATTTCGGCTTGGGTGATCGACTCGCCGTCCTTCCGGTCCCGCTCGATGCTAGCGAGACGCTCGCCGAGGAGCCGCAGGCGGCGGTCGAGATCACCCGCCTCCATGGCGAGCCCGGCCAGGGTGGCGTCACACTCTTCGGCGGCGCGCCGAGCGAGCCGCCAGCTGTGCTGCGCGGCCGAGTAGTGCAAATCCCGGCGGCGTGAGCGATCGAGGTAGCCGCGGAGTGCGTCGCTGAACCTGGCGAACCCGGCCGCATAAGGGTCGCTGAGTTCGCCGGTAAGTTCGGCGGTGAGAGCGGTGCGTGCGCTGATCGGGTAAACCTCGACGTCGCGGCCGCGCGCCTCGGTCACCGCCGCACGGGTGAAGCCGATCACGCTGTCGAGGTCCGTCAGGTCGAGCAGGTCCGCCTTGTTGAGCACGCAGAGCACGGTCACGGCCTGGGCGTCGAGTTGGCGGAGCAGCTCCCGCTCAGCGCCGGTGATCGGCGGATCCGCCGTGACGACGAACAGGGCGGCGTCCATCTGGGTATACGCGCGGAGCGCCTCGGCTGTGTTGTGCTCGTGTATCGAACCGGTGCCGGGGGTGTCGACCATCTCGACGCCCGCAGCGAGCAGCGGGGCATCGACGAACACGGTTACGTCGGCCACGCCGCGACTATCGGCGAGGTTGCCCACCTCGGTGACGAAACCGGCCAACTCGTTCAGCGGATGACGTTCGCGGCGTCCGTCAGTGTAGATCACTTCGGTGCGCTCGTCGGTGTCGTGGCGGACGGTGGTGGTGACCGCGGTCAGCGGAAGCACCCCGGTCGGCAGCAGTTCCCGGCCCAGGAGTGCGTTGATCAGCGTCGATTTGCCGCGCTTGGCCTCTCCGGCGACGAGCAGGCGCAGCGAATCCCGTCCGAGCCGGGCGTCGAGCTCATCCAGCTGCTGCGAGTCGGGCGACGCCAGAAGGTCCCGCAACTGCGACATCAAGGTGCGCAGCGCGGCCTGGGCGTCGAGGACCGCGGGGGGGTGCTCCGTCGGCCCGCTCGGCTTGCTGACGTTCATGCCGGCTCCGGGGCCAGCAGGACGGCGAGACGCTCGTTGCGCATCAATGCCTCCGGGATATGCCCGACGCCGACCGCGGGATTACTGCGGCGGCCCACGACGAGCAGGTCGAAGCCGTGCGTGTCGGCGTATTCGGACAGCCCGGCGGCAACCCGCCGCCCGCCGAGGACACGGAACTGTGCCACGCTCCCGGGCAGTGTGGCCAGCGCGTCGTCGAAGCATCGGGCGACCCACAGCGGCCCGGCGCCGTCGACGGCGGGGACACCGTCCGCGGACTCCGCCGGACCGGTCGGGTCCAGGACGGCCAGCGCGACCACCTCGCCGTCGCTGCCGGCGAGGTCGCTGGCGATGGCCAGGGCGTGGCGGGACGCCGGGGAACCGTCGAAGCCGACCAGGACCCGCTTGAAGACTGCTGGGCTCGTCATCCATGGCCTCCACTGCCCGGGGCCGCGCGCGAGCCGCGGCGGTACGGGTAGAGGCCATCAGCGATCACTCGCGATTGAGGCGAGCCTCATCACCTGGAGTTCATTGTGCCTGCCCGCGCCGGACGTGGCAACCGGTCAGCCCCCTCGGGCAGCCGGTCGGATGTGGCCAGCGCCTTACTCGGAGAGGGGCGCCCGATGTCCGGACGAGCTCAAGCCCGAGAACGCGGTCCAGGTAGGCGAACGTCTCGAACTTCGCGCCATCGGGTGCCGCGGCGTCCGATTCGGAGCGCCGCAGGGTCTCGACAACCCGGCGGGTGTCGAGGTCGTGGTCGAGCGCGGCGCGGGCGGCGCCGACGAGGTGAGCCGGCGGGGGCCGCGACGGTGCCTGCGCCCAGCGGGCGACCTGCCGGCGCCAGCGTCGAAGCAGATCGTCCGCCTTGTGCATGGTCGGGGCGGACAGGTGAGCCGGCTGGCCGTACGGCATCAGGATGAGGGCGAGTCGTAGCGCAAGCGGGTCCAGATCGCCTCTCAACCCAGCCAGTCGCTTCAAGTCGTCATCGCCGACCAGCCGGCCGGTCCGGAAGATGGCGCCGACGCTCATCAGCGGCCCGCCCGGGTTCGAGCCGTCGGGCAGATGCGCGGCAGCCACGTGAACCTGGGCGCCCGCGCCGACGCCGAGCCGATGTCCGCGAGGAACCGCTGCGACTCCTCGGTCACCTCGGCCGCCAGTAGCCGGGCGAGGGTGGCCGCGGCCGCGTGCTCGTCGCAACTCAGGTCGTGCAGGTGTCCGGGGCAGAGCATCGCCTGCTGCCGGTTGGCCACATCCAGGTGGCCAACTGCGCCGGCCGGCCAGTCCAGATAGGCGGCCTCCGCCGCTCCGGGGGCCCGGCACACCGGGCACGAGCCCGCGCGGATGCGTCCGATCAGGCGAGCGAACGGGTCGGGGAGACCGGCACCCGGCCCGGCCCCCCTGGCCCGCACCCGCGCCCTCGCGCGAGCGTCCTCGTCCGGGCCGCCGACAGCCTCAAGCCGCAGCCCGGGCTGGCCGTTCGGTTGTTCGCGCGGGCGTTCGACCATGACCGCGGGGGAGCCCGGGACGTGGTAGGCAATACCGCTCTGACGGGTGGTTCGAAGAGCGGGATGTCGACGTAGGCGGAGGCGACCTGCGGATCATCGAGTCGCTGGGCCAGGGTCAGGGCGGTGGCGGTGGCCGCGTTCGCAGACGAACACGCGGGGCAGAGACGAACCCGGCACAGCCGGCCCGTCCAGCGCGTCGAGCGCGGCCGGCACGATCGGCTGGTGGGCGTACGGCAGCGGCTTCGGCGCCTGTCCCGAGGTCTGCAGCCACCAGATGTGCTCAGGACAGAAGCCCAGCGATCGCTGTGACGGCGGTCGCCTCGGGGTGCCGCAGTTCTCCAGCGCGAACCAGCTCATCCACCGCCGCCCCGCGTCCGCGCGTTCCCGGCAGGCTGCCCAGCCCGGGCGCCCGAGCAGCTGACCGGCCTGCTCCGCGGTCACCCGGTGCTCCCCCCGTGCGCCGGACGGTGCACGGGGGGACGGGGCCGTGATCGACCACCGAAGCGGGGCACGGAACCTCCTGGCCTGCTCAGGCCAGGGACCGGTCAGCGGTGGTCGCGGTTGGAGCTGGGCCCCATCACCTGTAGCCAAGGTATCTCCGGTTCGGCGTCGGCGGCGTCCAGAGTCCGGCGACCAGCCGCCTCATCGCCGTCGTCGGTCAGCGCCGGCGGACGTAGTCGTCGTTCAGCGACCCGCGGGAGCCGTCCCGCAGCGCGCGGGCCAGTTGGTCGACGCGCTGGCGTCCGACGCCGATCCGAACCGCGATGTCCCGATGCGACGGCCGGGGTCGCTGGCGCAGGAGTTCGACGATTACTTCGTCCCGCCGACGGCTGATCGCAATGATCTGGTAGTGCAGCTCAGCCAGCATCTGGCCGTATCCTGCTGCCCGGTCGTACGGGTCGGCCAGGCGAGCGATCTGTCGCTGCTCGCGGGTAACCGCGACCGCCATCGCCTTCCCCCAGGCGCGGGAAGTGGCCACGGCGGCGATGCTAGGCCTTGCGCCCGGCCAGGCGCTAGCCGAGCGCAAGGCCCAGCGCCAGTCCGGCCGCACCGACCAGCAGCCCGACGACGACCGATGCGCCGACGTTGACCGCGGCTTCCCACACCGCCCCGTCCTCGAGCAGGCGCAGCGACTCCCAGGTGAGGGTGGAAAACGTCGTGTAGGCGCCCAGCGCCCCAGTGCCCGCGATGGTGGCGGTCAGCTCGGGCAGGATGTGGCTGCTCACCAGGCCGGTCAGCAGGCCCAGCAGGAATGCACCCGAGATGTTGATGACGAAGGTGCCGAGCGGGAAGGCGCCCTCGAAGCGGCCCTGGATGAGTTGGTCGACGACGTAGCGCCAGGGGGCGCCGGCCGCCGAGGCCAAGGCAACGTAGAGGAAAGTCACCGCTTCTCGAGCTCCGCGTCCTCGTCGTCGTAGCGCAGCACGTCCACGTCGTCCAGCACAACGAGTCCCTCCGTGATCACTTCGTCGAGTTGCGGGAGGAAGTCGGCGATACGTTCCGCGGTATCGACGATGACGACGACCACGGGCAGGTGTTCGGACAGGCTCAGAATCCGGTGCGTGTGGATGTGATTCGACACACCGAATCCCTCCACCCCGCGGAAGACACTGGCGCCGGCCAGTCCCGCCTGGTGGGCTCGGCGCACGATCTCGACGTAGAGCGGGCGATGGTGCCAGGCATCGGACTCGCCGAGGAACACGGTGAGCCGCTGTGCCGACCCTCGAAGACGCATCAGCTGTGCTCCCTCCTGTGCGGGCGCGCGTGATCGGCCACGCTGGCTAGTCTGCAGTCGACCGGGACGGCGGGCGCAGTCCGGCCATGGCCCGGCCGACGACCAGACCGAGCGAGCTGCCGGACAGCCCGGCGAGCAGGCTCCCGAGCAGGTAACCGACGGCCAGCCCGACATGACCGTCGCGGGCCAGCTGGTCGGTCTGGATGATCCACGTGCTGAAGGTCGTGAACGCCCCGATGAAACCGACCGCGGCGAACGGGCGAAGGTAGCGGGTCGGTGGCCAACGTTCGAAGATCAGCACCAGCAGCCCGGCCAGCACGCACGACCCGGCCACGTTCACGATGAACGTCGCCCAGGGAAACCGCCCGTCCGGAGTCGGCAGCAGACGGGCGATGCCGTACCGACTCACACCCCCGAGCGCGCCGCCAGCCGCGATCGCCGCGATCACGTCGGGGGGGAACCGGTGCCGGTGGCGTGGCCTGTGCGGCTGGGCACTGGTTTCGACGTCGGCGACGGACGACCGGATGTGCACGCGTCGCGGCACGGCTTTGTCCCACCTCTCGAACTCGGTAGGGACCGTTGGCGGCGCGAGGCGCCGCAGTCGAGGCGGGCCCCTCCGCCGCAGAACGCGACACCACGATAGCGCCCGCCAACCGGCCGGCACCCCGCACCGAGGTAAGGTCGGCGTGCCGACTTGCCGGGCGCTCCGGCAGCCGGCACAATGCAAGTCCTTGGCGATGAGGCTCGCCACAACTGCGGGGCGCCGCTGATGGCCTCTACCGGACGCGACGACACCTCGGGCGTGGTCGCGGGAAGGTGGAGGTCGCGGTGCTGGTAGGGGCCCCCGGTGGCACGTGTGCTCGGGTTGCCGTGACGCTGGGGCAACGATGAACCCGTTGCCCGACCCCGCGGTGCAGGTCCTGCAGGTCGCCACCGTTTTCGTCTTCGCCCCCGGCATCTCGGGGGTGATCGCCACCGTCGAGGCGCGTGTGCAGGGCCGCCGGGGGCCCCGGGTGCTGCAGCCCTATTACGACCTGGGCAAGCTGTACCGCAAGGAGACGCTGGTCCCGGAGAACGCCAGCTGGGTGTTCCTCGCGGCGCCGCTGGTGGCGTTCGTCGGTTACCTCTCGGTTCCGCTGCTCATCCCGGTGCTGACCACCTACGGGCTGCCGCTGGGATACCAGGGCGACATCCTCGGCGGGGGGTTCCTGTTGACCCTGGCCGGCTTCGTCACCGCGCTCGCCGGGGCGGACACCGGGGCCCCGTACGCGCAGCTGGGGTCCAGCCGGGCGATGACGTTCGGGGCGCTGGTGGAGCCGACGATCCTGTTCGTCGTGTTCACGGTGGCCGCCATCACGGCCACCGACCTGCCCTACCACGAGGCGGCGACGGTGCGTTCCGCCGCCGGGCAGATCGTGCGACCCGCGCACCTGCTGGCCGCGGCCGCCCTGTTCATGGCGATCCTCGCCGACACCGGCCGGATCCCGGTCGAGACGCACGCGAGCACGCTCGAGTTCGGGATGATCGACGAGGGCCGGACGCTGGAGCACTCGGGCCCGGCGTTGGCACTGTTCCGGCACGCGTCCGCGATCAAGCAGCTGGTGCTCTACACGATCCTGGCGAACGTGTTCCTCGTCCCGTGGGGGTTGTCCAGCAGCGGACGGCCGGCCAGCGTCGCCCTCGCGATCGGCACCCTGCTCGCGAAGGCGATCGGCATCGGCTGTGTCGTCGCGGTGATCGACGACTCGTTCGCCAAGCTGCGGCTGTACAAGATCACCGAGTTCTGCGCGGCAGCGTTCGTGCTCTCCGTGCTCGCGGTGTTCACGCTGTTCCTCGGGGGCAGCTGATGGGCACCGCCCCGGGCGCCTTCGCCGGCGCGGCGAGCACGGTCGCGGCGCTGGTACTGCTCATCGAGTTCGCCATGCTGAGAGCCCCCATGCTGCGCAGCCAGATCCGGCTGTACGCGGTGCAGTCCTTTGTTGTATCAGCGTTGGCCGGGATCGTGGCCCACGACCGCAGGATCGGCGAGCTGTACGTGCTGGCCGTGCTGTCCTTCCTGCTCAAGGTGGTCGCGGTCCCACTGGTCGTCTCCCGGCTGCTCCGGGACGCCGACACCGAGATCGCCGGCACCGGGGCGTTCGGGGTGGCCAGCGAATTCCTCATCGCGATCGTCGTCGCGGCGTTCGGGTTCTTCGCGGTCGGCACCCTGCACATCTCCTCCGCGGTGCTGCCCCGCAGCGCCCTCGCGCTGGCCGCGGCCGTCGTGCTGGTCGCCTTCGTGCTCATCATCGTGCGCTCGGACGTGATCAGCCAGGCGGTCGGCTTCTTCTCCCTGGAGAACGGGGTGTCGCTGGCCAGCCTCGTCGTCGCCGCCGGCTTGCCGCTCATCCTCGAGGTGGCATTCCTCTTCGACCTGCTGGTCGCGGTGGTCGTCTTCGGCATCTTGATGCGGGTCCACCACGGCCGCAGCGCCACCCTGTCCACCGCCGGGCTGACCCGGCTGCGGGGCTAGCCCGATGCGCGCGGTCCTCATCCTGCTCGTCACCGGGCCGCTGCTCGCCGCCCTGGCCTGCCTGCGGTTACCGCCCCGGCGCGCGCAGGCGGTCACCATCGTGTCCGGGGCGGCGAGCCTCCTCGGTGCCCTCGCCCTGGTACCGGGCGTCGACCGGCACACGCCCGCCGTGGGCTTCCTGCGGGCGGACGCGCTGTCCGTGGTCTTCGTGCTCGCCACCGCGTTCTGCTATGCCACCACCGCGGTGCACAGCGTCGGCTACCTGCGCAGCGAGCAGGGCACGGCCGAGGCCCCCCGGTACGCGCGCCGGTTCTACGTCGGGCTGAACCTGTTCTGCTGGGCGATGCTCGCCGCACCGCTGGTCAACGGGCTGGCCCTGCTGTGGATCGCGATCGAGGTGACGACCGTCATCTCGGCACTGCTCGTCGCCATCGACGACACCGAGGGGGCCACCGAGGCGTCCTGGAAGTACGTGCTCATCGCCTCGGTCGGCCTGGGCATCGCCTTGCTCGCCACCATCTTCATGTACTACGCGGGCAGCCAGCTTCTGGGCGGCGGCTACGACCTGGCGTTCGGCCCGCTGGTGCGGGTCGCCCATGCGCTGCCCGCCCAGCCGGTCCGGCTCGCCTACGTGCTGGCCGTCGTCGGGTTCGGCACCAAGGCCGGGCTGGTGCCGATGCACACCTGGCTCCCCGACGCGCACGCCGAAGCCCCGACCCCGGTCTCGGCGCTGTTGTCCGGCGCGTTGCTCGCGGACAGCTTCTACGCGGTGCTGCGCTACCACCAGGTGGCCGTGCGGACCCTCGGGCCGGCGTTCCCCGACGCCGTGCTGCTGGCCTTCGGTCTCGCGTCGCTGGTGCTCGCCGCGCTCTACGTCCTCGACCAGAGGGACATCAAACGGCTGCTCGCCTACTCCTCCGTCGAGCACATGGGCATCCTGGCCATCGGGGTCAGCTTCGGCACGCCGGTCGCACTCGCCGGGGTGCTGCTGCAGGTCCTCGCGCACGCCGCCGCGAAGGCGACGGCCTTCTTCGGCGCGGGGGCGCTGCTCCGCGGCTACGGCACCAAGGACATCGAGGAGATCCACGCGGCCGCCGACCGGATGCCGGTCACCGGGGTGCTGTTCGTCACCGCCGTGCTGGCGTTGTCCGCGCTGCCACCGTTCGGCATCTTCCGCAGCGAGTTCCAGATCGTCTCCGGCGGGCTGGCCGCCGGGCACGACGCGCCGGCGGCCGTCCTGGTCGCGCTGGTCACCGTGGCGTTCCTCGGGCTGAGCCTGGCCGCGACCCGGATGGTGCTCCAGCCGGGCCCGGCCGGTGAGCCGGCGTGGCCGGGCGACGGACCCGGCAGCCCGGCCCGGCGCGGGGAGCCGAGCTGGTGGATGGTGACCGCGATGGCCGTCGGGATCGGCGCGCTGCTCGTCCTCGGCGTCCACCCGCCGGGCGCGCTGACCCGGCTGCTGCACACCGCCGCGCTCGCCCTCGGCGGCGGGACGTGAGCGCCGTCGAGCGGGTGCCGACCGCGCAGCGCTGGGGCGACGACGTCGTCGCCCGGGTGTCGACCGGGCAGCGGCTCGCCGCGCTGACCGGCAGTGCGGCCCGCGGCGGCACCCGGCTCGCCGCGCTGCTCGCCCACGGCGGGCAGCTGGACCTCGTGGAGACCGTGGTGCCCGCCGGCAGCGACGGCTACCCGTCGTTGGCCGAGCGGATCCCCGGGGCGCTGTGGTACGAGCGGGAGATCCACGACCTGTTCGGGCTCGCGGCCCTCGGCCGACCGCGGCTCGACCCGTTGCTGCTGCCCCTGGCAGCAGGGACGCCCCGGCCACGGCCCGGCGCGCGCAGGTCTCCGGCCACCCTCATCCCGGAGCCGGCTGCGTTGCCCGGCCACGTCGAGGGCCCCGGGGTGTTCACCATCCCCTACGGTCCGGTGCGTTCCGGGGTGTGCGAGGCCGTCGAGTACCTCGTCGAAGGTCCGGGCGAGGACATCCAGCATGTGCGGGTCCGGGTGTACGCGAAGCACCGCGGGCTGGAGAAGCGCTTCGAGGGGATGGACCCGGTCACCGGGGTGCTGCTCGCCGAACGGGTCGAGGGGGTGGCCTCGGTGGCGCACGCGCTGGCGTTCGCCCAGGCCATCGAACGCATCGCCGGAATCGGGGTGCCACCGGCGGCGGCGCTGGTCCGCTGCCTGTACGCCGAATGCGAACGCATCGCCAACCACCTGCACAGCGTGATCGGGCTCACCGAGGCGGCCGGCCTCGCCGTGGCCACCGCCCGCTTCGGCTACCACAAGGAACAGATCATGCGGCTCCTCGGCGAGGCCTCCGGCAGCCGCTTCGGCCGCGGGGTCATCACCCCCGGCGGGGTGCACGCGCTGCCCGCCATCGCCCCGGAGCAGCTGCTCGGCCGGCTGACCCGGCTCGGCCGGGCCGTCGACGCCGACGCCCGGGCGCTCATGGGCACCCCCTCGTTCCTCGACCGGTTGCGCGGCACCGGTCCCATCCCGCACACCCTCGCCGCCGCGCACGGCGCGCTCGGACCGCTCGCCCGGGCCTCCGGACTCCCCGAGGACGTGCGCAGCGCCCGTCCGTACGCGGCCTACGACCGGCTCGGCGAACCGAGCGGTCAGGCCCGGCCCACCGGCGACGTGCTGGCCCGCACCCAGCAACGCTGGGCCGAGGTGCGGGATGCGTTCCGGCTGGCCCGGGCCGCGACCGACGCGCTGGCGGACCGCCCGGATCCGCAGCACGAGCTGGCCGTGCCGGTGCCGCCAGACGCCTCCGGCCGCGCGGTCGGCTGGGCCGAAGCCCCCCAGGGCGAGCTGCTCTACCTCGTCGAGCTGGCGGGCGGGCGGCTGACCCGATGCAAGCCCCGGTCCGCGTCGTTTCACAACATGGCGCTGTTCGGACCGTCGTTCGCCGGCGACATCACCACCGACTTCGCCTTCATCGAGGCGAGCTTCGGGCTGTCCATCGCGGGGGTGGCGGGCTGATGCCATGGGTGCTGCGCGGGCTGCGCGACGGGGTGGTCACGAGTCGCTATCCCCGCTACGACGACGGCTACCCACCGACCTGGCATGGCGCCGTGGAGGTGTTGCCGCACGAAGGGCCGCCGGCGGAGCTCGGGAAGCTCTGCCCGACCGGTGCGATCGAGGTGGAGGACGGGCAGGTGCGGCTGGACCGGGGACGGTGCATCCTGTGCGCTCGCTGCGTCACCGCCCGCCCCGACGTGTTCGGTTTCACCGCGGCCTTCCAGACGGCCGGGCTCTCCCGGGGCGGGCTCGTCGTCCCCGTCGTCGCCGAGACCGACGAAGCGCTGGCCGCGGTGCGCGACGGACTCACCCGACGGGTACGGGCGCTGCGCCGCAGCGTGCACATCCGCCATGTCGACGCCGGGTCCGACGGTGCCGTGGAGTGGGAGATCGCCGCGTTGACGAACCCGGTCTACGACGTGCACCGGCTCGGCATCTTCTTCACCGTGAGCCCGCGGCACGCCGACATCCTGCTGGTCACCGGAGCCGGGTCGGCAGGAATGCTCGACCCGCTCGCCGAGACCCGCCGGCAGCTGCCGGACCCGGTCGTCGTCATCGCCGCCGGGGTGGACGCCATCAGCGGCGGGCTGGTGAGCCCCTCCTATGCCACCCGCGGCGGGATCGGCGCGGCCGTGGACGTCGACGTGTGGGTACCCGGGTCCCCGCCGAGCCCGTTCGGGCTGCTGCACGCGATCCTGCTCGCCCTGGGTCGGGTCCCTGCCCGGCGCGGAAAGGCGGCGCCGTGACCGGCTGGCTGCTCGGGGGCGGGCTCGGGCTGTTTGCCGCCGCCGGGCTGTGGGACCTCGTGTGCGGCACCTCCACCGCGGTGCGGCGGGTGGCTCCCTACCTGGCGAGCGCGCTGGGTGCTGCGCTGCTCGTCGCCCTTGGCGTCCTCGGCGTCAACGGTCCGGGTCGCACGATCGGCGGGGACCTGCTGGCCGTCGGCGGACCGGCGTTCGCCCTGGACCGGCTCTCCGGGATGTTCCTCACGGGCATGTTCGCGGCCGCGGCCTGCCTGTCCCTGGTCTTCGCCGGCTGGGTCCGCCCCAGCGGCCGGGTGCGCGGCCGCGGGCTCGCGAGCGGGTACGCCCTGCTGCTGCTCGCCGCCGCCGGGGTGCTGCTCTCCCCCGATGCGTTCGGCTTCCTCTTCGCCTACGAGCTGCTCACGGTGGCGTTCTACCTGTTGACCGCGCTGGACCGCGCCGAGCGGGACAACGTGCCCGCCAGCTTCCTCACCGTCGGCTTCGGCAAGCTGTCCGGGTCACTGCTGCTGCTCGGCTTCCTGCTGCTTGCCAGCTCCGCGCACACGCTGTCCTTCGCCGGTTGGGCGGGGCTGCCGCACACCGCGGGCCGGCAGGTCGGTTACCTGCTCCTCGTCGTCGGCTTCGGGGCCAAGGTCGGGCTCGCGCCGTTGCAGGTGTGGATGCCGTCGGGATACGCCGCGGCGCCCGGGCCGGCCCGGGCGGCGATGAGCGGGGTCGCCGTCAACGTCGGCCTCTACGGGCTGTGGCGGGTGCTGGCCGTGCTCGGCGCGCCCCCGCTGTGGTTGGCGGTCGGGCTGCTCGTCGTGGCGTCGTTCACCGCGCTGCTCGGCATCGCGCACGCCGCGGTGCAACCCGACCTGCACCGGGTGATCGCCTACTCCAGTGTCGAAAACGGCGGGCTCATCCTCACCGGGTTCGCCGTCGCGCTGGCCGGATCCAGCCTCGGTGAGCCCCGGCTGGAGGCGGTCGGCCTGCTGGCCGCGACCCTGCAGGCGACGACGCACACGTTCGCGAAGACCGCGCTGTTCGCCTCGGCCGCGACGATCGGCTCGGTCTACGGCACCAGCGACCTCGACGGCATCCGCGGCGCCGGGCGCCGGCTGCCCTACAGCGGGACCGCGTTCAGCGTCGGTGCGCTGACCCTGGCCGGGCTCCCGCCCACCCTCGGCTTCGCCTCCGAATGGTTCCTGCTCGAAGCCCTGCTCCAGCAGTTCCGCGTGCACAGCCTGCCGCTGCACCTGGCGATGGCCACCGCGGGGGCGATGCTCGCGCTCACCGTCGGCTTCGCGGCGCTGACCTTCCTGCGGCTGCTCGGGCTCACCGTCCTCGGCGGCGACCGACGCGAACCGGGGCGCCGCGGCGAGGACATCGGGGTCACCGGCCGGCTCGGGCTGGCCGGGCTCGCCCTCGGCTGCCTGGGCCTGGCGGCGGTGGCGCCGCTGACGGTCCGTTTCCTCGCGACCGGGCTGTCCCCGGTGGTGCCCGCCCAAATCACCCGCGGAGCCCTGCTGCAACCGTGGGTGCTCACCAGCGTCTACCGGCCGTTCTCGGTGCTCTCACCGAGCTGGCTGTGGATCACCCTGCCGGTCGGCGTGGCGACGCTGCTCGTCGCGGTGCTCGCCGTGACCCGGGGCGGCTACCTGCGGACCCGCCGGGTACCGGCATGGCACTCCGCCAGTCCCGGGGTGACCGGCGGTGACCGCTACACCTCGTTCGCGTTCGCCACCCCGACCCGGCACGTGCTGGCGAACATCCTGGCGTCGCGGCACGAGCTGCGCCACGACGCGGAGGTCAACGAGCACGGCTCGCACCTGACCTATACCACCGACGTGGTCGAGCTCACCGAGCAGTTCCTCTACCGGCCCATGCTTGTCGCCGTGATGGCGTTGGTGCGGCTCGTGAAGCGGCTTCAGTCCGGTCGGCTCGACGCCTACATCGGCTACCTGCTCGTCACGGTGATCGCCGTACTTGCCGTGGTAGCCGCGTCTGGGGCACGCTAGTGCCCAACCAGCGAGACAGCGTCGGACTGGAGGGGCTGATGGCCGGTCGGATGTTCACCCGCGTCCTGGTGGGGTTCGACGGCTCGGCCAGCGCCCAGCACGCCCTACGGCTCGCCCTCCGGCTGGCCGCCGACGCCGGGCACGGCGAAGTCGTCGCCCTCGCCGTCGTCCCCGCCAGCCGGGCCGAGACCGAAGGGGGCCGCCGCCGCGCCGAGGAAGCCACCCGCGAGGAGCTGGAGCGCGGCTACGCCGAGGCCACCGCCGGCGTCGACCCCGACAACTCCCGCCTGCGCATCGTGGAAGGGCGTCAGGTCGCCGAGACACTCGCCGGCTACGCCGAGGAGCACGGCTTCGACCTGGTCGTCCTCGGCCGCCACGGCGTCGAGGGCGCCCTGCACCCGCACGTCGGTCACATCACCGAGACGCTCGTGCGCAACGAACGGCTCGCGATCCTGCTCGCCGCCGAGCCACGGTGACCGGTCGCGGCAGCGAGCGGGTCCGGGTGCAACGCCGGCTGCGCCGGCTCACCGCCTACGTCGCCGAGCCCCCGCAGCGGCACGAGCAGTCGGCGATCGTCCGAGCACTCGAGCAGGCCGCCGAGCTGCGGATGGCCGGCGGCACGATCCTCGCCGGCTTCGAGGGTTTCGGACACGGCCATCACCTGCACCACACCGGCCTGCGCCACGCGGCCGACGAGACCCCCATGACCCTCGTCATCGTTGACACCGCCGAGCGCATCGCCAGCTTCTTGCCGACGTTGCGCGGGCTGCTACCCGGAGCCCTACTCACCGTCGAAGACGTGCAGACGATCCGCTACATCCGCCCCCTCGACCACCCGGAGCGGGCCCCCGCCGACCCGATTCCTTGACGCCGTGCCCGGGCGCCGCCCTATGCTGGCGGGGCTCGACGCGATGAGGCTCGCGGACGCCGCGCCCGATGGGCGTGGCTGATGGCTTCTACCCGTTCGGTAATCCCGGGCGAAAGGTAGGAGTCGCAGTGTCCGTACCGGTCGGGCTGCAGATCCTCCAGTCCGCCGTGGTCGTGCTGCTCGCCCCGCTCTATGCCGGGGTCATCGCCCGCGCGGAGGCGGTCGTCGCATCCAAGCGGGGCCCGAGCGTCGTTCAGCCCTACCGCGATCTGGCCAAGTGGCTACGCAAGTCCGCCACCGTCAGTGATCAGGCCTCCTGGATCTTCTACGTCGCGCCGTTCGTCGCGTTCTCCTGCTACCTGACGGTATCGGTGATCGTGCCGGTCATCACCAGCAACCCGCTGCCGCTGGCCTTCCTCGCCGATCTCATCGGTGGCGCGTTCGTGCTCACCCTGGCCAGCTTCGTGATCTCGCTGGCCGGCCTGGACACCGCCAGCCCGCTCGGCGGGCTGGGATCGAGCCGGGCCAGCTGGGTGTCCAGCCTCGCCGAACCCGCGTTCATCCTGGTGTTCTTCACCGTCGGCGCAGTGTCCGCCTCGGACAACCCGTACCTGATGAACCACGCGGTGGCCAGCTCACCGGACGTCATCGTGCTCCCCACCCACCTGCTGGGGATGGTCGCCTTCTTCCTGCTCGTGCTGGTCGAGAACGGCCGAATCCCAATCGACAACCCGACCGGCACGATCGAAATCTCCATGACCGAAGAAGGGCGGACGTTGGAGTACTCCGGCCGGTTGTACGCCCTGGTCAAGTGGGGCAGCTGGATGAAGCTGTTCCTGCTCTCGTCCATCTTCATGAACGTCTTCGTCATCCCCTGGGGGCTGGGCAACGCCACGACCATCACCGGCGGGCTGCTCGGCATCGTCGCCCTGCTCGGCAAGCTGACGCTGTGCGGGCTGGTGATCGTCGTGATCGACAGCTCGTTCGCGAAGCTGCGCTTCTTCCGGATCGCCGAGTTCCTCGGCGCCGCGTTCCTGCTCGGCCTGGTCGGGGTCACCACCTCGTATGTGATCGGGCGTTGAGATGCAGAGCCTGACCGCGACCTCACTCGCCGGGGTGCTGCTCGACCTGTGCGGGGTGCTGATCCTGCTCGGCGCGTTCGCCTGCCTCGGCTCGAAGCTGTTCAACCGCTACATCGCCTACTACGGCATGCAGTCCGTGGTGCTCTCGGTCGCGGCCGCGGTGGTCGCCTACCGCTTCGACAGCACTCCGTTGTGGATCCTCGCCGGACTCACCCTGGCCGTGAAGGGCATCGGGATCCCCACCGCCGCCCGCCGGCTGCTGATCAAACGACTCGACCTCAAACGAGACGTCGCCATGTCCACCGGGCTGTCCACCGCCCTGATCATCGGCGGCGCCCTGACCGCGTTCGCCTACCTGGTGATCCGGCCCCAGCTGTTGCCGCAGGGGCTGGTCGCCTCGGCGGTGGTGCCGCTCTCGACCGCCGTCATCCTGCTCGGGGCGCTGGAGATGGTGGTCCGCCGACACACCGTGGCCCAGCTCATCGGCTGGCTCATCGTGGAGAACGGGGTCTTCCTCGGCGCCATCACCCTGGTCGCGACCTTTCCCTTCATCGTCGAGGCCGGCATCTTCCTCGACCTGGTCGCCGCCGTCATGATCATGGTGGTGTTCGTGTCCGGCCTGACCCGTCAGCTGGCCGAAGCCAGCGCCGGCGAACTGCGGACGCTGCGCGGATGACCGCCTACATCGTCGGACTCGCCGCGTTGCCGCTGGCCGGCACGCTCGCCGCCCTGCTGGGTGCGCGCGCCCGCGGCGCCGGCTACACCGCGATCGGGGCGTCGATCGTCTCCTTCGCCCTGTCGATCGGATTGCTGGTCCGCATCGTCGAGCATGGGCCGTTCCTTGCGCTCAACGGCTTCGTCTACATCGACGGGCTGTCCGCGTTCTTCCTCATGACTATCACGCTGGTCGTCGCGCTGGCCTCCTTCGGATCGGCCGCCTACCTGCGCAGCGAGGAAGCCCGCGGTGAGCTGAGCGGGTTCCAGGTGCGGCTGTACTTCACCTTCTTCGGGCTGTTCGCCGCACTCATGCTGGGCTCGCTGTGCACCGGCAACCTCGGGCTGCTGTTCGTGCTCATCGAAGCCAGCACGTTGGCCAGCGCGGCGCTGGTCGGCCTCGAGGGCAAACCGACCTCGCTGGAAGCAGCCTGGAAGTACGTCATCATCTCCTCGCTCGGAGTGACCATCGCGCTGGTCGGCACCCTGTTCCTGTTCTACTCCGCCTCGGCGTTGCACCTGACCGGCAACCTGCGGCTGACCTGGCCTTACCTGTTCCACCACGCCGCGGCGCTGTCGGCGCCGAGCCTGCGGCTGGCGTTCCTGTTCGCGGTGATCGGCTACGGCACGAAGGTCGGCCTTGCCCCCATGCACACCTGGCTGCCGGACGCACATTCCGAGGCCCCCAGCCCGGCCAGCGCGCTACTGTCCGCGGCGCTTCTCAACACCGGCATGTACGCGATCATCCGGTTCGTCGCGCTGGCTAGCGTCGGTCTCGGCGACACCTACGTGCACAACGTGCTGTTGGGGTTCGGTTTCGCCTCGATCACCGTCGGGGTGCTGTTCATGGTGCGCCGCGGCAACTTCAAGCGGCTGTTCGCCTACTCCTCCGTCGAGCACATGGGGATCATCGCCGTCGCCCTCGGTTTCGGCGGGACCCTCGGCCTGTACGGGGCGCTGCTGCAGACCCTCACCCACGCCGTCGGCAAGTCAGTGCTGTTCCTGTCCAGCGGCGACGTCGTGCTCGGCTACCGAACCCGTGACGCCGGCCGGGTGCGGGGGCTACTCACCGCCTTGCCGCTGACCGGCGGGGCGCTGCTCCTCGGCTCGTTCGCCGTCCTCGGCTCACCGCCGTTCGGTGTGTTCCTGTCCGAGCTGACCATCGTGCGGGCCGGGTTCGCCGCCGGCACGCCCTGGCTGCCGGTGTTCCTGCTGCTTCTGCTGCTGGTGGCCTTCATCGGCTTCGCCCGCACGACCACCGGCATGGTCTTCGGGGTCGGCGACGTCACGGACCCCCGGGCGCCGTACCCGAACCGGGCGGCGCGGCTGATCGCCGCAGTCCCCCTCGTCGCCGGCCTTGGCGTGCTGCTGATGCTGGGACTGTGGATCCCGACCGGGCTGGACACCGCGATTCTGCACGCCATCCGGGCGGTGACATGAGCGCGAGCGCGGTGCCGCCGGGCGGGCCGAGCCTGCCCGGCGACACGGTGACCGACCTCGGTCCGGGAGTCGTGCGGGCGCGGCTGCGGCCGGAGGGCCTCGAGACGGCCACCCACGTCCTGGTCGGCGAGGGCGCGCGGCTCGCCGACATGTTCGCCGCCGCCGGAGACCGTACCGGCGACGTGCTGCTGCGGCTCGTGTGGGCACTGGACCGGACAGGCTCCTACCTGGTGGTCGAGTGCCCGGTCGCGGGTGAGACGTACCCGCAGCTGTCGGAGATCGCGCCGGCCGCGTTCCACGAGGAATGCGAGATCTACGAGCAGTTCGCGCTGCGCCCTGCCGGCGGCCGGCCGCTCAACCGGGTGGCGATGCCCCCGCACGCCGGCGCCGGGTTGCCCCGCCTCGGCCGGGCGCCGACCCGGCCCATCCGGGAGACCCACGCCTCGCACGACGTCGGCGGGCACGCGTTCGAGTTCCCGTTCGGGCCGGTGCGGATGAGCGGGGTCGAATCGCTGTACTACGGGCTGGTCACCAGCGGCGAAGAGGTCGTGGACCTGTTCCTGTTCACCTGGCACAAGCACCGCGGCGTCGAGTGGCGGCTGGCCGGCCGCAGCCCGGCCGAGGCGCTGTTCTTCGTCGAGCGGGTGGAAGGGCTCTCGGCGGTGGCGAACGGCTGGGCGTTCGTGCACGCGGTCGAGCGCGCCCTCGACGCGCCCGTGCCAGCGGCGGCGGCGGTGACGCGGGCAGTCGCGCTGGAGCTCGAACGGCTGTACAACCACGCCGCGGCGACCGTCGCGCTGTGCCAGACCACCGGACTGTCCGTCGGGCAGGCCAACGCGGAGATCGCGCTGGAGCGGTGCCTGCGGCTCAACGCCGCCGTCTTCGGCCACCGCTACCTGTTCGGTGTCCTCGACGTCGGGGGGGTGACCCGCCCGCCGGACCTCGACGCGCTGCGACGTGACCTGCCTGGCACCTACGGCGAGTTGCGGCGGGTCACCGACGCGCTGTCGAAGACGAACTCCTTCCTCGACCGGCTCGAAGCCACCGGCATCGTCACCGGCGAGGCGGTGCACCGGCTCGGCATCGTCGGCCCGGTCGCCCGCGCCGCCGGTGCCGCCATCGACACCCGCACCGACCACCCCCAGCCGCCCTTCGACGTGCACCGGCCGCAGCTCGCGGTACGGGAGGCCGGCGACGCGCTCGCCCGCTACCAGGTGTTCCTGGCCGAGGCCGCCGATTCCGTCCGGCTGCTCGGCGAGCTCGGCGGCGAAGCTGGTGACGGCACGGCGCGGACACGCCCGGGCGCGGGCAGCGGCCTCGGCTGGTCGGAGTCGGCCCGCGGCGAGTCGCTGGCCTGGGTCGACATCGGCGAGGACGGGCTGATCCGCCGGGCCCGGCTACGACCGGCGGCGGCCCGCAACTGGCGCATCTTCGATGACGCCGCCCGGGCGCAGAACGTGTTCACCGACATCCCGATCATCGAGGCCAGCTTCTGGCTCACCGTCGCCGGGACGGCGCGCTGATGGCGCTGTGGTTCCTGCGCGGGCTGCGCCGAGGGGTGGTCACCACCCACTACCCGGCTGGCCCTCCCGACCCGTGGACCGCCACCCTGCCCAGCCCGCCGGTCTTTTCTTCGGCGGCGCTCACCCGCGAGCTGGTCGCCGAGCTCGTCGCGGTCTGCCCCAGCCACGCCCTGTCAATCGAGGGCGACGACACGCTCGTCTACGACGTCGGCGGCTGCACCGGCTGCGGGCGGTGCCTCGCGGTCGCCGGTGACGCCGCGACCCCGAGCGGGGTCATCGAGCTGGCCGCCACCGACCGCCGCCAGCTCGTTAAACGCATCCGACTCCCCGAGGAGACCCGATGACGACGATGGCTGACGCGCCCGGCGACCCGGCCCAGCTGGCCGCCACGCTGGCCGCCGACATCCGCCGACTGTTCCGGCGCAGCCTGCACATCCGTACCGTCGACACCGGCTCCTGCGCCTCCTGCGAGCAGGAGATCCGGCTGCTTGCCGCGCCGCACTACGACCTGCACCGGCTCGGCCTGTTCTTCACCCCGGCGCCGCGGCACGCCGACCTGCTGCTCGTCACCGGCCCGGCGGTGCGGGCGTTCGACCTGGCCCTGGCCAAAACCTACGCCGCCATGCCCGAGCCGCGGATCGTGGTCGCCACCGGAGCCTGCGCGCTCGGCGGGGTGTACTCATCCGACCCGTACGTGCACGGCCGCATCGACGACGTGCTGCCCGTCGACGTCTACATCCCCGGCTGCCCGCCGAGCCCCGTCGCCCTGCTGCAGGGGCTGCTGGTCGCGGTCGGCCGGCTCGCCGAGAAGGTCTCCAGAATGCGCTTCGCGACCGGCGACCCCACCTCGCCGCCATGACGGTCACCGTGCTGCTCGCGATCGCCGCCGGTGCCTGGCTGGCCGCCGCGGCCGCCGCCGTCAGCGGGGTCCGCCCAGCCGGGCTCCGGCTCACCGCCACCCTCAGCGCCGTCGGCGGGGCGGCCGCACTCGGCGGGGGCGGCACGCTCCTGGTCGCCCACCATGCGCTCATCGGGTCCGCCGGCGGCACGACCACGGTCGGCGCGCTGACCTTCCGGGCCACCCCGCTCGCCGCCGTCTTCATCGCCCTGCTCGGCCTGATCGCCGTCGCGATCGGCTGCTACCAGCCGCGCTACCACTCGGCCGGGATCGGCAGCGCCGTCTACCTCGCCGCCTACAACCTGGCGCTGCTGGCCGCCCTCGCCGTGCTCGTCGCCGGCAACGTCACCGTCTTCCTCGTCGCCTGGGAGTCGATGGCCCTGCTCTCCTACCTCGTCGTGGTACGCCACCAGCGCCGCGACGAGGTGGCCGCGGGCGGATTCTGGTTCCTGGCGCTTTCCGAAACCGGCTTCGTGCTCATCGTGGCTGCGTTCGTGCTGCTCGCTGCCCGCACCGGCAGCCTCGATCTGGCGACCATCGCCGCCCGCTCCCCGCACCTGGGTCTCGGCACCCGCAGCGCGGCCTTCGTGTTGGCGCTCCTCGGGTTCGGTTTCAAGGCCGGTCTGGTACCCCTGCACGTCTGGCTGCCGGAAGCCCACCCGGTCGCCCCCGCTGACGGGTCGGCGTTCCTGTCCGGACTCGTCGTCAAGCTCGGTGTCTACGGCATCCTGCTGTTCGGCTTCGATCTGCTCGGACCCGGACCGGCCTGGTGGGGGCTGCTCACCATGGCCTTCGGCGCGCTGTCCGCGGTGATCGGCATCCTGTATGCGCTGACCGAACGCGACATCAAACGGTTCCTGGCCTACTCGACCATCGAAAACGTCGGCATTATCATCACTGCCGCCGGCGCTGGGATGACGTTCGGCTCCTACGGCCAGCGCGACCTGGCGGCGTTCCTGCTGCTTGGCGCGCTTTACCACGTCGCCAACCACGGCACCTACAAGACGCTGCTGTTCCTCAACGCCGGCGTCGTCGAACACGCCACCGGCACCCGGGACATGGACCGGCTCGGCGGGCTGATCCGCCGACTGCCCCGCACCACCGTCACCGGGCTGGTCGGAACCCTCGGCATCGCCGCGCTTCCGCCGCTCAACGGGTTCGTCAGCGAATGGCTCATTTTCGAAGGGCTGTTCCAGGGCTTGCGCATCCCCAGCCACCTGGTCGGCACGCTCATCCTGGTCGCGGCCGCCGTGCTCGGGCTGACCGCTGGCCTTGCGGTGGCCGCGTTCGTCCGTGGCTTCGGCATCCCCTACCTCGGCATGCCCCGCACCCGCGCCGCCGCGCAGGCCACCGAGCAGGCTCAGCCCGTCGTCGGCCCGGCGCTGCTCGCCGCCGGCTGCGTCGCTCTCGGCGTCGGCGCCCCCGTCATGCTCGCCGCCCTGGCCAGCGCCGTGCGCGCTGCCACCGGGGTGCACCTGCTGCCGGAACTGGTGATCGCGCACCTCACCGTGATCCCGGCGCACACCAACTTCTCCGCCTTCTCGCCCACCTACCTCGCCACGTTCCTCGTCGCCGCGCTCACCATGCCGCTGCTGGTCTACCTCGCCGGTCGGCCCCGGGGCACTAGCCGCAAGGCGCCGGTCTGGGACGGCGGCATCACCGCGTTCGAACCCCGGATGCAGTACTCGGCGATGACCTTCGCCGCCCCGGTCCGGGTCACCTTCGACCCGCTCTACCGCCCCACCGTGTCGCTGCGACGCGCCTCCGACGACCCGGCCGGGCGATCCGGCCCGGTGCACTACGAAACCGAAGTCACCCCCATCTTCCTGCGCTACCTCTACCGGCCGGTTGTCGCCGCCGTCGAGTGGCTCGCCGACCTCGTCCGCCCGATCCAATCCGGCGACGTCAACCTCTACCTGCTCTACATCTTCGTCGTGCTGCTCCTCGCCTACCTGCTCGGCGCGCTGTAGCCCTTCCCGGCCCGCCCACCGCCGCGAGCCGCCCGGCCGGCACGACCCGCGAGGGGCCGGCCGAAGACTCGCCGGTAGACGTCCTCGCTGTGGCTGGTCGGCTGCGCCGCCCCGGGCAGCACGCGGAAGGTCCGCTCCCCGTCGGCGCGCCGCTCCGCGCGCAGGAACAGCACCCCGTCACCCCGGCCGCGCAGCCGCTCGGCCAGCTCGTAGGAGTGGGTGACGCACATCACCGTGACGTCCTCGTCGAGCAGGGCCTCGATCAGCGAGCCGGCGATCTGCGCTCCCTCCGTCTCGGTGGTCGAGGAGAACGACTCGTTCATCACCAGCAGATCCCCGGCGGTCAACCGCCCAACGACGCCGTCCATCCGGACCAGCTCCTCGTCGAACTTCCCGCTGACCATCGCGGCGTCCTCGCCCCGCTTGTAGTGGGTGAACACCCCGGCGCACACCCGCGCCGCGAACGAGGCCGCGGCCACGAACATGCCGGCCTGCATCATCAGCTGACCGACGGCGACGCTGCGCAGCAAGGTGGACTTACCGCCCTGGTTCGCCCCGGTGATGACGACGAGTCGGGCGCCGTCGGCGTCGAGGTCGTTGCCGACGACCTGCCCGCGGCTGCGCAGCGCCAGCACCGGGTCGCACAACCCGCGGGCGGACAGGGAGGCTGGCGTCGGGAGGCCGGGCGTGGGAAAGCACATCGAGATGCCGCGGCCGGCCAACCGGTCGTAAAGCTGCGTGCAGCCGAGGTAGAACGCCAGCTCGGTCCGCAGCGCAGCGAAGAAGCCGAGGACATGCTCCGCCGCCTGGGCGACCGCGTTGGCCACCTCGTCGATGCCGCGGGCGCGCAGCTCGCCCAGCGCCCTCGAGCCCGCCTCGTCGCGGGGGGCGATCACGACCGTGAAAGCGTCCGCGCGCGGCGGCCACAGCCGCCGCCACCAGCTCACCCGCTGGTCGGGACCGCGGCGCACCCGGTAGTCGACGCCCTTGAGCCCCGCACCCAGTTCGGCGCTGACGAGAACGCCGGTGCGGAGGCGCAGCGTCGCCAGGTGACGGCGGATCTCGTCGAAGTAGTCGTCGGCCAACTCGGCGCGCAGCACGCCGAACAGGGTGGTGAACCCTTCGGAGCCGAACGTGGCGACGCCGGCGTCGGCGAGCCCGCGTAGCCGGCGCAGGTGCGGGACGAGCCGCTCGAGGATGTCCACCGACCAGCGCAGCCGACCTTCGGGTGACCTTGCCAGGAACCCCCACACCCCCTTCTCGGCGGTGAGGGCCTCGCCGGCGAGGTCGTAGAGCACTCGCACCGTCTCCCGCTGGGCCAGGCAGTCGGCGAGCACCTGTTGGCGGTAGCGGATCTGCTCCGGCGTCGCCAGGCCGCGCAGCACGACCCGGGCAGCCACCTCCCGCAGCAGCGGGTCGGAGGCCGCCATCGCGTGGAAGACCGTCTCGAGACCGAGGTCCTCCACCACGTCGGCCGAACCGGCCGGCAGTGCGTCGTCGTCACCCAGGTCCTCGTCACGGAACAGCAAGCGGACCTTCATCGGCGCAGTCGATCCCTGACCTGGCGGTAGGTCAGCCCGTGCTTGGCGGCCAGCACCGTGGCGTAGGCGCGGCCGTCCGCCGGTCGGCGTTCCAGCTTGAACGTCCGCACCGCCGGGTCCTCCGGAGCGACCGCGGCGACCAGGCTCACGGTCTTGTCGTCGAAGCAGGCCAGCTCGTCGACGAAGGTGACGCAGACCGCCAGAGCGTCGAGCGTGGACAGCTCGGCGAGGACGGCACGGCCCAGCAGCACCGCGTCCCGGAAGGTGGTGGAGGTGAAGATCTCGTTGAGGACGACGACGCTGCGCGGGGTGGCTTCGGCCAAGATGTCGCGAACCCGAACGAGGTCGTCCTCCAGCTTGCCGCGCAGGTCGGTGAGGTTCTCGCCGCGCTCGAAGTGGGTGTACACCGCGTCGCAGACGAACAGCCGGGCGTGCTGGCCCGGCACCGGGCATCCCAGCCGGGCCAGCACGTGCAGCTGCCCGAACAGCCGGGCGAACGTCGTCTTGCCGCCCTGGTTCGGGCCGGTCACCACGACGATGCGTTCCCGTCCGGACAGCGACACGTCGTTGCGGACCAGGGGGACGCGTTCGGCCACCGTCTTGACGGCCAACGCGAGGTCATAGGTGTCGACCGCCTCGGTCCGTTTCGAGTCCGCCGAGACCTCGGGGTAGCACAGGGGCAGGCCGGCGGCGCGCAGCCGGGCCATCAGGGCGAGGTAGTGCAGGTAGAACTGCACCTCGCGGTCGAAGGCGCCGACGACCGGGTCGAGGTAGTCCCGGTGGGCACTGCGGAAGGATTCGAGGTCGGCGAACTCGGCCGGGAACAGCCGGGCGACCCGGCTGAGGATCTCTGCCTCGACGTGGTTCACCTCGGGCCAGTCGGTGAACCGGTGCTGGTGGTCGGCCGCATCGTGTTGACGGAACCGGAGGAACGATTGCTCGACCTCGGCGCCGTAGTCGGCCTCGGAGTCGTAGCGGCGGACCTGGATGAGGTTGGCGGAAAGGCCTAGGCAGTAGCGCGCTGCGGCCAGCCCGTCCGCGACCCGCCCGGCGTCCGCCTGCAGGGTGCGAAACCCGGTCGAGTCGGCGTAGCCCGACACGTAGTCGCGGAAGCCGGCCAGGCCCGCCGAGTCGAGCGGGGCGCGCGCGAGGTCCGCCGACAGGTCGGCGACCGCGGCGGCGTAGCCGGCGGCGGCCTCGAGCAGCCAGCGCTGTTTCTGGTGCGGGTTGCGCAGCTTGGCCGCCTGCTGCAGGGACTCCCGGCTTCCGCGCATCCGTTCGGCGAAAACCGCGACCCGCCGCGCCAGTGGCGTCCCGTCCAGGTCGGCGAACACCGCGTGGCGGTAACGGATCTCCTCGACCGTGTCCACCTGGATGTGGAACAACGGACGGAGCCGGTAGTCGTCCGCCTCGCCGATCACCGCCGCGACCACCTGGTCGAGGTTCAGGTCGACGAAGCAGGCCGGGGCCGCGGCCGCGTCCACGGCCCGGCCGTCGGCGCCGTCGAGGAACAGCAGGCTGCGATACGGGCCGCGCCGGCCCGAGCCGGCCACCGCCCGGTGTGCAACGTCCCGGGTCGACTCGGCGCGGGTGGTCACGGTCACTCCGCTGGCCCGGGCCCCCGCCCGACGGGGACGGTCCCGGCCCTGCTCCGCACCACGCGCCCCGCCCCGCCGGCCCCTGCCGGCCCCGGCGGGGACGCCGGACCGGGCCGGGGAGGGGCCGTCCGGATCGGGCGACGTCATGAGCACGCGCCGTCGGCGTCGCCGCGAAGACCGCGGACCCACCGCCGCCAGACCACCGTCCGGTCACGGCAGCGCCGGGCCACCAACCCGGCCGCCACGGGCGTGACCGGCATGAGGGCGACACCGACCAGGACCGCGGGCAGCTCACGGCTGGCCAGACCGGCCACGATCACGGCCGGCGCGACGGCGAAGACCGCGAGCACGGCCCGCCGGTAGTGGCGGACCCGAGTCGCCCCGCTGAGGAAAGCCGCCAGCTGGGGGTCCGCGGCGGCCAACCGCTGCTCGATCAGGGCCAGCTGCGCTTCGTCGGCCCCGCCACCGCGACTGGGATGCGCGGCGCGCGACGCGGGCCGGACCTCCGCCGGAGGTTCTAGGCTCCACACCCTCGCCGTCCAACGACGGAGAGCCGAATGAGCGCTGACCCAGCTACCCACGACCCACTCCCTGCGTCGTGTCCGCCGGAACGGACGACCCAGACAGTGGCCGTCAGCGCGGAAAGCGCGGTTGCGGCGAGCCACATCGCCGGACCTGGTGGTCAGTGCCCAGCATAGCGGGACCGCCGGAAGAACTCGACCCGGGCCCGATCGGCAGCCGAGCCCTCGGCGTCGCCGACTTCGTCGCCCGGCGGGGCCGGGGTCGCGGACAAGACCCGGGGCGGCCGATCCGATAGGTTGGTCGGCGAGTCCGCAGGACAGCGATGCGGTTCGCTGCCGAGCGCGCCGGACCCGGCGCTGATGACCGCTACCCCAACGTGATGCGTGGCGTCCGGCTGCGCCGACAGCGAGGAGGTAGCGGTGAGTGGCGAGCCCGCGGATGTCGACGGCAGCCTGGTCAACCTGCGCTGCTCGGTGGTGGTGTTCCGGCGAGACGGCGTCCTGCTCGTCGAGCGCGACGCCGAGTACGGCGGCGACTGGGTACTGCCGGGCGGCAACCCGCGCAACGGTGAAGGGACCGCCGCCTGCGCCCGCCGGGAAGCGCGGGAGGAGACCGGTTTGGAGGTCGACCCGGCCCGGGTCGCCTTCGTACTCGAAGCAAGCCACCGCGGATCTCGCCTGCACACGATCGAGATCGTGTTCTTCGGCAAGCTCGCCGACAGCTCGGCCGAGCCCTCCCAGCAGGAGCCCGGCCTGCGCCCGGCGTTCGTCCCGCTCGCCGACCTGACCTCGCTCGATCTGCGGCCGCCGTTGGCCGGCCACCTGCGCGCGCTGCACGCGCGGCGCGGCGACGAGGCCACCGCCCCCTACCTCGGCAACGTGTGGCGCCCCAGGCCGGCGACCCCGGACCCTGCCGGCCGGACCAGCGAGGGGTGAGCCCCGCCAGGACCCGGCCGGGCGCCGACCCCCGCGGCGTCCGGCCGGCCCGTCGTCAACGCCGCGGCCCGCGCCCGTATCCGAGCCGGACGACGTCCGGACCGAGCACGTCGAGCAAACGGCTGCACGGCCACTGCGCGCGGCGACGCTCGGTCTCCTCGACCGTCTCCGCGAGGCTGAGCGCATCGTCGTCGTCGGGACGCATCCACCGCTCGCACCGGTCGAACATCGGGCAGTCGCTGCGCGCCGGCCGGCCGCGCGGCACGCAGCCCGGCGCACGCCCCGAGCGGTAGGCACGCACCGCCCGCCACACCAACAGCACCTCGTCTTCGCTGACCCGGCTCACCGGCGCGGCCGCCGGGACATGTCGCGACCTCGGCACAGGGCCGCCGCACGGGACATCGGGCCGACCGGTAGGTAGCCGTCGCACCCGGTGCCCGTCACGTCTCCTCCTACCCGTCGCAGCTGTTCGGGTAGGAACCATTGGCGGGCGGCCGCGGAATCGGCGGGTCCCTCCGCCGTCGTGAGCTGCCCACAATCTAGCGCCGAGGTGGCACGCGGCCCGGAACCCGCGGCGTTACGCGCCGATCCTCGTCGGCTTCCGCCAGCCTGCGTCCCGCGGCCGTCCCGCTCGCCTGCCACCCGCGGACCCCGGCCGTCTCGGTGACCGCGAGCGCCATTCGTTGTAGTGTCAGATCGGCGGGGATGGAGCTCCCCGACAAGCGCCACACCGTGGCTGATGGCTCCTGCCGAGGCGACAGGAGGAGCCATGCGGCCATCGAGGCGCCAACACGCCGAGACAACCGCCACACCAGCCCACGCGGTTGGCGACGACCCGCCAGCCGCGCCCGAGACGATCTCGGACGAGAAGCTGAGCGCCCGGTATCTGCACGAGGGTCTGTCGATCCGTCAGATCGCAGAACTGCTGCGGACCAATCGGGCCGGTGTCGCCCGGCGACTGCGGACGATCGGTGTGCCCGTCGGCGCCCGGGGCGCCGGCCATCCCCGGCTGCGCCGCAGGCGGCCCGACCCGCCCACCCTCGCCGCCGACCTGGTCGAGCTCTACTGGCGGCAGCGTCTGACCAGCGCCCAGGTGGCGGATAAGCTTGGTCTGCCCGAACGGCTGGTCCGGGAGCGGCTCAAACAGCTGGGCATCCCGACCCGAACACGCGGCTGGGCCAACCGCGAGGACCGGCAGCGGCTGCCCGCCGGCCCGCTGCGCTCGCTGTACGTAGCGCAGGGCCTCACCGCCAGCGAAATCGGCGAGCGACTCGGCCGGTCCCGCCGCGAAGTGCTCTTCAGCGCGCACGACCACAACCTGCCGGTGCGGCCGGGCGGCACCAACGTCGGCCAGAACCGGTCGGTCCGGGTCCTGGCCTCCCTCTACGCCGACCCGCAGGTACGACGGGTCCTCGCCCACCACCGGGTACCCGTCGTCGACCAGCCCGGGCCGCTGCACCAGCGGTTCCCCTGCACCGTCCCGCTCGACCCCGGGCTGATCCGTGACCTGTACGTCGGATGCGGGCTCGCCGTCGTGCACCTGGAAATGCTCACCGGAGTGCCCGCCGGCACCATTCGGCGCCGGATGGCCGAGCTCGGCCTGGCACGCCGCCCCGCCGGCGGCCTGTCCCCGTTCATTCGACGACAGCGCCGCCTTCGCCGGCACACCCGGTCGCGCCCGCGACGCGTCGACGCACTTGGTGCAGGTTCGTCACGTCGGCCGCCCGACGCGCACGCCGGTCCGCCGCCATGACCCGCGTGGTCGAGAGAGCGGCAGCGATCCTGCGCGGAGTCGCCGGCGTCCCCCGGCTCGCAGTCAGCAAGCTGGCCGACCGGCCCGGGATGGCGAAGAGCCGGTCTAAGGCCCTGACGTTCGTCCTGACGATCGGCGTGATGAGCTTCTTCGCCGACTTCACCTACGAAGGCTCGCGCAGCATCGTCGGGCCCTATCTCGGGCTGCTCGGGGCTGGGGCGCTGGCGATCAGCGTGGTCACCGGCTTCGGGGAGCTGCTCGGCTACGGGCTGCGGCTGATCTCCGGGCCGGGCGCCGACCGGACCGGCCGCTATTGGCCCATCACCATCGCCGGCTACCTGCTGCAGATGTCGGTCGTGCCGCTGCTCGCCCTCGCCGGGAGCTGGGAGGTGGCCGCCGTCCTGGTCGTCTTGGAGCGGGTCGGCAAGGCGATCCGCAACCCCCCGCGGGACGCGATGCTCTCCCACGCCGCCAGCGAAATCGGCTACGGCCGGGCGTTCGGGCTGCACGAAGCCCTCGACCAGTTCGGGGCCACCTTCGGCCCGCTTTTCGTGGCCTTGATCCTGCTCGTCGACCAGCACCGTTACAAGCTGGCCTTCGCGCTGCTGGCGGTTCCTGCCGTGATCGAACTGTCTCTGCTCGCGGTCGCCCGGGTCACCTACCCGCGACCCGCCGACCTCGAGCCGAGCCCCGCCCGGATCAGCACCACCCAACGGATGCCGCGCGTGTTCTGGGTGTACCTCGCAGGCGCCGCGTTGGTCGGCGCCGGGTTCGCCGACTTCCCGCTCATCGCCTACCACCTCGAGAAGGCGCGGGTGGTCTCGACCACGCTGGTCCCCGTCTTCTACGCGGTCGCGATGGCCGTCGGCGGCGCCGGATCGCTGGTGTTCGGTCGGCTGTTCGACCGCTTCGGCATGCGGCTACTCCTGCCGCTGACCGTCCTGTCCGGGATCTACGCACCGCTCGCCTTCCTCGGCGGCTTCTGGACCAGCTTCGTCGGGATCATCCTGTGGGGCGTGGGGACGGGCGTTCAGGAGTCGATCATCCCCGCGGCGGTGGCCGCGATGGTCTCCCGCGACCGCCGCGCGTCGGCGTTCGGGATCTTCACCGGCGGCTACGGCATCGCCTGGTTCCTGGGCAGCACGGTGATCGGCCTGCTGTACGGCGTGTCGCTACCGGCGCTCGTCGTCTTCTCCCTGGTAGCCGAGGCGGCCGCGCTGCCGCTCTTCCTCGCTGCGCGTCGCCAGGCCGAGGCGCGGCGGTGATCACGTCCGACTCTCAGCCGATACCGCAAGGCGGGTGTGACCTTCGCCCCGGGCGGCCCGGGCGGGTCGGCGCCACGCTGGCAGAAGAGAGGAGGAGGCACGGGTGACGATCACCGTACGAGACCTGCATGCTGTCGAGATTCTGGATTCCCGGGCCAGGCCGACCCTCGCGGTGACCTTGACCCCTGTCGACGGGCCGCCCGTCCGGGCCGGGGTTCCCGCGGGGGCGTCTACCGGGACCCGGGAGGCCGTCGAACTCCGAGACGGCGACCCCGCCCGCTACGGCGGGCAGGGTGTGCTCGGCGCCGTCGGCAGCGTCAACGGGGAGATCGCGGACGCGCTCCGTGGCCGCAGCTTCCCCGACCAGGCCGCCGTCGACCAGCTCCTCGTCGAACTCGACGGGACCGAGACCAAGTCCCGGCTCGGGGCGAACGCGATCGTCGGCGTGTCCATGGCGGCCGCCCGGGCTGCGGCCTCGGCCGCCGGGCTCCCGCTGTGGCGAACGTTCGCCGGGTCGGTCGGCGAGCCGCGACTGCCGGTGCCGCACTTCAACGTGGTCAACGGCGGAGTCCACGCGCCTAACGACCTGGACTTCCAGGAATTCATGGTGGCTCCGCTCGGTGCCCCGACGGTGGCCGAGGCGGTCCGAGCCGGCGCCGAGATCTACGCGGCGCTGCGCCGAAACCTTGCCGGTAAGGGGTTCTCGACCGGCCTGGGCGACGAAGGTGGGTTCGCCCCGGCGTTGACGACACCCGAGGAGGTTCTCGAGTTTCTCCTGGCCGCAATCGGCGACGCAGGGTACCGGGCCGGGCGTGATGGGGTGGCCCTGGCGATGGACCCCGCATCGAGCGAGTTCTACCGCGGCGGCAGCTATCACATCGCCGGGCAGGCGCTGTCGACCGCCGATCTGGTCGAGCGTTACGTCGAGATCGTCGAACGCTACCCGGTGTGGCTGTTAGAGGACGGGCTGGCCGAATCGGATTGGGAGGGATGGCGCGTCCTGACCGAGCGGCTCGGCGAGCGGATCGAACTCGTCGGCGACGACATCTTCTGCACCAACCCGACCATCATCGCCGAGGCGATCAGCAGCGGCGTCGGGAATGCCTGCCTGATCAAGGTCAACCAGATCGGAACCGTCACCGAAGCGTTGACCGCGATGCGCACCTGCCGGGAGGCCGGCTGGGCCCAGTTCGTCTCTCACCGCTCCGGCGAGACCGAGGACAGCTTCATCGCCGACCTCGCGGTCGGCACCGGCTGCGGCCAGATGAAGACCGGGGCGCCCGCGCGCGGTGAGCGGGTGGCAAAGTACAACCGGCTGATCGAGATCGAGGACACGGAACGACTCGCCTACGGGCTGGCGTAGCCCCCCCGACGCCGGTTTCCACCGGGCCAGGAGTCGAACACTGTCACCCGGGGCGCCCACGGCGATGCTTCGCCGGGTCGGGCGACAGTAGCGACGCGACAGGTTGCCGGCGTCTCGCTCATCGCGGGGCCGAGGGCGGGTGCCTGGAGAGCTCCGCGCGCAGGATGTCTTCGGCCCGTGAGTAGGTGACGGCGTCGACCCACACCCGCCAGCACCGGTCGCGGGATCCCAGGCGGGCAAGCGATTCGGCGCGCGCCGGAACGTTGCCCGCTGCGAGCGCGGCGAGCAACCCGGTCACGACGCCGGCGTCGATGTCGAGGATCGGCGCCCAGCGCAGCGCAGGCAGACCATTGGTGACGCCGCGCCAGATGGCGGTGTCGAACTGCCACCGATCGTCGTCGAACGGCAGGAACTCGTGCGTCCCGCTGGTCATGACCGACGCTGCTGGTTCGCCGGCCACCCGGGGATCGGATCGGGCAGACGCTCGACCGGGGGTGCGGCGGTGAACGCACGCCGGAAGGCGCTGCATTGGCTCGCGGCGCAGGCGAGCGCGCGGCACGCGGCACGCAGGGTGCGGTAGCGGCCGAGTTCGTGATCGTGACCGACCGAATTGTGTAGCGCCATACCCCAGTCCTAGGGCTCGGTCCAGCCGGGTTCCAAGGAGCGGCTCGATCCCGTCGGCGCAGTCCTTGGTAGCGGCTCGCCGAAAACCGTGTCATAGAGGTCGGCTCCGTAGGCGCTGGGAAGCGGCGGTCCGGGGACGAGGTGGTAGTCGCGCTGACCGTCGGCCCGGCGGCGGGCCTGCAGGAACAGCGCCGAGACGCCGTCCTCGGCAAGGAAACCGGTGGCGAAGTCGAACTGGTGGGTTACGAACACGACTCGATCGCCCCCCTCGCGCAGGCCACGCACGATCTGGCGGGCGATCTCGGAGCCTTCCCGCTCGTTGGTGGAATGGAACGATTCGTTGAACAACACGAGGGCGCCGGGCTGGATGTGATCGACGAGGGCGTTCATCCGGGCCAGCTCCTCTTCCAGCCGCCCGGCCCGCATGGTGGCGTCCTCCTCCCGGATGAAGTGGGTGAACACCCCTGAGCAGATGCTGGCACAGTGGTCCGACGCCGCGACGAACATCCCGGCCTGCGCCATGACCTGCGCCAGCCCGATGCTGCGCAGGAACGTGGACTTCCCTCCCGAGTTGGCGCCGGTGACGATGACCAGGGACCTGCCAGTGGCGTCCGCGTCGTTGCCCACCATCATCGGGTGGCTCGACTGCAGCGCGAGCGAGGGGTCCCGCAGGTCTCGGCAGCGGAGGGCTGCCTCGCTTGTCGGGCGGACATCTGGCAGACAGGTAGGTTGGCCGGCTTCGGTGAGCCGGTCGTGCAGGTTGAGGCAGCCGACGTAGAAGGCGAGCTCGGTGCGCAGGGCGGTGAGGTAGCTCTTGATGTGGTCGGCGGCTTGGGCCACCGCGTTGGCCACCTGGTTCGTCCCCCGGTTGGTCAGCTCGTCAAGTGCCTGCCCCCCGGCGTCGTCGCGTGGCGGGACGGTGAACGAGTACGACGTGCGCTCGGTCAGCCCGAGCTTTTGCTTCCATCCCGGTCTGTCCCTCTCCGGGGTGCGCAGGAGATAGTTCCTGCCGGTGTTATCGCGAGCCAGCTCGGCGCTGAGCAGCAGCCCGTCGCGGAACTGCAGGCGTTGGAGGTGGCACTGCACGGTGTGGAAGTAGGCGTCGTCCAACTCTTCTTGCAGAGCCCGAAAGAAGCTGGCCATCCCCGCCGAGTGCACGCTGTCGTGCCGCTCGTCGGCGATGGCCCGTAGTCGCTTGAGGTAGCCCACGTAGCTCTGCAGGTAGTCGACCGCGCCGGAGAGGATGAGGGAGGGTCGCGAGGTGGCGGAGTAGCCCCAGATGGATCGACGCTGCTCGAGGGCCTCCACCGTGACGGTATAGACCTCGCGGGCGATATCCGGTTGGGCCAGCAAGTCCCGCAGGATCTCCTGGCGGTAGCGGATGTCCTGCGGGTCGGTCAGGCTGGTCAGCAGGACGCGGCTGGCTACCGCGGCCAGGAGCCTGTCGCCGCCGGCCATCGCCCGCACCACGGTGGCCAGATCGAGGTCCCGGGTCAGATCCTCGTGGGTGGCCGGCAACGGGGCGTCGAGGTCGAAGTCCCGGTCGCGGTAGAGCAGATGCACCTTCACCGTACGAGCCTGTTCCGCAGACGCTCGTAGGTAAGGTCGTACTTCGCGGCGATAGCCAGCGCGTAGGCGAGGCCGTTGGCGGGGGCGCGGATGATCCGGAACGTGCGGCGGGCGGGATCGTCCGGCACCACCTCGCTCATCACACTGACGACAGCGGGCCCGATGCTGGCCAGCTCGTCGACGAAGGTGACGTACACCCCGCGCACCCCCCGGTCGATCAGCTTGTGCATGATCTCCGCGCCGAGCAGCCGCGCGTCGTCCAGGGTGGTCGACGTGAAGATCTCGTTCAGGATGACGATGCTCCGCGCCGTCGCGACCTGCAGGGTCGCGTGGATCCGGACCAGGTCGTCTTCCAACTTCCCGCGCAGGTCCGACACCTGCTCCTCGCGCTGGAAATGCGTGAAGATGCGGTCGAACAGCCCTAGCCGGGCCGTCGCACCCGGCACCGGGCAGCCGACGGCTGCCAGGTGGTGCAGCTGCCCGAACATGCGAGCGAACGTCGTCTTGCCGCCCTGGTTCGGGCCGGAGACCACGAAAATGCGTTCGGCGTTGTCCAGCCGAAGGCTGTTTTGTACGACCTGTCTCCCTTCGGCCACCAGCATGCTGGCCAGGCAGATGTCGAACGCGCCTTCGGCCTCGATGTCCCCGGAGGACTCGTCGATCGTGGGATAGCAAAACGGCAGCCCGGCGGTGACGAGCGGAGCCATGTACCGGCGGTACGCGAGGTAGAAGCCGGACTCGAACGCCAGCCGGTTGACTTGCTCGGCCAGAAAGTCGGCGTGGCCGGCGCAGAACTCGTCGAGGCCGCTGAACTCTGTAGGGAACAGCCGAGCCAGCAACTCCAGGATGTGAGAGCCGACGTGACCGAGAAAAGGTTCGCTGCGGTATTGCACCCGGTAGTCTTTGACCTCGCCTTGCTGGAAGCGGCGGAACGTCTCCCCCACCTCGACGCTGTAGTCCTCTTGACCCTGGTAGCGGCTGACTTCCACCCGGCTCCCCTTGACCCGGATGCAGTAGCGCACCCGGGTCAGCGCGGCTTGCGCGTCGGTCGCCTCTCCGAGCAGCCGAACGAATGGCTCCGATGCCACGTAGTCATCCAGCGCATCGCGGACGGCGGTCAGCCCTCGTGAACGCAGCTCCGCGGCGTCCAGAACATCGACGAGGTCGCGCAGCGCCCGGCAATACAGGCTCGCGGCGTCCACAAACCACGCGTCCCGCTCGTAGCGGTCGATCCTCTTCTCCAGGTTCGCGAAGTGGCGGTGGACGTCATCCATCCGGTCCACAAACAACCGCAGCGCGTCGTCGACCCGGGGGTCCTCCAGGTCCCGGAACACTTCCTGCCGGTAGTAGACGACGTCGGCGCTGCCGAGTGGGCTGTAGAGCACATCCGCTAGCCGATCGCCCTGGTCCACTCCGGCCAGCAGCTGCCCAGCCAGCTGATCGAGGTTCAGATCATGGAAGTAGTCGGGCTCGCTCGCCGCCTCGACGATCCTCGCGTCGAGGTCGACCGGCCACAGCAAACTCGGTACCCGACGAGGCTCCGCGGCGCGCGCCAGGCCCGACTGGGAGCCCGCGGCGACGGTCTTCGCGTTGCTCCCAGCGGCCACAGGTCCTCCTGCCGTGCACCAAGCCAGCAGGAGTCATCAGCCGCGGCGGCGGCCCTAGGCGAACTCCATCGCCACCTCCACATCATAGGCGCACCTGACCCATCGGTGCGCCGTGCCTCGGCGGGCCAGGAACCGATCGATGCGAACGAGGATGAGGCGACGCTCGTGCCGCTCCGGTTCATTCGCTCGGCAGGTAAAGGCGTTGACCGAGCTGCGCTTGGCGGGGTGAGCGGCGGGCGCAGCGTCGACCCGTTGAACCCGCGGCAGCCTGGCCTCGACCCGTCGAGGGCCGACCGGCGACCGGAGTGGAGTCGCGGGCCAGTCCGAGCCCGGGGCGCGGCGCGTCTCGCCGCCGACCGCCGGCCGCTGGAAGCACCCTCTCCGGCCTCCGGCCGACGCCCGGGGGGCTACCGCCGATTTCGGATCGGACAGGAACTGCGCCGGCGCCCCGATCCCGACCCGCGATTCATGGGCGCAAGGTGGCACTGAGCCGCAGCGGCTCGAGGATCAGGTCGAGGGCGTCCGCGATCGCGGCGCACACGATGTCCGCGGTAGCGAACAGGGCCGGCGCCGCCCCCTCCGGCCCGACCACCGCGATGCCGAGCGCGGCGTCGCGTAGCAGCAGGAGATCGTTGTTGCCGTTGCCGACGGCTAGGCACGTGGATGGCCCGACCTCCGCCAGGATGGCCGCCTTCTCGGCCGCGTTCTGCGCGCGGCGAGCCGGTACCTGTAACGCGTCGGCGACCGCCTCTAGCGTTCCGTAGCTGTCCGAGGAGACGAGCAGAACCTGCAGGATCTGGCGCAGCCGCTGCATCCGCGGGGCCACCCCGTCGATGAGTTCTCCGTGCAAGGTGAGTGTGCCGTTCACATCGAAGATCGCGGTCGCCAGTTCGATCCGACGATCCGCCCACGCCACCTGGACGACCATCCGTGCTCGCCTCCGTTCCACGCCGCCCGGCGGCAACCGATCGGCGGCTCGACGCTAGCAAAGCCACGCACCGCACGAGACAGACCCCGGAGACACGACGGCCCGAGCTGGGTTCTCGGCAGCCGGGAGCCAAGGCCGAAGCCGAGCGGCGCACGATCGTTGACGCCTACTACGCGGATGCGGAGCGTCCCGGCGATGCTGCCCGGGCTGACAGCGTGACGGGCCGGCGGTACGCTCGTGTGGACCACAGGGTCCGGCGATGTAGCCCGCCGCAACCGCGCCAACCGGCGCTGATGGCCGCTAGTGTCGCGCGTCTGAAGTTGCTTGACGGGTGGCGTGGGGCAGGATCTCGTCGGCTGTTTTGGTCCAGGTGAACGGGTGGCAGCGGTCGTTCCAGCCGTCGATGAAACGGCTGATCGCGGCCATGAGTTCTCTGACGCTGGCGAAGGTCCCGCGGCGGATGGCCTGCCGAGTGATGATCCCGAAAAAGATCTCGACCATGTTCAGCCAGGAGCCTGAGGTGGGGGTGAAGTGCAGCGTGATCCGAGGGTTCTTGGTCAGCCAGGCCTGGACTTCTGGGTGCTTGTGGGTGTGGTAGTTGTCGAGCACCACGTGGAGTTCTCTGCGCGGGTAGGCCTTCGCGACCTGCTGCATGAAGTTCAAAAACTCTGCCTTACCGTGCCGCTCGTAGCAGGCGTCGGTCACCTTGCCCGTGGCGACCTCTAGGGCCGCGAACAAGGTCGCGGTCCCGTTGCGCTTGTAGTCGTGGGTGGCCTTCTCTGGCAGTCCCGGGCGCATCGGCAAGATCGGCGCAGTGCGATCCAGGGCCTGGATCTGGCTCTTCGTGCGCCACGAGGCGCCGTGTGGTTCGGATGGAGGTGAAAGACCTTCGTCGCCGGGCTGTCGCAGCAGTCCGGCGAAGCTGAGGGCAGCCTGAGCCGGGTGACGCCGGGGAGGGTGGGAGCAGCCCTGACAACGCCGGGACGGGTTGGTACTGCCAGACGATCCGGGTCCGGCAAGCGAGACGGGAAGGTGTACGTGAGGAACCAGCGTGTAACGCCTCTCAAGAGATACACCGGCTCCAACCTGGTGGATATGGGCCGGGGAGCGGTGCGCGCCCACCGATGGTGGGCGACTCCCGCGTCGGGTGAAGAGGCCGGCGGGGAGGCCGTGAGGAAGGTCTGCGGCGTACTCACGGCGAGGCCGCAGGGGCAAAGCTGGGCACCTAACCCGACGACCGGGACACGGTGAACGTGGGAAGCGTCCTGACCGATACCTGCCGACCGGCCGGCCAGGCCGGCGACGGGAAGGCGCGTCGACCGCTATGGCGGGCAGGGCGTGGCGGAGCCGCCGTAGTACTCCGAGGCCGGGAGAGCCGGTCACATGGGGAAGGGCGGCAGCGGATTCGCAGCGCAGGCACTGTCAGGGTAGGAGGTCGCCGGTGAACACCGGCGCGCCGTGGCCGACCGCCGAGGAGGCGGAGGCACGGGTACTGCGGATGCAGACCAAGCTGCACCAGTGGGCGGTTCTCGATCACGACCGTCGGTTTGATGATCTGTTCAACCTCGTCACCGACCCGGCCACGCTGCTGGTGGCCTGGCGTCGGGTGCGGGGCAACCAGGGCAGCCGAACGGCCGGCATCGACGGCGTCAAGCCACGCGACGTCGATGACGTGGTGGGGTTCCTCACCGAGCTGCGAGATGATCTCAAAGCCGGGCGGTTCACCCCGCAGCCCGCACGGGAGCGGATGATCCCCAAAGCCGGCGGCAAGCTGCGCCGGCTCGGGATCGCGACCGCGCGGGACCGGACCGTGCAAGCTGCGCTCAAGCTCGTGCTGGAGCCGATCTTCGAGGCGGATTTCCACCCGTGCTCCTACGGGTTCCGTCCGAAGCGCCGGGCGCACGACGCGATCGCGGAGATTCACCAGTTCACCTCCCGCTCCTATGAGTGGGTGCTCGAAGGTGACATCGAAGCGTGCTTCGACGAGATTTCGCATTCCGCCCTGATGGGGCGGGTGCGGAAGCGAGTCGGAGACAAGCGTCTGCTTGCCTTGGTGAAGGCGTTCCTGAAGGCTGGCCTGCTCAGTGAAGAGGGCTTCTTTCGGAACACCAGTACGGGCACCCCGCAGGGGCACTTATGCGCAGCTGCGCATAACCCGCCCTATGAACAGCGCTGGGTTATGCGTAGCGCCGGGCTGTTGCCGCTGGTGAGGGCGGTGGTGGCGACCGGACGCTGCGCATAACCCAGGCGCGGTCAGAGGTTGGCGAGCCAGCTGAGCAGCTCGG